>JGI12104J13512_1001742_pt1 | contig 15191 bp, 15 predicted proteins | sample TerdegcTABiofilm_FD_13512 | JGI IMG/M metagenome (IMG submission 13512)
CCCCCCCAGAAAAGAATGGAATCGGAAATTATTTGCAGCAACGGTACCAGAAAGAACCTCAGCATGGCATCTACTCTCATCGCTGACCAGAAAGGGAAACACCATCAAACCCTTCTTATTGTAGAAGATATCACTGAACGGAAAAGGGCTGAAGAATGGAAAGCCGACTTCATCCGGGCAGTGGCCCACGATATCGCGAATCCTCTTTCCGCAGTCAGGGCTGCTTTGGAGCTCTATTCATATCGAAAATTAGGAGATCCCACTGCTGAGGGATACCTGGAAACTGCCAGATTAAACATTGAGAGAATCGCAAACCTTATTTCCAATTTATCCTTTTCCGTAGATCTTGCTCTAAATAGAGAAAAAGAGAGAAGCCCAATAAAATTAGATGCTCTTCTTGCCCGGATTCATAAAGCTCTTGTGCCCCTCTTCCAGAGAAAGGGTATTGAGTTTAATTTAAAAATCGATAATGGGGAAATTCAGGCGCTAGCCAATGAAAATCTGGAAAGGGCTATTGGAAATATCCTGGATAATGCCTTAAAGTTCACACCCGAAGGAGGCAGAGTTGAGGTTTCCTTGAGAAAAGAAGGAGAGAAGGCCCTGATCACAATTAGCGATACCGGTACGGGAATTTCTCGCCATGATCTACCGCACATCTTCGAGCGCTTTTACAAGGGAGAGAGCGCTCACACCGGAACGGGATTGGGGCTCTACACGGTTAAGCTCACCATCGAGGAACACGGTGGAGAGATTTCCGTAGAAAGTGAGCCGGGGAAAGGAAGCAAATTCTCCATTTCCCTCCCGCTTCTTTTAAAGAGTTCAGGTTAAATCTGTCAACTTCCAGGATGGCTCCTTAAATAGTCTTTATTGAAATATGATCCTTGTGGCTGAAGGTTGCCAAACTATTATCTAACCAAATCCATTGGGTTCTCTGCTGTCTAAAACAAAAAGGGGCGGACGAACCGCCCCTTCTGAATTTTACAATTTACTTAAGCGTTATCCCCCAGAGTAGACGTGAGAGATCACCAGGCGGTCTCCCTCTTTGAGGGGGTGCTCCGGTGGGACTCCCTGACCTCCCACAGTGATAATCATGGGGGAATTGCCGGGAATCCCCAGACTCTCAATGAGTTGAGACACAGTGGCTCCTGGTGAAATTTCCACGTCCTTTTCGCTGAAACCGACCTTCTGAATCAGGTGTCCTATGAGCTTGACGGTGACCTTCATTTTGATCTCATTCCAGCCTGACGAATTTTTCCACCTCTCGGGCTTCTTCTTCCAAGCCTAAGTCTTTTGCTGTTTTCCTGGTGGGAATTCCCCTCTTATCCCAGCCGCGAATGTCGTAGTAATGATCCAGGAGCTGATTGTACTTGTCCAGTTCCAGGACTTTTCCAGCAATAATCCCTTCCTTATCCGCATTGGAGGGGTCGAACCAGGCCATTGGGGGGTAATCCCTTGTCCTGTCCCAATCGGGGAACTCCCGGGCCCAGAAGAACTTCATCAGGGCGTAAATCCTGTCTGAAATTTTCCAGAAATCCTCTAATGTCCAGTTCAGGCCGGTGATCCTGTTGAAGTAGACAGGGTAGTGCTCCAGACCCCATCCCAGTTCCACCCAGGGGAAGCGGCAGGCCGGAAGATACTCAAAAAGTCCTCCTCGGATTCTCTGGAGCTCAATCACCTTCTCCGCCTTTTCCCTGCCGTATGATTCACGGGTAGTATGCATGATCTCAAAGGTGATCACCCAGGATTCCTTGTGGTGAGCCCCGATGGGACTTGTACCATAAGCTAAAGCCATTCCCGGAATGAATTTACAGTTGTAGGCGGAGATCTCCAGCCCTTTGACGTGCATGGCGTAGCTGGAAGAGCCTTTGCCAATCTTTTCCGCCATACGCATGGTGCCATCCGCCAGGAAATTCCCTACCCCTTCTCTTCTGGCAATGAGTTTTAAGAGGTCCTTAGCCTTTTCGGCATCACCGAAATGGAAGTCGCCGTCTATGGCTCCGTGATCAATAGCGTCAGCATAGAAAGCAAGAACTGCGCCGGCAGAGATAGCATCAAGGCCCAGATCATCACAGAGGTAGTTCAGAGAGCCCACCTGGTCAAGCTCGAAAATTTCCAGATCCGCTCCGAGCATGCCGATGTTCTCGTAATCCATTTCCGCCTCGTGTCCCTCATGATCTCTGATGGTGATGCCACAGCGCATGGTGCAGTTAGGGCATCCGTAAGTGGCAATTCTCGCGGCGTTCAGGCGTTCCCCATCGATCTTCCAGGCGTCGGGATGGAATGTCTTGCGCATATTGCGCACCGGAAGGGCGGCTACTTCGTTGCACCAGGCAAGGACTCCCGTAGTCCCCTGTTTGGACCAGCCAGTGCGTTTGTCCAGTTCGCCAACTTTTTTGAGGTCGCCCAGACCGACCTCCCTGATTCCCTCTGGGTCCGCCACCGGGATTTCCTTCGTCCCCTTGGCCACAATGGCCTTGAGATTTTTGGAACCCATAACAGCGCCAATTCCCGGCCTACCGCCGGCTCTTCCTTCCATGCTGCGCACCATGGCGTAGAGCACTTTATTCTCTCCCCCGGGCCCGATAGTGAGCAAACCCACACCTCGTCCGTACTTTTTGTAGAACCAGTCGTTAGTATCATAGGTCCCTTTGCCCCAGACCTCTAAAGCGGGCAGGAATTCCACCTTATCGTCTTCGATATAAAGATAGGTAGGCTTTTCCGCTGCACCTTCCACGATCAGAGCGTCATAACCGGCCTTTCTCAGCTGTTCGGTCATGCGGGAACCCAGGTTACCGTCCCCGTACCCTCCAGTGAGAGGCGATTTCGCCGCCACGACAGTCTTCCCGGTGTTGGGGGCGGGAATTCCAGCAAGGGGTCCCAAAGCCACGATCAGCTTGTTTTCTGGTCCCAGGGGATCAATTCCTGGCTTGAGCTCATCCCAGAGGATTTTGAGAGCGAACCCTCTTCCGCCTACCCATTTCGTTGCGAAGTCCTCGCCGTAGGTCTCCTTCCGGAAAGTCTTATTGGAAAGGTTTACCCTGAGAATATTACCAGTCCATCCCTTCATAATGAACCTCCAAAAAGATATTTAGGGCAAATCAATCATCCAAAAAAATTGGCGCCCTGTCAATATATCCTGGCAATTAAAATTTTTTATTTTACTTTTTTCCTTATTTTTGTGATCACACCTTCAATGACTTTAGAGCTATTTCTTTTCGTAATCGATTTTAAACACTTCACCGGGACTAATTTAACAGAGGGGGCTAATCTCTTCTTATATAATCCTTGGATCTTCTCTTCAAGCTTCTGGAAGGTTTGAGGCGTTGAACTTGAATCCAGTCGGTCTTGGCTCTTTGACTCATTACGAGTAGAATCTTTCTAACCGGTGCTTGTTTTATGTTCAATTATCCTGGGTAAAGCAAAAATGAGAGGGCGTTCTTCCTTTTTAAAGTATTGGGATTTCGGAGAAGTGATTTTCCTCAATCACGGTTCTTTCGGCGCCTGTCCCAAGCCAGTGCGCGATCGCCAGAACGAACTAAAGGAGTTGATGGAGAAAGAGCCCGTAGAGTTCCTGGCACGCAACATGCAGGGTCTTCTCGAGGAAGCGCGCAAAGCTCTGGCCAATTTCATCGGCGCTCAAAGCGAGGATCTGGTTTTCGTCCCTAACGCCACGCACGGCGTGAATACTGTTTTGAGGTCTATCCCTTTCAAGGAAGGAGACGAGATCATCTGCACCAACCACATCTACTTTGCCTGCACCAACGCTTTGAACTTCATCTCCTCCCTAAGCGGTGTTCGGATAGTGAACGTTCTGATACCCTACCCTCCGCGCTCCAGAGAGGATTTGATCGATCCCATTCTTTCTTCAATCTCCCCCAGGACACGCCTGGTTTTAATCGACCACATTACCTCGCCCACGGCCCTCATTTTTCCCATAGAAGAGATCGTGCGAGAACTCGAAGGAAAAGGTATCCCCGTTTTAGTGGACGGAGCTCACGGTCCAGGAATGGTGCCTTTGAACATGAACGCGCTCCAGGCCAGCTTTTATGCTGGAAACTGTCACAAGTGGCTTTGCACTCCTAAGGGATCAGCCTTTCTCTGGGTACGAAAAGACTGGCAGAAAAAGATCAGGCCCCTGGCTATCAGCCATTTAGGAGGAGATTACGGTCCATGTGAAAACCCCTTCCAGGTGGAGTTCTCCTGGAGCGGAACCATGGATCTCACCCCTTACCTTACTATCCCCTACGCTCTTCGTTTCCTCGGCTCCCTTTATCCCGGGGGAATCGAGGAGTTGATGCGGAGAAACCATGAGCTAACACTCTATGGGAAGAAAGTCCTTGCTGAGGCCCTGAATCGTGATTTTCTTCTTCCAGAAGAATTCATTGGCTCCATGGTCTCCTTTCCTATTCCCCCAAGGGAGGCTCCCTGGCCGCTATCGAAAGGTTTCTGGGATCCGGATCAGGAGCGTTTGTTCAAGGAATTCAAAATCGAGGTTCCGGTGATTTACTGGCCTCAACCACCACGGCGCCTGATCCGCATATCCGCCCAGGCCTACAACGAGAAGTGGCATTACGAGCTTCTTAAAGAGGCCTTAAGAAAGATTTTCCCGACTTCGGGCTAAAGAATTAATCCCTTCCCAGCTTCTCCACTACTTGAGGAATCTCTCTCAGTTCGGTAACGGTCAAATGGGGCTCTTCTTCCTCTCCTTTTGGCTCCTGGAAGGAAAGGCTGGCGGGTACAATGTCGTTATCGATCCGGTCCCCGACCATTACCGCCTCATGTGGCAGACATCCTGCGATATTAAGAATTCGCTGGAAAAAGGATGGATCCCGCTTGACAACGATCGTCCACCAAGAAGCCCTTAAACCCTACTTTTCTAAAATTGAATTGCCACTTGCTAAATCTATCTCTCACCTCTGACAGGCGGGACAGATGTAGGAGGAAGTACTTCCCGTTTTTATTTTCTGGATCGTTGTGCCGCACACCGGACAGGGCTTTCCCTCCCGATATCCCACGAGGAAATCCTTGAATTTCCCGGGTTGATTGAATAGATTCCTCTCGTAGGCCAGCCCTCCCAGGTCCGCGGATTGCTTCAGGTTTTCTTTGATCGCCCGAAAGAGCTTTTCCACCTCATCTTCTTTTAAGGAGGAGATTTTGCGGTTGGGGTGAAGCCCCGTCCGAAACAGGATGTCATGGATATATACGTTCCCGATCCCGGCGATGTTCCTCTGGTCCATCAGGAAGGACTTGATCCCTCCTTTCTTTCCTGAAAGGAGCTTCTGGAAATTTTCCAGGGTGTACTCCCGGTCATCCAGAGGTGAGACCCCCAGGGATGAGGTCATCCCATGCCCTGAGAGTTCCTCCTCCCTGACCGCGTGTGCGTACCCGAACCACCAGAAATTGATCGTAAGCAGGGAGCCATCATGAAAGTCCATTCTCAGCTTAAACTTCTCCGGGAGGTCCTTTTCCTCCGGGAAATAGAGAACCTCCCCTCCCATTCCTAAGTTCAAGAGAAATATGACCCCGGGATGGAGCTTCACGAAAATCCACTTTCCCCGAGGAGTGGCCTCCTGGATTTCCTTATTTACGACGAGTTTCTCGAACTCTTCCTGGGGAATGTTCAGGCACTTCGCTTGCTTCACCTTAAGCCCCGCTATCCTCTTCTCCTTCAGGGTCTCGTCCATCTCGTTGGCTAAGTTCCAGATTTCTGGCAATTCCGGCATTTTACGTTCTCCTTTTTGGGATAGGAAAATTCAAATTGATATTGGAGTCCAAGTCAACCGTCCAATTTTTTCGGGTTTTCCTGAGGCTTGCCCCTTAACAATCTCTACCAATAGAGGATCTCTGGCCCCAATCTTGATAGAATCAGGAAAGGATGAGGAAAGTTTTCACTATCGGGACAAGCGAACGCCCCTTCGAGGAATTTCTCGGCCTCCTCAGGCTACACAAAATCCAGGCTGTAGCTGACGTAAGAAGGTTTCCCACTTCCCGATGGGAGCATTTTAAAAAGGAAGCTTTTCAGGGTCTCCTGGAAGCGGAGGGAATAGAATACTTCTATTTAGGAAAAGAGCTCGGGGGATTTCGCCAGGGCGGCTATCAGACATACATGGAGACCGAGGAATTCCGGGAAGGAATTGAGCGCCTGGAAGAAATTGCTTCCATGATGAGAGCGGCCATCGTGTGCGCCGAGCGCTTCCCCTGGCGCTGCCACCGCAGATTCATTGCCGCTACCCTTGAATCCCATGGCTTCGAGGTGGTGCATATTATTTCCGAAAGCAGGGAATGGACACCAAAGCGAAAAGCTTAAGAAATTGAGCTTCAGCCAAAATTTAGGGCCAATTATTCCGGGATCCACAGGTGTTTTTCTAAGTCCACAGAGCCATCTTCCCTGAAGGTGATCCCTTCGCTTAATAGTAGCTGGTACTGAATGCCTTCTCCAAAAATATGAGGAGGGGCAAGCTGGCCTTTGGAATTCACCACTCTGTGGTAGGGAAGTTGAAGTCCTGAAGGGCCTGACCACAAAGCCCAGACCACGACCCGTGCCCCTCTGGGGTTCCCTAATGCCCGGGCAATTGCCCCGTAGGTAGTCACTTTTCCCTCTGGAATTCTGGCCACGATTTCTAAAACCTTGCGCGCAAAATTACCCATTTTCCTTCAATTAAAAAATCTTCGTATAAGAGTTTCCATAAAAACCCCGGGAAAGACCCAGGATCAACAAACCACAATTTTCACGCACCATTACCATTAGGAAAAAAGGGGGTAGGCCCCCAATTATTTTTTAAGGTTCAGCTCTAAAACACTCCCACAAGAAGCGAGAACTCCTTCTCCGGGGGGCCGCTTTCTCCCGCTTTGACATAGATAAGCTTCAAGGGAGTCTGGCCCGGGGAGACAGGAATGAACTTAAAGTTGAAAACCCCTGGAGCGCCCAACAATTCGGATTCCGCTTTGAAGGTGGGCTCACCTTCGATCTTGAGAATAGCACCATCGCAGGATTGAATCACCCAGCTATAACCAGCAGAGAGATTTCCGGGAAGGGAAATTTCCAGCTCGTTTAAGGGCATAATCACATAAACTGCGCTCCCGGAATCCTGTTCCGAAAAACTGATCTTCCCTTCAGGTTCCAGGATTTTCACTTTCAGGGTGAACTCTTTGAGGGGAGGAACGCTCTCCCATGGCCTGAGATAGATAAAGTCAAGGGTAGCCTCTCCGGCTTTACCCTGAGTGAGGAAGCTGAAGGTGAATTTCCCTCCCGCGCCCACGACATTGGTCGGGGATTGAGTGGTGTAAATTGGCTCTCCCTCGATTTCTAAGAGGTTCTGATCGAAATCCTTAACTTCCCAGGAGTACCCCGTGGTGGGATTTCCCTCAAGCACTACCGAGAAGAGCTGGGAATCTTTAGAAACAAAGAGTGTCTTTCCTGAGAACTCCTCGTTCAACGCCAGAGGATCGGCGATGCGCACCTCGTACTTGCTCTGATCCCAGGTGACGTTCTTTCCTAAGGCCTCAGAGATAAAGCGGATGGGAACGAAGGTTCGGCCATCGAAAATAAAGGGTTCCGCATCTGAGGAAATCTGGTTTCCGTTCACCAGAATGGAAATATCCCTGTAGGCTACCTCGATTTGCCTGTTTCCAGTGCTGGCTTCGACTAAGGCAGTGCCTGCAATCATTGCTACCAAGAGAATAATTACGGCTGTCCTCTTAATCATTTTTTCACCTCTTGCATCAAGTTAACTATTTGACGAGTTTTAAGTCTGGTAGTTCCAGCTTGTTGTTCTGAAGAGCTTTCAAAGTGATCCCTTTATCCAAAGAGTTCCGCCGCCTTCCTCACGGCAAATTTCACTCGCTCCACACAATGATAATCGTGAACGGTAGTGAAATACTCTTTTAAGCCTTCCGGGGTCTTCAGATCTAGGCCCGTAAGCTCGCGACAATTCATGTGACCAAACCTCTCCTGAAAGGCTCGAAGGTAATCGCTCATAAGATTCCAGACCTGTTCCGGGCTCTCTTCCTTTTTGTCCCTGCCAAATTTAATTCCCATAATCAGAGCCACGCCGGAGACAGACCCGCAAAGAAGGCCGTTCAGACTGACTCCTGCCCCAATCGCCGTGGCAATTCTGGGAATCAGGTCGGAGCGAACTTCAAAGTATTCCGAAAGAGCAAGAAGCACGCTTTCGGTGCAATTATAAGGTCTTCCCTCAGGGAAATTAGCCGGTCTCTGACAAAAATACTGGACCACCTTTCCCTCCAGCTCCTTTAACGAAACAGAAGATTCTCCCACCGCTTTTACGCCTCCTGTTTTTGTTTTTAGTCTAAGGCTTTTGCGGAAATTGTCATACAAACCCTCGACAGCAGAGGGCAAATGGGGGACAATTAATCAATGGATATAAATCAAATCATTAAAGATTTACTCTCAAGTTCTTCGCCCTCTATTCGTTACCGGTTACGCAAGGAAGTCTTAGGGTTCGATCCCTCATGCGAGGAGATGCAGGAGCTTCAAAAGGAAATCCTTCAGGAACCTCTTGTAGCCAGAACCCTTCGGCTGTTTCAGCCAGAAGGCTTTTCTGGCTCTCATTACCATTCTAACGGTCTGAAACCGGGGGAGGAAGCTTTAGAGGTATCCTTGCGGATTCTTTTCGAGAAAGGGGTTGAGCCCGACCATTCTGACTTGGAAAAGGCTCTGAGGGACCTCGAGGAAGGACCACCATTCTACGACAGGGAAATCCACCGCATCGGCGGATTTTTGGATAAAAGTGGCCTGGGGGGTTCCTCCTTGATCCGCGCCTACCTCCTCGCTCGAGGGGGAAAAGAGGAGTCTCCCATGGTCCAGGAAGAAATCCGGAACGCGGTGGAGGTCTTCCGTTGGGTAAGAGGGGTACACAGCATAAAAGAGGTGGCAGAAGAATACAGGGACAGGTTGGTCTTCCGTCCCAAAGCCCTCTGGCCCGGGATCTACCATTTTCGCCTTCTGGCTTACAGTTCAAGCTGGCGCAGCGAAGAAAACTGCGCCCTTGTGGCCGAAGCTGTGGAGAACTTGATCCAGCTTTCCCCGCTTCCTTTCATCTATTTAAAAGTGGGATCCCAGTTCGTCGCTCCTGCCACAGTCTTCGCTCTGGATCTCGTCTGCGATTTAAGCAAGCTCGACGAGCCGGGTTGGGCGCACTGGTTTGAGCGAAGCGAACTTCTTTCCCGAATGGGCGTTTTCGGCATCGTCCCTCAACTTGAAGAACAAAAAGAGGAACTTCTAAAGATAATCTTTACCGGGTACGAGGTCTTTCAGCATTTTCAGTCTCACCGCTCGTGGACAATCTGGTCGGCTTACAGCGGGCTCGCACTGGAACAGGACTGGCGCTCAAAAGAGGCCAGGACGAGGGACGCCCTTTTTAGAAGTCTTCTCGTACTTCATTTTTCCGGATCGTTTTTAAGCGCAGAGGTTTAAATACCTCTTCGTTAAAGCCTACTCCCCAAAAGTGAGGCTTAGCAAGCTCCCTACTTTTAAGGAACTGGTTCCCGAAGGCCAGGTTATAGAAGGCTGAGTTCCCGGATTTTTCCTGAAGAAGATTATATAAGTTTCCCATTTAGGCAGGGCGCGGGCTGATCAGTCTTTGCCAAAGGGAAATCCACGATCTTCCTTTAATTGCCCCATTTTTTTAAAATTGCAAAAACTGGAGGCGATAAGATGAGGAAAATTATCATTGAGGATCAAGTTTTCCAAATGTTCCCCAATTTCAAAAGGGGGTTGGTAATCGTGCGGAATATGCAAAATCACAGCTCCCACTCTGAGATCGAGGAAATGCTGGAAAATCAGAGAGCTCTTCGACAGGACTGTCCTTTAGACCATGACTTCATCATGGCCTGGGATGAAATGCACAGGAAATTCGGTTCCAATCCCAACAAGTTTCCTCCCTCCATAAAGTCCCTGATTAAAAGAGCACAGAGAGGCGACAGGATACCCTTCATCAATTCCGCGGTAGCGCTCTTCAATTACATCTCGCTGAAACACTTACTTCCCTGCGGAGGAGACGACGTAGATACAATAAAGGGCAACCTCCGATTGGGCATCGCCCAGGGAGATGAAGTATTTATTCCTCTGGGGGGATCAGAAAGCGAGCATCCGGTCCCGGGAGAGATCATCTACTATGACGATCAGACCAAAAACGTGATGTGCCGCAAATGGAACTGGCGCAACGGGGACTTCTCCAAAATTCTGGAAAGCACCAGGAAGGTCGTAATCAACGTGGATGGAGCAGAGAGGATTCCTGAAAGCAAGGTCATTGAAGCGAGGGACGAGCTTGCCAGGCTGCTTCAGGAAAAATGCTCGGCGGTTGTCTCCACGGACCTTTTGAGCGGGGAAAAACGAGAATTAAAGGTTGATCTATAAGAACGTGTTGGGCAATGTTTTGCCCGAGAATTGACCTATCCTAACAAAGGGTCGGCTACGATTATCGATTTGTGATCCTTGTTTTCTCAGGTGGCTTAAAATAAGTAAGACGGCTTTGCTTTAAGCCCATGGCAATGCAGGTTTCCAGCATCTTCAATGCGGCAAAAGCAGGATCAATAACGGGAACATCGAAACCTTCTTTAAAAAGTCTCTTTTGAACAGAAGATGCAATGCCCACCATTCCGGTGCAACCGAGAATAAAGACGTGGGGATCATCCTCCCGTATCGCCCTTAAGCATTGCTCTAAGATAGCCTCTTCTGACCTCCGTTTATCATTCAGCTCCAGCACGGGGATGTTCACCGGGCGAATACTTACCACTTTTTCCGAGAGACCGTTCTCAGAGACCTGATTGCGCAAAATAGGGACAAGCCCTTGAAGCACTGTTATTATTGTCATTCTCTGTCCCAGTGCTGCCCCTAAAAACATAGAAGGTTGAAAAGCCCCGAAAACCGGAATATCCACAAGCTCCCTGGCTGCTCTCACCCCTGGATCTCCGAAGCAATCAATAAATATTCCCTGGAAGCCATCACCTTCTGCCTTTTGCACTTTTTCCAAGATGTAAGGGACAGCAATTGAAACATCGTATTCGCTTTCTATAGAGGCTGGCCCAAAGGCAATCTTTTCCACGCTTAATTCTGTTCCCGGGTTTACAAAGGGCTGGAGATCTTGAAGGACTTCAACTTCTGAGAGATCAATTATTGGTTCAATCACCTTTATTTTCATCTTTACCGCCTTTTTAAACAAATTTTGCTTGACTTATCAGAGGAAACAAAAAATAATCTGAAAACATATTTTAACATTCTTGGACAAGGAGGGAATAAAAAGGAAAATTCATGGATCAGTTTTTTTATGAATTTGAGCTCGGGAAAGCAGCAGACATTCTTTGCCGGGAGTTATTTAAATTGAAAGATGGTGAATGCCTGGCAATCACAGCCGATACCGAAAGCGACATGAGGATAGTAAACGCCACCGCCAGAGCAGCGTTTTCTTGCGGGGCCAAACCCTTAGTTCTGATCAATGCAGCACCTCTCGGGGTTAGCAAAGACGCAGACAAAGACCTACCATTGGAGGCGCTTACTGCCGTACTTACATCGGTGGATGCTTGGGTTGAGTATAACAATAAGTGGCTTTTGTACTCCACACCTTATGAGATCGCTTTCCGAGAAAATAAAAAATTACGCCACCTTGCACTGGCAGGGATGAATGTAGACATGATGGTGCGTTGCATCGGCAGGGTCAATTATCCTGTCTTGCGCCAGTTCCAGGAGAAAATTGCAGAATTAACCGGAAAAGCAAGCCATGTTCGTATAACTACCCCCGCCGGAACGGATGTAGAATTTGAAAACTATCCGGATCAGAAAATTGTCTTGGAATTAGGTTACGCAGATACTCCAGGTTCTCATATGATGTCAGGGCAAATTGGCTGGATGCCTAAATTAGAGACTGTTAGCGGGACGATAGTATTTGATGGTTCGGTAAATCCACCATTGGGCCTTCTTAGGGAACCCATCTCCTTAACCATTAAAAATGGGGAGATCGTGAAGGTAGAAGGGGGATGGGAAGCAAAAGAATACGAGCACTGGCTCAAGTCTTTCAATCACCCCCAAATGCTAAAGTTAGCGCATGTCGATTATGGTTTTAATCCTGGAGCCAGATTAAGTGGCAATTGTGTCGAGGACGAAAGAGTTTGGGGGGCAACCGAGTGGGGCATTGGGTACATCGGACAATTTTTTATTCCGGAAGGAGTGTATGCTCCCTCACATTCCGATGGCATTTGCTTGAACAGTTCAGTATGGTTGGATGAAAAACAAATTATGAGACAAGGCGAGCTGCTGGAACCCGAGCTCGAAAAGCTGGCGAAAAAACTTGGGAAATAAGGCATTTGATCCTGGCGGAAAGTGTTACGTTTAAACTTCTATCTATGTTACTATTTGTGAAACCTAATAAGGGGAAAGGAGGCTATGATGAAGCAAATTAAGCAAGTAATGGTGTTAATTGCGGGGCTTTTAGCTCTGGCGGTTTTCGTAACAGCCTGTGGTCCTGGCGCTTCTCCTACTCCCACCGGCACAGGCTCGCCCACTCCTTCTACTACTTCAATGCCTCAGGTTGCTGTGGTAGCGCTGCTTTCTATTCCGGTAACGGACTGGGACCCGGCAGTGGAGTTTTCAAACGGAGTAATGATCTTGCACAATGTTTATGAAACTCTTCTGCGCTACGAACCATTGGAGGATACTTTTACTCCTGTTTTGGCCACAGATTACACTCATAGCGATGATGGTCTGACCTGGACTTTTCACATCAGGCAGGGCGTTAAATTCCATGATGGAACCGAACTTAATTCCGAAGCAGTTAAATTTTCTATTGAGAGGACGATCAAGATCGGCAAAGGAGCTGCATTTATTTGGGATCCTGTCGATAAGATTGAGACGCCTGATAAATTTACCGTTGTCTTCAAATTGAAGTACCCAGCTCCCATGGACTTGATCGTTTCTTCCGCCTATGCGGCTTTTATTGTTTCTCCCGCCGCTGCCCAGAGTAATCCCGATGACTGGTTCACCCAGGGTCACGAAGCCGGGACTGGTCCCTATAAGTTGGAAAGCCAAAAAATGGGTGAAGAGGTTATTTTGACCAAATTTGACGATTACTGGAAGGGCTGGCAAGGTAAACATTTCGACAAAATTTACTACAAAAAGGTACCTGAGAACGCCTCCAGGCGCCAAATGCTGGAAAAGGGAGACGCTGATTGGACAATGGAACTAACCAGTGAGGACATTGAGGCTTTGAAAGCGAATCCCAATATCACTATCGAGGTGAACTCGTCTTTTGAAAACCTGCTGGGATTCTTCAATACGGAGAAGGAACCGTTAAACAACAAACTCGTTCGTCAGGCTCTCTCTTATGCTTTCCCTTATGAAGATGTGGTGAAATATGCCACGGGAGGGTATGCTGAACAAGCCAAAGGGCCGGTACCTAAGGGGCTTTGGGGACACGGAGACGATCTTTTCCAATACAACTACGATCTTGAGAAAGCCAAAGACCTCCTGGCCCAGGCAGGATATCCCGATGGAGGGTTAAAACTTCTTGCCACATATAACTCCGGGGATGAAACCGAGAAGAAAGTCTGCGAATTGTATAAATCTGAGCTGGCCAAACTCAATATCGAATTAGAAATCAGAGGCATGCCCTGGGAGACTCAATGGGAGCTGGCAAAAGCTACTAATCCAGATGACCGACAGGATATCTTCTTTATGTACTGGTGGCCTGACGTAACAACCCCTTACACTTACCTGTTCAACCTCTACCACAGTCAGCCCGAAATAGTCTTTAATTTCAATTACATCAATGATCCTGAGCTGGATAAACTTATGGACGATGCTAACCTTCAGGCAGGTATTGATCGCGCCAAGGCTGCCCAGATGTTCGTTGAAGCGCAAAAAAAGATTGTCGACGAGGCTTACGGCCTCTTTGTTTACGACAAGAATTACGTGCGCACTTTTAACAAGAGTCTGAAGGGATACAAGGATAACCCTTCTTATCCTCACGTGATTTTCTTCTACGATTGTTATCGCGAGTAGTTGAGTAAAGACACCCTGGCGGAAGGCAGCTGCCTTCCGCCAGGGTAGAAAGAAAACCCAAAATGCTTAAGTTCATTCTCAAGAGACTGGCCTTAGGGGTATTAGTAATTTTAGGGGTTGTGATCGTCACTTTCATTATGACCCGCGTTGTGCCCTCTAACCCTGCAGCCCAATGGGTAGGGCCTAGAGCTACTCCCGAACAAATTCAGGCAGCGAAAAGGGAGCTAGGATTAGACCAACCTCTGTACATTCAATTGGGAATTTACATCAAGAATCTCTTTACGGGAAACCTCGGTAAGTCGCTAAAAACACACCAGCCAGTAATTGTGGAGCTCAAAAACTATCTGCCTGCAACAATTGAGCTGGTATTGCTTTCCACTGTTATTGCAGCGCTTATAGGACTCCCGTTAGGAGTCATTTCAGCGAAGAAGAAGGATCGCTGGTTAGACCATTTTTCCCGATTTTTCTCTGTGGGTGCGGTTTCCCTTCCTACATTCTGGGTGGGGTTATTTCTCCAGCTTATTTTTTACAGATGGCTGGGGGTGCTCCCCCTGGGAGGAGAATTGAGCACAAATATTAAGCTTTTTTATCAGGTTCCCCATGTCACGGGTTTTCTTCTTTTAGATAGCTTGATCACGGGAAACATGGTCATATTCAAAGATGCTCTACTTCATTTTATTTTGCCCGGGATTACGGTAGCTCTTTATCCAATAGGGCTTGTAGCGAGGATGACCCGCTCTGCTTTGCTGGAGATTCTAGGGGAAGATTACATCAGGGCTGCTCGTTCCTATGGACTTCCCGAGAGCACGGTGCTTTGGTCATACGCCTTGAAAAACTCTTTAGGCCCAACTATAACGGTTTTAACTCTCTCTATTGGGTACACCCTGACAAATACCTTTCTTATAGAGGCTATCTTCAGCTGGCCAGGGATTGGCTCATATATTGCTACCTCGATTCTCAGCTTAGACTATCCCGCCATTATGGGAGTGACCATTTTTGCAGCTCTTGCTTATGTAGTTTTGAACTTAATTGCAGACATAATCATTGCTCTTGATCCTCGGGTCCGCCTATAAGGCATAGTGTACTTTAATTTGTGTCAGGTCCCAAAAACCATTAGCCTCCTGTTGATCAAACCAAATCCCAACCAAACAGGAGGCAGTATCAATGAAAGCACAAT
>JGI12104J13512_1001754_pt1 | contig 15096 bp, 17 predicted proteins | sample TerdegcTABiofilm_FD_13512 | JGI IMG/M metagenome (IMG submission 13512)
TCCCTCACTTATCCTCGGGCTCACTCGCTCTTTGAATTAAGCCTCAAAATCGCCGCTTTTGTATGCCCAAAGGTCACTTATCCACAATTCTCGAAAAACATAATCTCCTAAGCAAAAATAAAAACCGCCCAAACGAAGGGCGGCATGGCGGTTATATTGGAGCCAAGGAATGAATTATAAAGCAATTACCAATACTTACCATATCTCAACTGATCATATCGGTAGAGTATCGTTATAAACCGGTAGAAATCTTCTGAACCTTCCTGTGTATTAATAAGCCCCTGCGCAACACCCCAGGCTACAGCGTCTTTCGCCCATGCCGGCACCATAGTATTTCCTCCTCCCGTCAATCCTGTTTCCAGCGCCAGGGCAATCCCGGCGCAATAAGCAATAGCCAGGCTGTCCAGAAAACTAGAATCTTTTAGCTTCGCCGCATCATTTTTGTTGCTTATAAAAAGGTTCTCAAATAACATGCTTGGAATGGTAGTTTCCCGTAAAACCATAAAATTCGCTGTCTTTTGCCCACGGTCGATAAAATTGAACGACTGATAAAATTTCGCTACTTCAGTATGGATATACGAGCGCAATTTATCAGACTGAACTGAGCCGGGATAAACATAAGACTCAAATCCGGTAGCGCTGGCGGCGGTAGAGCTGTTAACGTGGATAGAAAGGAAAAAATCAGCATCCTTAGTAGCATTGGCTATCGCTACAACTTCTTCCAGTGTTTCATTTTGCGGCTGGATCACCGTGGCTTTAATACTGTATGAAGGTAATTTAGCCGCTATCCTGTTGCATAAGTCAAGCGTGATGTCAGCTTCATTAATGCCATTGGCAACAGCACCCGGGTCATTATCCGGGTTGTGACCTGGATCTAACAAAACCAAAGGCATTTTTACCACCTCATAGAAAATTTTGGATTTACCCGTTTTATACTATTCATATAAGAAAGATATTGTTCCATCGTTCCGTTGGCGAGCGTACCCGCACCCTTTATACTAAGTACTATCAACAGCGTACCTATGTGTCTTTTAGTTTCAAGTAAGATTCCATCACCTCTTTTAAAAATGTAACATGCTTTACATTATTTAAGTTGACAAGCAAGTTATTCAGTCCATACAGTTCCTCTTCAAATTCATCTTTAGGCTCTCGTAGGAGTATGTATGGCGAAACCCCCAAGATTACCGCTATTCTTGCCAGTGTTAATAGTGATGGATTCCTTTGTCCTCTCTCAAGATAACCCAGGTATGCGCCGGTAATACCCAAAAGACGTGACAGTTGGCCTAGTGTTAAACCTTTTTTCTTGCGGTACTGGCGAATATTTTGTCCACATACTTTTAGTATATCTAACGTTTTCACCATCGCCCTTCAAGACGGACATTTGATTTATAAAATTCCCATCCAAGAGAATAACTATCACAATTTGATACTTTCACTCCATAGTAATTGATAATGTAAACATATAGTTGTATAATTATTGATAATTGTCGGATAAAGTAGATTAGTAGTTTCTTTGGAGGGCAGACCATTTCGAAAGAGTGGGGCGCAAAGCCTTGAATCTAAGGCAGCTAAGTTGCTATGATTGTCAGGCTGCAGAAAGAAACGGTGATGCAGTTCTCTCGCCCTTTCTGGAACAGGCCCCTTAATGCCATTGGGACGGAAGGGGTATTAGTTAATGTTTGAAGAGTTAAATAACTTATTAAAAACGATCTCTGTTTACAGTTATGAAACTTATCAACATTCAATCAACGTAGGAATCCTTGCCGCTAGAATCGCAAATTTTCTAGGATTGCCGGAAACACAAGTATCGTTAATCAAACATGCAGGTTTGCTTCATGATATCGGTAAAACTAAAATTGATTTAAAAATATTAAATAAACCAGGAAAGCTAACAACGAGAGAATTTGACATTATCAAAAAACATACAGAGTATGGAGTTAAAATACTTTCATCTTATCCTTGGACCAAACCTTTTCTCCAACTGGTGAATTTCCATCATGAAAGATGGGATGGTAATGGTTACAACGGTATCCATGGAAGAGATATTCCCATAGGAGCAAGGATACTAGCCCTGGCGGACGCTTTTGACGCTATGACTTCCTGCAGGCCTTATTCTCAAATTAAAAGTTTAGATCAAAGTATAAATGAATTAAACAGGTTTAGCGGCACTCAGTTTGATCCCTACTTAGTGGAAAAGGTTACCCAAGCTTTAGACAAAATACTGGTAAAAGATTGGGATGGTGTTGTTAAATTTGAAATCGGGCAATTCTAGTGATATTGGAAGAGACACCGGAAGAAAGGCACAGATTTCAATTATTCTGTCTGAGTTTGAGATACCTCCTATACAAGACGTACTGCTCATCGGCAGGAGAGCGCCCATTGGACCCGAAGCTGTTCAACGGATGATAGACGTGTTGAGTCCTGAACAGTATGAAATTTTAGGAGTGAATGAGGGACCCTTTGAAGCAGTGGTAATTCGAAAATCACTGTCCCTATTGATTACCCGGGAAAAGCTATTAAGTATTATTCTAGATGAAGGACGTAAAGTTGCTTCCGAAACGGCAGTTTTGAAAGCTCAAGTAAATGTAGTTTTAAATATTAATGTTGAGGTTGATCTATAATGCTCAAAGTTTCCGATGTTATGTCTTCCCCCGCCATCACAGCCGAAATCCTGGATAGCGTCGGTAAAGCCGCAATAATTATGGAAAAAAATAAAATAGGTGGCCTTCCTGTTTTAGATAAAGGAAAACTGTGTGGCATTATAACCTCTCGGGACGTGCGTCGCACCCATCCCAATCGTATTGTTGCCGACGCCATGTGCAAAAATGTAGTACATGTTAGCAAAAATGCTTCTCTATGGGATGCTAATAGAATTCTTGAAGAAAAAAAACTGGAAAGGCTACCGGTTTTAGATGACTGCAAACTTGTCGGAATTATTACTAAGACTGACATTCTTGTTGAAATCGGCAGGCACACAGATCCGTTAACCGGGCTTAAGACAGGTTCATATATAAGATATCTAGCTGAAAACATCCTGAAGGACAGGAACGAACTTACGGTTATATTTTTTGACTTAAACGGCTTCGGACGTATTAACAAAACTCATGGACATGTTTACGGAGATCGTTGTTTAAAAATAGTCGGGCATATTTTTGCCGAAAACACATCCGGCGGACTCTATTTTCCAGGACGCTATGCCGGGGATGAATTTATAGTAGTGACCACAGAAAAAAAAGATGATGCCGGTTTATGGGCCAATGAAATAATAAAAAAAATAGTCAATATTACAAAGAAAAAGGGCATGCCGGTAAACATCGCTGCTGGAATTGCAGGTGGTCGCAGAAAAGATGCACGGGCAGGTACCCATCTTTCTGCAACTATCGATGACTTAATCAATTTAGCCAGCCTTGCCTCGACTTTATCAAAACGAAATCGTGTACCAGTTTCATTTTCAAATTGATTACTAAAGTTGTTCATCCCCGGGCATACTAATGCCAGGAGGGATAATTTAATGAAAATAGAAAAAGTAAAGAAAAATTCAAAAGGCGATATCACTGATGTTATGATAAATAATAATGTATATAGCATTGATGAGGCCATCATGATGGCCAGGGACGGCAAGATTGAAGGGGTCAACGTTGTAAAAGCAAGGACCGGAAGGGAGTATCTCAGAAGCAACCCCGACGTTAGCGAAGCAAACAATTTAGACAACCTGCCCACATTTTAAGATGGGGCTGTCTCAAAAGGTCAATGGCAAAACACTAAATCCCAAAATGATTCATCGTTTTATAGGGCCTAACATAAGCCGCGTTGTAAGCCTACAGGTCGATTTGTTCCAATAAAGATTACTACTTATCCCTTAACCTATTAATAATGGTTGCCAGTTCCCCCCAGGTAACTGAATCGCCCGGACGATGTTCACTGTTAATCAGGCCGTCCGCCTCAAGCCGGGCTATTTCAACGTCCGGGTTCCATTTGGAAGTCACAGGCTGGGAAGTAACCGGGTTTGGACCTGGAGCACCAGACTGCCGGATATAAGGCACGTCATCACTAACTTGGATAGCCAGCATCGGCATCAGGTAGTCGTTAACGATACTGGAACCATAATCTTCAGCCGGAGCCCACCGCCCGCCCAAATCTTCAATATATTGCAGTTTATCTGCCCAGCCGCTCTTTAGGACAGCATCCCGACGCGGATCCAATATTTTAGTTCCTGCCGGCAGATTACCGCCATAATAATAAACATGCCAGTGCTGGAACTGCGCTTCTATCCCATCCTCCGGCGATGCGAAAGACGCCCCTGGCTCCCCGCCGAAGGTTGCCAGCCCGGCAAAATTATTTTGTCCGGGTTTAACGTCACCCCCAAAACGCCAGTATGCCGTCTCCTTACAGGATTGGGCAAAAACAGCATCCCAGCGGATACCGTACTTCGCCTCCATAGATACGTAGATATCCACATAATCCGGAGCCTGCGGGTTCTTAGCCGCCAGCATTGAACGCGCCTGGGCTGGTTTTAACAGCGCTGTTCCCTTGGCCGGTGTTTTACCCTGTTCACCTTGCGGTTGAAGTGACTTTAATGGTATCCCCAGCGCCTTGACTAGTCCATCGGCAATTACTCCGGCCAACCCGTCAAAAAAAGTAATATCTCTTAACTTGACAGCATCTATTGGGCTGTCAATAAAGAAGTTTTCCAACAAAACAGCCGGCATGACGGTATTACGCAAGACGGCAAAATCTGCCCGCTTTTTGCCCCGGTCCCGAAAACCGGCAATATTGTAGTAACCGGCAACAATATCATGAAGAATGCTGCGTATGTTTTCAGTTTTCGACTTGGCATCAGCGTGAATAAAACTTTCAAAACCGGTACCCCCACCGGAATTTGTGTGCAAAGAACAAAAACAATCCGCTCTCAGATTATTGGCAATACTGCATCGCTCGTCCAGGTCAAGATCGATATCGAAACTTCTGGTCAGGGTTACAGCCACATCGTAAGCAACCAGCTTCCCGGCTACCCGCATGCTCAACTCAAGATTTAAATCTTTCTCAACAAGGCCGTTACCAACAGCCCCCGGGTCCTTTCCCCCGTGGCCGGGGTCTATTACTAGCTTTATCACGAAAAAAACACCCCTTTAAGATTGCCATAAATACAATAGGCGTATATACAATTAGTGGTTATTAATGAAAATTTAACCTGCGAACAAGTGTACCATAATTCTAACAAAAAATCTTTACCCCGTCAATAATCTTATGATTAAAAAGTACACATCCGGCTATAGCCATATCAAAGTTGAAATCTTGCACACTTCTTTTGTCGTTGAATACAATAATCAATAAAACTTATCAGGCAGGGAACCAAAAAGGAGGTGCTAGAAATAAATGAGCAGAAGGGAAATCTTATTTGTCGGATTGCTGGTGTGCCTGGGTATTATCATCATATTCGGAGCCTATTTATGGAAAAGCAACAATGCTAATTCCAAAGAAATGGAAGCAAATAAACAGACCTACGCGAAGCAGGCCGAAGAGTTGCAAAAAGCGGAAAAAACCGGTAAATCGCCTCAGGTGAACCCGGCCGGCACTCAAAACACCAACAGCACTCAACCTGCGGCAAATCCAACGACTCCAGCAACCACAAGTATAGTCCCGAACCAACCGTCGACCATTGCGCCGACAGCATCGGCTAAAAGCACCAACTCGATTGCTTCGGGAAGCAAAGTTGGTGATATCATTAAACTCGGAGATGTGGAAATGGTCGTTACAAAGTCCACATCTAAATACAAAGTAATTGACATAACCTTGAAAGGAAACACACCGGATCAACCGCCAAAACTGATTCTTACGGAGAACAACAGGATTGTTTACGAAATACCGGCAGATGTCGATGTTGACGTAAACGTAACGGAAAAAACAAAAGTTGAGCAATCTCCGTTCTTTGAAGAGAAAAAAGCCGGTAAATAAACCGGCTTTATATTGTTTCGTTATGTATGGCCTCGGTCAACACTTCAACCACATAATTCAATTGCTGTTCTGAAAGGTTGTTGAAAAAAGGCAGCGCCAGTGTTGAGGAAGCGGCAAGCTCTGCATCCGGAAAATCACCCTCGCGGTAGCCAAACGTTTCCCGGTAGAATGGCTGCAGGTGGATTGGATAAAAGTATGGCCTGCAGTCTACACCGTTCCGCTGCAAGTACGCCAAAACCCGGTCACGGTTGATGCCTGGCGCCAGGCGCACCACATAAACAAACCAGCTTATCTTGGTACCCGGCTCCACAGAAGGTACCGCAAGCCCCTCCAGCCGCTCCAGCTTGGCATTATAAGCCATGGCCACCGCTTCCCTTTTGGCCAGTATTTCATCAATACGCTCCATTTGCGCCACACCAAGCGCAGCGCTCAACTCATCCAAACGGTAGTTATAACCCAGCCGGCAATGTTCAAACCATCCGCCCCCGCCGCTCCTTCCCTGGTTGCGCATGCTCCGGCACAAACCGGCCAGGGCGATGTTGTTGGTCGAAATAACCCCGCCCTCACCTGTTGTAATCTGTTTATTGGGATAAAAGCCGAACACCGCCGCATCACTCTCGCTGCCCACCATTTTTTCATGATAGCGTGCGCCAATAGCTTCACATGCATCTTCGATGACTGCCAGCCGGTGTTTCCGGGCAATCTCCATGATGCGCTCCATGTCCGCCGGCCTGCCAAAAACATGTACAGGAAGAATGGCCTTGGTTCTGGGCGTTATTTTTGTTTCTATCTTTTCCGGTGCCAAATTTAATGTCAAAGGGTCAATGTCGACAAACACAGGCCGGGCACCCTCATAGAGCACACAGTTGCTGGAGGAGACAAAACTAAAAGGCGAAGTAATTACCTCATCGCCCACGCCGATGCCCAGCGCCCGCACGGCCAGGTGGAGTCCGCTGGTCCCGCTGTTCACAGCCACAGCCTCTTTTACTCCCAGATAAGCGGCCACCATCCGCTCAAACTGTTCCACCCGGGGACCAATACTTAGAATATTGCCATCAAGCACTTCATTAACCAATTCCCGCTCCCGCCGGCCGATATCGGGAGACGAAAGTGGCACATTCATTTTCAGGCACCTTCCCTTTTTATTTCATATAAATTTACCGGCATACCTGTCTCGGAGGAACGATATATCCCAAGTACAATTTCCAGCGCCTTTCTCCCTTCACGGCCGTCAACAGCGGGACGCCCTCCAGTTAGGATTGCTTTTACCATATCCTGCAATACAGCCTGGTGACCTGGTTCCACGGGGCAGTCTACATCCGGGCGCACCATTCGATCATCTTCTTTTGCCTCGCTGAACTGCCAGGTCATTACTCTATCAGCTTTTTCCCCGCCGATCACAACCGTTCCCTTTTCCCCAAAAACAGCAACTGTCTGCTCCAGGTTCCGGGGATAAACAGTAGAAGCAGCTTCGATTACCCCCAGGGCGCCGCTTTTGAACTTTAATACCGCCACTCCGACATCCTCGGCCTCAATAGGGCGGCAACGCGTGGCAGTATAGGCGAAAACCGATTCAACCCGCCCCATTAACCATGAAAGAATATCGACAATGTGAATAGCCTGGTTCATCATCACTCCGCCATCTTCATCCTTTTTGCCCCGCCAGGGGTTGCTTAAAAAATAAGCTTCATCACGGTTCCACCGCACAGTTGCACCGGCGTGGCTTAATTTTCCAAACCTACCTTCATCCACGGCTGATTTAAGTATTTGAAAAAACCGGCTGAATCGCTTTTGCATAACCACCGAGAGAATCACCCCTGCTTTATCGCAAGCGTTTATAAGCATATCCGCGTCCGCCAGGGTCAATGCCAGTGGTTTTTCAACAAGAACGTGCCTGCCTGCCCGGGCCGCCAATATACCCATCCGCGCATGCAGGCCGCTGGGAGTACAGATTATGACAACATCAAGATCCTGCTCATCCAACATCTCGACATAATCCCGGTAGCCCTTCACCGCGTAACAACCGGCAAAATTCCGCAAAGCTCGTGGATCGATATCACAAATTGCCGCCAATTCCGCCTGCGGCAAAGCCAATATTTCATCAGCATGCGCCTTAGCTATACGGCCGCAGCCGGCAATGCCAAACTTTATTTTCGCCATGGTCCCGGATATTCCATAGCTGCCGCCAGTATGAAAGATATTAGCATTCCGGCCAGGCCGGCGGCAAGCATGCTTATGAAAATGTTCGGTCCCACAGGGCGCTCGTCAGGAAAAGCCGGTATAATCACCTGCAAGTTGTTCATCTTCCATACTTCTCTTTCCTCCTGCTGCAAGAGCGCAGCCAGCCTGCCGGCAATAAACGCCGCGCGGTATGGGTCGGTATCTTTCACCAGGATCTCCAACAGCTCCAGATCTTTCACTTTCCGTACAGTAACCATCCGCCTCAGGTCACCGGAACTTAGGTTATGATCAACCCGTTCGGACAGTTTTTGCAGCACTTGCTCACTTACCGCCAGTTCACAGTAAGTTCTTGCCAGTTGGCGGTACATCATCAGGCTGTTATAGTCCATACGAAAGGCTCCGTTACCCCCGGCAGAACTACTTTCGGGCTGGCTGAGCCGTAAAACTACATTAGCCTGGTACTTCGCGGGCAAAACCATGCACAATGCCCCGCCGGCGGTCACCGCTATGATGATCGTTACCAGCACCAGGAACAATCTTTTTTTTATCAACGCCGGAAGGCTAGTATAATCCCAATCCAATAATTCATCTCCCCCCTCACCGTTTTTCATGCTGCGGGACACTCCTTACAAACTTGGCGGGACAACCCGCTACAACCGTTCCCGGAAGGGTATCCCTGGTAACCAGCGCACCGGCGGCAACAAAGGTTTCCGGGGCAACCGTAACGCCCGGCAGAATTACTGCCCCGGCTCCTACTCTGGCTCCTTCTCCGATTCTTGGCCCTTTTATTTTTGAGAATCGCCCGACTGTCCTTCCCATGTAATTGTCGTTGGTAGTAATAACCATGGGCGCAATGAAAGCACCGGCACCAACCACGGTGTGCGCCGTCAGGTAAGCGCCGGTTTGGATTTTTGTATAATCACCCACCGACACGTCGTTCTCCAGCACCGCGCCGCGTCCGATAATCACCCGGCGGCCGACCTGGCACACCTCTCTTACCGAGGCCATATCCCCGACCATCACCTCGTCGCCCAGACTGGTTCCCGCGTAAAGCACCACTCCACTGCCAAGAATGCTGCCCGGTCCGACCCGTAAAGGCCGCAATGGGCCGGCCAGGCGGGTTGTACTGGTTTTAGCCGGATGAGGTTGCTTGCCGAGGACGCAGTTGTCACCAACATAGCAGTTATCACCAACGAACGTCCCAGGGTAAATAGTAACGTTATTCCCTATGGACGTGCCGGCGCCGATAAAGGCGCCCTCTCTAATCACCGAAAAGAGGCCGATAACACAATTTATGCCAATGGTTGCATAAGGGTGAATATAGTTTATCAAGGTATCCGGCCACCGACTTTTCCTGTTTTTTTGCTATTCATAAGATTACGATTATAATATTACGATTGCTTGAGTTTGGTGACATCGGGCAATCTTAGGAAGTATAAATTCCATTTACCCGGTGTAAATACCCCGGCAAACAAAAAAAAAGAACCCTGGACGCCAGGGTTTCTCATTAAAGGTTATTATTGATATAATCTTTCATTTCTTGCTGATCTTTAAAACCAAGAGACTTAGCTATCGCTCCAGCAGTACCGGTTTTAAGTTGAGTACGGTCACTGTGATAATCAAATTTAACTGTACGGTTTACGCCAAATGTTTGACCGACATAGATAAAACTTTCTTTACTCATGCGCTGGAATCCGAAATGTTTTAGTAATCGGCGAATGTCACCATGGTCGAAACGTATTGGCATTATTGCAGACCTAACTCTTTCCGCATTGCCTCGTCATTTTCACAACGCATTAATTTGATGATTGCAGCTTGTTTTTCTGGAGATTCATGCTTGGAAAGAAAATCGGATTCTGTGTAGAGAGAAATATACTCGTAAATACTGCTGATTAAATCAGAGATAGCTGCTTCTTTGGTATCACCTTCGCCATATAAGTCGATTTCAGGAACTGAAACAGTCCAACCTTGTAATTCTGCGTCAAATACTTCTTCAATCGTGAATGTGACGCGGTTTAAGAGATAATCAAAAATGGCTTTTTTGATATGACTAACCTCTTCTTTGGTGTTATGCTCGTATGTGATAACTTCTAAGCCTTTGATAGCAAGATTGTTGACTTTAGAATACTCGTTTTTGGTCTGCTTTACATTATAACGAATAGGTTCGTATTTCTTAATTACGTTCATTTAAAACCTCCTTCGTAGCTATGGTAGCTACCGTAGCTACTATTATTATATACTGAGATGTGGGAAAAATCACTATTAATTCTAGAAAGGGGCTGTCCCAAAAGTAAATTTTAAAAAATTTTGCCCTAAACCTTCACTCTGTTCCTGCCACCTTGCTTTGCCTGGTAAAGCGCTTTGTCAGCCGTCGTTACCAGGAATTCGGGAGAGCCATTCCGTCCCGGTACAGTAGAAGCGACGCCCGCACTTACCGTAACATACGCACTGACAGGTGAACTGGCATGAGGAATTCTTAACGCTTCAATACCGCTACGCAGCACCTCCGCAATAACAGTAGCCCCTTCTATATTTGTGTTTGGCAGGATGGCCGCAAATTCTTCGCCGCCGTAACGGGCCGCCAGATCACCGGGCCGCTTTAAAGAACTGCTCAGAAAACCAGCCACCTGCTTCAAACAGTCGTCACCAGTCTGGTGCCCGTAAGTATCGTTATAGTTTTTAAAAAAATCAATATCAAGAATAATTAAGGATAGTGGCCTAGCATCACGCAACGCGCGGTTCCATTCATTTAATAATATTTCATCAAAATGGCGCCGGTTGGCAATACCGGTCAGGCCGTCTAAAAAAGAGAGCCGCCGCAGGTTTTGGTTTTCTTCTTCCAGTTGGCGTGATACTTCCAGCAACTCCTGCTCATGCGCTTTCCGTCTGTCCGTCTCGTGTTTCAACTTTAAAGCCGAGCGTACGCGCGCCAGCAGTTCAATCTTATTCAGCGGCTTTGTGATGTAATCCATAGCACCGGCGGAAAAAGCCGACTGCAAGATATTAATGTTATGTTTAGCCGTTACCATAATAACTGGAATATCTTGCAGGTGTTCATGCTCTTTAATTAATCGGCACATTTCAATACCATCAATACCGGGCATGACAATATCCATTAAAATTAAATCAACGCCTGTCTCAACACCCCGGGAATTATCCATATCAAGAATCTTAAAGGCATTCGTGGCTGATTCCGCGGTAAGTATATCATTGTAACCTGCTTTTTTCAGAATATTCTCAATATATAACCTACCAACCGGCGAGTCATCAACAATAAGTATAGCCATGTTTATACCTTCCTCAAATGATGAAAATCCAATAACATTACCTTCTATAATGTTTGATTTTTTCCTGCTTAATCAAAAAAATAAACTTCATAAAGAAAGCCACCTGTCCTAACAACAGATGGCTCGAAACTAATCGTAAGAATCAAACTTTTTTCATGGATAAATCATCGAAATCATGTGTACCGGAACCGCCGTTGACAAGCAACTTGATTTGTATTTTGACTGCTCCAGCCGGGACAGCAACTGTCTGGGCCGGGATTTGCTCCCACCCCGTACCTTTATGCTTGTACAAAATGTTGCCGCTGGACAACTGCTTACCGGCAGCATTATAAAAAAAGTATGCTATCCTGGCTTCGGTGACGGCATTTCCTTTCCGGCTCTTGCCGCTCAAAATATACTTTGCCCCGGGTTCCACCGGGACGTACTGGTAGAATAACCACCCATACTTGGCGTTGCCGTACTTATTTCCGTTGACTTCGGTTTTTATCACCACATCGGCGCCAGTCCATTCGGCCTTGTCCTGGCTGAAATCGCCGTTTTTGATCAGTTCGCCCGACGGAGGGTTGTCCACCGGTGGAGCGGGCTGGATTTCCCCGACGCGGTAACCGGGCTGCGCATTGGCCTTGTTCAGCATGGCCGCCGCCAGCAGGCCGGTGGCGCCGCCGGAAGAAGTTGCCGATAGCTTCTTGTAGGCAGTATCCGTGATTACAGGAGCGAATTGACCGTAGGCCGACCACATGCCGATGAACCAGGGGTACTGGGTGGTGCCCCCGCCTATAATGTTATCGGCAATGCTGCCGTCGGGCTTGACCACCTTCTTGGCGCCGGTATTGGCGAACCGGACCATGTCAGTTGTGTTGAAAACCAGACCTGCGGCATAGCCCTGAAAAGCTGCGTCAATGTCAATATTAGCGTGGCCGATGTCCTCATATGATGTATTATAGAGGGAATACCGCCAGTTGTAACTATTGGTGCTCTGGTCAACAGTCAGGTTGTTCTTAAAATGCTGGAGCATTTTTTTCGCCCGGTCCTGGTACTGAGTTTCACCGGTGGCGCGGTAAATCATCAATTCCGCCCTGGCCATGGCCAGATACTGGTTAAAGGGCAGTATCAAGCCCGCCTGCTTGTACGGCATATCATCGCGAAATTTGTAATAGCCGGTATCGCCCTCGTCTACCCATTCATCTTTATGAACGGCCACCGCGTCTTTGGCTGCTTGCAGGAACAGTGTCCTGTCGTTCCAGTATTTTTGTAAAGATGGAGTATTGGTAACAAGTGCGGCAAATTTGGCCATGGGATAAGCGATCATGCCGGTATGTACGGCAAAAATAGCATATTCCCCGTTCAAGGTGTAGCTGCCGTTGCGCCAGGCGGGCAGGCTGAGGCCCCGGTAATCTTTGACACCGCGGGAGATGTCCCGCTGGGCTAATACTCCCTTTCCGTGAGCGACGAACTTGTCCAAATAATAAGTATCGCCCGTTGCCTCATACATTGTCAGATAAGCGTCCATCACATAGCTTTCACCCCAGGCCAGTTGTCCGTTATCATTGTTGGCATCCTTAAACCAATTCCCGCTGTTTACTGTGTCCAGCCTGGTAAACATCTGGAGCAGTTCGTTGGAATCAACCGCCCCGGCAGGTATGACCGGTACAAAGGCAGCCACCAAACAAAAAATCAAAATTAAACCGGGATATAAAAACCAACGCTTTCTTTTCATCGCATACCTCCCCGCAGTATTACTGAAAGCCCATCACATGCTCCCAGTTAACGTAAAATTCTACAATATTCGTTAATTTCCTTGTGGTAATTTATTACTGTATTGTCAGGTACGCAATGAAAAAGGTTACTATTCAGGTATTCAGAATTCAGACGCCCATGAAGCTTCGCTTCACCATCAGATGGATGAAAATGGTCCGGTCCGAAGCGAGCCGTTCTGCGCATCTTACGTGGAGTATCGGAGTGAGCGAGGACAACGCCATGCCTATACCCAACGCCGTTCCTCCCTTTGGCTGGCTTTATTAAATTCTAACATGACTATAAAGTTAGTTCAGTGTGACGTGGCGCTTACCTAGAGTCGTAAACGCCCTGGATAGACGATAAACCAATATCTCATTCTGAATACTGAATACTGACTACTGACTACTGGTTTTTTACAATTTCTCCAGCGCTCCTGCCAGTTTGCCTGCCAGCATCGGAATATCGTGAAATCTTTCTACGTAGGCGCGGGCTTGGTTTCCCATCATTTCCCTGGCGCCGGGTGGCTTGCCGGCCATTTGCAGCATAGCTCCCGCCAGGACGCCTGGACTATCGGAGGGTATATGTAGTCCAAACCGGGTGAACCCAGGGGTTGGTGGCCTATCTACTGCTGCTATTAAAGGCCTCGCTGCCGCCATGTAATCAAACAGCTTGTTGGAACTAAGGCCATAGCGGTACGCCTTGCTATTGCGGAGGTGAAACAGACACACATCGGTGTTTTTCAAGATTACCGGAATCTGGGCCTTTTCCAGCGCATTTAAAAAAGTTATATTAGTCAGCCCGCAATCCGTAGCCAGTTTCACCAGCCCGGGTTTATCCGGCCCGTCACCCACCATCAAGACATGGATGTCGTCAACCCTGTCCCGATATAGTATTTCAGCAGCCCTGATTACTGTCTCCAGACCGTTGGCATATCCGTGCGCCCCCGCGTAGGTAAATATCACCCGGCCTTTGAGACGGTGGAAAAGAGCCGCCTGATCCGGGGTAAGGCTACCCTCACGGGTACAACGGTCGTACCAGTTCAGGTCGACGCCGTTGGGAATATAAACTACCTTCTTGACATCAATACCAAACCGGGCGATATGTTCTTCTCCACCGGGCAGTACACTGATAATCAGGCGGGCCTTCCGGTATAAGAATTTCTCCAGCACACCCATCCCCACAGCCATTGGGCTAAACTTGTTTATGGCTCCGATGTCCACAAGAGACTGGGGCCAGATGTCCCTGACCTCAAAAACAAAAGGGATGTTGTATTTTTGGGCTAGGTGGAATGCCGCCAGACCGGTAAACAGGTGGGCTGAGGATCCGATGACGGCATCCGGCGCCTCAAGCTTGCGTCCGAACCCAGCCACCCGGCAGGCGAAAGACAGATGGTTAACCAGCCTGGACAGACTGTTGTCATAATAAGGCGGAGTCTTTATCCATACCCTGTTTACGCCCCTCACTGTTTCAATGAGGTAATTACAGCCCGGCGGGTAGTTTTTTTGCTCGATAAAGACGTTGTGAATAAAACTGGAAGCAAACAGCCTCACCAGCCACCCCCGGACGGCCAGTTCCCTGGCAAAACTCTCATGTCTTCCGGGACCGGCGGCATGATGATTAATGATCCAGAGGGTTTGCTCATGTATGCTTGCCACGTTTATCCCACCTGTGAATAAATTTTGCTTTTATCAAATCGGTTACAACTACCGCCTCATTCAACCTTAAAATGCCAGCGCAAAAGAGATAAGCAACCATACCGGCAGTGCCAACCACAAAAATATAAAACATACTGCCCCACTGCCCGTTTTTTCCGCTCCCGCCCATTACGGCGGCAACCGCCAGCATCGCCAAGGCCGCCGCCGCCGTGGCGGCGCAAATATGTATAACTTTTATCCACATCCGCCGCTCTAAGAAAGCCCTGATTTTGACCTTCAGA
>JGI12104J13512_1001758_pt1 | contig 15085 bp, 16 predicted proteins | sample TerdegcTABiofilm_FD_13512 | JGI IMG/M metagenome (IMG submission 13512)
GCGCCAGCCTTCACCGAGCCAGGACGGCGAGTTGAAGGCAGCCCAATTCCGCCCGACGCGAGCCCTGGTGCTGTCGGTGCGAAGCACTGGAGTGAACAGGGATAACCACCTTTCCTGGATGAGTTTTATTAGCCGTGGATAGTACCCGTCGAAGCTGAGGTTGTGAAAAGTGAAAACCGAATTTGAAAAAGCCAAGTCGTTTGCTTACCGGTTGCTGGCATTCCGCTGGCATACCAGAAAGGAATTAGCATCGCGTCTTGTCCAGAAGGGTTTTACCCCGGAAGTTTCCGGCCGTGTTTTAGACATGCTGGAAAAATACGGTTACATAAATGATAGACTGTTTGCATGCCGGTGGGTAGAGCATCGTCTGGCGAAAAGAGGCTTCAGGGGATTGAAGAAGGAGTTGCTGGAAAAAGGGGTCAGCGGTGTTATTGTCGACGAGGTATTGGATGAACTTGGCTGCGATGCGGAATACGATGCTGCTTTAGAACTGGCAAAAAGGAAACTGGCCGGGGACGACGAAGTTTATCCTTACCCGCGGTTGGCTGGGACACTCAAACGACGGGGTTTTTCCAGTGAAGTTATTAGGAAAGTCTGCCGGGCTATGAGGGACGGTAAGCTAAGTGGGTTTTAGCTTGACTTTTTTTAAAAAAACCTGTAAAATAAATGCTGGGAGAAAATAGAATTGGATACTACTGTGTACGGGTTTTATTTTACTATAGATAAAATCCAATAGTGATTACTGAAGCCGCTGGTGATGGCTTTACATTGCCAGATGAAGGAAGGTACCGTTTATTTGATTATTTTCTTTCCGTGATCTGGAGAGGAATAAAAAGTAGTATCAGTTCATTTTCTATCGAGTTATACTCGGTTTTTTTTTGTTGCTTAAAAATTTACGTTTATCCAAAAGGGGGGTGAAGGAGGTATTTGAATCCGGCACGATTTTAGTCATTATTGGTGCTGCGCTGGCGGCTTTTGCTGTAGGATATTTACTAAGGAAATACCTGGCTGAGGCAAAGATTGCTTCTGCGGAAAATCAGGCCAAAAAAATTATCGAAGAGGCCGAGAAAGAGGCCGAGGCTAAGAAGCGGGAAGCAATCCTGGAGTCTAAAGAAGAGGTCTTAAAACTCCGTAACGAAGTTGAAAGGGAGAACCGGGAACGCAGGCTTGAACTTCAACGTCTGGAACGGAGGCTGGTTCAAAAGGAAGAAAACCTGGACCGTAAATCCGATTCTATTGAAAAGAAGGAAGAGATACTTGGCCGGAAGGAAGCGGAGATCGATGCAATTAAAGCTCAGCTTACGGAGTTATATAACAAGCAGTTAAGCGAGTTGGAGCGGATATCAGGTTTGACATCTGAAGAGGCAAGGCAGATCCTGCTTGCTGATGTTGAAAAAGAAATCCAGCATGAAATGGCCATGATGATCAAAGATATGGAAAACAAGGCCAGGGAAGAAGGCGAAAAGCGCGCGCGGGATATTATTTCGCTGGCTATTCAGAGGTGTGCCGCCGATCATGTTGCCGAGACCACGGTAGCAGTAATCCCGTTGCCCAGCGATGAAATGAAAGGCCGTATTATCGGTCGTGAGGGTAGAAATATCCGTGCTTTTGAAACACTGACCGGGATTGATTTGATCATTGACGACACGCCGGAGGCGGTAATTTTATCCGGTTTTGATCCGATCCGCAGGGAAGTGGCGCGTATCGCCCTGGAAAAACTGATTGTTGACGGTAGAATACACCCGGCGCGTATTGAAGAAATGGTGGAAAAGGCAAGGAAGGAAGTAAACAACCAGATCAGGGAAGCGGGGGAGCAGGCAACTTTTGATACAGGTGTGCATGGTATTCACCCCGAGCTGGTTGTCCTTCTTGGGCGGTTGAAATTCCGCACCAGCTATGGCCAAAATGTCTTGAAACATTCAATTGAGGTTGCCCATCTGGCCGGTTTGATGGCTTCGGAACTGGGAGTCGACATTCAAATGGCTAAAAGGGCAGGTTTACTGCACGATATCGGCAAGTCGGTCGACCATGAAGTAGAAGGTCCACACGTTGCCATCGGCGTTGACCTGGCTAAGAAGTACAAGGAATCATATGATGTTGTCCATGCCATTGCCGCTCACCATGGTGACGAGGAACCTAAAACGGTTATTGCAGTTATTGTACAAGCTGCTGACGCGATATCCGCTGCCCGTCCGGGAGCCCGCCGGGAGACGCTGGAAGCCTATATAAAACGGCTGACCAAGCTCGAAGAGATTGCCAATTCGTTTGAGGGTGTAGAGAAGTCTTACGCCATCCAGGCCGGGCGTGAAGTGCGGATTATGGTCAAACCTGATAAAATAGATGATATTGGTGCCATCCGTTTGGTAAGGGATATAGCCAAGAGGATTGAAAACGAACTGGACTATCCCGGTCAGATCAAGGTTGTGAGCATCCGGGAAACCAGAGTGGTTGAATATGCTAAGTAGGTAGGTAAATGAAGAGACGGCTCAGTTATGAGCCGTCTCAGGCTGTTGATAGTCTGATATCTTTCTTTTCCATGCGACACCAAGGCCATCCCAGTTTTAACCCCCATCAATCCCTGCCTACAATTGAACCTATACCGTGAGTATAAAAATGTTCTCGCAAGTGTTTAATCAACTTTTCGGAAACATCAAACTCCTTTGCCATCTCAACATCGGTCTTATCCTCTTTGAGTCTGTCAATAAAACGGTCAAAATCTATCCCGGCTTCACGCGTCATTTCTTTGAGGCTGGGTTCACTGCTCCAGGGAACACGGCTTAAGTAATCATTGTTTTTCAAGATAGATCACCCCGTTTTTTTGACATTATTTTATCCCGCCCGGTTCGGTTTAACTCCCCCGTATACTGGTGACAAAGATAAAGACCCCGTGGGTCCTTTAAGCGATTGTAAAACCGGCTTACGAGCGGCCGGGGGTGATACTCTCCAGCTTTGATTCTAACTCAACAATCCGCAGGTTCTTGCGAAGCAGTCGCTGGGCATAGCGATAATTATCCCGGTGAAGCTTGTGGTTTTCCTTTTCCAATTTGTTCAAAAAACCATTTTTATCTTTTTCGATTTTTTCTATAAGGTTCATCAACACCCTCCTGCTAAACCGGAGCTGTTCGACTTTTTCCTCTAACTCCCGGATCCTCTCTTTCAAATAGCAAATATCTACTTTCTCTTCCACTCTAAAACCACCTCACCGGATGTCTCGATTTTATTATATGTCCGGGAAGCGGCAAATAGACATTAAAAGACAGCGCTGCAAGATACCAAAAAATTCAAAGACTCCCCAATCTTTTTTTCATTTCCTGCAACACGGTGTAAGGCACCGTCCGCATCCCCAGCTCCACTCCTTCTTTATATCCTTTCCCGTGGTAATCTGAGCCTCCTGTGGCAATAAGCCCGTAATCTTCAGCCAGCCGGCAGTAATACGCAGATAATTCCCTGGAGTGTGCCGGGTGATAGGCTTCCAAACCGATCAATCCCTTTTGTACCAGGTGTGGGATCAAAACGCTAGAATTGCATAATCCGGGGTGTGCCAAAACGGGAATTCCTCCCGCATCCAGAATTAACCTTACCGCTTCAACTGGTTCTACTTTAAAACGCGGAACATAAGCCGGACACCCGGCACCGATGTATTTATCAAACGCTTCAGCAATGTCGGCAACTGCACCAATTTCAACCATTGCTACAGCCAGGTGCGGACGCCCTATTGAACCAGATCCGGAGATGGCCATTACCCTTTCTATATCCACAGGAATACCTAACTTCTGGAGCTTTGTTACCATTTTTTCTATACGACCGGCCCTGAGGCTCCGGAATAATGATATCTTGTTCAGGAAATCCCGGCAATCCAGGTCCATGAGATACCCAAGAACATGTATTTCCTCATCCCCGTATACGGTACTCAATTCGATCCCAGGAATAACCTCTATTTTATATAAACAGCCAGCGGTCATTGCTGGTTCAATACCTTCCAGCGTATCATGGTCTGTAATTGCCAGAGCTTCAAGCCCCAGCATCTTTGCCCGGGCTACTATTTCTTCGGGGCTGTCTGTACCGTCTGAAGCAGTTGTGTGCACGTGCATATCCACCACAGCAATTCACCCCTTTGGGTTTTCAGGTGATGCATTTACCCCATCACCTGCCCAATTACCCTTATAAAGTTCCCACCCAGGACTTTCTTTATTACTTCCTCACTATAACCTAACTTCAACAAGCCCTTTGTAATCAACGGCAATCGAGAGCAATCATCTAGCCCCACAGGTAACCTCTCTGTACCGTCAAAATCCGACCCGATTCCTACGCAATCCGGCCCGCCGACTGTGATAGCATGGTCTATATGGGCAATAACATCATCTACAGAAGGGTTTTCAACACCAAAAAAATCCGGGACAAAGGTAATTCCAACCACTCCTCCTTTGTCCGCGATTGCCTTGATTTGTTCGTCCTTTAGATTTCGGGGGTGATCGCAAAGTGCCCTGCAGTTGGAGTGGGAGGCAATTACCGGCTGCCGCGAAAATTTTATAACATCCCAAAAGCCGCGTTCCGACAGGTGTGACACATCCACCAGCATACCCAACCTGTTCATTTCTGCCACAACTGCTTTTCCGAATCCGGTCAACCCACCTCCGGTAATTTCCTCCTCAATACCATCGCCCAGTTCATTACGCCCGTTCCAGGTTAGGGTAATACTGCGGACTCCCATTCTATACATTACACGCAATACCCCAAGGCTCCCTTCCAAAGCCTCACCCCCCTCTATGGAAAGAAAAGCGGCAATCCTGCCTGAAGATAGCGCCTTTTCGATATCGGCCAGTCCTTTGGCGTGCAGGATTAAATCGCTGTTATCCTCTATTTCGCGATAAAAAAAATCAATCAGCTCCAGGGTGCGCCGGACAGCCAGCGTTTTAAATTCCGGAGCAATAAAGGCAGAAAAAAACTGAACATTAACTCCTCCTGCCTTAAGGCGAAGCAGATCCAGCTGTCCCTTCCCAGAATGCCCGGCAAGATGCCTGCCCTCTGCAAGCATGGCGGTTAAGGTATCACAGTGAGTGTCTACAACTATGCTTTCATTATGCAACGCCTCAGCTATTTCTATGGTACATTTACGAACCAAAAAGCTTCCCTCCAATAAAAAACCCTGTTTACTTTTATAAATAAACAGGTTGCAATAAACAGGTTTCAATCAACTGATAAACAACTCATACCGGGAATTACCTTGGTTCGACAATCAGCTTAATGGCAGTCCTTTCCTCCCCGTCGATAATAATATCCGTGAAGGCAGGAATACAAATCAGGTCAACTCCGCTGGGTGCTACAAACCCTCTGGCAATCGCTACTGCTTTAACTGCCTGGTTAAGCGCGCCTGCACCGATTGCCTGCATTTCGGCACACCCCCGTTCTCGGAGCACACCTGCCAGGGCGCCGGCTACAGAATTTGGGTTAGACTTTGCTGAAACCTTTAAGACATCCATTGAGCTACCTCCTTCATCACTACTTAATGACTTGTTATCCTGAACTCCCCGTACAAATTATATTCGCCAATGGTTAGAAAATACCTTTTTACTTTTTGAAAAATATTCAAGTAAATCATTATTTATTATTCATAATTTTGGATTCTTCTAATTGTCATGGCTTCACCTGTCTCTTCATCAATGTCGATGATAGCTCCGTTGAACTGGAAAAGTCCATTAGCTACTTCAAAAGGCAAAGGTATCTGTGTAATAAACCGGCTAATTACGTTTTCCTTTTTAGCACCAATCACCGAATCCCTTGGGCCTGTCATGCCCAGATCGGTAATGTAAGCTGTACCACCCGGCAAGATGCGCTCATCGGCCGTTTGCACATGGGTATGGGTACCGCATACCGCCGATACCCGGCCGGCGAGATACCACCCCATGGCCATTTTTTCCGACGTAGCCTCCGCGTGAAAATCAACCACCACCACCCTGGCTTGCTCTTTCACCTGTTTTAGCAACTCATCCACCTTGCGAAAAGGACAGTCCAGTGCTTGAAGGAAAGCCCTTCCGGCGAGGTTAATCACGGCAACTTTAACTTTCCGACTAGTTTCATAAATATTGGCACCAGAGCCGGGAGCGCCGGGCGGATAATTGGCCGGTCTCACTATACGCGTTTCCTGTGCAATATAGTCAAGGGCATCTTTTTTATTCCAGACATGATTGCCCATTGTAAGGACATCCACTCCAGCGGAAAACAGCTCCTGCGCAACCTCCCTGGTAATGCCGTTGCCCCCAGCCGCGTTTTCACCATTTGCTATTACCAATTCGAGATCAAATTCACGTTTCAAACCTTCCAGGTTGACTTTTACAGCCCTCCTGCCCGGACGCCCCACAACATCACCAATCATCAACAAGCGCAAATACTTGCCCCCCTATTATTTATCAAATACCAATACTTTACCTTCATCACGAAAAGCAAATAAGTATTTATCTTGACTTCTGCTCTTCATACTTTCCAGCATACGCCCGATTAATTCTTCCTGGGCAATAAGGTCCTCTTCAAAAAAACGCCCGCTCACTTCTGTAACAAGATTGTCGTTCAAATATTGGCGGAATAATTCAACAATAAGAGTTATCTCCCCCTGCACCAGGGTATCTACATCACGCTGGACCTCAATAATGGTAAGATTGTCGCAGATCTGGCTTTCGATAGTAACCACTCTGGTTTTTTTGCCTTCCAGCAAGTTGTATACCTCAATGCTTTCCATCAATTTCTCTTTTAAGTTGTTCAACTCGCTATCTGCCAGTACTTTTGAATAGATAAAAGTGAACCTGAGCAAACGTTTCCCCGGGTTGAAGTTGATAGTAGCAACTTCCGGGTAAAGCATCAGAATCGAAATTAACAAGCCAACGCTGCCAGTCATATTATCCCTGCCGTCTCTATAGCAAAGCCCCAATAACTATCACCTTCCCTAAAAAACCTGCTGAATTAAATAAAAGTTCTGTTAATAAAATAGGATTCCTGCTTTTCTTTAGTTACAATAATTAAAAAATTTTTGTTTCAATACTTATGGATTTTGTGATAAATTTTGTTATATATAGATTTATCGACATTCTGATATGCAAGTTGTTCTTTGACTGATGATAAATGTTGAAACGTCGTTTTTAAGCATTTTTCTTGACTTGGAGGATTTCGTGTGTTATAATCTCCCCGTTAAGCAACTAATATAAATTAAAGTAGAAGCCATCCGCTTCTCACCTTACGACGCGCCGGTGAGGCATAGTCCATAAGGTTTCTTGTGAAAAAGGCAAATTTTTAAGCGGGTGGGGAAAACTCGCTGTTTTTATTTTCAGCCTTGTTTTCTTATTTAAATTGGAGGTGAACATGTTATCACAAAGGATTTCCGTATTAATGAGGAGATCAGAGCCAGGGAGGTTAGGGTTGTCGATAGCGATGGCGTACAGCTCGGCATTATGTCTGTGAAGGAGGCTATGCGCCTGGCAGAGGAAAAACAACTCGACCTGGTGGAAATAGCCCCTAACGCAAAGCCGCCGGTTTGCCGGATTATGGATATCGGCAAGTACAAGTACGAGCAGAGCAAACGGGAAAAAGAGGCTAGAAAAAAACAGAAGGTTGTCAATATAAAGGAAGTTAAGCTCAGGCCGAATATTGAAGATCATGATTTTGACGTCAAGGCCAGGAACGCCATAAGGTTTTTAAAAGATGGTGATAAAGTAAAGGCGACAATCACCTTCCGTGGACGTGAAATTGTTCACACCCAATTAGGCCAGAAACTGCTTAACCGTCTGGCGGAGTATTTAAACGATGTCTCTACGGTTGAGAAGCAGCCCAAATTGGAAGGGAAAAATATGATAATGATTTTAGCTCCAAAACAGGAAAACTAAAAAGGGGTGCATATAATTGCCTAAAATTAAGACCCACCGCGGGGCGGCCAAGCGATTTAAAAAGACGGCTTCCGGCGAGTTTAAGGGCTCTCATGCCTTTCATAGCCATATTCTGGGCAAAAAGAGTGCCAAGCGGAAGCGCAACCTGCGTAAAGCAACTGTTGTAAGCCCGGTTGACGCCGGCCGGCTAAGGAGGCTTTTGCCCTAGAGATAGTTGAGTTTTATCAGTCAATATAAAGGGGGAATATCACATGCCGCGGGCAAAAAGCAGTGTGGTATCACATAAAAGACACAAGAAGATATTGAAACTGGCTAAAGGTTACCGGGGTGCAAAGAGCAAACTCTACCGGGTGGCCAACCAGCAGGTAATGAAGTCTCTGGTTTATGCTTATCGCGACCGCAAGGTAAGAAAACGTGATTTCAGAAAACTGTGGATAGCCAGGATTAACGCGGCTGCCAGGATGAATGGCATTTCTTACAGCCGGCTGATGAACGGGTTAAAACTGGCCGGTATTAATATAAACCGGAAGATGTTAGCGGACATGGCGGTTAACGATGCCCATTCTTTTGGCCAACTGGTAGAGATGGCCAAAGCCAAGCTCTAATAAAATAATAAACAATCTTTTTGTGGCAATAACTAAGCATGGTAGAATTATATCATGCTTTTTTATTGGGATGCGCTCTTTGCAACCGGCCCGGTTTCTTTTGGGCAATTTGATACATTTGATACATATGTGGAGAACTTTTGGGGATGGGGGATAACATTATGCCCTGTAGCGGTTTCGTTGAAGTTGAATATTTACGAAAAAATTTAGCGAGGTAATAAAAGGTAATGAAACAATTTGCAGTAATCGGGCTTGGGCGTTTTGGCAGAAGTGTTGCGTTGACCCTTACTAAAATGGGTTATGATGTGCTGGCGGTTGATACCAATGAAGAAAAAGTGAATGATATTATGGAAAGAGTAACCCATGCCGTTCAGGTGGATGCTATGGATGAACAGGCCTTGAAGGCGCTGGGTATACGAAACTTCGATGTAGTGATCGTGGCAATCGGGCAGGACATCCAGTCAAATATTCTGGTCACTGTTATGCTCAAGGACATGGGGGTAAAGAAAGTCGTGGCGAAGGCCGTTACCGAGTTGCATGGAAAAGTGCTGGAGCGGGTCGGTGCGGATATGGTGGTATTCCCGGAACGTGACATGGGAGTGCGAGTAGCTCACGCCCTGGTTTCCAAGAATATCGTCGACCAAATCAGCCTTTCGCCGGAATATAGCATCGTTGAACTGACGGCACCTGAAGAATTTGCCGGAAAAACCCTTGAAGAGGCAGACATCAGGATGAAACATGGGGTGACTGTGCTGGCGATCAGGCGCGGGGATAAAGTAATCATTTCTCCCGGGGCCAGACAGGTAATTGAAGCCGGAGATATCCTGGTAGTGGTCGGCCGGGACGAAAAGCTTAAAGACCTGGAGGAGAGGTAGGTAACTTTGGTTTGCTCAGCAGACAAAACCCACGGGTAAAGTACTTGCGCCGTCTTGCAACTCGTCGTTTCCGGGACAGGGAAGGGAAATTTCTAGTTGAAGGTGTCCGGTTTGTAGAGGAGGCGTTGAATTCTTCCTTTCCTGTGGAAATGGTGGTGTATTGCAAGAAAAACAGTCATATCCCCCGGAGGCAAGCTTTGCTGGAAACAGCTATCTCCAGGGGGGTTCCAGCTGTGGAGGTTGACGAAGATCTTTTATCAGAGTTGGCTGATACTGATACGCCCCAGGGCGTTTTGGCCGTGGTTAAGTGGCGCCGGTACGAATTGGATGACTTGCAGCCCGGGTCAGATCCTTCTTTGCTGGTCTTGGTTGACGCGGTAGCAGACCCGGGGAACCTTGGTACTATTGTGCGCTCGGCCGATGCAGCGGGTGCAGGCGGCGTGATTCTCCTGAAAGGTACTGTCGATATGTTCAATGCAAAAGCGCTGCGGGCTACCATGGGTTCTATTTTTCACATCCCGGTAATCCAGGGCATAGCGGTTGATGAAGTAAAGGCTTTCTTAAAACATTACGGCATAAAGCTTGTCGCCGGTATACCCCGCGGAGGGAAACCAGTTTTTGAAAGTGATTTAACTGCTTCTTGTGCCCTGGTTGTAGGCAGTGAGTCTCACGGACCAGGAGAAGCTATTCTTTCCGGAGCAGTTGAACGGGTATGCATACCAATGCCGGGCCGTGCTGAATCTTTGAATGTGGCGGTTTCGGCTGCTATTCTGCTTTATGAAGCTGTACGACAGCGTAGTTTAAAATAAAATTTAATAAACATTCCGTCGGTTTGGCAGGCAAACTTTCTTGTCATCGATTTGGGCGTATGGTATAATGGCTCTGAAAGGTCCCCAAAAAATTGAGGAAAGGTTGTGGTTAAATGCTTTTAACCGCCGAATTTTTTTGGAGGCTGTTCGAGGCAACGGGTTCAGTCAGAGCCTACATACTTTATAGGAGGTTGGCAATTCACTAGTTCGGCATATACTATTAAAACTGCTAATGGTGATGAAGGGGAAAAGTAGGTGGCTGATGTTCTTCAGGGAAGGGGGGTCTATGGACTGGAAGCCCGCCTAGAATTAGGTCTACTGAAGTTCGCCCCGGAGCTGCAGCTGAACGCGTATCGATCAGTAGGTGTCGCCGGAGCTTCCGCCGTTATCTGGAAGACAGTATCGGGTTTTTATGTGGCCTCGTATCTGATAGGGTGGTTATCTCGGAGGAAACAGTCCGTCCCTGGGGGGCGGTTTTTTTATTTAGGCATGTTTTATATATTTTCTTTAACACTAACCAGGGGGTTGATTTGGTGGAAGAGAAATTGCGCAACATCGGCTCTGAAGCGTGCCAGGCCCTGGCCAAAGCCGGCAATCTGGAAGAATTAAATGAAATTCGGATCAGGTACTTAGGTAAGAAAGGCGAGTTAACCCAGGTCTTGAGGGGCATGGGGACGCTGAGCGCAGAGGAAAGACCGCTGGTTGGCCAGGTGGCGAACGAAGTGAGAGCTCTTATTGAAAAAGAGCTGGCTGCCAGGACCACTGTGCTGAAAGAACAGGTCAAACAGCAACGACTGAAGGAGGAGGGCATTGACGTGACATTGCCCGGCACACCGGTACTGCGTGGCGGCAAGCATCCTCTGACCATTGTGATCGAAGAAATACAGGAGATTTTTTTAGGATTGGGCTTCAGCATAGCCGAAGGTCCGGAAATCGAAACGGATTACTATAACTTTGAGGCGCTGAACCTGCCCAAGGATCACCCAGCACGTGACATGCAGGACACTTTCTTTATCAATGATGAGACCCTGCTGCGTACCCACACCTCGCCGGTTCAGGTACGCACCATGGAAAAAACAGCGCCGGAGCTACCTGTGAAGATAATTGTACCCGGCAAAGTTTACCGGCGGGACGATGATGCTACCCATTCCCCAATGTTTAGCCAGGTGGAAGGGCTGGCTATTGACCGGCGGATTACCTTCAGTGATTTAAAAGGAACCCTGGACCTTTTTGCCAGGGAAATGTTTGGGCCCAAAACCAAAACCCGTTTCCGCCCCAGCTATTTCCCTTTTACCGAGCCCAGTGCGGAAGTAGACATTTCCTGTGTAATGTGTGGCGGCCAAGGTTGCCGGGTTTGTTCGTACACCGGCTGGCTGGAAATTCTGGGCAGTGGCATGGTGCATCCCCGGGTGCTGGAAGTATCCGGTTATAATTCGGAACAGGTCACCGGCTTTGCTTTTGGAATGGGGGTGGAGCGCATTGCCATGCTCAAGTACGGCATTGATGATTTGCGAGTCCTGTTTGAAAATGACTTGCGGTTTTTACAGCAATTCTAAAGGTATTAATAGCAATATTATTCTTGTTTTTTATGACCGGATTTAGGAGGTAATGTCTGTGCATGTATCTTATAACTGGCTGCAGGATTTTGTGGATCTGGATCTCCCGCCTCAAGAGCTGGCTGACAGGCTCACCCTTGCTGGTTTGGCTGTTGAGAGTGTTACCGAGCTGGGTAAGGGTATCGACAGGGTGGTAACCGGGCGGATCGAAACAATCAGCCCCCACCCAAACGCTGATAAACTGGTAATTACCAGTGTAAACACCGGTGAAGAAAGATTGCAAATCATTACAGCAGCCACAAACATTAAAGAAGGCGATGTTGTTCCCGTTGCTCTTGAGGGGGCCAGGCTGGCAAGCGGGCTGGTAATCAAGCGTGCCAAGCTCAGAGGGGTGGAGTCCCGCGGGATGATGTGCTCCGGTCAGGAATTGGGTATTGACCAAAAAACCATGCCGGCAGACCAGGCGCACGGGATTATGATCTTGCCCCCAGGTACTCCTCTCGGCCGAGATATTAAGGAAGTGCTGGGCCTGAATGACTTTATCCTGGAGCTTGACCTCACGCCGAACCGTGGTGACTGTCTGTCTGTAATTGGTGTGGCGCGGGAGGTGGCCGCGCTGCTTGGACGGCCGTTTCGTCTTGAGGAGCCTTCCTTCCCGGAAATGGAGGAAAAAATTGAGGGAAAAGTCAGGGTGGATATTGAAGAGCCAGGCCTGTGCCGGCGCTATGCGGCACGATTGATCTGGAATGTTCGGGTCGGCAGTTCACCGTTGTGGATGCAATCACGCCTGCGTTCTGCCGGTATGAGGCCCATCAGTAATATCGTGGACGTTACGAACTATGTTATGCTGGAAATGGGCCAGCCTTTGCATGCTTTTGATTATGACCAGCTTACAGATCATCACATCATTGTCCGCAGAGCCCGGGAAGGCGAAAAAATGGTTTCCCTTGACGGTGTTATGCGGGAGTTGAGCCGGGACATGCTGGTGATAGCTGATCCCTCGGGACCGGTAGCGGTAGCAGGTGTAATGGGGGGGCTGGCAACTGAAGTAACTGAAAAGACCACTTCTATCCTGCTTGAGTCAGCTTATTTTGATCCAGTTAGCATCCGGCGGACATCAAAAGCGCTTGGCCTGCGCTCGGAGGCTTCTATGCGTTTTGAGAAAGGCATTGATATCGGCGGCTGCCTGAGAGCGATTGACCGGGCTGCCCAGCTTATTTATGACATGGGGGCTGGTGAAGTGGCTGCAGGGATAATTGATAATTATATCTCTCCTGTATCCGAAAAGACGGTCATATTCAGGCCGGCACGCGCGACATATGTCCTTGGAATGGATATATCCAAAGGTGTAGCTTCTGACATTTTGTCGAGACTTCAATTTAAGGTAAGGGAATCGGGAGAGGATTTGCTGGTTACAGTACCGTCACATCGGGCTGATGTAAGTCTTGAAGAAGATCTTATTGAAGAGGTAGCCAGGATTTATGGTTATGACCGGGTGCCTGCCACTCTGCCTTACGGTCCTTCAACTCATGGGATTAAGACGCGGGAACAATCTTTCCGGGCGTTGATTACCGCTGCCCTGGCCGGTGCCGGGCTCTACGAAGTAGTCACCTATAGTTTTACCAACCCTCGGGTTTTCGATCTTATGAACCTGCCAGCCGACAGCCCGCTGAGGAATACAGTGAAAATTCAAAACCCTTTAAGCGAAGAGCATTCTGTAATGCGCACGATGATGCTCCCCGGTTTGTTGGAAATACTGGTAAGAAATTATAATCGCCGGCTGCAGGATGGTGCTATTTTTGAAATCGGCAAGGTATTTATACCAGCCGGGGAAGGTGTCCCTGAAGAACGCCCTGTCCTGGCGGCTGCAGCTATGGGCAAGGTAGCCGGAAGCTGGAAAGTGCCTTCCAGGGATCTGGATTTCTACTTTTTAAAAGGTGTGCTGGAAAATTTATTCAATGTCCTCGGAACTGATGCGGTTGCTTTTATACCAGAAAAGTCCAACCCCAGTTTTCATCCCGGCAGGACTGCTGCCCTGGAATCTGGAGGGCGCAGGATTGGTATTTTGGGCGAATTGCATCCGGATGTTTTGGAGAAATACGAGCTCCCCGGACGGGTAGTGGCGTTTGAAATTGATCTAAACGGGCTTTTTGCTGTTTCCGGTCGGCCGAAGGTATACAGCCCGCTACCCAAATTCCCTGGTATTGAACGGGATTTAGCGATTGTAATTAATCAAGAGACCTGTGCCGGGGATGTTCTTAAAGCAATCCGGGAAAAAGGAGGGGAATTGCTCCGTTCGGTTTCCCTGTTTGACGTTTACCGGGGTGAGCAAGTGCCAGAAAGATGCCAGAGTATGGCTTTTACTTTAAAATTCCAGGCTGGGGACCGTACTCTGACAGATGCTGAAGTTAGTGAAATAACCTCGGCAATCGCTGCTGAATTGTCTAATCGTTTTGGGGCTGTCCTACGAGCTTGAAAATTTTCATTTGGAGGAAGGAAAAAATAGAAATATAACGAAGTAAACATTGTTTTTTATAATGTGGAGGAGTTTTATGTCGGCAGGGCAGGAGTTCCGGGTTGAGGTTGAAATCTTTGGTGAACATTATATTCTAAAAGGCGGCAGTTCTCCGGAACAGATGCTTGCAGTTGCTCAATATGTTAACCATAAAATGAGGCAACTGGCGGGGCATAACCCCAGGTTGAGCAAATCACAGGTAGCAGTTCTGGCTGCCCTGAATCTGGCAGATGAATTAATTCGGCTCCGGGAGGAGTATGATAATATGGTAAAAATACTTGATCCGGAAAAAAGATAGCAGTTTGTAAAACTCATGAAGTTTGCTTCATGAGTTTTTTTCAGCGTGGACATTGTTGTTGCTTGAGATGGCTAAACCTCGTTTTTTTGTGGAAATATTACTTTATAAGGAAGGGAAACGGGGTGGTTTTCAAATGCGGAACAGTGAATTAGCAAAGATATTTTATGAACTGGCCGACCTGCTCGAATTTAAAGGAGATGATTTTTTTAAAATTCGCGCCTACCGGAACGCCGGAAAAGTCCTGGCCGGTCTTACCGAACCAGTCGAGGAAATTCAAAAGAGGGGGGAACTGGATAAGATACCTGGTATTGGTAAGAATATAGCCAAAAAAATTAGCGAAATATTGACGACAGGATATCTTAAAAAGCATAAGGATTTATTAGAAGAAATTCCTCCCGGTATGTTTGAAATAATGTCTCTTCCTGGGATCGGGCCCAAACGGGCGCGTATGCTCCGGGAAAAGCTTAATGTATCCGGCCCGGATGAGCTGGTTGAGGCGGCCCGGGCCAGCCGTGTCCGCGGCCTCCCGGGGATGGGAGTCAAACGTGAAATGGAT
>JGI12104J13512_1001764_pt1 | contig 15059 bp, 21 predicted proteins | sample TerdegcTABiofilm_FD_13512 | JGI IMG/M metagenome (IMG submission 13512)
TAAGCACGGTTTAAGGCATTGAGAAATCAGTGTCTATTTCTTTTATCTAAAAACGGGTGTATCTCAATTGAAGCAAGTCCATAACATATCTTTCTCCTTAATAGCTTTATAGTAATAATTTTAGAATTGATTATATATTTATATCTATAGGTAGTCAATGTTATAATTGTAAGATAGATTATATAAATGAAATGTTTGAAAAACAATGATGTGTTCTAAAATTTTGTTACGTATGATGATTCAGATAATTTCGCCTATAAAAGAAAACTTATAGAGAGGTAATATGAATTTGAAAAAATCAAAAATATGGACAAAAGATTTTGTAATCATTTTTTTTGTAAACTTTTTGGTAGCTTTAAACTTTTACTTGTTAATGGTAGTTATTTCTGAATATGCAATGAGTAAATTTGACTCATCACCAAGTGAAGCAGGCCTTTCCGCCAGTATATTCATAATTGGCGGACTTGTCGCGCGTCTGTTTTCCGGGAAATGGATCGCACGAATTGGTCATAAAAAGACACTTTATGCGGGAGTAATTTTAGGTTTAGTTATGACTTTGTTATATTTCGGGATTAGAAGTATTATCCTCCTGCTTGCTGTCCGCTTTCTTCATGGTGCGACATTTGGTATTACTACTATAGCAACGGGGACAATAGTTGCGAATATTATTCCTAAGGAAAGGAGTGGTGAAGGTATTGGTTATTTCGGATTAAGCCAAACGATTGCAACGGCTGTAGGCCCATTTATAGGTATGTTCCTTAGCCGGCATGGCAGTCACAGCATTATTTTTGCTGCTTGTGCGATTGCTGCAGCAGTTAGCCTCGTGATTACGTTATTTTTATATGTCCATGAATTAGAATTAACAAAAGAACAATTGGAGGAAATGAAAGGATTCAAATTTAATAATTTCTTTGAATCATGCTTTCAGACATAGGGATGGGAATTGGCCCTTTGGTGGCCGGATTGGTTATTCCTTTCACCGATTACAGAGGAATGTATATGGGCATGGCGATTGTTGGGGCGGTATGCCTGTTATTGTATTATTTATTGCATGGAAGAAAGTCAAAACCCGGGGATCAGGTCATTATGAGAGCGGCGCTTAATGATGGGGCATGGCGAACATTGAAATAAGTTGAAAGTATTTACGATAGATAATACCACAGTGTCAGCGATAATAGAAATGCCGAAAAATGGCATGACATCGGGTGCCATGCCATTGCGTAAACAACTTTACTCTTTGCTATATACCCCCTTTGGGGGATCTCTTTATTAATGTCGCAAAGTCTGTATTGTTTAAGCGCGTTGATGCTATGGCTCAGTTTTTTGGGCAGTATTCACCAATAGGGCTTTCTGTGGCTGTACACCGCCAAAGGAGTGGGCCGGGTTCTCTTCGATGTCGTAAAGCGGGTTTGTCATCAGTCCGGTATATGCCGTGATGCCATGTTCATTTAAATCAAGTCCTTCGAATTCTTCCTGGGCGGATACCCGGATGCCGACCGTTTTCTTTAACGCTGTAAACACCAGATAAGTGGCGCTAAAAGCCCATACCGATACTGACAGCACGCCGAGCGCTTGAACGCCCAGGAGCCCCGCGCCGCCGCCGTAAAACAAGCCGCCCTGCTGGGCAAACAGGCCTACTGCCAGGGCTCCCCAGGTGCCGCCTGCCCCGTGAACTGCAATAGCGCCTACCGGATCGTCAGCCTTAATTCTGTCAAAGAAGCTCACAGCCAGCACTACCAGTACCCCGGCTACCCCGCCTATTATCACTGCGCCGGCACCAGTAAGCGTAGATTGGTATTCTTAATTGAATGTGGCTTAGGTCGCCGCCGATTAAAAACCCGGTGCTTCCGAAGAAGCCGGCCCGGTCCAAGCCGTACATGATGCCAAAACCTACCGCCCAGTAACTGAGCATCCCGATTGTGCTGTCGGTGAAAACTTTCATCACAATGTTCATTGAGTTTTTGGCGCGGATAAAACCGGCTTCCAAAAAGGCGAACCCGCCTTCCATAAAAAAGACCAGGGCTGCGCAGAGCAGCACCCATACAGTATCTACACCGGACGCCAGATCGTGCATATTAATTTCAGTCATTAGTTTTTACTCCTCCCATTTGTTTCCACCTTAATAAAAATAAAACACTCTTTAAGACCGGTTATTAGTCATACCGGTCAAAAAGAGCGCCTTCGCCCTGTTTAACCTCCCTGTTGAATATTATCGCATCTATCTTTATATTGCAGCAGCGGCTTTATCTTCACCTATTGCGCGGCGCCATTTAACCACGACATCATGTTTCCGCGCGCCGGCGTTGGTGGATTCTTCAGCCAGGTCTAATAAAATGCTTAAATCATTGATATTAATCAGGAATACTTTGTGAATTCCCGGTTGTTTGAATTGATTGAAAATCCCTCTTAATTTGTCAATACGGCAATTCGAACAGTGTTTGCGGGTAAGCAGGCATTGATCGCAACTTTTGTCTAACAGCGCCTCAATTTTTTTAAAATCATCAATGTCCATCATTTTATAGTTCCCCTCCCTAAAAAAGAAAACGCCCCAAATAAGTTTTTCAAGGGCGTCGTTGACCTTGTATATTTTTATAGCGCGTCCTGACCTGATTCACCGGTACGGATGCGAATGGCGTTTTCCACAGGTAAAATAAATATTTTTCCATCACCGATTGCGCCAGAATATGCTGCTTCTTTGATAATACCCGCTACATCATCGACACGATAATCACTGATAACGATCTCCAGCTTGATTTTCGGCAACAGGTTGATACTATATTCATTGCCGCGATATACACCAACCCTGCCTTTTTGCAATCCGCAACCTACCACCTGGCTTACTGTCAAACCTTGGATGTTATACTTGCCCAGGGCATCTTTTACTTCCTCCAGCTTTTCCGGTCGGATAATAGCCTCGATTTTTTTCACAAAACAACCTCCTTGTTGTTTTTTTGCCAAAATTAAAGGTGTCTCAAATGCCGTAAATCATTACGGCATTTAAGGACACCTTCGGCCTCGATACATCAATGTACCTTACTATCATAATTATCTTAAGTTATTTTAACCTGGCAGCGTTTTTTTGACAAGGGGTATCTTGAAAAATTGCCGCTACATCACTTGCCGGTGTAGTTCATCAGGGTTGATTATCTGAAGTTTTTTGCGGGTAACCTTGATTAAACCGCTGTCCTGCAATTCAGCAAGTACTTTAGTCATCGTTTCCCGGGATATTCCAACAAGCTTGGCGAGTTCGGCATGGGTTAACTGTAGTGAGATGGTTATTTCCCCTTTTCCCGGACGGCCATATTCTTTTGCCAGATTAATTAAATTATAGATCACCCGTGAGCGGGCGCTTAAAAACATCATTTCCTCAATCTGTCTATTTGCCTGCTTTAACCTGTTAGATAATATCTCGATTATCCGTATCGCAATTTTCGGTATTTCCATTAAGAGTGACTGAAAGTTAGCTTTTGGTATAACCAATACGGTAGTTTGCTCAAGAGTTTCTGCCATGGCTGTTCGAAGGTGGCTGCCAAAAAGTGTCATTTCCCCCAAGATGTCCCCTTCATTCAGAATGGCCAGCGTTTTTTCCCGCCCGTCTTTGTGAAGCTTTAACACCTTGACAAGACCGGAAGTGACGATGTATATACCGTCGGTTTCTTCCCCCTCGACGAATACTGTTGTTCCCTTGGGGTAAGTTCGTTCGGTAACCCACTTTGTAACCCGGCCCAATTCACTCTGATCGAGACCTTCGAAAATTGATATCTTATTTAAACCTATCATTAATAACCTCCGGGTTTTCGCATACAGTGTTTTTGCATACAGTAATCATACAGTAATCATACAGTAAATATATAATAACATAAAACCTTTTTGAATTGTCATTTGTTTAATTTTGTTTCAGGGTCTACTCATCAGTTCAAGAAATAAGGACTTTCATGCCGATCTATGGTATAATATGTTTTATGACAAATACTTTTATAGCGTGTTGCTGTGATAATATTATCGGCAGGAGGGTTGGGTTTGAGACATACTCTGGCAGTTTTGGTGACCAATAAACCGGGTGTCCTGGCACGGATATCCGGCCTTTTGAGTCGAAGAGTATTTAACATTGAAAGCATTGCCGCCGGATATACCGAAGAGCCGGGAATTACACGCATTACCATTGTTGTCCAGGGGGATGACTATATTCTTGATCAGGTTATGAAGCAGCTGTCGAAGCTGGTCGATGTCATTAAGATAGTTGAGCTGAAGTATGAGGACTCGGTTGACCGCGAGCTGGCTTTGGTTAAGGTGCATGTCGAAGTTGACCGCAGGTCGGATATAATCAATCTTGTTTCAGTATTTAGGGCAAATATTATTGACGTAAGCAAGGATACGATGATTATAGAAATATTAGGCGATGAGAGAAAAATAAACGCGTTTTGCGCGGCGCTGGATGACTACGGCATCGTGGAAATGGTGCGCACCGGGAAAGTGGCGCTGTTGCGCGGTCACGGCGCGGTAAAAAACTAGCGCATCCCTCATGTTGATAGGAGTATGCATTTAGTGAAGCAGGCCCAAGGGAGGCACGGCGTTATCCATAGCGAACGACTTGTGGAGCGCCGGTAACAGCAGTCGGCGAAGCGAGGGTAACCGGACTGCGGCGCGAAAACCAGTGGCGAAGCCGCCTTTGCAGTGCCGCTAGTCCGGTCCGAAGCGAGTCGTTTTGCTGCCGGTGCGGAATTAATTGGGGACATTCCTTCCTTATTTCCAAAACAACTTTCGTTTTTATTTTAACCAAGGAAGGTGTGTCCCCCTTCCTCTGAGCGAGCGGGGATAACGCCGTGCCTATACCAGATTCGCTGAATAATTACTGATAGAATCGTTGCAATGTTGGATAGCTATAGGTATATTGTATTGCTTCTAGGAAGGGGGTCCGGTTAGTGTCACGAGTTAAAAGAATTATGATTAGTCTACCTGATTCACTTCTGGCCGAAGTCGACCGGATCGCAGCTGCGGAGCAACTTAGCCGTAGTGAATTTATTCGTGAGGCTATGAAACTTTTCATTGAAGAACGCAAGAGGCGGTTATTTAGAGAGCAAATGAAAAAAGGATACCTTGAAATGGCTAAAATTAACCTTGCCCTTGCTATTGAGCATTACCGTTTGGAATCAGAGGTTACTCAAAGCTTCGAACTGCCCGCGACGGAGGTAAAGTGAGCCATGCAGATCCGCCGGGGTGATATTTTTTATGCTGATCTGAGCCCGGTTATCGGCTCAGAGCAGGGGGGGACCAGGCCGGTGCTGATTATTCAGAATGACATTGGAAACCAGTACAGTCCCACCACTATTGTTGCTGCAATCACTTCACAAATTGCCAAGGCCAAGCTTCCAACACACGTCGAGATGCCCGCCCACCCGGGTGGGATGGGGAAGAATTCAGTAATATTACTGGAACAAATCAGGACGATAGACAAAAGCAGGCTATTAGAAAAAATAACATCCCTTGACAGCGAGATGATGGCTAAAGTAAAACAGGCTGTGGAAATAAGCCTAGGCTTGTTGGATTTGTAAAAAAAAAGAACATCCGGTAAGGATGTTCTTTTTTGAAATCGCTTAGGATATTATGCTTTTCAAGACTTGTGGATAGGTGACCTGTGGGCTTACGTTAGCGGCGATTTTGAGCCCTAATTCAAAGAGCGAGTGAGCCCGAGGATAAGCGAAGGAACTGTTTGAGGCGCGAAGCGCCGAGTTTGACTGAGCCCGAGGGCGAACGAGTTCATGGCTGAGGAAAGGGGACACACCTCCCTAACGGGCCTATCTTTGGGGCCGGAGGAATGTCCCCGATTAGGTGGGGTGAACATGAGCCGCGCATGACTGCCCACAGGTCGCTGCAGACGAATTTGTTCATAAGGAGAAGGAGGAGGATGAAAATGCTTGCTGTTGCCGGCGGTATGATTCTGACCATGGCCGGGCGTATGATAGAAAAAGGTACTTTGCTGGTAGATAACGGTAAGATTTACAGAGTTGAAGATGGTATTGTAGCTCCCCGGGATGCGGAGATTATCGATGTTACGGGAAAGGTAGTCATGCCCGGGATGATTGACGCGCACAGCCACCTCGGTATCGTTGAAGAAATATACCGTGAGGAGGGAGATGACTGTAATGAAAGCACCGATCCGGTCACTCCGCATCTGCGCGCAATTGATGCAATCAACCCGGCGGACCTGGGATTCCGGGATGCCCTTGCGGGAGGGGTTACTACTGTAGTAACAGGACCTGGCAGCGCCAATATCATTGGTGGTGAAATGGCGGCGTTAAAAACGCACGGCACAGTGGTAGATGATATGATCGTCCGCTTCCCGGTGGGTTTAAAGGCTGCTTTAGGTGAAAATCCAAAGCGTAGCTACGGGCGCGAAAAAAAAACGCCTGCTACCCGCATGGCTTCCGCGGCAATTTTGAGAGAAGCGCTGGTGCGCGGGCAGGAATACATTAAAAAAGCTTCCCCGGATAATACCGGACGAGTGACGGCTTTTGACAAGGACCTGAAAATGGAGGCGCTGGCCAGGGTGCTGAAACGGGAGGTTCCTCTGCGGGTACACGCCCACCGTGCCGATGATATTATGACGGCGGTCCGCATTGCCCGGGAGTTTCAGGTGGATCTGGTTATAGAACACTGTACTGAGGGCCATATTGTGGCGGGTAAACTGGCTGAACTTGGTATTCCCGCCATCATCGGTCCGGTGATCACAAACCGGGCCAAAGTGGAAATGCAGGGACTGACTCTCCATACGGCCAGAGTGCTGTCCGAGGCCGGAGTCCGGTTTGCCATAATGACCGACCACCCGGTTGTACCTATTCAGTACCTGGCTGTTTCCGCCGCTATGACTGTTAAAGGTGGTTTAACCGTGGAAGCCGCTCTACGGGCGGTAACCATAGACGCCGCAAAAATTCTCGGGTTGGCATGTCGCCTGGGTAGTTTGGAACCGGGAAAAGACGCTGATTTTGTCGTAATGGACCGGCATCCTTTTGACCTTTTTTGCCGGGTGGAACAGGTCTTTATAAATGGAGTTAAGGTATATTCTATTGCATGATGCCTTGTAGTATGGAATTACCTAATTGAAAGTGAATGTTGCATATTGCAATTAGTCGTCGAATAAACTATAATTGAATTATTAAACTATATTGCTATATAATGTAAATTAATTTCGGGAGGTGATGAAATGCGACGAGAGCCGTTAGATGTTTTAATTGTAGACGACCAAGCCGGGGTGCGCTATTTGCTTGAAATTATCGTTAAGGACTCAGGACACCGGGCTCATACGGCCTGTAATGGACTTGAAGCAGTTGATTTGGCTCGTTCCATCCGTCCCGATATAATCTTTATGGATGTACGGATGCCCTTGATGGGGGGGTTGGAGGCTTTAGAAAAGATTAAAGCGCTGACCCCCGAAACAAACGTGGTGATCATGACTGCATTTAGTTCGGAAGAAACTGTGGCAAAGGCGATGCAAAAAGGGGCGCTAACCTGTATAGTTAAGCCTTTTGATGTAGACGAACTTAAAGGATTCCTAATGGGGTTTAACCGGGAATGCCCCGTTTTTGAAACAACTGCTGCAAGCGGTTGAGTGAGTTTAGTTTTCGTTTAATGTCCTTCCATATGTGGAAGGTTTTTTGTTTGTATGGACATGCTTTCTGTTATAATGAAAAGTATAAAATGTTATAATATGAAAAGTCCTTTTGTCAGGTAGGGGGATTTATGTGTCGCCTGTGATTAAAACTACAACACCGGAGGAAACCGCCCGTGTAGGAGAGAAGCTAGGGACGTTATTGCGCGCGGGTGACGTGGTTTGTCTGAACGGTGATCTCGGGGCCGGAAAAACCCGGTTTGCCCAGGGATTGGCTGCTGGCATGGAAGTTAACGGGCCGGTAACCAGCCCTACGTTTACCATCATAAATGAGTACCAGGGCCGGCTGCCTCTCTACCATATGGATTTTTACCGCCTGGAAGACGCTCTGGAATTGGAAGATCTGGGATACGAAGAATATTTTTACGGCAGGGGTGTTACAGTAATCGAATGGGCAGAGCGTGTGGCGGTATTGCTTCCGGCAGTGAGGCTGGACATTTTTATAGGTAGGAGTCCGGAAGGTGAAGAAGTTAGGGATATCACCTTTGTTCCCTATGGAGAAGACTTGACAGGCTTGGTTGAGGAGTTGATGGATCTTGTACGTGCTGGGAATTGAATCCGCCACTCCGGTGGCCGCGGTTGCCGTAGCCGGTAAGGAGGGAATCCTGGCCGAGCGTATGATTTTGAATAAGCGGACTCATTCTGTAAACTTGCTTCCGATGATTAAGGCGGTGCTCGAAGATGCGGAGATTGATCGTCGCAAACTGGCCGGCATAGCGGTGTCCAGCGGGCCGGGATCTTTCACCGGCCTGCGGATTGGAATGAGTACCGCCAAAGCTCTGGCGCAGGTATGGTCACTGCCGGTAGCGGGGATTTCCACCCTGGAAACCCTTGCTCATGGGCTTGCCGGACATGGCCGCTTAGTTTGTCCGGTATTAAACGCCCGGAAAAATGAAGTGTACACTGCTGTTTATGATAATACCGGCCCGGCTCCGGTCCTGCTGGTGAGTCCCAGAGCTGCACGGATAGAGGAATTAGTTGAATTGTTAGCGGGCTACCAAAGACCGGTGACTTTTTTAGGAGACGGAGTGCCGGTTTACGAGTCCCGGTTGAAAGCCGGCCTGGCGCAATTGGCGGCATTTGCCCCGCTGGCTGCAAGTTACCCGAGAGGCGCCGCAGTGGCCGAGTTGGGTTTAATCGCGTTTGCAAACGGGAGGGGCGTCAGCCCCCTGCAGCTGCAGCCGGAATATATCAGACTTTCCGAGGCTGAGGCGGTCTGGCTGAAAAAACATTGTCCCGGGGGATAGCATAGTGGAGGTTACTTTTTGTGAAATGAGCCCTGAACACCTGGATCAAGTGTTTGAAATAGAGCGAGCGTCTTATCCAGCTCCCTGGTCTCGTCAGGTTTTTTCTTCCGAAATAAAAAACACCTTTGCCCATTATATTGTAGCGGTAATAAATGAACAGGTGGCGGGCTACGGGGGGATGTGGCTAATTCTTGAAGAGGCGCAGATCACCAATGTGGCAGTGCACCCTGATTACCGGATGAATAACATCGGTAAATTATTGATGCTGGAATTGATCAGGCGGGCCGCCTTGATGGGGATCTTCAAAATGACCCTTGAAGTGCGCCCGTCAAACTTGGTAGCCAGGCATCTTTATACTGCCTTGGGTTTCGTTGAAAAAGGTGTGCGGAAGAAATATTACACTGATAACAATGAAGACGCTATTATAATGTGGAAGTACGATGTGAGCAGTGAACATGGTTTGCTGGTAAACCGTAGATTCTGAAGGAAGTACGGACAAGACCTGTGAGCTTACAAATATTATATAAGTTAGGGGTGCAAAATGGCAAAAATAATTCCTTCCGAGGAAAACTCCATATTTGCCCTGGACATCGGGACGAGAACGGTTATCGGCGTCGTGGCCCTGGTGGAGTCGGGCCGGTTGCGGGTGGTGGCCCAGCACATGGTTGAGCACGGTAGCCGGTCTATGTTTGACGGCCAGATTCACGACATCCCTAGAGTAGCGGACACTGTGCTGGAGGTCAAGCGTGTTCTTGAAAAAAAAGTTGGATTCAAGTTGACCAAAGCAGCCATAGCTGCCGCGGGAAGGTCCCTGGTAACCAAGCAGTGCCATGCTGAAATCGAGATTGATGATCAATTGGAAATTGACAGTACAGTGGTGAACAGTCTCGAAATCGCCGGTATCCGGAGCGCCCACCAGGAAATTGACACCGCTGTTGCCGGAAGCCCTGAGAAATTTTATTGCGTGGGGTACAGTATTGTTAAATATTATTTAAACAACTACCCAGTTACCAACTTAATCGGACACCGGGGTAAAATTATCAGCGCTGACGTTCTGGCTACCTTTTTGCCGGAATCGGTGGTGAACGGGCTTTACGCGGTGTTGGGAAGGGTCGGCCTTGAACCTGTGAACCTGACCCTGGAACCGATCGCGGCCATTGAAGTACTGATCCCGGAAAGCATGAGACTGTTAAACCTGGCGCTGATTGATATCGGCGCGGGCACGTCGGATATTGCCATCACCAGGAAGGGCTCGGTGGTATCGTACGGCATGGTGCCGGTGGCCGGGGATGAAATAACCGAGGCTATAGCCGAAGCTTTGTTAGTTGATTTTAACTGGGCTGAACANATTAAACGGGCGGTGGAAAAAGGCGGGAAGATTGTGTATAAAGATGTTCTGGGCATTGAGAACACAATTACCGCCGCTGAGGTGGCNNGCGTGATCGAGCCGGTTCTGGACAAGTTGACCGGTGAGATAGCGGAGGCGATCATAAACCTTAACGGCGGAGAACCGCCAAGAACGATCTTTTGTGTGGGAGGCGGCTCGCGGTTGCCGGCGCTAACCGGCAAACTGGCCGAAAAGTTGGGTATTGAGGCCCAAAAAGTCGCTGTCAGAGGGAGAGCGGCTGTCCAGAATCTGGTCGTTGATGAAGAAGGATTGGACGGACCGGAAGGGGTTACAGTAGTCGGTATTGCCACAGTAGCCATTAAAAAACTGGGACAGAACTTTGTTACCATAAAAGTTGACGGCAAAGAATTCAGCCTTTTCAATTCCAAGGACCTGAATGTATCAAATGCCCTCAGCCTGTTGGATTTCAACCCCAGGGATTTAATCGGGCACAACGGCAAAGATTTAAAATTTACCCTGAACGGCAGGCCCGAGGTGGTTTACGGAGGCCTGGCCAGCCCGGCGGAAATATACATAAACGGTGAAAAGGCCAGCCTGAAAACAGCAATAAAAGATGGAGACGAAATCAATGTTTTAAAAGCCGGGAACGGTGCGGACGCCAAGGCTTACGTGCGGGATTTCCTGGAGGGTATGGAAAGCGTCAGCATCACTTTGAACGGTGAACCCAGGGTGATCGAGCCGGTTTGTATCATAAACGGGGAAGTGTCGTCTTATGATAGCGAGATAAAAATGGTGACCAACTGGAAATAAAGACAGTAAAAACGATAGGTGAACTTTTTGATAAAGTCGATCTGACGGATCAGCTAATCCAGGTTAACGGCGTTGAAGCAACTTTGGAATATGTTTTGAAGGACGGGGACGATGTAAGACTTGTCAAAAAAAAACTTACAGACATTGAAAGCGCTGACGCGGGGGTAGACAGGAGCGGAGCTGGGCAGCCTGGCGAAGTTGTTTCTGTTACAGTTAACGGGAAGAAAATAAACCTGACGGGGAAAAAACATTATATTTTTGTGGATGTGCTCAACCACATTGAGCTGGACCCAGCGGCGCATACCAGCCCGCCGGTTTTACGGCTGAACGGAGCCTCCGCCGGGTTTACCGATGAGCTTGAAGAAGGAGACGTTATAGAAATATACTGGCGATAAACGGAAAATTAAAGCAAAAAGCCGGATTGATACCGGCTTTTTGCTTTAATTTTCAACTTATTATTGATGTTGCTACGGTACAATTTACTAAAAAAAGAACAAATTTTTTCTCTACTTATTAATAAATTTCGACATTTTTAGGATTAATTTTGACATAAAGTTGAGTATTGACAATAATTTAGAAACATAATAATATATATGTCATAAAAAATAATAATATATTCCTTGAGTTTAAAAAGTTGATATTTATTTTACTTGAAAGATGGACAATCCACTTTGAATAAGGAGGAGTATGCAAGGAGGGGAATTAGACAATTAAAACTAGTGAATTTCAACCTCGATGTTGAAATTTTACAAGCTCTCAGCAATTTTTTGAAAAATACAAGTCACGGAACATTTACATTAGTGGTTCAAGAAAGCAAGGTAATAGGATACGATATTCAGGTCAAGAAGAGGTGTAGAAAAATTAATATAAATAAGGCTGACCGAAAAACGGAGGCTAAAAACCATTGATTTATGGTTTGCAGCTTCCGTGTTTAAATTTTAAGGAGCATTCCTGTGAGAAAAGAAAATGGCCTTAGAAAAGAGAGAACCTCCTGGTAACATCCGAGATGTCGATTGGCAAGGTAATCCTTTAATAGTAAGTTCTAGGGAATTAGAAAAGCGGTTACGAACAAAAACACCAGTAATTATAACGGGAGTGGTTGAAACCAATCAATATTTTTGAATTTGGGCATTCCAAAGAAACCTAACAAATGGTAGGAATGGAGCAAAAGGGTTAAGCTGCTTGAAAGTTGATTTAACGCTCCCATTACAAGATCATTGGGCGAATATCTAAGCCTTGGTGACTGACCCATGCATCAGAATGTAAACACATACTGGCTGTAAAAACCCTGAATACCAGGTCATAGAACTCCTGATCTTGCCCTTGCGCTCAAGCAGATAATCTCTTCCTTTAGTCGCTTGCGTCCGGATCGCTGTAATGGCGTGGACACCGACAGTTAAAGACATATTGCTTTCTGCAGGTGCAAATCATTTTTCCACATAATTGAGTTCACTAAAATAATATGTGATTATGTTTATAACTTATCTCAAAAGTTGAGTAAGCTTCAGGAGAAAATTAGTAAGTCAATAGCTTATAACAGCTACGATAGCAACAGAAGTTACAGAAGTTCCTTCTCTAACTATTACTATTGAGAAGGATCAGTAAGTTAGGTAGTAGGACAAAAGAGTCTCCTGGCTCTTTTCTTTATGTCTTTTGGGCCTAAAAAGGAAGCAGCCGGTTAGGGCTGCTTTTCTGCTAATTTTATACCGAGAGCCTCTTTGATTGAGGTTTGAAGAAGCTGTGAGAAATTAAGACCTGCCTCTTCTCCCGCATCGCGTAACCACTTGGGCAATGTGCAGTTTTTTGTCACTGCTTTATTCGCTGCCTCATTGCGGTAGGGCGGCATATAGACCTCCACAAACACAATGCGGTCACTTGTATCAAGGAGTTCGATATTTTCAGGGTCAGAGGGCTTGGGAAGTTGCTGTCCTTGTTCTTCTTTCTCCAGAACCAGATTAGCCAGCATCTCTTTTGCTCGCCGTATACCATCAGCAATGTCGATGCTGAGGATGGCTGTACCAGGGAAATCGGGGAAATACATACCGATTCCTCCGTCTTCAGCTTTTTCAGCAACAACGGGGTAAATTAAATGATTTGACATAAGATTCACCTCTTTGTAGTAATTTGGGGTTGTTGCGTCAGGGGCTAGAACTTAACCGCAAAACCATTTTTTTGAACAGCCACCTCTTAAGCGAAGTGGAAATGATCTGTGACCGGGTAGCGATAATTAATAAAGGAAAAATAGTGGCATTTCTGTTGTTGTACGGTATCGGTGTCCACTACGGCTACCAGGATATGAGCCGCGGCGCGGGGCATGTAAAAGCGCTGATCGCGCCGCAGTTTCTTGCCCTGGGCCTTTATTTCGGCAGTTTCTATGTACATGATGGGTCCCTTCGGCAGCGGCGTGGAGCCAAGCATCTGGATGCTGGTATATATCGCTTTCTATATTTTGGGGTTTCTGCTCCTGGCGCTGAGAGTTTTTAGTAAGAGAGATATTTAGCGTAACGCATTTTTTGAGTAAACACCGCCAAATACCTTAATAAATGGTATTAAACTTAGAATATACACAATTATGCAAGATGTGACCGTTACACTTATAAATAGAAGAATCATACCTGGGCTACCGTTCCAAACAAAATCTAAAGATTTTTTTTCAGTGAATATTCTAATTTCGCTTAATACTAAAATATGACTTAGATAGATGAAAAAAGATTGAGATGAGAACCATTTAATAAATCTATCAAATAGATTAGTAAAATCTTTAATACATATGCTTAATGAGTATAAAAAGTAAAAACATACAATGCTATAAAGTATTATAGTTGGTTTAATTGAGGTTACTGATGTATTAGATAATTTAGAGTCCATTATCAATATAAAATAAGCTAATATCCATAACAAAGATAGTTCAACTGTTACTTTATTTAATTTTAACCCTCCCTTTTTTATCTTTATAACAGTATACATGCCGATCACGAAATAAAAAATCCATGGGAAAAATAAAATTGAATAGTATTTAAATCCGCTTTTAGGTAGCAGAAAAAACTCGTAGCCGTAGAGATAATCAGCTAATTGAAAATAAAAGGTTATAACAAATGAAATGGTTAATACTGGTTTTTCATGTTTTTTCATGAGTCTATGTAAAATTGGATATAGTATATATAACTGTAATATTATAACAATAAAATATAAATGCGGTGCTGCTGTCCCTTGTAGAATATTCACAAACAATTTTTCAAAAAAAAATCCCAGTCCAAATATATCCATAATGCTATGCCTTAGCTCATATAGTCCATTGTGCAAGTAATAAACGCTATAGAAAAATGTCCAAATTATATATGGAATTATTATTTTAGACAACCGGTGGATGATAAAATTATTAAATGCAACCTTCTTCTTATCAAGATCATAATAAAATAAAAGAAAACCAGATATTATAATAAAAGTTGGAACCGCAAATCTCATCCCCTGATTCCATAAAAAAGCAAAGCCATAGTTTATGTGCTTCCCGTTCAATAAATATCCGCCTGTTATATGTATCGCAATAACAGCTAGTACAGCAAAACTTCTTAAATAATCTAAATCTTTTAGACGTTCCTTCAAATAAAGCCCTCCAAGTATAAATTACTATTCAGGTAATCAGTAGTCAGTAGTCAGAATTTCTGAATTCTGAATGACCAGAGCATATGGTTCTAGCAATTTTTTAAACTATTGCAGAAGAAGTTGTGTTTCGGAAATATCACTATCCAGATCCTTCGTAAGAATCAGGTAATACTGGCATCCTTCAACAGAACCTTGTGCAATGTATAAATAGTATATTTTCTCCGCTTTACTACGTTTACGGTACCTTTCGCAATATTCATTGCTATAGAGACGGCGGTACGCCGAAATTGCGAAGACAAACCGTATGTTTCATGCTTCATAAACGCCCGGATAAATAATAAACCGCAAATACGAACAAATGTGCTTTGTGACTACTGACTACTGA
>JGI12104J13512_1001766_pt1 | contig 15042 bp, 13 predicted proteins | sample TerdegcTABiofilm_FD_13512 | JGI IMG/M metagenome (IMG submission 13512)
TTTCTCATTCCCCCCATTCTTACTTTAGGGAGATACTACCACAACTACAATTGGCCACGCAATATGAGCAATTATATGGCATTAATGCCGGGTAGAGACAAAGAAGATTAGAGAACTGGAAAACCAGCTGCTGGTGGAAAAACAAAAAGAGAAGGAGCTTATAGCGCTGCGCAGTTTGATGTTTTCGCTGAATAATGATGATGCGCCGGATGTGCCTGACCTGCAGGAAGAAGCCGTCATGGACGGTATAAAAGCGGCGGTGGCCGGCGGATTCGAGCGCTGGCAGCGTAAGATGAAGGAGCGGTATCCCCACTTTATATTTCTAACATCGGAAAACTTTGATCCCAGACTGCTGGACGGTGTGGGCCACGTGTTCATTTTTGCAAGGCACATAGGACACAAGCTGTATTACCGGGTCATTAATGAAGCGAGAAAAAGAGATATGCCTGTCAGCTATGTCAGCAAGGTTAATGAAGAACTCGCGGTCAAGGAAATGAAGAATGCGCTTGCCGGTCAAAAAGTGAGCTGACGGTATGAAGAAAACCACGAAACACCGCCGTTCCTTATGGTGAAATACCTTCGTGGTATGAAATTGAAAGACGCTGCTGAGCGGGCTATGCAGTATTTTGGGAAGATGATCCAGCCACTATAATTTGCGGGTTTCATGCCACAATATGAGGTGTAAGGCCACAAACCAAGCGACGACGAGAACCAGCGCCCAATGATGATGAAGTAGATCGCTCATTGAGATCTCCTTTTTATAGATATGATGCCCAAAAGAGAAGGAGATAAAACGGGGAGGCGCCGGGATGGCAATTAGGTAAGAATAAAACTTTTCTAAAGAGGCGAGAGTGCCTGGGCAAAAAATCTGCCCGGGTTTACCGTACCTGGAGCGCCGGCAGACCGGGCAAGGAGGCTTGGGTATTGAAAATTGAAGTAAGGCTATATAAGTACTACAGAATTTCATATGGTTAGGGTGAGTTTTCGCACTGAATGGCTTGATCTATCATCGTAAAGCAATGGTTCTTTGAGGCCTATTCATCGTTGTTGGGAGAACAATGACGCTCCGAGTGGGCTTTTGGGGGAAAGCATGTTTAATACCATGGGTATCATGGGTTATTTGCCATAAGGTTATGCCTTTTAAAAGTACCCCCCATACAATTGTTAGGCCAAAAAGACAATTAGTTAGTTCGTACATGGGTATTCTCCTTTCTATAAAAGATTTGTTAATATTATAGAATATTCAAAAAATTAAGTCAAGCATATTTTGATAAAATATAATAAATTTTTCCCATATTGGGATTAGAGACCATTGGCATATAAGGGAGGCACGGGTAAGGGAGGCAGGGGATGGCGGGAAAACGGCTTATAACCGGCGATATAAGCATAGGGGAACCAATTGAACCTTTAACTATTGAAAGAGTTGTAGATTATGAAACTTATTTCTGGGTGTTGATACTTCTAGCAATGCACAATAAGCCCAAAATCATAGCAATAAAATGGAAAGCAAACGCACCCCATAGTTGATTGATGCTGGTATATGTGTGGGAGAAGACCCCTCCCATTATCGTGATAATTCAAATAAGGCCAAATAGTAGGAGTATGTAGCCAGCTATTTTCAACAAATTTAACGCCTCCTGTAATTAATAAGTATATTCTTAATTTGCATTTAACGCCTTAAAGATAAAAACAATGACTAAAATAGCAGTAACACCATGAAACATATATCCAGGCCATAATTTAGCACTCAAAACAGAGGATTTACCGCGGAACACGTCCGCCATGATATAAAAAATTCAAGCTGCTGATATTAACCATACTGCAACAGCGGCAATCCACCAAAACATACCGATATCACATCCTTCCTGTTTATTTAATATATTTTACTTATTAATTACACGTGATTAATAAAAATCCTTTATTTTGAGGGATGGTTAATACTGGCGCTTATCTGTTGTTCATATTCCTAAAATGTTTATTATAGAGTTCTTTTCTTTCTCCTTTTCAAATATGGGAGGCATACCGGTCCGTTACATATTTTACTAACCTAAAGAAGGAGCTGCAGCTTGATTGTCGAATACAAATGTGAATATTGTAAAGTTGTCATATATCTGGTAGGAGGACAATCATGTTTACTCATTCCTCAAAGACAAATCCGGATAAAGTACAGCAAGCTTCATTAGATAAGATTAATAAAGCTAAAAAAGCGGGAGCAAGCTCTTTGCCAAGAGCCGTAAACCGTGATTTATTAATGTCTCCGCAAGGAATTTTACAGCTGCAGCGCACGATTGGCAATAAGGCAGTAATACAACTCTTAAAGTCTCAACTTCAACAACGGACAATCGGGCAACCTGTGCAACGAATGGATTCCGAAGAAGATGAAGAAGAGCTGCAAATGAAACAGGAAAGCGCAATGCAGAGAGTGGGAGTTTGCGAAGACGAATGTGTAAAACTGCAAGTAATGCAGATGAGAAGATTAAGACGGGCTGATATGCAAACCTTTGCAGAAACACTTGCTGGAGATAATTCGCGCAGTACGGTAGCTGTTGCAAAAGATGGTAATGACTACAATATTTATGCGCAAAGCTCCTTGGCAGGGATGAGTGAATTAATAGAAGAATATGATAATGTTACATTAAGATGGGCCCAAAGCCCTGGTACCGGGTATCACGCTGAAATGATGGCTCTTATGGATCATGGAGCCGGAAGTGACATAGCTGCAAGTCAGCCCATTTGCAAAAGATGTAATGCCGCACTCTCAGCGAATGGCGTGACGGCTATTAATCCCGGAGATCAGTATACTGAACATTGGCAGGCTCCGTTTGAGGAAAACATTGATGAGAATAACGCTTTTCCCGCGAAGGCAGAGGACCATTCGCGGACGGGTCTGAGCGGAAGGCGTTGGGGGATAAATGAAAATAATCGGCTTTACCAGATAGCTCAAGATATATGGCAAGGGGTTCATCCTGATGGGTGGTAAAAAAATCTCGGCATGCTGATGGGTAAAGTGGGGAGCCGTGCCTTGGTATCATGAAAAAAAAACTGGTCTCACGTTTTTTATTGTTTTAATGAAGGGATCTATGTCAGGAGTAGGTACGTATGTTGATATTGTTAGACTCGTAAATACAAGACCTGCAAAAATTTCTTGACACTTTATCCGGTTTTTTGTATACTGGTTAACAAGTTATATCTGGAAAAGGCTATGAAGGGGACAAGGAGCTTGTGTATGGGCCGCAGAGAGCCGGGGTAGCTGAGAACCGGCGCCTTGAATACGATGGCTTTACATCACCCTGGAGCTGTCGGCTGAAAGGTTGCCAGTAAGCCGGGCCGGGTCGGGCGCCCGTTACAACGCCGTGTCTTTAATCGGCACATTAAGAGGCTTCCGCTTTTGGCGGCGGCAAGCAGGGTGGTAACGCGCAAGGCTTTTAACCTCTCGTCCCTGGCATTTTATCCAAACGCCAGGTGAGGGGTTGTTTTATTTATTGGGGGTTGTTTTATTTATTAAATATATTTATATTATTTAAAGGGTAGTTTAACAACGTGGGGAATTAAAAGACCCTACGGATAGGTTCCGTTGCTGGAATTTTATCCAAAGGGCTTTTCTTTAATATTTTTCTTTAATATTCGTTGTGCTTAAATATTTTATGGAGGAGTTGCTGATGAGCCTGATTATTTATCTTGACGGGGAATACTTGCCTGAGGAACGGGCGGTGGTGTCTGTTTTTGACCACGGACTCCTGTATGGCGACGGGGTTTTCGAAGGCATCCGCGCTTACAGCGGCAGAGTATTCAAACTGCATGACCACCTGGTCCGTCTTTATGAATCGGCCAGGACAATCGGCCTGGAGATTCCCGAATCCTTGGAGAACATGCAGGAGATTGTTTTGGAAACCTTGCGCCGCAACAACCTGCGCAGCGGCTATATCCGCCTGGTGGTAACCCGCGGCAAGGGCGACCTGGGTCTTGATCCGCTTAAATGTCCCAGACCCACTGTATTTTGCATCACCGCCTCGATCCGGCTTTACCCGGAAGAGTTATATGAAAAGGGTTTGACTCTGATTACCGTTTCCACCCGCCGGAATATTCCTGTCGCCGTTACCCCGCGGGTTAAGTCGTTGAATTACCTGAACAATATTTACGCCAAGATGGAAGCCAATCTGGCCGGTGTGCCCGAGGCGATTATGCTGAACTCGGAAGGATATGTGGCTGAAGCCACGGGGGACAATATTTTTATCGTGAAAAACGGGGTCCTTGCCACTCCTCCGTCTCACATAGGTCTTTTGGAAGGGGTTACCCGCAACACGGTAATGGACCTGGCTCGCCAGGCTGGCATACAGGTCGAAGAAAAAATTTTTACTTTGCATGATCTATACAATGCGGACGAATGTTTCCTGACCGGCACTGCCGCCGAGGTTATTCCCACGGTAAAGGTAGACGGACGTACCATCGCCGACGGCAAGCCGGGCAAGATCACCCGGGAACTTATTGCCGCGTTTCGTGAACTGACTAAGGTTGACGGCCCGCTGATTTTTTCCGAAGACGCGTCCACCTGCGGTTGCGGCTGCTAAAAACAGACGTGTTAGCCGGCCGTAGACCGGCTATTTTTTTGCAATAAGGAGGAATTGAACTTGCGTAGCGACGTAATGAAGAAAGGTATTGAAAAAGCTCCCCACCGCTCGCTTTTCAAAGCGCTGGGTTATCTTGACCAGGAGTTGGAACTGCCCCTGATTGGCGTGGTAAACTCATACAATGAGATTGTGCCCGGACACATCCATCTGCGTGATCTCACGGAAGCGGTGAAAGCCGGCGTGCGCATGGCCGGGGGAACGCCCATTGAATTCCCGTCGATAGCCGTCTGTGACGGTATAGCCATGAATCATACCGGGATGAAATATTCGCTGGCCAGCAGGGAATTGATCGCGGACAGCATTGAAGTGATGGCTGAAGCCCATCCGTTTGACGGGCTGGTGCTGATCCCGAACTGCGATAAGATTATCCCGGGCATGCTGATGGCCGCGGCCAGGCTGGATATTCCGGCCATCGTGGTCAGCGGCGGCCCGATGCTGGCCGGCCTTCACCAGGGACAGAATATATCGCTGAGCAACCTTTTTGAAGCGGTGGGCAAGGTATACGCTGGCAGCATGACTGAGGACGAACTGCACGAACTGGAAGAGGCGGCCTGTCCCGGCTGCGGTTCCTGTTCCGGCATGTTCACGGCAAATTCGATGAACTGTTTGACTGAAGCCCTGGGCATGGCCCTGCCGGGCAACGGTACTGTGCTGGCCGTGTCTGCCGCCAGGCGCCGCCTGGCCAAGATGACCGGCAGGCAAATTGTGAAACTGGTCCAGGAAGGCATCCGCCCCTCCGACATTATGACCAAAGACGCTTTTAACAACGGCCTGGCGGTGGATATGGCCCTGGGCTGTTCCACCAACACGGTGCTGCATCTCCCGGCCATCGCGTCCGAGTTGGGTGTGGAAATGAATCTCGATTACGTCAACATGGTCAGTGAGCGGACGCCGAACTTATGCAAGCTGAGCCCGATGGGTCCATTCTTTATTCAGGATTTGGACGAAGCAGGGGGAATTCCGGCGGTAATGGCCGAACTGGCCAGGAAAGGGCTGATTAACCTGGAGGCCAGAACGGTCGACGGTACTGTGGGCGATAGAATCAGCGGCCGGGAGGTATCGCGCCGGGAGGTCATCCGCAGTGTGGATGACCCGCACAGCCCCAGCGGCGGTATCGCCATTCTGCGCGGCAACCTGGCTCCCGGCGGGGCGGTGGTGAAGAAGGCCGGAGTGGCGCCGGAAATGCTTAAACACAGCGGCCCGGCCCGCGTCTTTGATTCCGAGGACGAGGCCACCAAGGCCATCACAGCGCGAAAAATAAGCAAGGGCGATGTAATCGTGATCCGCTACGAAGGGCCCAGGGGCGGGCCGGGGATGCGGGAAATGCTTACTCCGACCGCTACTGTCGCCGGCCTGGGATTGGATAAAGATGTGGCTTTATTGACCGACGGCCGCTTTTCAGGAGCGACCCGGGGCGCCTCTATCGGCCATATCTCTCCGGAAGCGGCCGAGGGCGGCCCGGTGGCAATTCTCAAAGACGGTGATATAATTGAAATTGATATTCCGAACAACTCTCTGAACGTGGCGCTGAGCGCGGCGGAAATTTCCGCCCGCCTGAAAGACTGGCAGCCGCCGGAGCCAAGGGTGAAGAAGGGCTACCTGGCGCGTTACGCCCGCCATGTGACCTCGGCCAGCACAGGAGCGATCATCAGGGAAGATTAATGGAGGTGTGCGGTGTGAATTATTCCGGGGCGGAAATCTTGATCAAGAGTTTAGAGGCTGAAAATGTGGACACAATTTTCGGCTACCCCGGAGGCCAGGTTTTACCGATCTATGACGCCCTGTACGACGCTGACATCCGGCATATCCTGTGCAGACACGAACAGGGGGCGGCTCATGCCGCGGATGGCTATGCCCGCGCCACCGGCAGGCCGGGGGTTTGTCTGGCGACTTCGGGGCCCGGCGCGACCAATCTGGTAACGGGTATTGCCAACGCCCACATGGATTCAGTGCCTCTGGTGGCTATTACCGGCCAGGTTCCCTGGAGTCTGCTGGGAAGGGACTCCTTCCAGGAAGCGGACATAACCGGCATCACCTTGCCTATAACGAAGCACAGCTATCTGGTCAGGGACCCGTCCGAACTGGCGCGTATAGTCAAGGAAGCGTTTTATATAGCTACCACCGGCAGGCCTGGCCCGGTGCTGATCGATATTCCCAAGGACGTTTCCAGTACGGTGAACGAGTATATAGTGCCGGAAGAACTGCACCTGCCCGGCTACAAACCCGTGAGCGAAGCCGACTCATGGCAGGTGGTGGAAGCGGCCAAAGCAATCGCCGCATCCGAGCGGCCGGTGATCTATGCCGGCGGCGGTGTGATTATCTCTGGAGCGCATGAAGAACTGCTCCGTTTCGCGGAACTGCTGATGGCGCCGGTGGCCACCACCTTGATGGGGTTGGGGGGCTTTCCGGGAACCCATCCGTTATCTCTCGGCATGCTGGGCATGCACGGGACCAAATACGCCAACTTCGCGGTCTGTGAATGCGATCTCCTGATTGCCGTAGGGGCGCGCTTTGACGACCGGGTCACCGGTAAATTGGAGACCTTCGCACATGAGGCCAAAGTGATTCATATTGACATAGATCCAGCAGAAATTGGGAAAAATGTGAGAGTGGACATTCCTGTCAACGGAGACGTTAAAATAGTGCTGAAACAGCTGATGAATGTGCTTCAGCCAAGATTGGGAGAGGCCTGGCGGGAGAAAATCCAGATGTGGAAGAAAGAGTACCCGATTGATTTTTGTGATAACAGGGAACTGAAGCCCCAGGCTGTCATCCGGGAAATTTACCGCCAAACCGGTGGCAATGCCCGTATTACCACAGAGGTGGGTCAGCACCAGATGTGGACGGCCCAGTATTATACTTTTTCCAAACCGCGTTCTTTTATTTCTTCCGGCGGTTTGGGCACCATGGGCTATGGCATGCCCGCGGCTATCGGCGTCCAGGCCGGCTGCCCCGGCGACACGGTTTTTGATATTGCCGGAGACGGCAGTATTCAAATGAACATCCAGGAATTGTGCACGGCGGTGAATTATGAGCTGCCAATCAACGTGGCGGTGATGGATAACGGCTTTTTAGGCATGGTGAGACAATGGCAGGAGCTTTTTTACAACCGCCGGTATTCCCAGACGAAATTGTTTAACCCTGATTTCGTTAAACTGGCCGAGGCTTATGGTGCGGAAGGGTTCAGGGTGACCAAGCGGTCTGAGCTAGCGCCCGTTTTGGAGCAGGCGATCCGTTCCAGCAAGCCAGTAATGATTGATTTCATGGTGGAGAGTGAGGAAAACGTCATGCCCATGGTTCCACCGGGTGAATCATTAAGTAAAATGCTTGGTTAGAGGGGGGGCAAATGTGACACATACGCTTGCGGTGCTGGTGGAAAACACGCCGGGGATTCTGGCGCGGGTAGCCGGTCTCTTCAGCCGGCGTGGCTTCAACATCGACAGCCTGGCTGTCGGCAGATCCGAGGACCCCGGTATTTCCAGAATGACTATCGTGGTTGAAGGCGACGACAGTATTTTAGAGCAAGTCACCAAGCAGCTGCACAAACTTATTGATGTCATAAAGATAACCGACGTTACCAGGGACGATTTTGTCGACCGGGAGCTGGTGATGATCAAGGTCAATACCGAAACGTCCACAAGGGCTGAAATAATGCAGTTGGTGGATATTTTCCGCGCCAGGATCGTAGATGTGGGCCCCAAATCGCTAACCATCGAAGTAACGGGATACGAAAGCAAAATCAACGCTTTCGAAAACTCGTTGCGTCCTTTTGGGATCTTGGAAATGGTCCGCACGGGAAAAGTAGCCATGCTGCGGGGCTTTAAATCCATTACTATAAGTGATCACCAGAAAAGGGAGGAAACAAATTAAATGGTAAAAGTGTATTATGATCAAGATGCGGATCTGACTTTGTTGAAAGGTAAGAAGATTGCCATTCTCGGGTATGGCAGTCAAGGGCACGCGCAGGCGCAGAACCTGAGGGAGAGCGGGATGGACGTAGTAATCGGACTCCCAATGGAAGAAATACCCAGTCGCCAGCAGGCTGAAGCGGATGGTTTCACAATTTTGCTGCCGGGCGAGGCGGCCGCCCAGGCCGACTTTATCCAGGTGCTGGCGCCCGATGAAATTCAGGCCAGGCTTTACCGGGATGATATCGCTCCTAATCTGGCTGCCGGCAATATACTGATGTTTTCCCACGGATTCAATATCCATTACGGCCAGATTGTTCCCCCGGCCGAGATAGACGTCATTATGGTGGCCCCGAAAAGCCCGGGCCACATGGTGCGCCGCTTGTACCAGGACGGCAAAGGCGTGCCCGCGCTGGTAGCCGTTTTTCAGGACTACTCGGGCAAAGCGAAAGAAATAGGGCTGGCCTATGCCAAAGGGATTGGCTGCACCCGGGCGGGTGTTTTTGAAACCAGCTTTAAGGAAGAAACCGAAACAGACCTCTTCGGCGAGCAGGCTGTGCTGTGCGGCGGCGTTACCGAGCTGATCAAAGCCGGTTTCGACACCCTGGTTGAGGCGGGCTATGCGCCGGAAATGGCTTATTTTGAATGCTGTCATGAATTGAAATTAATCGTTGACCTGATTAACGAGGGCGGGCTCGGCTACATGCGCTATTCAATCAGCAACACTGCCGAATACGGCGACTATATGACCGGCCCACGCATTATTAATGAAGACACCCGCCAGGAAATGAAAAAAGTGCTGGAAGAGATCCAAAACGGCGAGTTCGCCAAACGGTGGATCTTGGAAAACCAGGCCAACCGCCCGGTATTCAACGCCATGGCGAAAAGAGAGAAAGAACTCCTGCTCGAAAAAGTAGGGGCCGAACTCCGCGCAATGATGCCCTGGCTTAAGAAGTAGGAACAATTTGTCAGTACTCAGGAGTCAGGAGTCAGAATAGAAGAACCAGCAAAAGACGCACTTATTCGTTGCTTATATAAGGAAAGGGGACACACCTCCCTAACGGGCCTATCTTTGGGGCCGGAGGAATGTCCCCGATTAGGTGGGCCGAACATGAGCCGTGTTGTATGTCCAAAGGTTACCAATGGAAAATTTGTTCTGCTTGTGTTTTATAGTCTTTATTCTTTATTCTGAATACTGACTTCTGACTTCTGACTTCTGATATGAGGGGGAATGTGCTTGGAGATTACTGTTGCAGAAGCCCTTGTCCGATGTTTGGAACAAGAAAACGTAAATTTGATTTTCGGATACCCGGGGGGCGCTATCATCCCCGTCTATGACGCCTTATATAATTCTAACATTAAGCATGTGCTGACCCGCCATGAACAGGGCGCGGTCCACGCGGCAGACGGTTATGCCCGGGTGACCGGAAAGGTCGGCGTGTGCCTGGCGACCTCGGGACCCGGCGCGACCAACCTGGTGACCGGCATTGCCAACGCCTACATGGATTCGGTGCCGATGGTCGTGATTACCGGCCAGGTGCCGGTCAGTCAAATTGGCACTGACGCCTTTCAGGAAGTTGATATCACCGGCATAACCATACCTGTTACCAAGCACAACTATTTAATCAAAGATCCGAAACAACTGCCTCAGATTGTCAGGAAGGCGTTTCATATCGCCGCGACAGGCCGGCCAGGTCCGGTGTTGATCGATTTGCCCAAGGATGTTGCTCAGGCTAAGATAAAGTTCACCACCTATCCCAGGAACATACACCTGCCTGGCTACAAGCCTACCTATAAAGGGCATCCGGCCATGATCAGCCAGGCCGGGAAAATTATTATGGAGTCCAAGCGCCCGGTAATCTATGCCGGCGGAGGGATTAGAATCTCCAATGCCGCGCCGGAATTGAAGGAATTGGCCGAAACCATCTCCGCGCCGGTGACGCACACGTTGATGGGATTGGGCTGTTTTCCCGGCGACCACCCTCTTTTCCTGGGGATGCTGGGCATGCACGGTACCCGGTACGCCAACCAGGCTGTTACTGAGTGCGATTGCCTGATTACCGTGGGCGCCCGGTTTGACGACCGCGTTGTCGCCAATATTGAAGGTTTTGCACCTAACGCCAAGATTATTCATATTGACATCGATCCGGCGGAAATTGGCAAAAACGTGCAGGCGGGTCTGCCTATTGTAGGAGACGTCAAGCAGGTCCTGGAAAAGCTCCTGCCGCTGTTGAAGAAAAGAAAAAACGCTGATTGGACGGCGCGGGTGCAGGCCTGGAAAAAGGAATACCCGCTTGATTACATTAAGGACGGCGCGCTAAAGCCGCAGTTCGTTATTGAAAAGCTGTATGAATCAACAGGCGGCGACGCAATCGTGGTTACCGATGTCGGGCAGCACCAGATGTGGACCGCCCAGTATTACAAGTTTAAAGAGCCGCGCAGTTTTATCTCTTCCGGCGGTTTGGGTACGATGGGGTTTGGCCTGCCGGCGGCAATCGGGGCGCAAATGGGCGCTTCCGGCCAAAGAGTTGTGCTGATCACCGGTGACGGCAGTATTCAAATGACGCTGCAAGAGCTTGCCACCGCGATGGAGCAGGGACTGCCCTTGAAGATTTTTGTCATGAACAACAGGCAGCTGGGTATGGTCCGCCAGCAGCAGGAGTATTATTGCGATAAGCGTTATATGGCCGTAGACTTCCAGTTTGACTTGGACTTTGCGGCGCTTGCCGGGGTTTACGGCATGGCGGGGTATACTGTTAAAACACCGGAGCAGCTGGCTGACATGCTGCCGGCAGTGCTGGCTTCCCCCGGGCCGGTTATGGTAAATTGTCTGATTAGTGGTAAAGAAAACGTACTACCCATGGTATTGGCGGGATCAAATATTAATGAAGCGATAGATTAACAGGATAATATATTTGGAGGAAATCATGAGCCAGCGTGTTTATCTTTTTGACACCACTTTACGGGACGGCGAGCAGTCACCCGGCGCAAGCCTGAATGTGGATGAGAAAATGCAGATAGCCAGGCAACTGGCCAAGCTGGGAGTAGATATCATTGAAGCAGGTTTTCCAATATCTTCACCCGGCGACTTTGAGGCCGTCAGCGCCATTGCCCGTGAGGTCAAGGGTGTGACTGTGGCCGGGCTGGCCAGGACTCATTTTGAGGATATCGACCGGGCCTGGGAGGCGGTGCGTCATGCTGAGCAGGCGCGTATCCACACTTTTATTTCCACTTCGGACATTCATCTGGAGCACCAGCTGCGGATGACCAGGGAGCAGGTGCTGGAAGCGGCGGTTGCGGCGGTTAAACGTGCCAAGGCTTACACGTCCGACGTTGAATTTTCCACGATGGACGCTTCGCGCTCTGATTTGGACTATCTGTGCCAGGTTCTGGCGGCTGCCATCAAAGCGGGAGCCACAGTGGTGAACATACCGGATACAGTTGGTTACGCCGTCCCGGAGGAATGGGGAAAATTTATCGATACCATTTGCCATAAGGTTGAAGGTATTGAGAAAGTTATTGTCAGTGTGCACTGCCACAACGACCTCGGCCTCGCCGTGGCCAACTCGCTGGCTGCGGTGATAAACGGGGCCCGCCAGGTGGAGGGCACCATTAACGGGATCGGAGAACGGGCGGGCAATGCCGCCCTTGAAGAACTGGTGATGACCCTCCGTACCCGCAAGGACCTGTTCAGCCTTTACACCGGCGTCCACACCGAGGAAATTTACCGCACCAGCAGGCTGGTAAGCAATCTGACCGGGATGAAGGTCCAGGCCAATAAGGCGGTGGTGGGCAAAAACGCCTTCGCCCACGAGTCGGGTATTCACCAGGACGGAGTCATCAAAGAGCGTACCACCTATGAGATTATGAGCCCGGCGATGGTCGGAATCAGCAAGAGCAACCTGGTGCTGGGAAAGCTGTCCGGGCGCCACGCTTTCCGTCAGAGACTGGAAGAGCTGGGCTACAACCTTTCCGGTGAGGAATTGAAGAATGCCTTTGCCCGTTTTAAAAAACTGGCCGACAAGAAAAGGGATATTACCAATGATGACCTGGAAGCCATTATAGAGGAAGAAATACGTAAAGCGCCGCATACTTACACGCTTAATTACCTGCATATTTCCAGCGGCACTACGGTGGTGCCCACCGCCACGGTAGTGCTGCAGCGGGACGGCCGGCGGCTGGAAGAGGCCGCTTGCGGCAATGGCCCGGTTGACGCGATTTGTAAAGCAGTGGATAAAATCACCGGCATGAGCTGCACGATGGTCAACTGGGGGATTAACGCCATCACCGCCGGTAAAGACGCGTTGGGTGATGTTACCTTGAAAATCACCATGGACGGGCAAAAGGTTTACATCGGCCGGGGTATCAGCACCGATATCCTTGACGCCAGCGCCAAGGCCTATGTTAACGCTGTCAACAAACTGGTCTGGGACAGCAGGACGGTTGAAAATATAGCACAAAAATAGATTAGGAGTCAGAATTCAGGAGTCAGTAGTCAGAATAAAAGATTGGTTAATCGTTTAATAATATTCTGACTACTGACTCCTGACTACCGACTGCTGAATATTAAAGCAAGCGGGGTGAATCTATATGCCGATGACCATTACCGAAAAAATCCTGGCGGCGCACGCCGGCAAGGAGCAGGTAGTACCCGGGGAACTAATCAACGCCCGCGTGGATTTTGTGCTGGGCAACGATATTACGGCACCGGTGGCCATCAAAGAATTTGAAAAAATAGGTGTGAACGAGGTGTTTGACCGGGAGCGGATTACCTTGGTTCCCGACCACTTCACTCCGAACAAGGACATCAAGTCGGCGGAACAGGCCAAACTTCTCAAGGAATTCTCCCGGAAGCACGGCCTGGTTAATTATTTCGAAGTCGGGCGCATGGGCATCGAACACTGTCTCTTGCCCGAGCAAGGCCTGGTGGGGCCGGGCGATCTGATCATCGGGGCGGACTCGCATACCTGCACCTACGGAGCGCTGGGCGCTTTTTCCACCGGCGTGGGCAGCACCGACCTGGCCGCCGCCATGGCGCTCGGGGAAACCTGGCTGAAAGTGCCCGAGTCCATTAAGTTTGAATTTGCCGGCAAGCTCCAGCCCTGGGTCGGCGGCAAGGACCTGATCCTCCACACTATCGGCGATATCGGGGTTGACGGAGCGCTCTACCAGGCGATGGAATTCACCGGGCCGGCTATTGAAAGCCTGTCCATGGACGGGCGCCTCACCATGTGCAACATGGCTATTGAGGCCGGGGGCAAAAACGGCATCATCGTGCCTGATGAGATTACCCGGACTTACGTTGAAGGTCGCTGCAAGCGTCCGTACCAGTTTTACCAAAGCGATCCGGACGCCAAGTACGAGAAGATTTATCAGTATGACGCCTCCCTGATCGAACCCCAGGTGGCTTTCCCGCACCTGCCGGAGAACAGCCGGCCGGTGAGCGAAGCGGGCAGCGTGGAAATCGACCAGGTGGTCATCGGCTCCTGCACCAACGGGCGGATGGAAGACCTGAGGGAAGCGGCCAGATTGCTGAAGGGCAAGAAAGTCCATAAAAACGTGCGGCTGGTTGTCTTTCCCGGCACTCAGGAGATTTATCTGCAGGCTATGCGGGAAGGGCTGTTTGAGATATTCGTGGAGGCCGGCGGGGCGGTGAGCACGCCCACCTGCGGGCCCTGCCTGGGCGGCCATATGGGTATCCTGGCCAAAGGAGAGCGCGCTATCGCCACCACCAACCGGAATTTTGTCGGACGGATGGGCGACCCGGAAAGTGAAGTCTATCTCGCCAACCCGGCGGTGGCCGCCGCGTCGGCCATATTGGGCCGCATCGCCGGACCAGGGGAGGTGGAGTAAATGGAACTGCAAGGCAAAACCTGGAAGTTTGGTTCGGATGTGGACACTGATGCCATCATTCCGGCCAGGTATTTGAACACTTCGGACCCGGCTGAACTGGCCAGGCACTGTATGGAGGACGCCGATCCGGCTTTTCCCGATAAAGTAAAGCCGGGCGATATGATTATTGCGGGCAAGAATTTCGGCTGCGGGAGTTCGCGCGAGCATGCTCCCATTGCCATTAAAGCCGCCGGTGTGTCTTGTGTAATTGCGAAAACCTTCGCCCGAATTTTTTATCGCAACGCTTTTAATATCGGCCTGCCTATCTTCGAGGCGCCTGAAGCCGCCGAAGATATTAAAGAGGGCGATGAAGTGACGGTAGACGCCGGTTCCGGGGTTATTACCAACAAGACCACGGGCAAGACCTATCAGGCCACGCCGGTGCCGCCTTTTATGCAGCAGATCATCGCGGCGGGCGGGTTGATCAATTATGTGTCAGAAAGGATGAAATAACCTTGTACAAAATAGGCGTACTGCCCGGCGATGGCATCGGTCCCGAAATCACCGTCCAGGCTGTCAGGGTACTGGAAGCGGTGGGCCGCCGCTACGGGCACGATTTTAAGTTTACCGAAGGGTTGATCGGCGGGGCTGCTTATGACGCGGTGGGGCATCCG
>JGI12104J13512_1001786_pt1 | contig 14880 bp, 8 predicted proteins | sample TerdegcTABiofilm_FD_13512 | JGI IMG/M metagenome (IMG submission 13512)
ATAACTGATGGAGACGACCGCAAGATCATAACCACTATTACAATTAACAAAGACGTTCAGTTTCATAATACCAGGGACAGAGAGGCTGGACGCAACATCGACGGATCACTTTTCTACTATGAATCGCTAGAAGCAGGCCAGGATTTCTCGGGTTTCATTGTTTCCACTGAGAACAATCTTAAGATGCTTCGAGAAATTCTGGGAAAAGAATTTCGTGTCAGTATTGGCAAATCATCATCCTCACAATACGGCAGTGCCAGACTTGTATTCGGAGAGATGGAAGATGTTCCCGAACCTGAATTAGAAGAGCCGATCTTGCTTGTAGTGGCATCACCCGTAATACTTCACAACGATTTTGGCTTTCCTGACACCAATGCAGATCATCTCTGTCATGAGATAGAACAAATAACGAAATGCAAGATCAATATAGAAAAAGCTGCCATCAATATCGAAGATTTCGATAACTATGTTGGGATATGGAAAATGAACAATGAAAGGGAGCTTGTTTTTGCTCCCGGTTCAAGTTTCATAGTTTCTAAAGCCTCTGGCGATGATCGCGATTTCTTCAATGGCATCAAACATATTCTCACTTACGGTCTAGGCGAGAGACTGGCAGAAGGATTCGGCAAACTGAGAGTAGCAAGTTCGGACCTTTCGGAAGCAATCTTCCGCAAGAAGGAAGAAGATTTTGACTCAAATCCTGTGACTCCAGACCATTCATTGCGAATGCTTGAAGAAATAATGCTTGAGGAAATGTCTTCATTCGCTGCACACAGAGGATTTCTGAAATTGAATTCCCACGAGAAATACAAATCAAACATCACAAATCATCTAGCCGGAAGAATTCTATATTTCTTATCTAAAGCCGAAAGCAAGAAAGACTTCTTGGAAAAACTCGACCAACTGTACTCAAAAAACAACAACAATTCCAACAAAGAAGTAAAAACACCCAAGAAAGCAGCTAATAGTCTGGAAAAAGCTGGAATTATGGATGACTTGAAGGCTTTTGATGAACCGGTGATAAATGAGATCAAGCAATGGGAAAGGGCAAGAGACATTGAAATGCTCAAAATAGACCTGGACAGTGAAAAGATTAAGTTTTATCTTGCCAAATCCTATTGGACCGCATTTTTCAGATTTGTCAGAATTCTCCATAAAAAAGATGGAGGTGATTGAGTTGAGCTCAAAAAAAGAAAAGCCAACAAAAGGAAAAATTCTGCTCACAGGAAAGATAAGGAATGAGTCTCCGCTGATAATCGGTACTGGAAAAGGCGATGCTGTCGATACAGAAGTTATTCTAAACGAAAAAGGACAGCCTTACATCCCTGCTACCAGTTTTACTGGCGCTCTCAAGCACCATCTGGAAAACGAATATGAAACAGCAGAAATAGTTACAAGCGTCTTTGGTTCTGGAGATTTACAGAGTATTATGATTGTCGATGATCTTTATCCATTAGACGCTCCTGTTGTAACTACTCGAGATGGAATAAAGATAAACAGGCTAACCGGTATAGTTGAAGCCAAAAAGAAGTACGATTACGAGTTGGTGGAAAAGGGTTCCGAGTTCAATCTGCGTATTGAATTGACTATAAGAGACGGTGAAGAAGATATTGAATCAAGCGTCTTTTCTCTGCTGGCGACTGTTGTAGACGAACTTGAAAGCGGAGCAATATCCATTGGAGCCATGGGGTCTAAAGGTTTTGGAAAGATAACTATCTCAGAAGTCAAAGCTTACCGTTTTGTTTTTCCTGAAGACGGTAGAAAGTGGCTGAAGTATCTTGCAAATGGTCTTACAGAAGACTCAAATCACCTCTCAGTAAATCTGAAAGAGTATCCCAAGCTGGAAAAGAGAAATAATCTACTGCTTGATATTGATGCAGTTTTTGAAATCAAAAACTCCCTGATGATTGGGTCTTCGATTGTTGAAAGTGGAGAAGATGAAGATAAAGACCCGGACAAGACCGCCCTTACCAGTAGAGAACAGTTTGTATTGTCGGGAACAGCACTAAAAGGGGCGATAAGAGATAGGGCAGTGAGAATTCATAACACTCTCTCCGGAAAAAACGTGTCGGCAAATGAAGACCCTGAAGACATAAAAGAGCTTTTTGGATGGGTCGATGAAGAAGGGAAAGATTCTTATAAGTCAAAAAGCAGAGTCAGGGTGACAGAAAGTTACATAAACAAAAATACTGTTCATCATGAGAGACAACCGAGAATCAAAATTGACAGATTCACAGGCGGTGTGATTGGGGGAGCTCTGTTTGAAACCGAGCCCATATGGCATAAGGAAGAAAAAATAAAAGTTAAGATCCAGGTGAAGAAACAGAAAGACAGGGACTCTTTTTGGGAAGTCGGACTTATGCTGCTCGTTTTGAAAGATCTGTGGAATGCTGATCTGCCAGTTGGCGGAGAAAAGTCGATAGGGAGAGGACTTCTTGTGGGAAGGCGGGCAAGAATCCGCGTTGATGGAAGAGAGTTCGAAATTGAAGAGAATGAAAAGGGCACTCTTGATATCAAAGGCGACAGGGACATTATGGAGAAATATGTGTCTAAGTTCCTGGAGCATGTTGGGAGGCAGAAACATGCGCAAAATTGATATAGTGAATTCGACTGTGACAACCGGGACCTGCTTATGTGAGGAATTGCAAAAGATCACTCGTGATTTTGAAGGGTTGAAAACCGTCTGCTGGTTAAACCACGAGATCAAGTTCGGAATCTTCAGCGAGGATTTTCTTAAGCAAATCGGTGGTTTTGAGAGCTTATGCAAACACATTCTCAGATTCAGAATATTCGATCAAGACAGAGAATTATTTCTCTGGAAGACTGGGGACATAATCAAGTATCGTCTGAGAAATGACCAGTCTGGAGAGTGTGTGGAAGTAATCGATGCTGATCAAGTGATGTGGGGCACAACATTCATCGGTTCTGACGGGATGATCAAAGTATCGGAGTCTCGAGGCGTCAAATACGAGCTTCCTGAATCATGTGTGGATAACCCACTACTGCCAGGAGCAGAAAGGCTTGTCTTAAGAACGAGGAATTACGTTGACTACAACGAAATTGGACAGGCTTCGTTTGTTGATAGCAGGTTTGTTTCGATTAGATTTGAGGAGGTCAGAATATGAATGAAACTTCTGACGATGCGATTTTGAGAAAGGGAGAAGATGGGAAAATCAGAGTCTACTTTGATAAAAATCAGAAAATGGTCGTTCCTGCTTCAATCAAACTTCCGGATGATGCTGAAGGAAAGCACGTAACAGTAAGAAGAGTAGACGGCAAGATTGTTGAGATAATAATTGATGGGAAAAGTTTTGCTGACGAACAAGAGAGAATTCGAATGGAGACTGCTAATAAAGCAGAAGCGTCTAAGCATAAACAGGAAACAAACAAGAGTGAGAATACAAAATTCTCAAAAGCTCCCTATAACTTCATTCCTCTAAATGACGCCGTTGTTGAATCCGAACATGGAAGCTCAATACCCGATTTTGGTTCTTACAAAGACGGATTATTGAGCGGTTACATAGATCTCACAATTGATGCCAAAACACCCGTTTACATCCGAAGGTTATCGAAGCAATCGGAGTTCTTCGAAATAGGTGGTCGATCCCTCATTCCTGGAAGCACTATTAGAGGGCTCACGAAGAACATCATGAAGATAGCATCTTTCGCCAAATTTCAGAAGGATGAGGATTTTGAAGACCGAAATCTTTATTACAGAGCAGTCGGTGATCCGGGAAGCATCGGACAACTTTACAAGTCATTTATGATAGACGCGAACAACAACTACTTCCCTAAAGTAAAAGCAGGAATACTCAAGAAGAAGGGCAGAGAGTACATCATTTCACCATCAAGTGAAAATGAAGGAACGCAGTTCTATCGGATAAACGGAACTTTCGATGCAAGTGAGGAACATTTCATAATTAACTTCGAGGGGAATAGAAGAAGTCTTGATTGTTTCTCATTTAAAGAGATCTACTTCAGACCTGTAAGACCTCAAGTTCATAGACACGTTCACCAAAACAGAGACAGAAGAGAAATAGTTATCCTTCTAAGATATGCCTTATTGAATGAATACTCTGAATATCAGAGACAAGGTCTAAAGAAAGGTTATCTAATACTTTCGGGAAAGTCGCCAAGAAAGCACATGCAGTGGGTTATCAACACTGCGGACACGGGTAAACCCGCGCTTCCTATTCCACCAAAAGTTATTGAAGATTATGAACAAGATAAGTCCAGAAATTCGGTAGATCTACTTAAGATGCTGGAAAAAGAGAACGAAGTTCCCTGCTTCTATTTGACAGACGAAAGAGGAAACATCACAGATTTTGGACACACAGCTCTATTTAGAAAGAGATACTCATGGTCTGTCGGTGATCATGTGCCAAAAAAATTGAATCCCGAAAAAGACGAAAATAAAGTCAGTGATATTGTGGAGGCCATATTTGGCAAGCTTGAACNCTGGGCTGGCAGGGTNTACTTTGAGGATGCAGAACTCCAGTCAAATGGCGCGAACGTATTCATGGATGAAGCAACGCTGAAGATTCTCTCTTCTCCCAAGCCTACTTGTTTCCAGCATTACCTAGAGCAACCTTATGGGACAAACACAAGCAAACATGATCTTCGCCACTGGGATAGCGAAGCCACTATACGGGGATACAAAATGTACTGGCATCGCAATACTCATGGACAGACTGGAGAGTATGACTGGAAAGAAAGAGATCCAATACCGAAAAACGATACTCAGCACGCCCATCCAATAAAACCCGCAAAGCCAGGTACTAAGTTCAGGGGAAGGGTAAGATTTGAGAATCTTTCTTCTGTTGAACTTGGAGCATTGTTGTTCTCGCTTGATCTGCCTGAAGGATGTTGCCACAAAGTAGGTTTGGGAAAACCTTACGGTTTAGGTTCGGTAGAAATTCACGCAGATCTGGTTTTAGTTGATCGTACAAAGCGCTATTCAAAGCTTTTCGATGGAGAGAACTGGTTCCTTTCCGAAGAAAAAGGCGACAGCTCAATAGATACCTACAAAAAGGCTTTCGAAGAATACGTGCTGTCTAGTATTGGAAAGAAGAAACTGAATTCTCTTTGGGATCACGAACGTATGAAAGAGTTAAAGTCAATGCTTATGTTCGGTAGTTGCAGTTCTGAAAAGTGGCTTGAACAAACTCGTTACTTGAAAGGGGGAACTGTTAATAGCGAATATAGAGACAGAAGAGTATTGCCAAAGCCTGGTGAGGTACGATCCAGTATCGATAAAAGCACTACAAAATAGGACTTGTAATAACAGCGGCGAGAGCCGCTGTTTTCTTCATTAGTCTTGAAAAAACGAAAGGAGGTGGACCTCATGCATTATGAAAGTCCGCTTATGGAAAGGCTGAAGAATGCCAAAGAATTTTACGATAAAGAATTTGCGTTATCTCGAGAGAATTTCGAAAAGATAAGTGACGATCTTAAGGTTGTACAAAGCAAACTGAACGAAACAAGAATAGAGATTGAAGCTCAGCGTAAAGAGCTAAGTAGAATAATTACTGACGCTGCCAGAGCAAAAGACTCTATTAACGACCATGTCCATACGATGAGCTCCCTGGATAATAAGCTGTCTCACTTTGAAGTGCGAAAAAAGACGCTTGAAAGCTTTATTGCTGAACTAGATAAATGTCAGGATTCTTTCGAGAGAGTATCGAAGAATCTGAACAACCTGCTCGGTTCTGCAAGTGTCGAATCGCTAAATAAACTGAACTCAATCATTTCGGAGACGAATAATTTCGATCTAGAGAGCTTCAAAGAACAGATAAATCGTGCCCATGATTTCGATGATCTCATGGACAAAAAGATCGGAACACTTAACGACATTCTTTCGATAATNGATTCAAANCAGAAGAAACTTGAATCCACTAAACAGAGCNTCGAGCAGTTCAATGAAGAACTGGAACNNAAGGAGCGCCATGTGCTGAAGGTGATCTCTGAGAGCACAAGAAAGATGGAAGAAANGAAGGAGNCCATTACGAAGGATATTCAAGCCCAGTGGGTTATTGGAAACAAACTGTATCTCAAAAACAGGCTTTGGGCTTTCGTGGGACTTCTCGTTCTGGCGGCAAATCTGGTGGTGACACTGCTTTGGTGATTGAAGGCAGATTCTGTGTTGAAGCGGCCGTGGAAAGATCGAAAGAATTGAGGGTCAATCTAAAGGAAATATGGGAAAGCTTTTGTAGTCATATAGACACCGGAAATGGCCGCGCCGAGGACGGCAAGTTGGAGTTTCTTCATAGTGAAAGCGATTGCTCTTATTACTCATTCAGATTACCGAAAGGAGTAAGGGCACAGTTTATTGTAGATAAAGAAAGAACCACAGCCATACTTTATTGTGTAGATAATCACGATGACTCGTATGGTGTAGCAAATAAAACTCTTGAGAATAAGAGTCATTTGAACCTTATCGAGAAAGCCTTACAGGGAAAACTCTTTGAAGTAAAAGCGACTAACGAGAATTCTCTCGATTCACTGCAAAACATTACTTCGGTACCAATACGCTTGTTTCAATTCAACCCATCACAGACAATAGATGATCTGCTCGAGAGATTTCGAGAATTGAGGTACGAGTTATCGGCTACTCAAAAGCAAATAATACTGAGATCCTACGAAAGGGGTTCAAGCATACTTATTGAAGGACCAGCGGGAACAGGGAAATCACTATTGCTTTTTAGAGCACTATTCAAGGACTCTGGCCAGATGAAAAACGATCAGGGGCTATCTGAAGCAATATACGTCTCCTGCAATGATAAGTTGTCTGAGTACTGGAAAAGTTACTACAAGAAAACCAGTCAAGAGAGCCGAATGAAGGCCAAATTCACGACTATACAGGATCTTATTCCTGGCCTCAAAGAATCATTTGACTATTTGGGATCACTGATCGAGGGAATGAATTTTAAAAGAAGACATATTGAAGTTCTAAATGAGTATTTACCTGATACAAAATCACGCGAGTTCATCCCGGCCCTTTCAAGATTACTCTACGTTATAAATTCTCTAAGGGTTGGTATTGAAAGATCAGAAATCATAAGATATCTCAAGCAGGTTATATGTACCAATAATCATCAAGTTGACGAGTTCGCCGACGTAATTCTAGAAATAATGGATAAACTTGACGAGAAAGCAAATGTTGAAAGGGCACACAAGAAGAATGAGCTTCTCCTGCCATGGGAAGTGATGAAAAATGCTCTTGAATCCCCTATGGACCTCAGCAATTCACTTCTTTTGATCGATGAAGCTCAGGATTTCACTGAAAGTGAGCTATATTATCTAAAGCTCAGCAACCCTGCCATGTGTTTGATTGCCTGCGATTATAATCAACAAGTTCTCGGTCATTTCACCCGGCGAGAATTTATCACCAGGGCTTTTTATCCGCCGGAAGTAAAAGAATATAAACTCACAGAAGTGTACAGAAATACCCGGGACATCTTTCTTCTTGCAAGAATATTCAGAAATAAGGCAATTACGAAGGACGGTGATCTCCTGACTGAGCCAATAATACCTTATCAGAAGCCTATTGTTTCCAGGGTGTCCGGCATTGATGAGTTGGTGGATAAACTCAAGACTACTTTCAAAGAAGACAATGAGATAAATATGGCTGTCTTGCTTCCTAATCGAGCAGTGAAAGAGCAATTTGAAGCGTGTTTCCGAGACTGCGATTCAAGGGGGATTTTTCCATATGTGATCTCAGANATCAAGGGACTCGAGTTCAGTAACGTCNTCCTCTATAANCCCCATGAGATTGATCAAAAGCGAAACAAAGATCTAAACGAGAAACTCTATACCTCGGTTACGAGAGCAAAATACATGCTTCTTACCATCTTCTCAAATGAAAACGCCGGCGAAGATGAGGTTTTTCCACTCTTCGTAAGTGAGATTGATCAGGAGAGCCACGAAAAGGCAAGCACAGAAATGAATCTGGCAAAAGCAGTAAAAGAAATGAAAATTCACGGTAAGAAATATTTGGAGTATAGCGAGATTCTGAGGATGGTCATGAAAAGGGCGGAAAGTCTCTTTGAAAGATTCAAAGAATCGAATGATGAAGTTTCTCTCGGACAAGCAATAGAACTTCTCACCAAGCATGAAATGAACGTTGAACTTATAAAAAAGCTTATCGAAGTGAATGAAGTCTTCTATGCTGCGATGATAGCATCTATAAGCGATGTAGATGATGATCTGATAAAGTTGATCTCAGAGAAGGACAGTTTTATTGGTCTTGTTCTTCAAAACATCTAATTATCAAATCTTTCCAAAAAGCTCGAACAGAAATACGTTGTCGTTTCTTCGGGAGTGTTCGAGCAATTCTTTGCTGAATCCTTTTCTGGAGAAAAGCAGAAAAGCGCTGCCAGCCGCTTTTGAAACCATTAGTGCTTTTCCCTGGAGTTCTCTTAGCGTTTCGATCCCCACCGGTCCTTCGCGGTATTTGCATTCGCCGAAAATCACCGGTTTGTTGTCGCCATTAACCCCGACGATATCGATCTCCTCCTTCGAGTCCCACCATCGCCCAATCCTGACAATTCTGTCTCCAAAGAAGCCTTCGCTGGCCATCTCTTTCACCAGTTCCCGACAGACTCTCTCATAGATAAAGCTCAAGTGGCTATCGATGAAGCTTTTGTGGATCTTCTCGATTACAGGAGCCGTGTTCTCCATTTCCAGGTAGCTCATGAAGGGATAGACAAACCTGAACCAGAACTGGCAGAAGTTGTCCTTTATTCTGTAAAGCCCTTTCTTGCTCTTTTCAGGATTCCTTTCGGTTACCGGCACTTCCCGCTCAACGAGGTCCATATCAATCATTCCATTCATGTAGTACACAAGAGACGCTTGCTTCATATCGAGACGGCCAGAGATCTCGGAAGATTTTTGACTGCCCCCGGCGAGTGTTTTCAGTATGGAGAAATAGGTGCCTGTCTCTCTGAACTGTCTGTTCAAGAGAAAGACAGGTTCTTCATAGAGATAGCTCCCCTTTTTTAAGATGTTGTCGGTGATGTTCTCAAGAAGATCTTTTTCCGGCTGGAAAAGCTCTATATACCGCGGCACTCCGCCCGTGACGGCATAGATGGAAAGAAGCTCTTCGTCGTTTTTTTCTGGAAAGAAGCCGGCAAAGTCCGTAAAGGGGATCTGCGCGAGTTTAATCTGGGCAGTTCGGCGCCCGTAAAGGGGGCTTGAGTAGTCGAGCGTTTCAGAGTACATCATACCGATGAGAGAACCGCAGAGGATAAGCATCACATTCCTGTTCTTGAGCATCTCGTCCCAGATTCTTTGTAATCTTGATGAAAAACCGGGCTCTGTCATTGCAAGATATGGATACTCGTCGATTGCGATCACCGTCTTATCGGGTCCTCTTGTGAGTAGATCAAATATATCTTCCCATTCCAATGTGTTTTCAGGCCTCAGTAAGTTCAGTGCGGTTTTGTCAAAGGCAAGGGACTGGAAGTATTTGAGATTCTGTCGCCCTCCCTCTTCGGTTGAAAGAAAGTAGAGAGAGTCCTTTGATTGCATGAATTGTTTTATCAGGGTTGTCTTTCCGATCCTCCTCCTTCCATAGACGATCACAAGAGAACTTCCCTCTCTTCCATACTCATTCTCGAGTATCCCGATCTCTGTTTTTCGTCCGATGAACATAAGACCACCCCTGATAATAATAGTCACGACTATTATAGTCCAAACTATTATAATTTCAAAACTACCTTTCGCCTGTATTTATAGACCCTCCAGGTCATTATAAAAAGCTAATTATAAAGCTTAATGTTGAAAAGTGTATTTATATACCTTGAAAGGAGGTGTAGTATGGCTTTAGGTCCTTATCCAGAGAAAAGCTGGTCTCTTTCCAAGCACAGGGAATTCATTGAGTGCAGGAGAAAGTATTTCTTCAGTACGTTTGAACAGTGGGGAGGTTGGGAATTAACCGCTCCGGAGAGCAAACAAAAGGCGTATAGACTTAAGAAGCTCTCTTCTCTGCATGCATTTTTAGGGACGCTCGTCCATAGGGAAATCGCCGGTGCGCTCAGGGGATCACTACTTACGCTTGATGAAAGCCTTTCAAGAATTAAAAAGAGTCTTCTTAAAGGATTTGATGATTCTATCAAAAGGGCCGCTTCCTGGGAGATGGATCCAAAAAATGTGATCATGTTTCAGGAAGTGTACTACCAGAGAGAGAAATGGGATCAGGAAGCCGTGACGCTTGCAGTTGAAGAGCTTCTAGACAAAGCGCGCATATGTTTGAATAACTTCATGATCAGTGATTCTCTCAAGTTGTTGAAAATCGAAAAGTGTCTTCCTATTGAAGTCGAGGATAGGTTTCCAAGCTTCAATTTGAACGGCCTGAAGGTCTTTTCGATTGTAGATCTTCTCTTCAAGAGGTCAAACGGTTCGTTCTGGATAATAGACTGGAAGACCGGAAAACCTGATGGAGAAAACGATTCGAGACAACTGAAGCTCTACTCAATGTATGTAAGTAACCGTTATTGTGCAAAAATCGAGGATATTCACTGTACCGACGAATTCCTGCTCGAAGGAGAGAAGATAGACCTTTCATTCACTGAAGAAGACATTTCGGTCGAGAAACAGCGAATCATCTTCTCGAACAAGAAAATGGAAGAGTATCTTGAAGACGTTGGCCTGAATAAGCCTAAAGATGTCTCGCAGTTTCCAAAAAAGAACGACGACAACTGCCACTACTGCCAGTTCAGGGAAATATGCTCTTGACTCAGTATGAGTATAGGTGATTTGGATTGAGAATCTGAATCCACTTCTTTCGGCTGGATTCAGATACAAAGGTTTTCCAAGGGTAGCAGAGGTCTCCCCGAGTTTTGTGGTAAAGGTTCTCTTACCGATTCTTCTTTAATAAACAATTGCAAGNCTGCATTTCTCTTTTGCACTGATTGTCGAGTGTTCTATTATCTATCTCTCGTTTGATGAGCGCGAGAACTTCCCAGANAGCAATGATCAAAACCATCATGACTTCAAAGTCATCTTTCACTTACTCTGAAAGAAATTCAAATCATTATGAATGGCCAATTATAAAGCCGAGTGTTTGAAGGTGTGATCAAAACTTGAAAGGAGGTGAAAAATTGAGTATGCAGGATGCGCTGACCGTACTATTGTTCTCCAGAATAGACTCAGCGATAGCAGAAGGAGCAAGAACCGTGGTTGTCAGAAATGCCGGTTCCGAATGCCTGAATGCATTAGAGAGATCAAATTACAGAACCTTTGCCGAAGATATGACGCTCAACTTTGACTGGTACTCTGGACTTGGAGATCTTCAGAAACTGGTGGACCTATCTCATGTTTTTGCAGACGGTCCAGTGGTGATAACCGACTGGCTACATGCTGCGCTGTTGAAGCTTGCACCGGTATTTCAGAGCTATATGGGCAAGACTGTCGCGGTTAACTGCATGGAGAGGTTCGAAGCCCAGGTAAGCAAGCCGATTTCCCTCAATGACCTTAAAGAAGTCTTTGAAATCCACTCAGACCGCTTGAGGATAAGGGAAGTGCCACCCCTTGAAGAGATTAATCTCTTTCAGAGAACAGAGCTTGAAGAAATCAACTCTCTAGAAAGTCTCTTGAAAATTATCGACGGCAAGAGGGCGAAAGTTATCTCTATCAGCGAGGATCTGGAAGCTATACTGGCAGAACGCAATTATGCTCTTTACAATGGAGATGATCCGGAGATCCTTCTAATTAGCTCGCCATCGGAGAAGCATCTGAATCAGATGGATCGAATCATCTCTCTGGCATCGGCTGAAGGCAAAACGGTCAAAGCGGTCAATTTCACCGGTTACTGCCCGAGACCCGAAGTTAGAAGCCTGGATCTCAAAGCAGAGTTAAAGAGCGAGTTCGGTTTTGACTCTTTCAGAGAGTACACAGTGTACGGCAATGAAAACACGTTCTCGATAGGGCAGGAAGAGCTTATAACTTATCTTATTGATCAGAATTATAGAAAAAAGCCTTCAGACCTGTTCTTCATTGCCTCAACCGGTTCGGGAAAGTCTTTGGTCTATCAGCTTGCGGCTAAAGTTCTTAAGAAGAGACTCGACAGGCTGACGGTAGTCATTACTCCGCTAAAGGCTCTAATGGAAGATCAGGTAAAGATCCTAAAAGAGCGTTTTGGTCAGACCGGAGCTGCCTTCATAAACTCAGATATGAGTTTGGATGAGAGAGCCGAACTCATAGGGAGGCTCAAAAAGGGCGAAATCACAATTCTTTATGTGTCTCCGGAAACCTTTGTCGGCTGCTCGCTATCTACAATCATCGGCGACAGAAGAATCGGTCTTATGGTAATTGATGAAGCTCATCTGGTGACAACATGGGGAAAGACTTTCAGGGTAGATTATGGCTATCTAGGAGAGGACCTCAAGGCCTTGAGGGAAAGAATGGACTTTCCGGTGATGGCAACTACTGCGACTGCAATTTTTGGTGGCGAGCTGGATACTGTGAACGAGATTAGCAGTCTACTCAATCTCAGGACGCCTAAGATCTTCATGACGTGTGTTCGTCGCGACAACATATCATTCAATATCACAAATTTTGAATTGTCGCAGAACGCAAAAGAAAGCAGGACTGCCCAGAAGATAGCCGATACCGTCGATGCAACAATAGATCTTGTGGAATCAGGTAAAAAGAGCATAGTCTACTGCCCCTTTGTGGGTCAAGCCGATAGTATATACACCATTGTGAGCGGTCTGAGTGAATGCAGGAATAAGGTTGGAAGATACACCGGCCCGACAGATGTTGAAGAACGAAGAAATACTCAGAAACTCTTTGACAAGGGAATCTATCGAACTGTGATAGCTACAAAGGCCTTTGGGATGGGCGTTGATATCCCCGATATTGACGAGGTTTATCATCACAGTGTGCCTTCGGTTATGGCCGATTACGTTCAGGAGATAGGAAGGGCGGGTAGAGATGGCAGACAATCTGTTGCATCTACCCACTTCAATGTCAAAGATCTCTCAGACAGTCTGAAACTGTCTATGATCTCCGTGCCGGAGCAGTGGAAGATGAAACACATAATGGAGCATCTGGGGAATCTGGTGAGACAGAGCAAGAACGGCGAAATAGTACTCTCGCTGGACGATATAAGGTATCTCCTCATAACCGGGAAAGATAAATACGCAACTGAAACACTGAGAGATAAAGCGAGAGTTGCCGTCTTTCTTATCCAAAGAGACCTCATAAACAAGACCGGCAAGCAGATCTTTATAAGATTGGGCGAGACTTATCAGTACCTTTATTTCATGGCTAACGAAGAAGATGCCGGCGAACTCATAAAGGCTTATCCGGAAATATCGAAGGAATCGGATGGCTACTGTCGAAAGGGCTTCTACCGTGACGAACTGATCACTTCTGCGGGAGGAATATACAAGATCGACATCTCCGCTCTTTGGGCGAGGCTTTACCGTGACAGGACTCTGAAGAAACTCGTCTGGCAGTTCATGAACAATCCGAAATCGATTGTAGGGAAGCCGGTAATTCCAAAGATCGCGGTAGAGGTTCAGATAACCAAAGACATCAACCAGCTGAAACAGCAGTTGAGCAGGTTCATATGCACTTTATCCGATCTGGCGCTCAATTCCATGCGCAAAAGAAAAGAAGAGAAGGAGTTCTTTGACGACCTGATTGAAAGCATAAAGGCGGCAGGAATATTCCAGGGATTCTCGGATATTGATTTCAAACTGAAGAACATCGTCAAGAATCACTTCACATCCTACAACGGCGATAGATTTCAGACCAGCTTCTTCAAATGCCAGGGAGAACTTGCAAACTATGAATACACTGCGCCTTATGATCCGTTGCTCACAAAAGAAAGATGGCTCAGAAAACTGGACGAGCTTCTGAAAGAATGCGACAATGATTTCTGTAAGCTCTATCTGAACGGAAACGACGAGCACACGGCGACCATGACCGGGCTGGTAAACATCATGGACATTCTCAATCTTGCTCATGTCAAATTCAGCGGTGGCGAAAGCTGCGCGATACATTTGAAGTGTACCGATAGAGCTTTCGTGCTTAATTCATTCAAGAACTACTCCTGTGATTTGACAAAGTCCATCCGCAGAAGAATTGAGAGAGAAGAGCAGATAATGAGGGATTTCTTCACCAAGAACCTCGATGACAGCCAGAGATGGGATTTTATCGAAGGATACTTTCTTGGTAAAATACATTAACGGGGCGGAAATAGCCGCTCCGTTACTTTGATTGGGGGTTGAAAGATGTCAGGGAAGATCGAAAAGGAAGACAAATTCCTTCTTGATAGCACGAGAGATGAACAGGCAATCAAAGAGTTCAAAATGAAAGCTTACAAGAAAACCGGGATTATTCAATGGTATCTCAAGCGTGACGAAGATGAAGAGGAACGAATCAGGCTGGAGATTGTTCCGGAAAAGACCGGAATGCGCCACGTATGGACTCAGGCGAAGAAAGAACACCGTTCTGATTTGAGAGACAGGCTTGAGAGTGAGTATTCGCTCGATCCAACGGAAGTAGACCTCAAGAATCTGGAAACACTTCCCTTTGTAGTCAAGATAAGGCATTATCTCGAACCCAAGAACAAAGGAATTAAAGAAGTTATACTTGACGAGTTTCTTGAGAAATGGAAGTGCGACTGCGATTACCTTGTCGAAATAGAGATGAGCGATGGGGAAGAAGACAGAACTCTCATTTCTAAAGAGCTTTCCTCATGGGAATTTCTTAAGGATCTATCTCCGCTCGATAAAGAAGAATCGAAAAAGTTCGAGAACAAGAAACTTGCCAAAAATCACGAAGAGAACGGCGTATTCAAAATCATTCAGTTTCTCGAGAACAGGCTAAAGCCGGAGCAAGTCGTTGTGGCATTGCAGGGTCTTTCGTTCT
>JGI12104J13512_1001787_pt1 | contig 14864 bp, 10 predicted proteins | sample TerdegcTABiofilm_FD_13512 | JGI IMG/M metagenome (IMG submission 13512)
TTTTTTTTCTGATTCAAGGGGTTTTGAATAACCCTTTTCGATTTCCCATAATCCCTCATTCCATATATAAGGTTTATCGCATGTCACATAATCCACAAGGTTAAGACCTGCCATCGATGGATGTGACTTAGCCTTTTTCACCAATCTAAATGGATCTAAATCAACATTAGAGATAATACCATTTATTGCCCCTACCTCCCTTATATGCTTTGTTAGTGCCCTTGTATCTATACCATAGATACCTACAATGCCATGTTCTTTTAGATGGCTGTCAAGGGTATACATTGCACGCCAGTTGGTGGGATATGAACATGGTTCTTTTACAATAAATCCTTCCACCCAGGGTTTTCTTGATTCCACATCCTCATTGTTTATCCCATAATTTCCAATCTGAGTATATGTCATAGTCACAATCTGACCTTTATAGGATGGGTCATAGAGTATCTCCTGATAACCTGTCAGGGATGTATTAAACACCACCTCACCTAATATCTCTCCCTCAGCACCAAAATGGTATCCCTCAAACACTGTTCCATCAGAGAGGGCAAGCATTGTCTTTTTTTGTCCCACCGTCTTTAATCCTTTTTTAACTAATTTTCAGCGTTATAATTAATCAAATTTTATGTGATTTTGTAAATCATAAACTTAATACCTGGCGATCACTGCTAAAGGCAGAATAAGAATATTGCTACCTATTTCAAAACTCCTCCATCTCCCAAACGCCACAGGGGCAAACACCAGCACAGAAACCGCAGCCAATACATCTTTCATCATCTACAACATATTCATATGTTCCATCATCGTATGCAGTCCTTTTTATTGCGCCAAAGTGACATGTTATCTCGCATATATGGCAATCCCTGCATGTGCCACATGAGAGACACCTTTCTGCCTCTTTTCCCGGGTCTTTATCTCCATCGACGCAAAAGTCATAATATTCTGTTTTTATCCTCCTGTATGGGATGACATCCTTTTTTGTATATGAATATGGTTTTGCCATTAGTCTTGCATGAATATGCTCTGCCACCATATTTCCATGACCAATTGCGTGTGTCACAAGGCCAAGACCTGTTACATCGCCTATGGCATATACCTTTGGGTCAGAGGTCTGATAGAATTCATCTACCTTAATCCATCCTTTTTCTGAATGAATAGAGATTGGGACAAAGTCTATTAAAGGCATATCTCCTATGGCAATTATTACTAAATGGGCTGCTATTGATGTATTATCTTTAAAAAATACCTTACAACTATCTTTATCATAGCGTTCTATGGATTTTGGCCAGATAATCTTGACACCCTTTTTTCTTGCGATCTCAAGCTCCTTGCCAAATGCGGCAGGCCTCTGTATGTCTATGGCAGTAACTGACTCTGCACCGTATATATATGCCTCTGATGCCACATCCATACCAACATTACCAGCACCTATAATCAAGACCTTTTTGCCTGTCAGGTTTGGTTTTTTTCCTTCATTTATCATTCTTAAAAAATCATAAGCAGTGATTGCATGGTCAGAGCCTGGAAAATCAAGTCTCCTTGGTTTATGGGCGCCGCACGCTACGACCACTACGTCATTTTTTTTATAGATATCTTCAAAGATTTCCTTGTCAACCTTTGTATTTAGATGTAAATGAATACCTATCTCTTTAAAACGCTCTATCTCTTTGTTTAAAATATCACGAGGAAGTCTTTCCTCTGGTATACACCTCTCTATCTTGCCACCCAATCTCTCTGATGCTTCGTAGAGATGGATTTCATGTCCTTTTAAAACAAGCTGCCATGAAACGGCCATCCCTGCTGGTCCACTGCCTATTACCGCTACCTTTTTTCCTGATTTTCCAATAGGTTTTTGAGGTGATATCTCTGAATCTATCTTTACAAGCCTGTCCACCCTTATTGCTCTGTCATGCCTTGCCCTTGTGCATGCATCAATGCAGAGATTAGGACATATCCCTCCACATACAGTCTCTGGTATGGGCGAATACTGCAGCATCATCTCAAGTGCCTCACTAATCTTTCCCTCTCTTATGAGTCGCGTCCTTTTATGAGTTGGGATATGGGTAGGACATACATAGGCACACGGCGGTTCATATTTTTCATTTGACCAAACAGGCCTTGAACGTCTTAAATCACCTGTTGCGATATAAGGGATTACTGACCATCTATCATGTTCAATATAGTCTGCGAAGATACCTCCTTCTCCTACTTCTTTCTCCCAACCTTTTTTACGAAAATCAGAGATTGGTATGGATGCTTTTTTTTGGGATCTTCTCTCTTCTGGTGTATATGGAATGAGTTTTTTCCATTCATCTGGATTTGATGTCAGTTCATGGTATAGAGATAACCTATCTATGGCAGAAAGAAATGGCATCATATTTCCTTTTAGCCATTCCCAGTCATCTTGATTTATATTAAGGAGCCTTACATCCTTTTCGCTGAATCCTTGTATTCTCCCCTTGAAGTATATTATTCCGCCTACCATTCCTACACAGGGTCTGTAACCAAGGACATTATCAGGGTCTCTGGGGTTTACCCCGCATACCACTGATATGCCACCAGCCTTGAATTCAGCAAAGCTGTCCCCTACATCCCTTAAATACCAGGACTGAGGCGGGTCAAACCTCGGGTTATGTTTTGTCAGGGTGTCACATCTTGCACCCCCACTACCTTGGACATAGAGGATACCCTGGGCAGCTGCATTAAATGCACCGTTAGTCACATCACCTAAAATAGTTATTTTTGCCCCGCAGTTAAGCCATCCCACATCATCTGATGCTGATCCATGAACAATGATCTCAGTTCCAAATGTCCCCATTGAACCACACCTCTGGCCAACAGGCCCATTTACAATTATCTTTACAGGCCCTCTTTTTTGCCAGATCCTTCCCCCTATGCCATGCTGTCCGTCAGCATATATATTTATCACCCTTGCGCCATCCTGGGCTGCCTGTTGAATATATTCCTCCAGAACCTTCGAAGATACACGATTCCTACCAGTAGTACCTTTTATAATAGCCGTTTCTTCATCTATCCATTCAATGGGATATATATTCTCAGGTATGAGCTCAAGTCGTTTAGCATACATAGCTTATATTTAACCTTTCTGCAATATCTCTATCATCAACCCCTATTGCATCTGACATGCCAATAGGTAATTCTGTGCTTCTCCCCATAGGTGCAAATATCTTTTTTAATTCTGTCTCGCAGCTACGGAATATATCAACAAGACGCTCTGCAACCTTTTCAGAATCGAGCCTCCTGTAAAGTTTTGGGTCTTGCGTTGCTATTCCCCTGGGACATCTACCTGTATTACATATATTACACCTATTTAGCTCATCACCAAGACAACCTGCTGTTGCCTGCATGATATATTTTCCCACCTGAACAGCAGAGGCACCGAGCATAATAAGGGCTGCAGTATTAGCAGCGAGATTTCCTTTTTTTCCAACACCACCTCCTGCAATGAGAGGCAGTTCGTTTTGCCTGCCCTGCCTTACAAGTTCGAGATAGCAGTCCCTGATATTGGATGCAATAGGATGACCCATCCTATCAAGGGATACATTATATGCAGCGCCAGTGCCTCCATCTTCACCATCTATGGCAAGAGCTGCTGCATAAGGGTTTCTGACAAGGTTATTAAGGACTGCTGTTGCAGTCTTTGTCCCCGATATCTTTGGGTATACAGGGATTCTGAATCCAAATGCCATGGACATTGACTGTATCATCTTTGCTACAGCCTCTTCTATAGAGTATTTTGTCTGGTGTGTAGGGGGAGAGGCAAGGTCAACTCCCTCAGGGACACCTCTAATTTTTGAAATGAGTTTTATTACCTTCTGTGCCATAAGTAGCCCGCCATCACCTGGCTTTGCACCCTGGCCATACTTAATCTCTATGGCAGCAGGGTCTTCTACCATATCGGGTAGAGAATGGATGATCTCATCCCAGCCAAAATAACCTGATGCTATTTGAAGGACAAAATACTTTAGGTAACGGGATTTGAGGAGTCTTGGTGGAACACCCCCTTCTCCTGTGCACATGATAACAGGTATGCCTTCTACTTCATTTAGATAGGTAACGCCCATTGCAAGGCCTTCCCACATAGGAGGGGATAGGGCTCCTATGGACATAGAACCTATCATCACAGGGAAAATCTCCTTGAGTGGCGGTATGAAAACATCACTTTTGTTGTCTATGGAAAGTCTATCGTTGATATTTATAATAGGAAGGTCTTCAGGCTGAAGTAACCTCCCGAGATATGTCCTGACCCTGAACTCATGCCTTTGTGCATCAAGGGCAGGGTCTGTGAGCATTGAAATCCTTGTAAATTTTATCCTGTCAAGGGTTGAAGGGTTCGGGTCGTTTCTTCTCCCACCTCTTCTCTGAGGTTCACCGCCTGTATTTTTAAAATGGATGAATCTATTTTGTTGGTTGTATTCTGGTTCTATAGCTTCATTAGGACAGACCATCTGACAGATTGAGCATCCTGTGCAGTAGTGTTCTATGTCTTTTACCTGTTCAATCATATGGATTGCCTTCATTTTTACCTTTGGTGTAGGAAGAAGACCTTCTGATTCAATGGTCCTTATCATTTTTACAGAAGGTTTGATAGCAGCCATAGGACAGACAGATGTGCATCGACCACACCTCTTGCATCTATCCTCTCTCCATTTAATGATATAGGGTAGATCCTTGGTGGTGATTACCTGGTCAGATTTAATCCCTGAATCCTCTGAAACTAACACTGGCAACCTTCCATTTTACATATTTGTTTTTCCCAGATAAAATCAGCCTTAAGCTGATTCCAGATAAGCATTTCAGATGCGCCAGGGGGGATTACAACCATATGATATTTCATTGGGTACGCATCTTTTGTCCTGTCCCTTTCTGGAATAACCCTATCTACACCACATACCTCAGACATTAAACAATATTTACCAGGGACACCGCCAACAACACCGGGTCTTAGTTTTTTTGAATCCTGCACCATAAAACATGTCCCATCTGGAATAAACCCAATAATGCAGTTTGGACCGTCAATTACAAGATATCTTAGGGACATCCTTAAGAGATGAAGGGCTGCTCTATCTGGTCTATTATCTATCTCATCAAGTTTTAGAGGTGTAATTACATCTTTATAATAAGTAAAAGGAAAACCAAGCCTATTTACTGTGTAGTGGAGTATGTGGGTAAAGACCTCACTGTCACTGTTATAACCCATATAGCCAATAAAACCACGGGATATGAGGTAGTCCCTGATTGGGATGAAGGCAGTGTTTTCTCCGTTTGTCATAGTGGCAAACCCTTGGATAAAAAAGGGATGGCATGCATAAAGGTTGATCGAATAGTTTGTGTTCTGTCTGCCCTGGGCAAGGATTATCTTTGCCATAAGTTTTCCATTATCAAGATTAAAGAATTCTCCTAAAGCCATCGGGTCTCCAACTTCCTTTAATGTGAGGATATCAGGATAGAAACTGAATACTATTAACGAAGAACCATCTTCTCCCATCTGTCTGAGCATTATCCTTGTCAAGAGAAGAAAAGCCTCTTTTTCCTCAAAGGCTTTTTCTTGGTAAAGGTCAGGATAATCATATACCCTTGCAAAATAATAACCTCTTTTTACAAGGCCTTTAACAGGTTTTATCTCCGGTGACCATTCATGGATTAATTTGAACCCCTTGGCTTTCATATAATCATCTAACAATGCCTTCCCTTTTTCGCTACAAATACCTGAGAGGATAGGGTATTCTTTTAAGTCTTCAAATACCCCTCCCAGATCCTTTAATATCAGTCCCATGCCTGAGCCATCATGGCCCTCTTTCATTGTTTCGAGAGCATAGATATTCTCCATAGGGGACACAAAATTCGTAGACGTTATAGCAGAAAGCCTACACATCTTTTATTCCTTTCATTTATAGAGCATCCTCGCCCTGCTGTCCTGAGCCGATCCTTATTGCCTTCTCCACAGGATAGGTAAATATCTTTCCATCACCTAACTCGCCTGTTCTTGCCTTTTTTATGATTATACCTATTGCCATATCAATATCCTCATCCTTTATCACTATCTCAAGCTTTACCTTTGGCAGAAGCCTCACCTCATACTCTCTGCCCCTATATACCTCCACATACCCTTTTTGTCTCCCAAATCCCCTTACCTCTGTTACAGTCATACCATTTAATATCCCAGCATTTTCAAGTTCTGTCTTTATCTCATCTAATCTATGGGGTTTTACTATCGCCTCTATCTTTTTCATAACCTCCTCCATTATATATGCAAGTTATATGCCTTTTCGCCGTGTATGCTTTCGTCAAGCCCTATGATCTCATCATCGATTCTTGACCTAAGCCCGGTGAATGCCTTGATAAAATAAAATATCAGAGCTGTAAAACTGCCTGAATAGAGTATCGTTACTAAAACTGCAATTAGCTGTTTTAAAAGTTGTCCAGGATTCCCATATAAAAGCCCCTTTCCTGCCTCATTTATGGATGGATCAGCTAAGACACCTGTTAACAGGGCACCTAAAATACCTGCTATACCGTGAATACCAAATACATCAAGGGTATCGTCATAGCCAAATAATGGTTTAATCTTTGTAACGGCAATATAAGGAACTATACCCGCAAATATTCCTGTAAGGAGTGCTCCAGAAATATTAACAAAACCTGCACCAGGTGTGATTGTAACAAGACCTGCCACAGCACCAGAGCATAATCCGAGTAGCGTTGGTCTTTTTGTCGTAAGCCATTCCGCTGTCATCCAAGAGATTGCTGCCATTGCAGCTGCTGTATTGGTATTTATAAACGCTGCACCAGCAATACCGTTTGCAGAAAGGGCAGAGCCTGCATTGAATCCAAACCATCCAAACCATAAAAGTCCTGTGCCTGTAGCAACCATAGTAAGATTATGGGGTATAATGGCTGCATCCCTTCTCTTACCGAGAAGCAAAACGCCGATAAGGGCTGCTATGCCAGCGTTAATATGGACAACTGTACCACCGGCAAAATCAAGTGCCCCTAATTTTGCAAGAAAACCACCTCCCCATACCCAATGGGCAATAGGGACATAAACAAATGTCATCCAGAGAATAGTAAATATAATCCATGCAGAGAACTTCATCCTCTCTATGAATGCACCACTTGCAAGGGCTACTGTAATGGCAGCGAATGTGAGTTGATAAACAATGAAAATATATTCTGGTATTGTCTTTGCTACATCCACAACACTGTTAATACTTATGTCTGAAAGAAAAGGCTTTACAGGATTACCTATTAAACCAGATAGGTCATCGCCAAAAGTGAAAGTGTATCCATAAATGATCCATAAAACACTAACGAGAGCAAATGCAGCAAAGGACATTGCGATGGTATTCAAGGTATCCTTTTTCTTTGCCAGTCCTCCATAGAATAGGGCAAGCCCAGGTACGGTCATTAGCATTACAAGGGTTGTAGCCATTATCATCCAGGCAGTGTCACCGCTATTGGTCTCTATTTGTTTTGTCGTATTATTTTGAGCAAAGGCGTTAACTGATAGAAAAAATATCCATAAAAATCCTGTTATCACCCTTTTCATTTTATTCCCTCCTTTATAATGTTTAGTCGAAAATTCTTAGCCCTTATTGATGAATTCAATTTTTAATAAGCAAAATACATACCATACTTGCAAGAGTCTCATCGCAATCTATTAGAAATTATATGTGAGGGAACCAGTATTGGACAGTAAGCTGAATAATAAAACCTTTTTTGCTGGTATGTTAGACCTGCCTTAACCATGCCATCGTGAAAGCCTTGTGCTTAAACAAAATTGTAATTTCTATACAAATATGTTATAAAATAACCATTATGGAGACACTTAAAAGAAAAAATGCAGAGCTTTCAGCCTTACTTGATGTGAGTATGATACTTAGCTCTTCCTTTAAGCTTGAAGAGAACCTTCTAAATGCCATGAAGACACTCTCGGACCAGCTTGATATGAACCTTGGGACCGTCACCTTGCTTGACAGGAAGACTGGCGAATTGAGGATTGCAGTAGCATATGGACTGACAAAAGAACAGATAGCAAGGGGTAAATACAGAATAGGAGAAGGCATTGTGGGCAGGGTTGTAAAATCAGGTTCACCCATGGTGGTCCCTGATCTGGGAAAAGAACCCCTCTTTTTGAATAGAACAAAGGCAAGAATTCAAAAAGACAACATATCCTTTCTATGTGCCCCCATCACGATAAAGGATGAGATCCTAGGTGTTCTGTCTGTGGACAGGATATTTAATGAAATGGTGTCTGTAGATGAGGACTTGAGGGTTTTGCAGATTATAGCTACGCTCATAGGTCAGGCTATAAAGATTTATGGGGCATACGAAAGTGAAAGACAGGAAAAGGAAGAGCTTACCGCTGAACTGAAAACCCGCTATAGCCTACCGAATATCATCTCTGTATCCGATAAGATGCAGGATATAATTAAGATCTGTCTTAAAGTGGCAAAAAGCAGGGCAAATGTCCTTCTAAGAGGTGAAAGCGGCACGGGTAAAGAGCTTATCGCAAAGGCAGTTCATTATGAAAGCGACAGATCTAATATGCCTTTTATAGCCGTAAACTGTGCTGCATTACCTGAGACACTCCTTGAGGCAGAGCTGTTTGGGTATGAAAAAGGCGCTTTCACAGGTGCAACAGGGACAAAATTAGGAAGGTTTGAGCTGGCAAATAAAGGGACTATATTTCTCGACGAGATAGGGGATATAAGTCCTCTTATGCAGGCAAAACTCTTAAGGGTTTTACAGGAGCATACCTTTGAGCGACTTGGAGGCACAAGATCTATCTATGTGGATGTAAGGGTTGTGGCAGCAACAAACAAGAACCTTGAGGAGATGGTAAGGGTGGGTAGATTCAGGGAAGATTTATACTGGCGGTTAAATGTCGTGCCCATATTCATACCGCCTTTAAGGGACAGAAAGGATGATATTCCACCCCTTATTGATTTTTTTATTAAAAGGTTCAATAGAGAATACAATAAAGAGATCATCATAAGACCTGATGCCCTGGAGTATCTCACAGATTATGACTGGCCAGGAAATGTGAGGGAGCTGGAGAATACCATAGAAAGACTTATTGTGCTGAATGAGGCAGGCATTGTAAAAGATGATGAGCTTCCATCCTATATAAAAGATAGGATTACCCTTAAGAGCCATGTTTCTGATGACTCCCTGGTAGCAGAGAAGGAGCGCCTTGAAAATGATAGGATTGTGGAGGCGTTGAAAAGGTGCAATTTTAACCAGTCAAAGGCGGCGCGCCTTCTCGGTATAACCCAGCGTCAGATTGGATACAAGATTAAGAAATATGGGATTTTGAGAGAGTTATTTTAACTCACCCATAAAACTCTTAATTGATTTGTCTATTCTAAAATTTTATATTAAATCATTCATTATGATATCTAAAATAGTAACAGTCCTTGATTATGGTGCAGGGAATGTAAGAAGCGTAATTAATGCCATACAGCATCTGGGATATGACATCCGCCTTGTCCAATCACCCTCTGGTGTAAAGGATGCGGAGAGGCTTATATTTCCTGGCGTAGGTTCCTTTGGCGAGATGATGAAGACCTTAAACAAAACAGGTCTTGTTGAACCGCTTAAGGAATATCTTAGATCAGACAAGCCCTATTTAGGTATATGTCTTGGTCTGCAGGCACTTTTTGAGGAGAGCGACGAATCCCCTTATACCCCAGGTTTAGGTTTTTTAAGGGGGCAGGTAAGAAGGTTAAAAACCAATCTACCCATCCCTCATATGGGCTGGAATGGGATTAAGGCAAGGGCACCATCTATTTTATTTAATTCTTTAAGGGGCGATGAGCATCTATATTTTGTCCATTCATACGTGGTTGATCCTCAGGATAGATCCTCTGTCCTTACAACAACCGATTACGGCGAGGAGTTTGTAAGCGCTATCCAAAAAGGAAATATTATTGCAACCCAGTTTCATCCTGAAAAGAGTGGTGAAATAGGGTTAAGGATGCTTAAAAATTTTCTTTCAATGGGAATTGAACCTGTACTACCTGAATATACCCTTCATAAAACCGTACTTTCCAAGCGCATCATAGCATGTATGGATGTAAGAGAGAATGATAAAGGGGAGCTTGTAGTAACTAAAGGTGACCAGTATGATGTTAGGGACACAGAGACAAAAGAGGTGAGGGTATTAGGAAGACCTGCTGAACTAGCTAAACGATATTACAGTGAGGGTGCGGATGAGATTGCGTTTCTGAATATAACAGGCTTTAGAAATTTTCCCCTTCTTAACCAGCCAATGCTCGAGGTCTTAAAGGAGACATCGTTGAATGTCTTTGTGCCCTTAACAATTGGGGGAGGGATTATCTCTTATACCGATGAATATGACAGGCATTACTCTGCCCTTGAAGTTGCATCGGTCTATTTTAGATCTGGTGCTGATAAAGTCTCCATAGGAACCGATGCGGTTATTATTGCAGAGCAGTTTTTGTATTATGGAATAAGGGGAAAGACAGCTATAGAGGAGATTTCAATGGTTTATGGAAATCAGGCAGTTGTTGTATCTATAGACCCTAAAAGGGTATACATCTCATCTCCATATGATGTGCGGCATCATGTGATACCTACTGATATACCTGGACCAAATGGTGAGAGATACTGTTGGTTTCAATGCACAATAAAGGGTGGAAGGGAGCCAAGGGATATAGATGCCATAACCCTCGCAAGGATCTGCGAGGAATTGGGCGCAGGAGAGATATTGCTTAACTCTATAGATAGAGATGGGACAAATCTAGGCTTTGATATAGAGCTTATAAAGGCTGTATCTGAAAATGTGGACATCCCAGTTATTGCCTCAAGCGGTGCAGGGGGGCCGCACCATTTTCTTGATGTTTTTTTGCATACCCAGGCAGAGGCAGCTCTTGCTGCAGGAATACTCCACAGGAGACAGACAACCATTAAAGAGATCAAGGATTATATTAGTGAAAAGGTTGCTGTAAGATTATAATTAATTCTACATTTTTGTCATTAACTACAAAATTGTAAAACAACATGAAAGTCCTTTGGGAATTTTTCAAAAGTTTAAACTTATGGAGGTGATTTTGTGGCAAGTGGACAAGCTATTTAGAATTATAACCTGCTTTCAAATAAATAAACCAAACGAACGAGATTAACGCAATAGATGTGCTTTTTTTAAAATGATTAAGAACATCTAAAACTGGTTCAGATATAGCTATTGTCTCTCAATACGTCTATTAATAAAAAATACTTTAAATTTATTCACCATCAATAAAAGAAAATATCACAACTGGCATGACAATTGCTTAGTCTCCCCTATAGATATTTTTTATACATTTCAAGACATAAACGAGAAAGATTATGAATGTGCTTATAATAAAAAATGCCCCAAATAAAGGACCTGGAAACATCATAGCATTCCTTATATCAAGATGTTTTAAATTCGAAATAATTGAGGCATATAAGGTTGAAAATAAGGAGGATTTTTTATGGAAAAAGCAAGAGACAAACAGGATGTTTTAAGGCTGGTAAAGGAAATGGATGTAAGATTTATAAGGTTCTGGTTTTGCGATATCCTTGGACAATTAAAAAGCTTTGCTATACATGTGGATGAGCTTGTGGCTGCATTTGATGAGGGTATGGGGTTTGATGGTTCATCTATAAAGGGATTTGCCAGAATAGATGAAAGTGATATGCTTGCAATTCCTGACCCGAAGACATTCACGCTTATACCATGGCGACCAAGGGAAAAGGCAACGGCAAAGATGTTCTGTGATATATATGAACCTGATGGCAGTCCCTATAAAGGCGACCCCCGTTATGCACTCAAAAAGGCATTAGAAAAGATGAAGGAAATGGGCTATACAAATTTCTATCTGGGTCCTGAACTGGAATTTTTCTACTTTAAATCAGACAATGCCACAGAAATCCTTGATCGGGGCGGATATTTTGATTATCCATCAGATGCCGCAGAAGATTTAAGAAGGGATACCATATTGGCGCTTGAGGAGATGGGTATAGCAGTAGAATATTCCCATCACGAGGTAGCACCATCTCAGCATGAGATAGATTTGAGATATGCAGATGCCCTTGAGATGGCAGACACAGTTATGACCTACAGGGTGACGGTTAAAGAGATTGCAAAAAAATATGGTGTATACGCAACCTTTATGCCAAAGCCCATTTTTGGGGAAAATGGAAGCGGAATGCACACACATCAGTCTCTTTTTAAAGATGGTAAAAACGCATTTTTTGACCCAGAAGATCAATACCATCTTTCCGAATATGCAAAGACTTATACAGCAGGGCTCCTGACACATATCAGAGAGATAACATTAGTGCTTAACCAGTGGGTAAATTCCTATAAAAGACTTGTCCCTGCTTATGAGGCTCCTGTCTATATCTGTTGGGCAAGGAGAAACCGTTCTGCCCTTGTCAGGGTTCCTATGTATAAACCAGGAAAAGAAAAGGCAACGAGGATTGAACTTCGTTCCCCTGACCCTGCATGCAATCCATATCTCGCCTTCTCTGCCATGCTTTATGCAGGTTTAAAAGGTATTGAGAACAAATATCAGCTTGTCGAGCCTACTGAGATTGATGTTTATCATCTTTCGTCTGAGACAAGGCAAAAGATGGGTATAGGCGAACTTCCTGGAAGTCTTATAGAGGCTATTGAGCTGGCAGAGAAAAGTGAGATCTTAAAAGAGGCTTTAGGTGAGCATATATTTAATGAGCTAATTTTGAGCAAAAAGGTTGAGTGGGATGACTATAGGATAAGGATTCAACCTTATGAACTCGAGCGTTACCTGCCGATTATTTAATAAGAATCATTAAGATTATTTAACTCTGAGGGGTTCCTCCCTCAGAGTTAAATCTTGAAATATCTATACAAAAACATTATATGCTGTCTAAAAAATGAAACGTATCAGATTGAGAGATGTGCTTGAATGTGCGGCATATTCGGAATATATAATCACAAAGATGCAGCTAATATAACCTATCTGGGACTCTATGCGCTTCAACATAGGGGGCAGGAGAGCGCAGGTATTGCATGTTTTGATGGGGACAGCGCCTATTATCATAAGCAGATGGGTCTTGTATCTGATGTATTTACAACAGATGCATTAAAAAGCCTACAAGGGACAAATGCCATAGGGCATGTGAGATATTCCACAGCAGGTTCAAGCGATCTGAAAAATTCACAACCTATTGCAGTGGAATACCAAAAAGGTTATCTTGCCGTTGCCCATAACGGCAATTTCACCAATACCCGTATTATAAGGGATAGATTAAGCGCCTCTGGTTCCATTTTTCAGACTACAGGTGATACAGAGGCTATAATCCATCTTATGGCAAGGTCAAAAGAACATGCAATACCAGAGAGGCTAATTGAAGCCCTTAATGCTTTAGAAGGCTCATATGCACTCATTCTTCTTACGCAGAATGGGCTTTTTGCTGCGAGAGATCCATACGGAATAAGACCCCTGTGTCTTGGAAGGCTTAAAGATTCATATGTTCTATCCAGCGAGAGTTGTGCCTTTGACCTGATTGAGGCGGAGTTTTTAAGGGAGATAGAGCCCGGTGAGATATTGGTTATAGATGAAAAAGGACAGCAAAGCCTTTTTCCTTTTAAAAAAGTTCAAAAAAAACACTGCATCTTTGAATATATATACTTTGCAAGACCAGATAGTTTCATGTTTGGCAGGACGGTCTATACAATAAGAAAGGCATTTGGCAGGGAGCTTGCAAGAGGTGATCTCATAGATGCAGATATGGTGATTCCTATACCAGATTCAGGGATTGGAGCTGCCATAGGGTATTCGCAGACGTCAGGTATTCCCTTTGAGCTTGGTCTTATAAGAAATCATTATGTAGGCAGAACTTTTATTGAGCCAGAGCCATCTATTAGACACTTTGGGGTAAAGCTCAAGCACAACGCTATCCATGGCCTGGTTAAGGGAAAAAAGCTTGTTGTTATAGATGACTCCATTGTAAGGGCTACTACCTCAAGAAAGATTATATCAATGCTTCGATACTATGGAGCAAAGGAGATTCATTTCCGCGTAAGCTCACCACCAACGGCATATCCATGTTTCTATGGCATTGACACACCCACAAGAAAACAGCTAATCGCTGCATCCCATACTATAGAAGAGATAAAGACATATATGGGATGTGATTCACTGAGATATCTTACAACAGAGGAGATGAAAAGATCTATTGAAGATGGTGATTACACTTTCTGTGATGCATGTTTTACTGGTGATTATTTCATCCCCTTTTCCAATGAAGATGGATTTTGAGTATACGGAACTGTTTAAACTAATTGAAGTTAACCTTCATTTATTCTTCATAAATTATTTTGAACTTCCTGCCCTCTAATTGACCTGTTTTTTATGCTATTAGACAAAAATAGATATTTTTGTGTGAACATTTTTGTAATAAAAGACCTTTGCATAAACCCCTAACCCTTAGATTTTTCCCTCCATGGGCATTTTTATACCCTTATCCCCCTTTGCAAGCCCCTTATATCTCATACGTATAAAGTGGTAGGCACGCTTTAATGTCCCTATGGTTTGCTCTACCTTAATACCTTAAGGAACTGATGAACCTGTTTATGATGCGTTGGGTGGGGGTAAGAGGTCTATTCCTTGCTGCCTTATACATGTGTCAAGTTTTTCTATTGGTTTCTAAGTCTATAGGCTTATCTATTTTATCAAGGAAGGTGTTTATATGTCTTTTTTGTTCCATAAAGAGACCTTTGCACGGTATTTTCCCCTCAAATGTCTTGTAACTCCTTGATATGTATGGTATAATACCAAATATTTAATCCCCAGGAGGCCTATCCATGACAG
>JGI12104J13512_1001797_pt1 | contig 14794 bp, 12 predicted proteins | sample TerdegcTABiofilm_FD_13512 | JGI IMG/M metagenome (IMG submission 13512)
TGAATTTTTAAAAGAAGACTAACCCCACCTTATAAGCGTAATAAATGCTCTAATCTTAAACCCACAGCAGGTTTTTTTGAGGTCTTCATGCCTTGTTATTCCTTGACTTAACATCATGTAAACATATATAATTAGTGACTTTTTAATGGAGGCAGACATTGAGGGATAAATATTGCGGTAATGTTAATGCTGAGGATATAGGGAGAGAGATGCTCCTTGCAGGATGGGTCTATAGGAGAAGAGACCATGGTGGGCTTATTTTTGTCGATCTGCGCGATGTGACAGGGGTTGTGCAGGTTGTATTCTCCCCTGAGATATCAAAAGAGTCCCATGAAATGGCAGGGGATATTAAACAGGAATACGTAATCCAGATAAAAGGTCGTGTAGAAAAAAGGCCTGAAGGCACAGAAAATCCTAACATCCCTACCGGGATGGTTGAGGTCCTTGTAAATAACCTCAATATTCTCAATATCTCCAAGCCCCTTCCATTTCAGCTTGATGAGGATGAACCCAATGAGTTAATAAAACTGAAATATAGATATCTTGACATGAGAAGGCCTGTGGTGCAGGATATCTTTGTTAAAAGAAGCAATGTATACAAGGCAGTAAGGGATTATCTTGCATCAGAGGGTTTTTACGAATTAGAGACCCCTATGCTTACAAAGAGCACACCTGAGGGGGCAAGGGACTTCATTGTGCCAAGCCGTTTGAATCCAGGGGCTTTTTATGCCCTCCCGCAGTCTCCCCAGTTATTTAAACAGATACTCATGGTAGCAGGTTTTGATAGGTATTTTCAGATTGTTCGGTGTTTCAGGGATGAGGACCTAAGGGCAGACAGACAGCCTGAGTTCACCCAGATAGATATGGAGATGAGTTTTGTGGATGTCGAGGATGTGATAGATATGGGAGAGGGTCTTATAAAGGAGATCTATAGGTCTGTAAAAGGTGAGGTATGGGATGAGCCTTTTTTGCGCATGACCTATGATGAGGCAGTAGAGACCTATGGGACAGACAAACCTGATCTAAGATTTGACCTGCCCATTATTGATATTACAGATATATTTAAAAACACAGATTTTGGGGTTATAAAAAAGGCAATCGAAAATACAGGCAGTGTAAGGTCTATGGTGCTGAGCGGCAAAAATCTTTCAAGAAAAGACTTGGATACCTCGGTAGACGTGGCAAAGCAGATAGGCGCAGAGGGGTTAATCTGGATAAAAAGGGATGGTGATACACTTCAATCCCCTGTTGTGAAATATTTCAAGGATGAAGAAAGATCCTCTATAATTAAAAGGCTTGATGTGAAAGATGGCGATGTCATCTTTATAATGACCGGAAACAGGCAGAAGGTGAGCGACCTTATGGGTCGATTCAGGCTATATCTTGGAGAAAGATATGGGCTTATCCATAAGGGCCTATATAAGTTTCTATGGATTACAGATTTTCCTCTATTTGAATACAGTGAGGAGCAGAGGCGATACGTGGCATGCCACCATCCCTTCACAGCATCCAAGACTGATATAAAGAGGTTTGACGGGCATTATGAATCACTGAAATCAAAGGCATATGACCTTGTCTTAAACGGTGTTGAGATAGGAGGTGGCAGTATAAGGATCTATAGGAGGGAGGAACAGGCAGAGATGTTTAAACTCCTCAATATAGATGAGACAGAGGCAGAGGAAAAGTTCGGTTTTCTCCTCGAGGCGCTGGAGATGGGTGCGCCACCCCATGGCGGCATAGCATTCGGCTTTGACAGGATACTCATGATGCTTATGGGACAGGAGAGTATAAGGGATGTCATACCGTTTCCTAAAACACAGAAGGGCGTATGTCTTCTGACAGATGCACCATCAAGGGTCAGTCAGAGGCAACTAAATGAGTTAAAGATAAGGGTTGTCCATGAAAAATAGAGGCAGAATCAATCAATTATCTGTTTTCCCCTGAAGTGTTCCATCTTTTCAACATAATAATCTTTAAAGGCAGGTGTCTATGAAAAAGAAAAAGGGTTTTATATTTAAAAATGATTTAAAATTTAAGAGGTATCCCCTTATCGATGTGGAAGAACCCCAGTTATATAAGGATATCTTCCCTTTTACCGAGGTATGCAAGGTAAAGTTTGACAATAAGATAGAGCTTATAGACCCCCCAGAGGAGATCTATATCACTGATACCACCTTCAGGGATGGACAGCAGTCGAGGCCACCTTTTACTGTCAAGCAGATAGAGGATCTTTTTGACTTTATCCATCAGTTAGGCGGGCCAAACGGCGTGATAAGGCAGTGCGAATTTTTTCTATATACGGATAAGGACAGGGAGGCACTGACAAGATGCCTTGAAAAGGGCTATAGATACCCTGAGATAACAGGCTGGATAAGGGCTAACAGAGAGGATCTGGAGCTCGTTAAGGAATTCGGTTTAAGGGAAACCGGTATATTGACCAGTGCATCGGATTATCATATCTTCATGAAGCTCAAAAAGACCCGCTCCCAGGTATTGAAGGAATATTTAAAGATTGCAGAGAAGGCACTGGAAAATAATATTGTCCCGAGATGTCACTTCGAGGACATAACAAGGGCTGATATATACGGTTTCTGTGTGCCTTTCGCCCAGGCGCTTATGGAATTATCCCAGCAGGCAAAGATGCCTGTGAAGATAAGGCTCTGCGACACCCTGGGGCTTGGGGTTACATACCCCGGTACTGCCCTACCAAGGTCTATAGGAAAGATAATAAGGGCCATGATAGATGATGCTGGTGTCCCTTCAGAATACCTCGAGTGGCATGGTCACAATGATTTCAATAAGGTTGTAATAAACAGTATAAGCGCCTGGCTATATGGATGTGCATATGTAAACGGCACCCTACTTGGCATAGGGGAGAGAACTGGCAATGCACCTATTGAGAGCCTTATAATGGAATATATATCCCTCATGGGCAATGACAATGGCATCCAACCGCAGGTAATAACCCAGATAAGAAACTACTTTGAAAAAGAGATAGGTCATCACATACCTAAACAACAACCCTTCATAGGGTCTGATTTTAATGCCACATCTGCTGGTATACACATAGATGGACTGGCAAAAAATGAGGAGATATATATCCCCTTTGATACAAATAAGATCCTCAATAGACCCATTGCCATAAACATCACGGATAAATCAGGTCTTGCAGGGATTGCCCACTGGATAAACTCCTATTTTGCCCTAACAGGTAATGATAGGATTCAGAAGACACATCCGGGCGTGGCAAAGATAAATAAGTGGATAATAAGACAATACGACGAGGGAAGGGTTACATGTATCTCAGAGGAGGAGATGGAACACTTAAGTCGTAGATACATACCCGAGATATTTGTATCTGAATTTGAACTTATAAAGAAGAGGGCATACGATATGGCAGCCCACCTCATTGAAAGGTATATAGAAAATACCAAGATAAAGAGTATGTCTCCTGAACAGCAGGAAGAGGCGCTGAAGGGCATAGTAGGGGAGTATCCATTTGTTCAATTTGCTTATATAGTAAACAGTGAGGGTGTAAAGATAACTAAAAATATCACCCAGGTAGTGGACAGGGCAAAATACTATAAAATAGGCCTCCATGAAGACTTCTCTGACAGAGATTGGTTTATAGCCCCCATGAAAACAGGGCAGATCCATGTTACAGACCTCTATTCATCGAGGATCACTGGCGCCCTATGCGTTACCGTGTCAGGCCCCATAAGGGATGAATATGGTGAGATTGTAGGTGTGTTAGGCCTGGACATAAAATTTGAGGATCTCACAAAGGTAGAGGAGGGTTAATGTAATGGGTAGGACCTTAGCAGAAAAGATTTTGAGCACAAATACTAAAAAAGATGTGAAGCAGGGTGATTATGTCACTGTCCATGTGGACAGGATACTGCTTCAGGATGGGACAGCCCCTCTTGCTATTAGGCGGTTCAGGGATATGGGCTTTAAATCCCTCTTTGAAGGTAGCCGCGTAAATTTTTTTATTGACCATGCATCACCCAGCCCCAGAAGAGAGCTATCCAATGACCATATAACAATAAAGGAGTTTGCCAGTGCCCATGGGGCGAATATCTTCGATGTGGGCGAAGGCATATGCCATCAGATAATGACAGAACAGTTTTTGTGTCCTACTGAGCTCCTTGTTGGGGCAGATTCCCATACATGCACAGGTGGTGCAATGGCCGCCTTCTCCACAGGCATGGGCTCAACAGATATAGCAGTGGCAATGGGTCTTGGTAGGACATGGATGAGGGTGCCTGAATCATTCAGCTTCCATCTGACCGGGGGTTTTCAAGAGGGTGTTGGCTCAAAAGACCTTATCCTTAAGATAATTGGCATGCTCGGTGCTGATGGCGCTACCTATAAATCCATGGAGTTTACAGGTAGCGCACTGGATAAAATGGATATGGAAGACAGGATGACCATTGCCAATATGGCAGTAGAGGCAGGGGCAAAGTGTGGGCTCTTTCCCTCTGATAAAATAACCCTTTCCTATCTGGAGGGTAAGGGGAGGGGAGAATCATTCAAAGCACTGGAACCAGATGATGATGCCCTGTATGAAAAGACCTATGAGATAGACCTAGACAGTCTGGCCCCACATGTGAGCATGCCACATCAGGTAGATAATGTTGTGGCGTTGGGTGAATATGAGGTAAAGGATATCATGATCAATCAGGTTTTTATAGGTTCGTGCACAAATGGCCGTATAGAAGATTTCCGTATAGCCGCCAGAATCCTTGATGGAAAAAGAAAACATGATGGGGTGAGGCTTCTGGTCTGTCCAGCATCAAGGGCCATCTACTATCAGGCGCTGAAAGAGGGCATCCTAAGAAGGCTTTTTGAGGCAGGGGCAACAATACTTGCGCCGGGCTGCGGTCCTTGTATAGGGCTTCATCTTGGCGTGCTTGGGGATAGAGAGGTGTGTGTATCCACATCTAACAGAAATTTTCTAGGGAGGATGGGTAATCCTGAATCCCAGATAATCCTTGCCTCTCCTGCAACAGCAGCAGCAAGCGCACTAAAAGGTAAACTCACAGACCCCAGGGAGGTTCTATAATGATAATCAAGGGCAGATCATGGCGATTCGGCGATAATATCTCAACAGATCATATAATACCCGGTAGATTCTATCACCTCAGGTCAAACCTCGAGGAGCTGAAAAAGTATGTATTCGATGATATAGCGCCAGGATTCTATAGCAGGATATCAAAGGGTGATATAATAGCAGGTGGTAATAATTTTGGTCTTGGTTCAAGCAGGGAGCATGCCCCTCTTATAATAAAGATGGCAGGCATTGACGCTATAGTTGCAAATTCATTCGCCAGGATATTTTACAGGAATGCCATAAATGTTGGGCTTGCGGCAATAATCTGTAATGTCGATGATATAGATGAGGGTAATTTGCTGGAGATAAGGGTAGATGAGGGGGTTCTGTATAATATTACAAAGGGAACGTCAAAGAGATTTCCCCCATTGCCTCCGATTATGATGGACATACTTAGGGAGAAGGGGCTTGATAATTATATAAAAAAACATGGAGGGCTGAATATCTGATGGAATGTATTGATATACCCTATATTGAGGGTGATGGCTCCGGTGAGGACATATGGAATGCCTCAAGGCCTGTCCTGGAAGAGGCTATATTAAAGGCATATAGCGGAAGAAAGACAATAAGATGGATAAATCTTCTTGCTGGACAGAAGGCGCTTGATAAAACAGGGCAACTTCTGCCAGAAGAGACCCTTGAAAAGGTAAGGACATACAAAACAGCTATCAAAGGACCCCTGACAACACCTGTAGGGGGAGGATTCAGGAGTGTCAATGTATACCTGAGGCAGGTATTTGATCTCTATGTATGTATGAGGCCCATAAGATACTTTCCAGGGCTTCCAAGCCCTCTCAGATCCCCAGAGAATATAGATTTGATAATCTTTAGGGAGAACACAGAGGACCTCTACAAGGGCATAGAATGGAGAGAGGGCACAAAAGAGGCAAGGGATCTTATTGATTTTGTCCGTGATAAGGCAGGGATTATCCTGCCTGATGATTCAGGGGTGGGCGTAAAGCCTATCAGTAAAAAGGGGACACAGAGGTTTACAAGATGGGCTCTAGATTATTCCATAAAGAATAAGAGAAAGACCATAACCATTGTCCACAAGGGGAATATAATGAAATACACAGAGGGGGCATTCAGGGAATGGGCATATGAGGTAGCAAAGGGATATGGGGATAAGATAATCCTTGAGAATAACAGACAAACGGGCAGGGATGGGGAAAACAGAATAGTATTAAATGACAGGATTGCAGATAATATGTTTATGCAGATAATACTTAAGCCCCAGGATTATGACATCCTTCTTTGTCCCAATCTAAATGGTGATTACCTATCTGATGCATGTGCAGGGCTAATAGGCGGGCTTGGGGTAGCCCCGGGCGCAAACATCGGTGATGGGGTTGCCATATTTGAACCAACCCATGGCAGTGCACCAAAATATGCAGGCAAGGACATGGTAAACCCCACATCATTTATCCTCTCTGGCGCTATTATGTTCAGATACCTAGGTCTTGATGATGCATCAGTTTTAATAGAGGATGCTGTAGAAAAGACAATAAGATCAAGGATAGTGACCTATGACCTGGCAAGAAATATGGATGATGTGACCCCTGTGGGGTGTTTCCGATTTGGCGAAGAGGTGACAAAGAGAATAGGAGATAAAGGCTCAGATTAATCTTCTGAGAAAAAGGTGATTTATGTTAGAAGAAATAAGACAAAAGATAGATGTCCTCAGAGAAAGGATAGAATCCTTAAGAGGTTATCTTTGACCTCCCCTCCCTCCAGAGAAAGATAGATGCATTGGACAACGAGATAGCAAAAGAGACATTGTGGGAGGACCAGACAAAGGCTCAATCCATAATGAAAGAGAGGTCAGCCCTTATTGAAGAGATAGAGAGATGGAGGGATAAAGAGAGGGAGCTTGAGGAGATAGAGATACTATGGGAGATAGTAAGCTCTACTGATGACCCCGATGATGTAAAAGAGCTTATAAAAAGGGTTGAAAATCTTGAAAACATTATTGAAGGCTATGAGATAGAGAGGATGCTGTCAGGTGAGAATGACAGCGAGAATGCCATAGTCTATATAAATGCAGGGGCAGGGGGGACAGAGGCGCAGGACTGGGCAGAGATGCTTCTCAGGATGTATCTGAGATGGGCTGAGAAAAAAGGTTTCGAGACCCAGATAGTGGATATGCTTCCTGGAGAGGAGGCAGGTATCAAGAACGTTACATTTATTATAAAGGGGAAGTATGCCTACGGATATATGAAGTGCGAGTCCGGCATCCATAGGCTTGTTCGTATATCACCATTTGATGCCAATAGCAGGAGACATACATCCTTTGCATCAGTATATGCCTATCCTGAGGTGCCTGAAGATATTCATGTTGATATCAGGGATGAGGATCTAAGGATTGATACCTTTAGGTCAAGTGGACCAGGGGGTCAGCATGTAAACAGGACAGAGTCGGCCATAAGGGTTACCCACATACCCACAGGCATTGTAGTCCAGTGTCAGAATGAGAGGTCCCAACATAAAAACAGAGCCATAGCAATGTCAATCCTTAAGGCAAGGCTCTATGAACTGGAGAAGAAGAGGCAGGAAGAAAAGATGAACAACATCAATAAAGAGAAGAAGGACATTGCCTGGGGAAGCCAGATCCGATCCTATGTCCTCCATCCATACAAGCTTATAAAAGACCACAGAACTAAGGTGGAGGCACACAATGCCGAGGCGGTCCTCGATGGCTCTATAGATGGGTTTATAAAGGCATACCTTTTATTCTTGACTTTTAAACAAAAAATGGATTAATTAATAGAATATGGAACTGTTTAGCGACAACAAGATAGATGAACTTGAAAAAAAGATTGAGATGCTCATTAAAAATTACAAAACCTTTAAGGAAGAGAAAGAACAGCTTTCGGCAAGACTCCACACGCTTGAAAATGAGAATAGGGAACTGAAACAGAAACTCGATGAAACAGCGGCAGAGAGAAGGCTGGTGCTTGAAAAGGTTATGGGTATCCTCGAAAAGGTCGAGTCAGTTGATTTTTAAGGATATAGATGGATAAAAGGGTTGAGGTAAATATACTTAATCAACCATTTGTTTTTATAGGCCAGGACGAGGATAGGATAAAAAGATTAGCAAAGTTTGTTGATGATAAAGTAAACCACGTGATAAGTGACTATGGCATCATCAACACCCTGAATGCAGTTATAATGGCTATGATGGAACTAACAGATGAGTATCTTGAATTTAGGGAACAGGCTGAGAGATTTGAAGGTAGGGCCTTAAAGCTTTTAAGAAAGGTAGAAGAGATTGAAGTTCCCTGCGATGTTCGTGATAAATGGTAATCTTAGAGCCAACACCTCTTTTTTGGGGGCCTTACACTGCTGGAGTGTGCATGCTCGCACAATAAGCGAGAAGCCTGAACCAGCAAATAGGCACCCACTTTAACTAGAGGTTCAAGAAATACTGTTTACACGGCATCCGCGGGGTTTTTATTTTTAAGGGGTAGTAGTAGAGGAAACTAAGGTTTGATATAAATATTTTAGAATAACCGGAGGTAATAATAACCGCCTTATTTATACATAATAATTGGACTTTCCTCACTATCTAAACCCCTTTTATATACAAGGGGGCACTTTGAACATAATAATATATATAATAATCTTTTTAGTTGCCTTTTTTATGGGTCTTGTTTTTGCAAGATTTATCCAGAAAAAAAAGATAGGCGAATATGAGAAGATAGGCAGAAAGATTCTGGAGGATGCAAAAAAAGAGGCTGATGTTGCCATCAGAGAGGCATCTATCCAGGCAAAAGACATAGCTATCCAGGCAAAAAATGAGCTTGAACAGGAGATAAAGGCAAGGCGTTATGAGTTACAAAACGCAGAAAAGAGGCTTGCCCAGAAGGAATCCAGCATCGACCGGAAGATTGATGTTCTGGATAAAAAAGAAGAGGAGCTATCCAAAAAAGAAAGAGAGCTTACCAACAGACAGTCAGGCCTTGAAAATAAGATAAAGGAGTATGAAGACCTTCTGGCAAAGGAAAGAGAAAAACTGGAGAAGATATCGGGGCTCACTTGTGAGGAGGCAAAGAAGATACTGATCCAGATGATGGAGGATGAGGCACGTTATGAGGCTATAAAGATATGTAAAAGGATAGAAGAGGAGGCTAAGGAAAAGGCAGACAAGAAGGCAAAGGAGATTATAGCAACCTCTATCCAGAGATACGCCGGGGAGTATGTGGGGGAGAGCACTGTATCTGTAGTAAACCTGCCCAATGAAGAGATGAAGGGTAGGATAATAGGTAGGGAAGGAAGAAATATCAGGGCACTTGAGGCTGCAACAGGTGTGGATATAATAATAGATGATACACCCGAGGCAGTTATACTCTCGTGTTTTAACCCTATAAGGCGTGAGGTTGCAAGGATAGCCATAGAAAGACTGATAAGCGACGGAAGGATACACCCTGCAAGGATAGAGGAGATAGTGTCAAAGGTTGCAGAGGAGATGGAGGCTAAGATTAAAGAGGCCGGTGAGCAGGCAGTGTTTGACCTGGGGATTCATAATGTCCACCCTGAGATAGTAAAACTCATAGGCAGATTAAAATTCAGAAGCAGCTATGCCCAGAATGTATATCAGCACTCCCTTGAGGTAGCCTTTATCTGTGGCATTATTGCCTCTGAACTAAGACTAAACGTAAAGCTTGCAAAAAGGGCAGGGCTACTACACGATATTGGAAAGGCCGTTGACCACGAGATTGAGGGCTCTCATGCCTTTATTGGTGCTGACCTTGCAAAGAAATACGGTGAGGATGATGAGATTGTTCATGCCATTATGGCGCACCATGAGGATGTGGAGGCGATAAGCATCCTTGATGTGATAGTCCAGGCAGCTGACGCCTTATCTGGTGCAAGGCCAGGGGCAAGAAGGGAGATGCTGGAGACATATATAAAAAGGCTTGAGGAGCTCGAGCGTATAGCCAATAGCTTCACTGGGGTGGAGAAATCCTACGCGATCCAGGCCGGAAGGGAGATAAGGATTGTTGTAAGTAGCGACAAGGTCACTGACGAGAACATCTTCATGCTATCAAAGGAGATTGCAAAGAAGATAGAGACAGACCTATCTTACCCCGGTCAGATAAAGATAGTTGTCATCAGAGAGACCAGGGCAGTGGAATATGCAAGATAATGAGATAAGGGTCTTTTTCCTTGGGGATGTTATCGGTAAACCAGGGAGGAAGGCGGTTGAACAGTTCATAAAGGGGTCTGATCATGACTTCTTTATAATAAACGGTGAAAACCTTGCGGGGGGCATAGGTATAACACCCAAGACAGCCCTTGAGATCCTCTCGCTCGGGGTAGATGCCATAACAACAGGTAATCATGTGTGGAAGAAAAAAGAGATCATACCCTTTCTTATGGGAGAGCAGAGGGTTATAAGACCACTAAATTACCCCAATGGAACCCCTGGCTTTGGATACAGCCTCATAAAAAAGAATAATAAATCTATCTACATTGTAAATATAGAGGGCCGTGTTTTTATGAATCACCCAGAATGTCCCTTTCGCACCATGGAGGACTTCCTGAACAATATATGGACAGACAGGGAGTCGCCGGTCATTGTTGACTTTCATGCCGAGGCCACTTCAGAAAAGATTGCCATGGGGTGGTTCCTTGACGGAAGGGTATCTGCGGTTATAGGAACACATACCCATGTTCAGACATCAGACTGGAGGGTGTTGCCCTGTGGGACAGGCTATATAACCGATGCAGGGATGACAGGAAGTGTAAATTCCGTTATAGGCATGGATAAAAAGGCTGTTCTTGAAAAATTTATAACCCTTCTTCCTCAGAAATATGAGGTAGGGAAAGAGGATGTAGAGGTGCAGGGCGTAGTTGTCACAATAGACAGGCAGACAAAAAAGTGCCTTCAGATAGATGCAATAAGAGAAAAGATATAGGGTGGGATATCTATGGATATAGAAAAGCAGATGGAGATTATAAAAAGGGGTGCCGTAGACCTTATAAGCGAGGAGGAGTTAAGGAGCCGGCTAAAAAGGGCACAGGCAGAAAAAAGACCTCTGAGGGTAAAGCTTGGTTTAGACCCTACAGCACCAGATCTGCATCTTGGCCATACGGTAGTTTTACAGAAATTAAAACAGTTCCAGGAGCTTGGACACACAGCTATATTCTTGATTGGCGATTTCACAGGCATGATAGGCGACCCTACAGGCAGGATAGAGACAAGGCCTGCCCTCTCAAGGGAGGAGCTCCTCGCCAATGCAGAGACATATAAGAAACAGGTCTTTAAGATACTTGACCCGGATAAGACAGAGGTAAGATTTAACAGCGAGTGGTTTGAGGCAATGAGCGCCTCTGATATGATAAGGCTATGCGCCAAATACACTATGGCAAGGATGATGGAGAGGGAGGACTTTAGAAATCGTTTTCAGAACAATATCCCTATAAGCATCCATGAGTTTCTATATCCCCTTGTCCAGGGCTATGATTCTGTGGCACTGAGGGCTGATGTGGAGCTTGGTGGCCATGACCAGATATTTAATCTCTATGTGGGCAGAGACCTACAGAGGTCTTATGGTCAGGAATCACAGATTATAGTCACCGTCCCTTTACTTGAAGGAACAGATGGCGTGAACAAGATGAGCAAGAGCTATGGAAATTATGTGGGTATAGATGAGCCACCAGATGTCATATTCGGTAAACTCATGTCCATATCAGATGAGCTTATGATGAAATACTATGAACTCTTAAGTGACATAACAATAGATGAGCTGAAGGCATTAAAAAACGGTATAAAAGACGGAACAATCCATCCTAAGGATGCAAAGATCCGATTTGCCAAGGAGATTATTGCAAGGTTCCATAATAAAGAGGCAGCAGATAATGCCCATGCAAACTTTGAGAGGGTCTTTAAAGAAAGGGAGATACCAGAGGATATCGAGGTGGTGAAGATAAAAGAGGACGATATAGAGAGATGGCTTCCCAGATTTCTTTTAAATATAGGTATGGTTCCTTCAACAACAGAGGGCAAAAGGATGATAGCCCAGGGCGCAGTGACCATAAATGGGGAAAAGATAAAGACAGAGGAGACACCTGTTAGCAATGAGCTTATTATAAAGGTAGGCAAAAGGAGATTTAAAAAGGTTATAACTGTATAACAATAATAGAGCCAGCCAGATTAGCCCCCGATAATTATGTTGTTTATTTGAAAAATAGGTCCATTTTTTGTAGACTATCCACACTTTTGTGAAAAAATAGGAGGTATTTTGAAGGATAAAAAAACCAGATTGACCCATCTTGCATTGAAGATGGGGATAAACAGACTCCATATGCTGAACAGGCAGGTGCCCTGAAGGATATGGCTGAACATGTTTTTGAAGACAAAAAAGAGAAGATAAATGTCTTAATTCTGCAGGCTCTCCTTGATTTGCACCAGATCTCGCATGAACCAGCTAAAAACATTAAGAATTTTATTGTTGAAAAATGTATTGAGATCACAGGAAGCAAATTAGCCTATGTAGGCTTTATAAATGAAGATGTAGCAGTCTTAAAGACAACCTTTTGGTCAAAGAATATAGTTGAGATGTGCAGAATAGAACATGATGGCTCATTAGAATTTAATATAAAAGAAGGTGGTCTATGGGCTGAGTCAATAAGACAAAAAAGACCAATCATTATCAACGATTACGATGGACCAGATCCTTTAAAAAAAGGTATGCCTGAAGGCCATATCCCCATAAAGAGATTTATGGGGATACCTGTATTAGATAAAGACAAGGTTGTGATGGCAGGATGTTTTGCCAATAAGGAAGAACCCTATGATGAAAACGATGTAAGACATGCAAAGCTATTGCTCCAGGGTTTCTGGAACTACATTAAACTTAGCAGGGCACAAGAAAATCTCCGTGAGAGCGAGCTGAAATATAGGAGCCTTTTTGAAAATGCAAATGATGCTATTTTTTTATTAAAAGGAAACAAATTCATAGACTGCAACACCAAGGCGCTTGAGATGTTTAGGTGCTCAAAAGAACAGATTATAGGTAAAACACCTGATGAATTTTCACCACCCCAGCTCCCTAATGGAAGATATTCCAATAAAGAGGCATCTGAAAATATTAGGCTTGCCTTAAAAGATAAGATCCCGTCATTTGAGTGGGTGCACTCTACGCTCGATGGGACACCTTTTTATACAGAGGTAAGTCTGAGCGGACTGACTATAGGAAAAGAGACATATATACTGGCTCTGGTTCGTGATATAACAAAACGAAAGAAGGCAGAGGCACAGCTTAAGCACGAAAGAGGGAGATATTCCTTGCTTGTGGAGCATATGCCCTATGGTCTGGTGCTTTTAGATAAAAGGGGCCGGTTCATATATGTCAACAATGAGTGGGTAAGGCTCTTTGGCTATGCGCAAGAGGAGCTGCCGGATGGAAAGACCTGGTTTAAAAAGGCATATCCGGATAAAGATTACAGGCGGATGATTATAGAGATGTGGCTGAAGGATATGAAGAATGTCCAGATTGGCGAACGCATACCAATGGTGTTTAATGTAACCTGCAAAGATGGCAGTGTAAAGATTATTAATTTTATAGCAGTGCTTGTGGAAAATGATCTATTTATTACCACTGCCTATGACATAACAGATTATAGGCGTATAGAAGAACAATTTCTGCAGGCACAGAAGATGGAGGCAATAGGGAGGCTTGCAGGGGGTATTGCCCATGATTTCAATAATATGTTGACGGTAATACTCGGACACACACAGCTTGCACTGCTTAACCTCGATGCAACCAATCCATTGCATCATAGGTTTCTGGAGATTGAGAAGGCAGGTCAGCGTTCTGCAGAGCTTACAAGGAATCTCCTCGCCTTTGCAAGGAAACAGACCATATCGCCTACAGTTATTGATTTGAATAATATTATAGATGATATGCTAAAGATGCTACACAGGCTTATAGGCGAAAATATAGAGTTGATATGGATTCCGGGCAACAGACTATGGCATGTAAATCTTGATCCTGCCCAGTTAAACCAGGTTATCGTAAACCTGATAGTCAATGCAAGGGATGCAATAAAAGACATAGGCACCATAACCATAGAGACAAATAATATTGTCCTTGATCAGGTCTATTGCAAAAGCCATCCGGGATTTGAGCCTGGTGAATATGTTATGCTGGCAATTAGTGACAATGGTATAGGCATGGGAAAGGATACCCTTGAACATATCTTTGAACCCTTTTTTACTACAAAGGATGTGGACAAGGGTTCTGGCCTCGGGCTTCCTACGGTCTATGGTATTATAAAGCAGAATAACGGCTTTATAAATGTATATAGTGAACCAAAAAAAGGCACTACCTTTAAGATCTACATCCCAAGGCTTGAAGGCGATACCGCAGGGAGTCAGGTGAGCGAGAACACTGATATAGCGATGAGCAAGGGGGAGACTGTCCTGGTTGTAGAGGATGAAAGGGATGTATTGGATTTATGTGTCTATATGCTCGAGGAGTTAGGATATAAGGTAATAGCCGCCAATAGACCTACAGAGGCAATAAAAGGTATAAGAGATTACAAAGGGGATATACATCTTTTAATAACTGATGTAATAACCTGAGTTCCCGCAAATATGTAACGAGGAAGTGGGTATAACGCTTTGAAAAAATAGAGTTAAGTACGATTTCTCTTGCATTAGACATCGTTACAATA
>JGI12104J13512_1001799_pt1 | contig 14788 bp, 12 predicted proteins | sample TerdegcTABiofilm_FD_13512 | JGI IMG/M metagenome (IMG submission 13512)
ACAAGCAAAACGGCAGCCCGTTCAATCGGATCTAGTATCCCAGGCTTGCAGTGCGCAATCGCAGTCAAAAATCGAGCTGGCAGCCGTGATGCGGTTTCGGGGTAGGCTTTGCATTCAGCCGCCAGGACAACGAGCGCCGAATGCTCATACTCCGCAAAGTCTTTTTGCCGTGCGGCTATGACGGCAAGGCGCTTCAATATCCAGTCCGGCAACTTGACATTATCAGGCTTTTTGTCAATACTTAAAGTGTAAGTTCCATTGCCCCATGCTTTTTGCCCGCCCTGCCAGCGGGCTTTTTTAATGCCCGCCGCGGTCATGCTCGCCCCCCGTTGTTCAGGTAATTTTCGGCCAGTGCCGCGAGTTCCTGGCGCGGCTTCACACGTCCAGCCCGAATGTAGCGGTCGAGTTCTTCAGTGTCGAAGAGTAGCACGCCGCCGCGCGGTTTGTAGCAAGGTAGCTTGCGCTCATGCGTCAGCTTGTATAAATAGCCCTTGCTGATGCCCAGAAGCCTTGCGGCTTCATCCGATGAAATGAAAGTGGCGTTTGACATAGACGCCCCCCTGCCTGCTGTTTGCAGGCGTTTTTGAGAGGCGCAGTTACCGAGGACAACACCTTCACACGGAAGGGCAGCCCCGCACGGGCACGCCAGCGTCCGGCCTTTCGGCTATCGTGCTTTGAATGCCCCAGGCTCCGTTATTTATTTTTTCCCATGCTCGCGAGAGCGTGGGCTATTAACTTTTTCCGGCGCTCGCCACGTTGCGGCGCTCGAGCTTCGACGTCGTAAAAATCGAGCCGTTTATAAGGCAGTATGCAGTCGTTGGACTTCCCAGGCTTGAGCCAGCGCTCAATTTTTGCCTTTGGTATGCCCATGAGCTTTGCGAGTTCTGCGTGAGATAAATACCGCTCTTTATAGAGAAAGCGAAGGTCGCCGCGAGTGATATTCTCAACGAGCGCGCCGAAGTCGCCCCGAATTGGCAATACTTCCAGGTTCGTGCTTGCGAGCTTTAGATCTGCAAGGGCTTTGGCAGCAGTGCCGCACGGGTTTGCCTGCTGCTTTTTTTGTGCCCTTTCGATAAGCTTTTCCGTTCGCTCTTTAGCGCCACACAATTTTATTTTTACTCTCACGATAAAACAGTACCAAGTAAAGTAAAATAGGGTCAAGTGCAAAAGTTATTTTTTTTCTCCTGCAAGCTTTATTTTTACTTCGCCCTCTTTTGTCACTTGCGGCAGGCTTGCGATGATCTCTTTTTTTCTCTGATCCGTCATGCGCAAGTAAACTTCGGTGATTTTAATATCCGAGTGCCCAAGTAAGCGGCTTACTGCGTAAATATCGCCCGATGCTTCAAGCGTCATCATTGCGAAGGAATGCCGCCCCGCGTGCCAGCCGAACGGCTTTTCGATGCCTGCCCGCTTTCGCAGGGCAATGAGCGGCTGGTGTGGATTTACGCCCTCTGTGGCAGTCAGGCGCGGAAACACAAGTTCGTCAGGCTTGTGCAGTCGTTTATCGTCGATAAGCTCCCAGGCAATCGGCGCGAGGGGAATGCTTACGTAATCGCCAGTTTTATTCTGGCGCTTCTTGATCATCGGTTCAGGCTCGCGCCGTATATCGCCCCAGGCAAGCGATTTTATATCGCCCAGGCGCAGCCCCGTAAAGCACGAGAGCAAAAAGCCCCGCCGTACTTCTTCGGATAGCTTCCCTTCTGCGGGTGTATTGTACAGTCTTTGAATCTCTTCAATGGTCAAGTACGGCTTTTCATATTCAGGCGCTCGAATAGACTTGACGCCCTTCGCAGGGTTCCGCTCGATGAGCCGTTCGCGCTCTGCTCTTGCTAAAACGGCTTTGAAGGCAGCCAGGTAATGCCCCGCGGTTTTTCCGCCCAGCTCACTGCTCTTTAGTAAAAATGCCCGATAGCCGTCAACGAAGCTTTCGTCAATATCAACAAGCGCAGTATCGCCCGCGTAGGGTCGAAGGTATCGCAGCGATTTTGGCAAGTGCATTTTTTTATCATACTCTGCGGCTATTTTTTCGGCGTACTCGATGAGCGTCATTTTTGAGCCTACGGGGTCAACGAGCCGATAGCGCCCAGCTGCTATCTGTAGTTCTCTTTTCCGGCGGATCTCTTCGGCCAGCGCCCATGCTTCCCGTTGCCCCTGCCTATCGGTCGGTAAGGCAAAGTGCAAAGCTTCGAAGCGCCGTTTGCCATTTATGCAAATATCGAGGTAAAAATACTTCGATTTTCCGCGCAGCCTGATTTTAACGCCCATTTTTGCCCCCTTATAGAAGGTTCTATCTGCTACGTTTATGCTACAAATATGCTACGAGTACAGGGTAAAATAGGGTCAAATGATAGTCAAGAGTGTAAAATCAATGAAGTTATGCAATTTTAATTTTAGCTTGTAAAATAAGGGTAAAATGCGATTTTCAGGCATAAAAAAAGGCTCTCCGAAGAGAGCCTAAAAATGCCCAGAGGGGGACTTGAACCCCCAAGCCTCTCGGCACTAGTACCTGAAACTAGCGTGTCTGCCAATTCCACCATCTGGGCGTGACGGGCTATTATTACCAGTCATTGGCAATTGTGTCAATAACTTTCAGGAAAGCTTCGCGTTTTGCAGGCTAGCTCCCGCAAGCTGTTGGATATGGATACCGCGATGGAATTTTATGGGCTTTGCCCTTGCTATTCTGAAAAACCCCTGCCACCAAACATATTCTCCTTGAAATCACCAGTAAACTGACCGAATAATACATATAAAGAGGCTAAACAGCATGACAGCTGACACAATCTCGGTATTGATCTTTCTCGTTGGTGATAAAAGTTTCTGCCTTGAAATTGATGTGATCGACCATGTCATCAGCGCCTGCGCCATCTCGCCGGTACCTGATACAAAATCTAGCATTGAGGGTATCATCAATGTCAGAGGAAGAATCATGCCAGTCGTCAATATGGGAAGCAAATGTTTCTCAAAACCTATCCCGCTCGCCTTGAGTGATAAATTCATAATAATTACAATTGAAAAACGTTACCTGGCTCTCCATGTGACCGATACTCTCGAAATTCTCACTCTGAAAAAGACAGCAATTACGCAACCGGACACGATTCTGCCCGGACTTTCAGTCATCTCGGGGATAATCCAATATGCACAGGAGCTTTCACTGCTCTACAACCCGCGGAAATTCTTCAGGAATGAGTTCATGGAAGCCTCTGAAGAAGAGCCGCAGGAAGCAAACCATGGTACCGCTCTGGAGATACATTGATGTTTTCCGATCAGCCGGCAGGGCAATGTAATGCGGAAAATCAGGAAGATCTGACCAGCCTCATTCCGCGTCTGACTGAAACAATTGAAAGCGCGTTGAGTATAAAAAAAAACAGCCTGCATCATTATACTGTGCGAAAAGCTGTTCAGGCTCTGTGCAAAACGCTGAAAATCAGCTTGGATGAAGCGATAAGTATTCTGACTAGTCCGCCGCCCTATGGCACACAGATAGTCAATATTCTGGCAGAGCATATTACAATCGGCGAAACCTACTTTTTCCGGCACTCGGAGCAATTCGAATTTCTGGAAAAAATCTGGCTTCCCTCTCTTGTATCCGAACGAATTCGCACGGGTGAAAAAAAAATCGCACTCTGGAGCGCAGGCTGCAGCACGGGTGAAGAACCATACAGTCTTGCCATTCTGCTCAATAAAGTGCTTCCAGATTTTGCTTCATGGGACATTACCATCCTCGCAACAGATATCAATAAAAATTCACTTGCTTTTGCTCAACAGGCAGTATACAGCGAATGGTCATTCCGCGGCGTAAGCCCGGCGGTAATAGAAAAATATTTCGTGGTACAGAAATCTCCGCTTCTGGAACGAACAGGCTTTCTATCCGGCTCGCGGTATAAACTGAAAGACTCGATTCGGGACATGGTAAGTTTTCGGCAATTTGACCTCGCTGCTTCTCCTTGGGCTATGACACCGGATTTTCCTGCAACATTCGATATTGTCTTCTGCAGAAATGTTCTTATGTATTTTACGCGGGATACGGCGCGGCAAATCATCGGTCGATTCCACACAATGCTCAGAGAAGATGGTTTGCTGGCGGTCAGCCCGAGCGAGGGCTGGTTTGCGCGCGGAGCTGGATTCAGCCTCTATCCTGAAACGAGCCTTTCAATTTTCAAAAAAAAGCCAATCAATGGAACGCGCCTGCCGCCGATTGGAGATTCAACATCTCAGAATAAAACGGTGATTCCAGCAGCTTCGCAAATGCCCCCGAAAACTTCCATCGCAAAGTCTGTGAAAAAGGCTCCCTCCGCTGGAAAGCCTGGTCCCGTTTCCTCGACTGCTGTAACTTCGAATATCAAAGAAAAAGCCCAGGCGCTTGCTGATACCGGCAAACTTTCTGAAGCCCTGGCGTTGATTGAAGCCGCCATCTCCGNTGATACAACGCATGCCNAAAGCCATTACCTTAAAGCTCTCATCCTCATGAACCTTAACCGGCTCCCCGAAGCTGAATCTTCTCTNAAAAAAGCGATATTTCTGGACGCAGAAATGGTTGTTGCCTATCTTGCCCTGGCCTCGATAGCTCAGGTAAAAGGNAATCATGATGTAATGATCCGCCATTATCGCACTGCAATAAAACTCCTTGCAAAGCTGGATGAAAATCAAATTGTCCCTTATTCGGACGGTATGCCGGCAAAGGCGCTCGCGACCATGATTTCAAAAGTGACAGAGCAGCATGAACATGAGGAGAAGTCATGAAAGACAATCCAGATACCACTACGATTAATGCCATACTCAGAAAAAGAGCAGAACAACTTTCTCGTGCTGAAAAAATCCAGGAAGAAAAGCCGTCATATACAATGCTGAAATTTCTCATTTCAGGGCTGGAATACGGGCTTGAAATCCCTTTCATCCGCGAAGTTATTTTTAACTCTTCAGGCTATACCCCAATACCAGGCGTACCAGATTACATTCTGGGAATAAAGGATATCCGCGGAGAAATCATCCCCATTGTCGACATTTTGCGGATTCTCGGTATAGGCCAGAACGATGCCGAACATCGCGACTTCTGCATAGTCGCGGAAAGTGAAGACATAGTATTTGGCATTATGGCGGATTCCATAAAAAATATGGACCGAATTGAAAAGGAATCAGTCAACGCTGATGCTGCATCTGTTTCAGAAAACGTTGCGCGATTTTGCTACGGACTTGCCAGAGATGGTTCTTTGCTGCTCAATGGCAATCTTCTATTTACCGATACTCTGATACGCGGTATTGAAAGATAAGGGAGGCTTTATGTTCAGCAACATGAAAATCCGTATTCGTATGATACTTGGTTTTGGGCTGGTACTGCTGCTGATTCTAGCTATGGGCATTTTCGCCTATTACCAGCTTAATACGATGGCTGGATTGACCAAACAGCTGTATGCAAGATCTCTGCCTGTTAGCGTAGCAGTCAATAAATTGAAGACAAGTTTTACATCCATTGAACTGCTGATGTCCCAGGCTATCGGATCAAGGACAAAAGTAAATACGCAGGAGCTGAATAAAAAGCTATCTGATGAGTATTTCGCTCTTGAACTTCAACTCGATGTTCTCAGAGAAAAATATCTCGGAGACCAGAAAGAAATCGCGGAGATAGCTGCCAGTCTTGAAAAATTGAAGCTCGTTTTCAGATCAATTTCAGAAATCCTCAGTACAAATCTGTCATCAACCGCAGACAGAATATTTGTGGAACAGGCAATACCCATAATCGAACAGACAAGCAAGGCACTTGATGCCATAGAAGTACAGGTAAAAAGCAGAGCAAGCAACTTTTATTCCGATACAGAGACAGCCAGAAAAAGCATAATAACTCTGCTCGTGATAATTTCCGCTTCTGTAATTCTGCTGAGTATTCTCATCGCATTCCTATTAACCGAAAGCATTCTCCGCCCACTCGGAGATATTCTTACCATTATCCACAAAGCTCGGAATGGCGATCTGACCGTTGACACCGAAGCAAAATTGAGAAAAGATGAAATGGGAAAACTATCGTCTGCTTTCATAGAGTTGATTTCCCGATTCAGAATACAGATTCAAGAACTGGTTGCTGCAATCTCGCAGCTTGCAACATCTTCCAGTGAAATTTCCGCGACAGCATCCCAGCTGAGCGCTTCAGCAAGTGAAACCGCGGCTTCCATAAGCGAAACCGCCGCTACGGTTGAAGAAGTCAAACAGACAGCACAGCTATCCATGGATCGATCGAAAGATATATATGAAGTGACACAACAATCTTTTACCGCCAGTAAAGCGGGTTTGGATTCTCTTTCTTCTTTGATGAACAAGATACATGAAATTAAAAACCAGATTGATCGGATAGCGCAAAGCATCCTCAATCTGAATGAGCAAAGCCAGGCAATCAGTGATATCATCTCGGCAGTTGATGACATTGCTGAACAGTCCAACCTTCTCGCTGTCAATGCTTCCATAGAAGCAGCCAAAGCTGGTGAACAGGGAAAAGGGTTCGCGGTTGTGGCACAGGAAATCAAAGCGCTGGCAGACCAGTCCAGACAATCGACCAAGCAAGTAAAAAAAATCCTTGGCGATATTCAAAAAGCGACAGATGTGGCAATCATGGCTTCAGAAATGGGAACAAAAGCTGCGGAAAATGGTGTTTCCAGCTCTCTTCAAGTTGAAAGCGCNTTGAAAAANATAATCAACGGAATNGAAGAAGCNACCCACATGACTCAACAAATAAGCGCAGCAAGCCAGCAGCAATATTCCGGGATTGATCAGGTAACGCTGGCAATGGAAAACATCAATGANGCAAGCAAGCAGAATGCGGAAGGCTCAAAAAATCTTGAACAATCAGCGCATGACATCATGCAGCTGAGTACACGGCTCAAGGCGCTTATTGAGCGGTACAAGATTTAATTTCGCCATCCCAAGGAAAAAGGCATGCAAGACCAGGAAGAGTTCCTGAAAAAACTGCGCGAAGCATTCAATCTTGAAGCCGCTGAGCATCTTGCAGTCATCGCCTCCTCGATTCTCGCTCTGGAAGGGATGACTCCTCCATATCCAAAAGATCTTGTTGAAACAGCCTATCGAGCTGCCCACAGCCTGAAAGGCGCTTCCCGCGCGGTAGACTTGCGCGATATTGAAACCATCTGCCATGCCATAGAAGGAGTATTTTCTAAAATATCCAAGGGTGAGCTTGCGCCGGATAAATCCTTGCTCGAGCTTTTGCTGGCAGCGAATGACAGCATGGAAGGAATCCTTAAAGGCAATACAATTCTCACGGCGGCGCAGATTGGCGCGCTTGCCAGGCGTATCGATGAAGCGGCCATTCCAAAACCGAAAATTGCGGTAATGAAGCTGTCTGAAATCGCGGCGCAAACAGCATCACCGCCTGCACCGCCGGCAACACCTCAGGAACAAAGGCCTTTGGCTGCAGAATCCAAACCCGAAACGGATCACCCGCACAGTGTTCAAAAGTCAAGCTTCGCCAATACGCTCCGTATTCCTGCAGAGAAGCTGGAACTTGTTCTGAGGGATGCTGAAAATATCATCAGCGCGAAGCTTGCTCTCAGGCAAATAATGGAATATTTAAGCAGCCTCAGTTCAGAATGCGAAGAATTGCTTTCCTCAAAAGAAATCGAAACAACAAAACTTCGCCAAATGGTTTCAGAGACCAGCAAGACGCTTAAGAAAATTTCAAAATATGCGGCAACCGAAGAATACCGTGTCAGTACAACAATAGACAAACTCATCGATGATGCGCGCACTATGCTCATGCTGCCCTGCTCCCTCCTTCTTGAAGGTTTCCCCCGGATGGTCCACGATCTTGCCCAATCCATGGGCAAGAAAATAGAGATTGCGATAGAAGGGAAAAACATCGAACTTGAAAAACACATACTCGAAAAACTAAAAGATCCGTTGACCCACCTCGTCCGAAACTCGATTGATCATGGCATTGAGATTCCCGCTGATCGCGTAAAAGCGGGAAAACCCGAAACCGCCCTGATCAAGATTAAAATCGCCAACCTTGATTCAAAGCATATCGAAATTTCAGTCAGCGATGACGGCAAGGGTCTGGATTATGATAATATTAAAAGCGCAGCTATCGCAAAAGGTCTCATTACCAAAGAAGAAGCGGGAAACATAGACAATGAGCGCCTCGGTATGCTCATTTTTGAATCTGGCTTTTCAACCAGCCCCATAGTAACCGATCTTTCCGGCAGGGGTCTTGGGATGAGCATCGTCCAGCAAGCGGTTGATGAACTGGATGGCTTCATAAAAACCGAATCTAATCCCGGAGAGGGCACAACCTTTCGCCTTGTAGTTCCCTTCTCCCGCGCCACATTCAGAGCCACGCTGATAAAAACCGGCGACAGAAAATTCGCTTTGCCCACGTCCTCGATCATCAAAACCATGAGGATGAAAGTTGACAGCATTTTTCTTGCAGGCGGCCGTGAAATGATGTATTTCGATTCCAGACCTATAGGAATACTCCGCGCCAACCGTCTTCTCAATCTACCTCAGAGCACCATGGAAAGCACCAACAGACTGGCCAGTATCATCATCACGCAATCCGGCGAATCAATAGCCGCCTTGATGGTTGATGAAATTCTTTATGAGCAGGAATTGCTCCTGAAGCCTCTCGGCCAGCTTTTAAAGAACATAGCTTTGATTTCCGGCGCGAGCATAGCAGGCGATGGAGAAATAATCCCTGTTCTCAACGTCAAGGAGCTCATGCGGAGCGTAACCGCCCGAGAGCTTGAAAACGCTCTTATAAAAAATGGAGCACTGCCGGCAAAAGAAAGGAAGACCAGAAAAAAGAAATCTGTCCTGGTTGTTGAAGACTCCATTACCTCTCGAATGCTCCTGAAAACCATTCTGGAATCGGAAGGCTACGCAGTCACGGTTGCGGTTGACGGCCAGGATGGCTATACTGCGCTTAAGTCCAATCCTGTGGACTGCGTTATTACCGACATCGAAATGCCGCGCATGAACGGATTTGAACTAACGGCAAAAATCAGGGCTGACAAAAAACTGGGGGATTTACCCGTAATTCTTGTCACCAGCCTTGAGTCCCGGGAAGATAAAGAACGAGGCGTGGAAGTCGGCGCCAGCGCTTACCTTCAGAAAAGCAATTTCAGCCAGACAACGCTTCTGGATACAATAAAACGGTTCATCTGAGATAAGGGGCTGCTATGGTTCGAGTGCTGATTGTCGAAGACTCCTATGTTTCGCGCGAATTGCTTAAATACATTTTCATCAAAGACGGCGGTATCGAAGTAATCGGCATGGTCGGCAGGGGTGAAGACGCTATAGCCCTTCTCGAATCGATGAAACCCGACAAGCCAGATGTCATAACCATGGATATCGAAATGCCGGGACTGGACGGCTATACAACAACACGAAGAATCATGGAAACCAGGCCGGTTCCTATTGTGATTATCAGTGTCGGTTTTCAATATCCTTCAGCGGAAAAAACTTTCAAAGCCATGCAAGCCGGCGCTGTCGCTGCGGTTGGAAAACCGCCAGCTCCAACGCACCCTGAATTCCCGGCAAAAACGCGGGAACTCATCGGCCTTGTAAAAGCCATGGCCAAAGTGCCGGTTGTCCGCCGCTACGCGAATATACCGAAACCTCAAACTGCTCTGACCCTTGACACAGCGGCCATTAAAGCAGACAAGAATTACAAACTGGTCGTCATCGGCGCCTCAACCGGCGGGCCCCCGGTTCTGCAGACCATTCTTTCACGCCTGCCAAAGCCATTCCCGCTGCCAATCGTCATTGTCCAGCATATCGCATCGGGCTTTGCCTCAAGTCTGGCGGAATGGCTGAACAACACCTGCGGGCTGAAAGTCGTTCTTGCTGAAGACAATACCATCGCAACTCCCGGTGTCGCCTACATCGCGCCGCACGGCAGCCACACAACCATTTCCGCAGGCGGGGTATTCAATCTGCAGAAACCAGCGGAAAACGAAATTCTGGTTCCAGCGGTCAATCCGCTGTTCAAATCGGCAGCGGCAGCGCTGGGCTCTTCCTGTATCGGCATCCTGCTGACAGGCATGGGTAAAGATGGGGCGGAAGGACTGCTCGACCTGAAAAACGCAGGCGCGCTGACTATTATTCAAGATAAAATAACCTCAATTGTCTACGGAATGCCCCGGGAGGCTGAAAAACTGGGCGCCGCCCAGCTCATTCTTCCTCCGGAAGAAATAGCGTCGGTTCTTGAGGAAATCGGCAAAAAAGCAGCAATGGGAGATAAATAATGGACAACAACCACATTCTGATTGTTGAAGACAGCCTGACTCAGGCAATGCGCCTTCGCTATATCCTGGAAAAAGAAGATTTGATGGTCGATGTCGCGACCAACGGCCGTGAGGCATTGGACATTCTCAGAAATATCCCAATCAACATAGTCATCAGCGATGTCATGATGCCCGAGATGAATGGTTATGAGCTGTGCAAGGCCATGCGGGCCGACCCGAAACTTTCTTCAATTCCCGTCATGCTGGTGACAACCCTGTCGGATCCGACCGATGTTATTCGAGCCCTCGAAGCAGGCGCTGATAATTTCCTGATTAAGCCCTATGATGAATCAACGCTGATTTCCCGAATCAAATACATCATCGCGAATATGGAAATACGGAAAACGCAGGGCGCCGAGATCGGCCTCGAAGTGTATTTCAATGGTAGAAAGTATTTCCTGAATTCGTCCCGAATCCAGATGATAGACCTTTTGCTTTCAACCTATGAAAGCGCCATTCAAAAAAATGAGGAACTCAACACAACCAATCAAAGATTGGAAGAAGCGCTGGACAATATCATCACCTTGCAGAAAAACTATCTCCAGCTGCTCGAAACCAATGTGGATGCCATTGTTGTCTACGATAATAAAAATCTGGTTCGTTATGCCAATCCATCGGCAAACGCCATTTTTGTCAGCAAAAAAGACAGCCTCCTGAATAAAAAAGTGCCCTTCGAGCTGGATACCAGCAGTGACAGCCACGAAATCGAAGTCACCGATCCCGATGGTCAGGTTCTCACCCTTGATGGCAGAACCATGACGACCGACTGGGATGGCGAAATGATGACGCTCGCTGTTTTCAGGGATATGACTGAAGCTACACGTCTCAGAAAAGAGCTTGAGCAAATGTCGCTGGAAGATGACTTGACCGGGCTGTACAACCGCCGGGGATTCAACCTTCTGGCAGATCGAATGGTACGGCAATCCAAGCGCTTCAATATGCAGCTCTTTGTCCTCTTTGCCGATCTCGATGGCTTAAAGCACATTAACGATACGCTGGGGCATCCTGAGGGGGACCTGGCTATTTCGACTGTCGCATCCATCATGAAAAAAACGTTCCGAGAGACCGACATTCTTGCAAGAATGGGCGGCGACGAGTTTGCCATCATGGGCATGATCAACGAGCTCTTTGTGCCCGACAAACTGATCAAGCGTTTCAACCAGCTCGTTGAAGAATGGAACGAAAAAGAAAAACGCCAGTTCAAGCTGAGCGTTTCCATGGGAATCGAGACAATCGATCCATCCGCCGCGGAACCTATCGAGACCTTGCTGAAAAGAGCGGATGAAAAAATGTATGCAAACAAACTGGCGAGAAAAGCGAACAGAATCTGATTCCAGAATCGAACATATCGATGTATACTGGCATTGAAAAGGAGATTTCAATGCCAGAATCGCACCACAGCGCTTTTCTGCGTGCCGCCCGCCCTCTCTTAAAAGAGGTTGTCGGCATTCTATCCCGCCAATTTGACTATATCAGCGTGCTCTGTACCGACGACAACGGTATTTCCTATGCAGCGACACCTGGAGAGACTCGCACCGCTGAGCCTATGTGGGTTCAGCGCGGCTTTGTTTTCCGGGCGCAGAAGCAAGGGAAGGTAGCTGAATACGCTGTTTCGAATCTCGAGGTTGCAGACGGTGCCCAGCAACTAGCCGAAGGCATTGCAATGGCGCTTCACCAATTACTCGCCTCGCCAGGGCTGATCGCTTATCCAGCCATTCCAGACCAGGCTATGACACGGGAGTTTTCATTGCAGCCCGCCGAGGATCCCTTCCTTGCCGAGCCCGAGCAGGTTCTGAGCCGCCTTACCAGCCTCCGCGAAACCCTCACCGACCGCAAGGTCATTGTCATGGCGCAATCCCGCTATGAGTATGTTCGGGTTTCAAGAATGTTCCTCTCGCCCCACCGTGACCTGATTCAGACCTTCCCCTGGTCGCAGGCCTACCTCTTCGGCATTTCCCGCCGGGATCAGCTTTCAAAAATGTCCTACCGGTCTGCATCAGGCCGCAAAGGGCTTGAGCTTCTTCAGGATCTCGAAACGACGGTTCCGGATCTCACACAGGAACTTCATGATATTCTGGATGCCACACCCATCGAGCCAGGTGAATACGAAGTCATTCTCGACCCGGACATGGCCGGAACCCTTGCGCACGAAGCCTTCGGCCACGGCGTGGAGACCGACATGTTCTTTAAAAAACGCGCCAAGGCGACCGAATACCTCGGAAAGCGTGTCGGTTCTGAACTTGTAACCATGTATGACGGCGCTGCTGATGCCGAACAGACCGGTTCATTCCTTTTTGATGATGAAGGAACGCTCGCGCATAAAACAAAAATCATCGATCATGGCATTCTGCTCGGCGGCATTTCGGACATGCTCTCCAGTCTTGCGCTGAATATTCCGCAGACCGGAAATGGCCGGCGGGAGGCGTTTTCGCATAAAGCCTATGCCCGCATGACCAACACCTATTTTGAACCCGGAACCGCAACCCTGGAAGAGATGGTCGCTTCCGTCAAGCATGGGTGGCAGCTATCCCGGCTGAACGCCGGCATGGAAGATCCACGCAACTGGGGTATCCAGCTGTTGTGCATGGTCGGGCGGGAAATTGTCGACGGAGCCTATACCGGCAGGGTCGCAAGCCCGATTGTCTGTTCAGGTTATGTGCCGGATGTCCTTTCGGCTATCAGCATGGTGTCGAAGGATTTTACGCTCTCGGGTTCCGGCGCCTGCGGAAAGGGCAAAAAGGAATACGTCAAAGTATCCTCTGGCGGCCCTTATGTCAAAACACGAATGAGGTTGGGATGATGAACATGATCGACACCATACTGGAAGGTGTAAAAGCCTCCAAAATAGCGATTTCGGACTGGCGTTTGGTCAGAAAGCAAGGCACCCGGCAAGAGCAGTATTTTGTCGGTTCGGAAGCCGAGCAGGCTCGGCTAGTCCAAGAAACGAGGTATTCCCTTACTGTATATGTAGATACAATTGATGGGGATAAAAAATTCCGGGGCGAAGCCACTATCAGTATCCAGCCGACGCTGACAGCGGACGAAGTATCTGCCAAAATTGCCCAGGCAGCATACGCAGCTTCCAAGTCCCGCAATCAATGGTTCGAGCTTCCAGGACCAGCGGAACCCAAGGTTGCTATTCCAGTTTCTGCTTTCAGCGTATTGCCGGAGAGCCAGCAGCTCGAAGAAGTTCGAAAAGCGCTGTTTCAAGCGGTGCCCGAATCTGCAGCTTCCGGCCCCCGCATCAACTCCCTTGAGCTTTTCCTGACCCATGAAGAAAATTTCATGCTCAATTCCAAAGGCTTTTCGCACCGTTCTGAAGCATGGAAAGGCTACAGTGAGTTTGTTGTCGATTCAGCCAGCCCGTCCGGCCCGGTTGAGCTTTTTGATGATATCGAATTTTCTGAGCCGGACCGCGAGCGGCTTGCCGAGACCATTGGCGCCCGCCTTGCCGAAGTGCGGGATCGCGCCGCCGCAGTTCCTCTGCCCAATCTGAAAGACATTCCTGTCATCCTCCGCGGCAAGGAAGCGGAACAATTTTTTGCCTGGTTCTTCCACAACGCCCGAACTGAAATGGTTTTCAGCAAGGCTTCGTCCTTTTCTGTCGGCATGAATGTACAGAAAAACACGGATACTGACTCGGTTCAGGAGCCTCTGACCATCTGGGCAGAGCCCTTCCTTCCGGGACTTCCGGCTTCAACGTCTTTTGACTCGGATGGCTTCCCGCTTGAGCGTACCCTTGTCGTTGAAAATGGCGTGCTGAAAACGCTGATTGGCTCAGTCCGCCACGCAGACTGGCTCTCGGTGCCGCGAAAAGGCGCCTTCCCGCTCTTCTCGGTCGAACCAGGCACCATGCCGCTCTCAGAAATGCATGCTTCGCCCTATCTTGAGCCAGTCATGTTTTCCGATTTCAGGCTGGACCCCGTGACCGGCAGTTTTGGTGCGGAAATTCGGCTTGCCTACTATTATGATGGAATTAAAAGAGTACCCGTCACCGGCGGATCCATTTCCGGAGCTGTGCCCATGCTTCGCAACACCATGCGATGCAGTACCGAACGCGGCCTTGCCACCATGTCCCTCTGCCCGATAGCGGTTAAGCTTCAGGGCGTTTCCATTACCGGCATGACTGAATAGCATGGAGGAATAACACGACTCCGTAATTTTCCCATGAAAAAGGCTGCCAGGTTATCCTTGGCAGCCTTCCTTTTTTACTTGCTTCAGCTTCGCATTTACTCAGCGAATGGCTCTTATCAAAGCCTCAACCTTGTCGGTCTTTTCCCAGCTGAAATTGTCACGGCCAAAATGCCCATACGCTGCCGTCGCCCGATAAATCGGATTTTTCAGCTGGAGGGTTTCGATGATTCCGTGGGGAGTCAGGTCGAAAACTTTCGTGATAGCGCGGGCGATAGCCGTTTCATCCACTTTTGCCGTACCGAAAGTCTCAACAAGGACGGAAATCGGCTCGGGAACGCCGATGGCATACGCCAGCTCAAGCTCACAGCGGT
>JGI12104J13512_1001807_pt1 | contig 14746 bp, 8 predicted proteins | sample TerdegcTABiofilm_FD_13512 | JGI IMG/M metagenome (IMG submission 13512)
GGGGCATTTAGTGCCCCCTTTTTCCAGTAATTACATTGTTATTTAGGTCTGTATGCCGATGGTAAAGAACCTCCCCAATCCCACTGCTTCAGGTCATTGGTTGAAGTTAGAGTTACAGTAGAACCGGTTACATCACCACCAATCAGGCTTCCAAAAGTAGCTGTTATGGTAGATATAGAATTTGTGCCATCCCAGGTAACGGTAATGCCTGTATCACCTGTCAAATATTTCGTTGGTACGTCAACACCGAGATTATTCTTAATATCCGATGCGCTGTTTGCGGTAGGCCCTGCTCCTGACTCAGTGTAAAAAGCCATGACGGCGGTCTTAACAGCACCCATTGAGTGAATTACTTCCTGTACCTTGGCTTTTCTGGTATAACCAGTGTACGCAGGAATTGCGATCGCAGCCAGAATACCGATGATCGCAATAACGATAAGTAATTCAATCAACGTAAAACCTTTAGAATTTCTTTGAACCTTTAACATGTAACACCTCCATAAAAGATATATTTATATAACAGTATCGTATCTTAATGGGATAACTTTAGTGGGTCAATGATAATTCTCACACATAAAAATTTAGTCATTTGAGATTCCTTAATCAGCCTAATAATCAAACTATGTTGGTAATCGCTCGAAAGCATGCAACAGAATGCTTATCTGTACCCCGCAAATCTGGTGCCTTTGTCGTACATAATTCCTCAGCCAATTCGCATCGTTCATAATATACGCATTTTTCATCGTCAATATTTTTATCCGCCTTTTCTTTTACAGCACAAAGCTCACCCTGCGCCGCTTTCAAGAGCATTTGTGTATATGGATGCAGCGGGTTCAGAAAGACCTCATCTTTCCCGCCCATTTCAAGAATTTTCCCCTTGTACAACACAAGGATGTCATCAGAGATAAACTGGACTATGTTGAGATCATGGGAGATGAAAATCATTGAGATTTTGGATTGTTTTTTAATGTTCATAAAAAGATTTATAATCTGGGCCTGGATAGAAACATCAAGAGATGAAACCGGCTCGTCGGCAATTAAGAGCGAAGGATGGAGAGCAAGCGCTCTTCCGATAGCCACCCTTTGTCTTTGACCGCCACTCATTTCATGAGGATATTTATTAAGAAAGTCTTCATCTAATCCAATATTTGTTAAAATTTCAATAACCTTTTCATCGATCTTTTGTTTTTTGACGATACCATGAAATAATAAAGGCTCACGTAAAGCATCAGAGACCTTTTTTCTTGGATTGAGCGAGGAATATGGATCCTGAAATATAATCTGAATTTCCTTCCGCAAGTTTTTTAGGTTTTTTTGGCCTAATCGTACGAGATCTTCATCGTGAAATTTGATTATTCCGTTGTCTGGTCTTTCAAGAAGCAGAAGGCAGCGTGCAAGAGTGCTCTTACCGGAACCGCTTTCGCCCACAACGCCAAGCGTTCTCCCTTCATGTAACTCGAAGCTTATGGTATCAATAGCTTTTATTATTCTCTTTGTATGAGAAAAAACCGTTTTTCTTAGCTCAAATGTTTTTTCTAATCCTGAAACAGATAACACCGGACCCATTTTTCTTTCCCAATATTAATAAAAGGTGGTTCTTCAGTTTTACATTTGGTCATTACATGCGTACACCGAGGATGGAATTTGCAACCAGTAGGTAAATCGGCCAACTTTGGAACAAAGCCTGGGATTGTTTTTAGCTCTTCTCCTGCCTGTTTTAGACTGAAGACTGAATTAAGAAGACCTTCACTGTAAGGATGCAACGGCTCGCGAAAAAAATCATCTACTATATTTTCCTCAACAATTCTGCCGGCATACATGATTCCAATTCGTGATCCTATATTTTTTATTATACGGAGATTATGAGTAATAAAAAGCATTGAGATTCTGTGTTTGTTTATAAGATCCTGGAGTAAACAAAGAATTTGACCTTCAGTAGCAACATCGAGGGCTGTAGTCGGTTCATCGGCTATGAGGAGCGTTGGATTACAGGCAATTGCTATTGCAATAAGAATCCTTTGCCTTTGTCCACCGCTCAATTGATGTGGATACTGGGAATATGTCAGTTTCGGATCATCAAAACCAACATTTTTCAGAAGATCAAAGGTTTTTTGTTTCAATTCATTTTTTGAACAAATATTATGAATTGAAAGAATTTCCAAAACCTGGTCCCCTACCCTAAAGACTGGATTCAATGATGTCATTGGTTCTTGAAAAATTATACTGATTTTTTTTCCTCTCACTGACTCCATCTGTTTTTCAGATAATTGAAGAAGATCGTCTCCTTCAAATAGTATTTTTCCACCGAATATCTTTCCGGGAGGCGGAATTAGCCTCATAATTGAAAGTGCTGTCATAGTTTTACCTGAACCGCTTTCGCCAACAAGTCCGAACACTTCTCCTGTATTTATGCTCAGATTGAGATTTTCTAATACGCGAACAAGTGACGTTCCTGAATAAAAACCAACAGTTGTATTGCTTATGGAAAGTAATGAATTATTTCTAAAGTTCTCCATTTACGCAATTTACCAAAGGAAAATATTTTTGATTATTTTAGTCTCTTGCATTATACTTAACCGAATTCAAATGGCAAGCATTTTATATCATAGAACCAATAAAGCTCCCTGCAGTGAAATATAAACAAAACTACTAAATTTATGACCTTTGAAAAGGAGTAAATTATGGTCGACTATAACATTAAAGAAGGCCTTACCTTCGATGACGTGCTTCTCATACCGTCTTTTAGTGATATGATGCCTAAAGATGCCGATGTTTCTACTTACGTAACGAGAACGATCAAATTGAATATACCAATTCTGAGCGCAGCCATGGATACCGTAACCGATGCAAAAGCAGCAATTTGCCTCGCCCAAGAAGGTGGTATAGGGATAATTCACAGGAATATGGGCATCGAGGAGCAAGCCCAGGAGGTCGAAAAAGTAAAAAAATCAGAGAGTGGGATGATTGTTGACCCTATAACTATACGGCCTGAGCAAAAAATAAGCGATGCAATCGAACTTATGGCCAAATATAGAATCTCTGGGATACCAGTTACAAAAGGGAAAAAACTTGTTGGGATAATAACAAACAGGGATCTCCGTTTCGAAACGAATCTTGAAAAGACAGTTGAAAATGTTATGACGAAAGAAAACCTTGTAACCGTCAAAGAGGGCATTAATTTAGAGGAGTCTAAAAGTATTCTCCACAAACATAAAATTGAAAAGCTTTTAGTAGTCGATAAAAACTTTAATCTCAAAGGCCTTATAACCATTAAAGATATTGAAAAGATGCGAAAATATCCAAATGCATGCAAAGACCAGCTTGGAAGGCTTCGCGTTGGCGCTGCCGTTGGCGTAGCAAAAGACAGAGAGATGAGGATCGATGCACTCCTGAAAGCAGGGTGCGATGTTATCGTAATTGACACCGCACACGGGCATTCGAAAAATGTCATCGATGCCATAAAGGAAACCAAAAGAAACTTTAAGGATGTGCAGGTTATTGCAGGGAACATAGCAACAGCAGATGGATGTGAGGCCCTTATCAAAGCAGGAAGCGATGGAGTAAAAATTGGTGTCGGCCCGGGATCTATTTGTACAACAAGAATCGTTGCAGGGATCGGAGTTCCCCAGATCTCCGCCATCTTCGATGTGGAAAAAGTAGCGAGGANATACGATATCCCTATTATAGCTGATGGAGGGATTAAATTTTCCGGAGATATAACGAAAGCCCTTGCAGCCGGTGCCCATTCAGTGATGATTGGCAATTTGTTTGCGGGAACAGATGAAACACCAGGAGAAATGGTGCTCTATCAGGGAAGAACGTATAAGGTATACCGGGGAATGGGATCATTAGAGGTTATGAAAGAAGGAAAATCGCGAGATCGATACTGTATAGATGAAGATGAAATAGAGTCTAAAATTGTACCAGAGGGAATTGAGGGCCGCGTCCCCTATCGTGGATCTCTTTCAATAATGGTTCAACAGCTTATCGGGGGCCTGAAGGCTGGCATGGGATATGTTGGATGTAGAAATATTAAAGAATTACATGAAAAAAGTCGTTTTCTCAGGATTACTTCGGCGGGTTTAAAAGAAAGCCACGTCCACGACGTTATCATCACAAAAGAAGCGCCCAACTACAGAATAGAGTGATTTCAATGGATTATCATAAGGAAATCATTCTTATACTCGATTTTGGTTCGCAATATACTCAGCTTATTGCCCGGAAGGTAAGAGAACTTGGGGTATACTGTGAAATTTTTCCCTTTAATCTCCCTTTCCCCAATATAGTTTCTTTAAAACCGAAAGGGATAATTCTTTCAGGAGGCCCACGGAGTGTCAATGAATCTGATGCTCCGGTATGTGACCAGGGCATTTTTAGCTTAGGTACCCCCATCCTTGGGATATGTTACGGGCTTCAGCTCACGAGTAAACTTTTTGGAGGACAGGTAGCAAAGTCTGAAAAAAGAGAATATGGGAAAGCACATATTTTTATTAAGAAAAAGGACAAGCTTTTTGACGGAATTAAAGATGGCGACATTGTATGGATGAGCCATCAAGATAAAGTGCTTAAAATGCCCACGGGTTTTGAAACAATAGCGTACTCTGATAATTCACCTCATGCTGCAATAAAATCAAAAGAAGCAAGTATTTATGGCGTGCAATTTCATCCTGAGGTCCATCATACACCAAAAGGCAAACGAATACTCCGGAACTTTCTTTTTAAGATCTGTAATGTCAAAGGACTCTTTTCTCCAAAATCTTTCGTCGAGTTAGCAACAGAAAAAATTAGAAAAGAGGTAGGAGACAGCAACGTTGTATGTGGTTTAAGCGGAGGAGTTGATTCTTCGGTAGTCGCCGCTCTGGTTCATAGAGCGATAGGGGACCATCTTTACTGTGTATTTGTCAATAATGGTGTATTAAGAAAAGATGAGGAAAAGGAAGTTCTTGAGGCGTTTAAGGATAAATTGCATGTTAACCTTATTTACGTGGATGCCGGACAGATGTTTCTTGAGGCATTAAAAGGCGTACGAGACCCTGAACGAAAGAGAAAAATTATTGGCAGACTATTTATCAAGATTTTCAATACCGAGGCATCAAAGATCGGAAAAGTTGATTACCTCGCCCAAGGTACGCTCTATCCTGATGTTATAGAAAGTACATCCTTCAAAGGTCCGTCTGCCACCATAAAAAGTCATCATAATGTTGGTGGATTGCCGCGGAAAATGAAGTTAAAATTACTCGAGCCATTACGGGAGCTCTTTAAGGATGAAGGAAGAATTGTTGGGAAAGAACTTGGATTACCCGACAGCCTTATCTATAGACAGCCTTTTCCAGGACCTGGTCTTGCGATACGAATCATTGGAGAGGTGACAGAAGAGAGGCTCTCCATATTAAAAGAAGCGGATAGCATAGTGCGTGAAGAAATCGAACGGAAAGGTCATTTTCGTCATTTATGGCAATCTTTTGCCATTCTGATTCCTGTGAAAACTGTTGGTGTCATGGGTGATGAGAGAACATACGCCAATGTTATAGCCCTGAGAGTTGTTGAGAGCGAAGATGCTATGACGGCTGACTGGGCACGGCTCCCCTATTCAGTGCTGGACAATGTTGCACGAAGAATAATCAACGAGGTCCATGGGGTAAATAGGGTCGTTTATGATATCTCTTCAAAACCACCAAGTACAATTGAATGGGAATAAATGAAAGATTTCGTTCATTTACACCTCCATACACAGTTTAGCCTTCTTGACGGAGCAATCAGGTTTGATCGTCTTTTCGAGCAGGCCCATGCGTTTCACATGAAGGCATGTAGCATCACTGACCACGGAAACATGTATGGAGCAATCGATTTTTATTTCACCGCCCGAAGTTTTGGGATAAAACCTATCATTGGCTGCGAGGCATACCTCGCACCTAAATCGAGATTTGATCAGTCAAGAATAAAAGGCGAGGACAATGCATATCACATTGTTCTGCTTGCAATGAATAATGAAGGGTATAAAAACCTGCTAAAACTCATAAGCTCAGCCCACTTGGAGGGTTTCTACTACGTTCCCCGGATAGATAAGGAATTACTGAGGGCACATAATGCAGGCCTTCTATGTTTGACTGCATGTCTCCAGGGTGAGATACCAAAACAGATCATGAAGGGCGATGATATATCGGTTAAAAAAACTATCGATGAGTATATTTCAATTTTTGGTGACAGGCTTTTTTTTGAACTTCAAGACAATGGCATAGCTGAACAAAAAAAGATTAATGAAACGCTTATAGATCTTTCTCGATACTATGGTATTCCAATTGTTGCGACCAATGACTGCCATTATCTAAAAAAGGAAGAAGCAAAGGCTCATGAACTATTACTATGTATCCAGACCGGCAAAACAATGCTGGATAAGGACCGTTTAAGCTTCACGGGTGATGAATTTTATTTTAAATCTACAGACGAAATTGCCAAAGCATTTTCAAATTATCCGGAGGCATTGTCAAATACGCTCACGATTGCCGAAATGTGCAATGTAGAAATCGATGTCGGTACATACCATTTTCCCGAGTTCAAGCCAAGCGAAGGCATGGAGCTGAATGAATATTTCGAGACAGCGTGCAGGAAAGGATTTGAAAAGAGGCTCCAATATATTCGGCCAACGTATGGGTCATTTACCAAAGAACGTGAAGAAGAGTACAGGAAAAGGCTCTATTATGAGCTGGACATAATCAAAAAAACTGGGTTTGCCAGTTATTTTCTTATTGTGGCAGATTTTATAGAATACGCCAAATCAGCCGGCATTCCTGTCGGGCCTGGAAGAGGTTCTGCTGCCGGGAGCCTTGTAGCATATTGTCTCGGAATCACCAATATTGATCCGATCAAATACGATCTAATCTTTGAGCGTTTTTTAAATCCAGAAAGAATCAGTATGCCTGACATTGATGTTGATTTTTGCAAAAGGGGAAGAGACAAGGTCATCGAGTATGTAACGGAAAAGTACGGGTCGGATAATGTTGCGCAAATCATTACGTTCGGAACTATGCAGTCTAAAGCTGCCGTCAGGGATGTGGGCCGCGCTTTAGGAATGCCTTATGCTGAAGTGGACAAAATCGCTAAGTTGATCACTTCTGGTGAAAATGGCATTTCGAGAGCGATCAGTGAAGAACCCCAAATCAAAGAACTCTACCACAATGATGAGAGAGTTAAGGAGCTTCTCGACAATGCCATGGTTCTTGAAGGACTTGCAAGACATGCATCGACTCATGCTGCAGGTATTGTAATTTCAAATAAACATCTTACAGAACATCTTCCCTTATGCAAAGGGAAAAAAGATGAAACAGTTACACAATATGATATGAAAATTATTGAGAAAATCGGGCTTATTAAGATTGATTTTCTCGGTCTTGAAACACTAACTATTATTAACGATACAATTTCTCTTTTAAAAGAACAGGGTATTGACTTGGATTTAAGCACAATTCCTCTTGATGATAAGGCAACATATGACCTTCTCTCGTCAGGAAACACATCAGGCGTATTCCAACTTGAAAGCAGAGGAATGAGAGAACTTCTTGTAGCGCTCAAGCCATCAAAATTCGAGGATATCATGCCCCTTATTGCCCTTTATAGGCCCGGTCCGTTAAAAAGCGGCATGGTAAAAGAATTTACCGAAAGAAAACATAATCCTTCCCTCGTTAAGTACGAAACTCCCCTTCTCAAGGATATCCTCGAAGATACGTATGGCGTAATTGTGTATCAAGAGCAAATAATGAAGATTGCCACGGTACTTGCAAATTTTTCTATAAAAGATGCTGATGCGTTAAGAAAAGCAATGAGCAAGAAGATTCCGGAACAGCTTGAAAGCTATAAGGAGCAATTTATTCAAGGAGCAATCGCAAATGGCGTCTCACCAAATGCCGCAAAAAACATCTATGAAATCATTCTTCGTTTTGGAGAATATGGCTTCAATAAATCACACAGCACCGCCTACGGGCTCGTCTCATATCAAACCGCCTATCTCAAGACCCATTATTTCGTGCCATTTTTTGCTGCCATATTAACAAGCGAAGTAAACGATACCGACAAGATGATCCAGTATATTACGGAGTGTCGGGAAAACGGGGTAGAAATACTGCCGCCAGACATCAACAAGAGCCAAAAGTCTTTTACTGTTGTAGAGAATAAAATCAGATTCGGCTTATCAGGCATCAAAAATGTTGGAGATGCGGCAATAGATCACTTATTGAGTAAACGAGAGGAACTTGGGGAATTCTCATCCTTTATTCAGTTCTGTGGGGCTATCGACACACGGAAAGTCAATAAGAAAGTTCTTGAGAGTCTTGCAAAGGCCGGGTGTTTTGATGGAATGGGCCTGAAACGTGCCCAGATCCTCGATATTATACAAGACAAAATGGATAAGTTGCAGAAAAAGGATCAGAAAAACGGCTATCAACAGATGGATATGTTTGGTAATACGTTATCACCTGTTGACACATTTGAGATTCCTGACCTCGATGAGTTGACCCACAGCGAAATACTGAATGGGGAAAAAGAAGCGCTTGGATTTTACTTTAGTCAGCATCCATTACAGCCCTATGAAAATGTCATTAAACAGATAACAGACTATAACAGCATGACGTTAAAAGAAATGGACACCACAGAAGACATCGGTATTGTGGCAATTGTCAGCGGGTGTAAAGAAATTATTACAAAAAGAGGCGACAAAATGGCCTATGTAACCCTTGAAGACACAAAAGGGATAGTGGAGGCCATCGTGTTTCCGGATCTGTATTCAAAAAACCTTTCCATTATCAAGGGTGATAAACCACTCTATATTTCTGGTTCGGTAGAGAAGAGCGAGGAAGGTCCAACGAAAATTAAGGTTAAAAATATAAACCTTCTTGAAGATATTATGAACGAAATAAAAAAAACAGTCAAAATCAATATCCAATGTGATGTTTTCAAAAAGGAGGATCTAAAAAAATTAAGAGATGTCCTTATTGGCCTCAACGGTAAGGCAAGTGTATGTTTGGAGTTTAGAATGAATGGTGAGAAACAGATCGTCAAGCTCAATGAAATAAAAATTGACCATACTAAGGCTGATATGTTATGTAAACATTTCCCAAATGGCTTACAGGTAGAGGTTGTAGATGAGATATTACCTTGATTTTGAAAAGAAACTCGAACCGGTCGAGCGTCGGCTTTACGAGATAGAAAAGTTTTATAACCTCAATGACCCGCGATATGCAAAAGAAGTTTCGTATCTTACGAAAAAAATATCCAAGCTCGAGAAGGATATTTATAGCGATCTGTCAAATTGGCAGAGATCCCAAATTTCACGGCATTTAAACAGACCTCACACATTAGATTACATTTTTAGGCTTTTTTCAGATTTCTTCGAAATTCACGGCGATCGAAAATATAAAGATGATCCAGCCATGGTATGTGGTTTTGCAAGGTTTGAGGGAATAAAACTGGCTGTTATCGGGCATCAGAAGGGAGAAGATGTTCGAGAAATGGCAAAAAGGAATTTGGGCATGGCTCATCCGGAAGGGTACAGAAAGGCTATGCGAGTTATGGAGCTGGCCAATAGATGGCAAAAGCCTATTGTAACCTTTATCGATACTCCAGGGGCTTTTCCAGGGGTTGGAGCTGAGGAGCGTGGGCAGGCCGAGGCAATAGCAAGTAGTATTTGCTATATGTTTTCTCTGTCCGTGCCAATAGTAACAATTGTAATAGGTGAAGGCGGAAGCGGGGGTGCGCTTGCAATTGGTGTTGGTGATCGTGTATTAATGCTTGAAAATGCGACATATTCAGTAATTTCACCAGAAGGTTGTGCGGCAATACTCTGGAGAGATGGCTCAAAAAGGTCTTTGGCTGCTGATGCCCTCAAACCGACATCATATGAGCTTTTAAAACTCAAAGTTATTGATGACGTTATAAAAGAACCCTTTGGCGGTGCTCACAGAAACTGGGACGAGACATTTCTGAACGTGAAGGATGCTTTGGGAAAACATTTGAAGGAACTCATTGAGATCCCCACAGAAGAACTTCAACAAAAGAGATACGAGAAGTTCAGAAAAATGGGAATTTTTGAAGAAACACAATAGGTCAGACTCTTCACAGATATTCGGATAAAAGATTTTTAACGTGGTTTGCCGGTTTGTTTTATTCTTTCCAGTTTTACCTTGCTTATCCTCAAGCCATCTACATCACCGATTGTGAAACGATATGGACCATGATAGATAACTTCTCCGCCATGAGCAATACCCTGTAACTTTGTTAGAATGAAGCCGCCAAGCGTTTCGTAATCGGGTGATTCCTCAATATCAAGCTTAAGTTTATTGTTGAGGTCACGTACAGAATAAGAACCGTCAATAATAAAGGTGCCATCCTTACGACGTTCGATTAAGTCATCAACATCGGTTTCATCCATAATTTCACCGAAAATCTCTTCCATTATATCTTCAAGGGTAACAATTCCTACCGTCGCCCCATATTCATCTACCACAATTGCCATATGGGTACGTTTTTTTTGCATTTCTTTCAGAAGACGACTCACTTCCATAGTGTCTGGAACAAAAAAAGGTTTTTTCAAGAGTTTTTTAAGATTAAAAGGTTCATCTTTCCTCCACATCATGCGAGTTATATCTTTCTGATAGACAATTCCAATTATATTGTCCGGATAATCCTTATAAACAGGGTACCTGGAGAATTCATTGGTAACAATGTATTCCAAAACGATATCCTTTCCGTCATCAATATTAATGGAATATATATTTGGTTTCGGTACCATTATCTCTTTTACAGATCGATCAGCAAACTCAAAAACACCATGAATGAGCTCCTCTTCAGTTTTATCAAAGATACCTTTTCTTCTCCCTTCTTCAAGAAGAATTTTTATTTCTCCCTCACCGATGTGCTCTTCGCCCTTCTTCAGATTAAGACCGTTGACCACAATCATCGTAGAGAATGTGAGAAAATTAACGAAGAAAAAGAATAATTTTGCAGTAAATTCAAAAAGTGGAGCAATCATAATAGCAACTCGTTCTTTATAATTCATGCCGATATATTTCGGGACTAATTCGCCAATGACCAAAAAAAGATAGGTCATGATCAAAACAACCACTACAAGAGCAATAGTATCTGCTAAGCGTCCAATGATTGGAATGTTCTTCAATAGGGGCTCCACATATTGAACGGCGAGAACACCGCCAATTGCAGATGCAAGTGTTCCAAAAAGAGTAATACCAATCTGAACAGCAGACAAAAATTTCTCAGGGTTTTCCTTCATGGTAAACAGAGTGCTTGCCCTTTTATTCTCTTCGGATTTCAGCATTTCTTTAATTTTGCTCTTCCGCGAGGAAACAATTGCCATCTCGCCTGCTGAAAATATGCCATTTAAAATCAACAATACAATAATGAGAATAATCTCTGGTATAAAATTACCCATTGTGAACCGCAAAGTGTTCTCTGACCTGATACATAAACGCTTCAAGTCGTGTCATAATGTTGGTTAGTCCCTGCCCATCATATGCAATATTTAATATGGGAACATCATATTTTTTTTGTAAAAGCCGCATGATTGCGCTCGAGATTGTTCCTGGCATACAGGTAAACGGCATTACATTTATAATGCCTGAAACACCTTTCTCAATAAAATCGATGCTCTTGCCTACGCTTAGGATTGCTTCGCCTTCAAAGCTAATGTGAATATAAGGGCTCGCTTTTTCCAGAATAGTTTCAACCATCGGTTCTTTTCCATAATCGAGGTGCTGGAGGAAAATTTGCTCCAGCATTTTTTCATCTTTATGCTGTATATAATTTGTCAGTGCCATGCTCATTTTATCTTTGAAGTTTGCTTTATTCCCATTTTGCCCGTGGTTACTAATAAAATTTACATATGATATCCACTCGCAGATTGGAGCGAGCCAAACCTGACCGCCAAATGCTTCAACCAGACGTATAACATTACTATTGCTGAATGCGTTTGATCGGACATATATTTCTCCAACAATGCCGACAATCGGTTTTTTAGCAGCACGCCGTTCTATGCCCAGCATCTTTTTGACGGCATCTTGCAGGACTTCAACAACTCGATTTTCACCATTTTCCAATGCCATTGCAACATCATTAAGTGCTTGTTTATACACATTTTCTGTCATACCCTTTGTTTTTTCATAGGGGCGTATCTGGTGAAGCATTTTGCAAAGCAGATCGGTAGCAACGATGGCTCTCCACCCCAACCGTGAAAAACGTCCCCCCAAAATGTTGCAATCCTTATAGAGACGATGATCCTGATTCGGGGCGTAAATCGGAACTTTTTCAAAACCAAGCTCGTCGAGGACCATTCGATGAAACCTATTATATTGACCGAACCGACAAGGACCATTCCCTGATGGCATAAAGAAAGCGCTATTTTCCGGATCAAAATCATTTCTTTTAACTACCTTCACCATATCTCCTGTTGTCAGGATACACGGGTAACACTCTTTACCGGTTGTAAATTTTCTCCCCCAGTAAACCGAAGCATCATCTGACTCATCCATGACTACGGCTTCTTGCCCGCATGCTTTAAACGCACTTGCAAATACCTGAGCATGATCTGCCATATAGGGGATGTATATTTTTTTTGGGTGCTGTCCTATAGAGAACTTTACCGCCCTGCTCTTTTGGATTATTCGTCTCGTCTTCGAATTTTTTATGCTGTCAAGAAAAGCCTCTAATCGTGTGACTATTCCTGCGTCAGCACTGTGCTCATCAATCTCAAGCTGAAGAAACGGTTTTCCGTCCATGGCTCTTTTGAAGAAATGTGTTATAAATGAGTCAGGTCCGCAGCCAAAACTTGTGATATAGATTCCAAATAAGTTTTTCTTGTCGTTAATCAATTTTGCTGCACGAAGAATCTTTTGACCATAACCCCAATACATTTTTTGGAGGTCTTCGTCCGGTTTGACCTGATCGATACCTGGGAGCATATCAAGGGGAAGTGATTTGACACCGAGATCCATCAGCTTTTTGTGAATATTCAGATTTGCTCCCTGGTCTGCGCTGTTGTATGGTCTGCCTATTATAACCATTGCTTTTTCATTTTCATCAAGTGAGTCAAAAGTTTCTTGTCCGATCTGTGAGCACTTTTTGTAAAAAAGCTCCTGAGCTTCCATGGCGATTCTGAATGCTTTCTGAATCTCTTTTTTGGATTTCTTTATTTGTTTTCCGAACGATACAAGGTTTTGTAACGCCAGCTCATTTCCTCCGCCGAAATATACTACCGGAGAGATAACTTTCGCGCCAAAAGCTTCAAAATCAATAGATGCCTTCGATGTGTATGTGATTGACTGGGCGTAAGGACACGCAAACGTATTTGTTATATTGGTGGACGGTTTTCTCAGATTAATGATGCTTGGAATAAAAACCTTTTTGAACCCCTTTTTGAGAATGTTCAAAATATGACCATGGGTCAATTTTATTGGAAAGCATGTTTCAACAATTATGTTCTCAACGCCTTCTCGAATAGTCTTTTTGTTTGTGGGATCTGAGAAAACCGGCGAAAATCCAATCTCTGTCAAAAAAGCTTTCCAGAATGGCTGAAACTCCCACATATTGAGAATTTTTGGCACCCCAATCGGTTCGCCACTCTCACATGATTGATCGTACGTATTACAGAGTAATTCATCACGTACTTTAAAAAGATCTCGCGCATCGTTCTTTTCGACCCGTCTCACAACATCATATTTTTCGCATCTGCTTCCATAAAAAAGAGGGCTTTCATTTTCTACAGTAACCTTTCTGATCTCGCAGAGATTTTCACAACCCTTGCACTCGAAAGTCTCGATCTGGTAAGGACGTTTACTTAAATCAAATCCCTTAAATGAACTCTTTTGCCATGTTTTTTCCTTCATTGCGAGAATTGCTACACCTAAAGCGCCGGTTACGTCATGGTGGGAGGGGACTTTAATCGGCTTCTTCAGGGTTTGTTCAAAGGCCGCCACAACGCCTTTATTAAAGGCAGTTCCACCCTGAAAGAAGATCTTATTTCCTATCCTCCTATCGCCAACTACTTTATTAAGATAATTAGAAACGATCGAGTATGATAACCCGCTGACAATATCATCGGTGTTTGCACCCCGTTGTTGGTGATGAACGATATCTGATTCAATAAAAACTGTGCACCGTTCTCCCATTTTTACAGGTTTTTTTGAGCTAAGCGCACGGTTGCCAAACTCCTCCTTAATAGAGATCCCGATTCTCTCCGCCTGCTCTTCAAGGAAAGATCCTGTCCCTGCTGCACATGCCTTGTTCATCTCGAAATCAACTATTACGCCGTTATCCACACTGATGTACTTAGAATCCTGTCCACCTATTTCAAAAATGGTATCGACCTCGCGGTCAATATTAATTGCCGCTTCGGCCTGCGCTGTAATTTCATTTCTCACAATATCTGCACCTATAAAATCAGCGGTGAGATAACGACCGGAGCCGGTTGTCCCGGCGCCAATAACGTCGACCATATCTCCAACTTCTTCTCCGATTTCAGCAAGACCTCTTTTAACAGCTTCGAGAGGCCTTCCTTCAGTCATAAGGTACCTTTTTGCAATTAAGTTTTGTTCCGTATCAATGATTACAAGATTGGTGCTTATGGAACCCACATCAACACCAAGAAAAACTTCCGTTTTATCAGTTATATTTTTCAAATGATATGATATTTGGAGATTTTCTTTCGAAATCTTTAACGGCTCGTGAGCTTCCTCTGTTATCTCAG
>JGI12104J13512_1001810_pt1 | contig 14745 bp, 11 predicted proteins | sample TerdegcTABiofilm_FD_13512 | JGI IMG/M metagenome (IMG submission 13512)
AAGAATCTTGGAAAAATTATATCTATGAGGAAGATGTTAGTTTTGTAGAAACATATTTAACTAATTATAACCATTTAAGCATAATAGAATATAGGATTAATAATAATGAAAAAGATATGGATTAGGGATAAATTTTATAGGATAAAAGAAAACAATGATAATTTAATTAAATGGATAAGAGTTTCTGAGAATATTACAAAGCTGAAAGAGTTTCAGGATGAGCTTTTTTCATTGTATTACTTTGACTCTTTAACAAAACTAAAAAATAGAAAGTCATTCAACGAAAAAGTAAATGAAGTCATTCAACTTGCCGCAAGAGAAAAAAATAGCTTAAAAATAGTAATATTGACAGATATAGATAATTTTTCAAATATCAATGACAAATTTGGTTTTTCTTTTGGTGATGAAATATTGATACAATTTGTCGATAGGGTTAAAAATATTATTAGAAAAACAGATCATTTTTTTAGAATCGGAGCAGATGAATTTGCTATTATTCTTGGAAATGTAATGGAAAAATTTACTGGAACATTTGTTGCTGAAAAGATAATAGAAGCAATAAAAACACCTTTTTATGTAAATGGAGAAGAGATTTATATTACATTATGTTTTGGTATTTCTATTTACCCAGATGACGCAAACTCGCCTGAAGATTTAGTAAAAAAGGCAGAAATGGCTTTAATAGAAGCCAAAAAAAATAAAAATTCAGTTATTTATTACAATAATGTGTTGAATGAACTAAGCTATAAAAGAATTAATTTAGAAATTCTTTTAAAAAAATCTCTTCAAAATAATAATTTCATTCTTCATTTTCAGCCAATATATAAAAATAATAAAGAATGTAGTAAAGTTGAAGTACTATTAAGATTAAAAGATAATAATAATCATTTTATTTCTCCAATCGAATTTATTCCGATTGCTGAATCAACAAATTTAATAAATCAGATTGGTAAAATTGTTATTGAAAATACTTTTAAGACTATTAAAACATATTTTTACGACAAAGAGATAGTTTTTTCAATAAATATATCTGGCAAACAACTTGAAGATCCAGAATTTATCAATTATGTTAAGATAAAAATTTCTGAATATGATATTTCACCACATAAGATCAATTTTGAAATAACGGAATCGATATTAATAAATAATATGGATGAAAATACATCCAAGTTATATAAAATAAAAGAGTTAGGTATAGGATTGTCTTTAGATGACTTTGGTACTGGATATTCATCATTTGCCAGGTTGAAACTCCTTCCTTTTGATGAGTTAAAAATAGATAAATTTTTCATAGATAATATTGCGATTAATAACCAGGACAAAGAGATAGTTAATGTCATTATAAAACTATCACAAAGTTTAAATATGAAAGTAGTAGCAGAAGGTGTTGAAAATGAAGTTCAGTTTGAAGTATTAAAAACGTTGGGATGCAATTATTATCAAGGTTATTATTTCTCAAAACCAGTGCCTATTGAAAGATTATTGGAAATTTAAGTTAAATATTTTATTATAAAGATCCAAACCAAAACTTGAGTCTAAAGGATCGCTTGGGTAAATTTTGAAAGTTCTTATACCATCTTCTTTTCTTTCTGGAGATAAGAATTCAATTTTATCATCTTTATTTTTATAAAAGTTATATACAAGGTCATAAAAATGAGTCACAAAAATTATTTTTATATTTTTCTCAAGAAAGGCTTTTATTATCTGTCTTGCTATTTCAGAGCCTTCATACTCGTTGGTGGAAGATAATGATTCATTGAAAAGAATAATAGAATCTTTTTTAATGACTTTTACTATTTCACTTAGTCTTAAAAGTTCTTCTTCAAGCTTACCACTTTCTAATTTCTTATCTTCTTCTTTAATAAAGTGAGTAAAAATCGCTTTTGCTATATTTGCACTAAAGAATTTTGCTCCAACAAACATACCACATTGCATCATTATCTGGGCTTGTCCAATGCTTCGTAAAAATGTCGATTTCCCTCCTTGGTTTGCTCCTGTTATAAAAATAAGCTCTTTCCCATCAAGATTTAAATTATTGGTAATAACTTCTCCTTTTTTAAGCAAAGCTAAGCTGATATCATATAAGCCTTCAAAATTAAGTCTTTTTTCAGACATTTTATATAGTGTTGGAAATGTAACATTTAAGTTGAGTTCTTGAGTTTTTTCATAGAGATTTATGCAACCAACATAAAAAGCTATTTCATCTCTAAGGTGAAAGAAAAAGTTTGTGACATGATCAGCAGATTGCGCTAAAGCATTTGCAGTAAGGTTTGTTGCTCTCTCCTGTCTTCGTATTAAATCTAAACCACCACTTTCATCCCTTGGATGAATGTAAACTTTATCTACAAATTGCCATTTCAAGTGATTTTTTAAACCCTCAAAAGGTTTACACAAAAAATAATTAACACCCTGATTGTAATTTCCTAATTTGGCACTTATAAGTATCCCATGGTCAAATTTTAAATCTTTAAGTATTTTTGAAACCTTTGAAAGATAATCTTCACTAAGTTCATCTTGTATCATCTTGAAAAATCTTTTGAAGGCATAAGACTTAAATTTATTAGCATTTTCATCAGCAATACTTCGGAGTTTTGCAAGCATTTCAAATAGTACCTGAAGTGTCAAGATTGAGCTAAACATAATAGAATTTATTGACATGGATGAGATATTGAAGAAAGACCATCTCCTTTTCTTTACTATCGCTTCGATTGCGATATTGTACATTTCACGGATAACAGATGGATGGTTAATACAATCTTCCAAAATCATTTGCCTATATGTAATCGCTTCAATATCTATTAAATTTGTAAAGATTACCTTCCTTGAAATATCATAGATAAGTTCATCTCCATTAGCCATAACATCAAGAATAACATCAAGTCCTAAATCTTTTAATATTATCTCACTTTCTTTAGAAGGTTGGATATCTTTATCGAAATCCTTATCTTTATATATTAAATTTACTTTCATGATATAATCTTTTCCTTTAATATTTCATATGTAAGTCCATATTGTTGTGCAATATGCATAGCATATGCAAGACCATCAGCTGGTTTTCTAATGATTTTAAATGTTCTCTTTACAGGGTTATTTGGATCGACTGTGCTTACCATGCTTACGATTTTTTCAGAATAACTACTTAGTTCATCGAGAAAAGTTACCCAAATACCTAGGACATCCTTTTTTATCAATGTATCCATTATTTTTTTACCTATTGATATAGCATCTTTTAGTGCAGTTGAAGAAAGAAATTCATTTATAATAATTATGCTATTTTGAGTCGAATTATCTATAATTTTTTTCATCCTTACCAAGTCGCTTTGCAATTTTCCTTGAAGGCTTTGTACCTTTTCCTCTCTTTCAAAGTGAGTTAAAATTTTATCATAAAGAAATAGTCTGGCTTTTCTTGAAGGGATCGGAAATCCTAAGGATGCAAGAAAGTGCAATTGCCCAAACATTTTAGCAAAAGTTGTTTTCCCTCCCTGATTTGGACCTGAAACAACAATTATTCTTTCTTCTTTTTTAAGATAAAAGTCATTTGTAATAATTATCTTTTCTTGATTAATTAACTTGCTTGCAAGAACTATATCAAAACATTCATACCCATATATTTCTTTAGTATCTGTAACAATTTCTGGGTAGGAGAAATTTAAGCCAAAATCTTTAAGTTTCTTAATATATTCTAAGTATGAGATATAAAATTGAATTTCTCTTGAAAATCTTGCGAGGATTTCCTGAACAAAATATTTATTGTTCTCATAAAATTCATCTAGTTTTATAAATGTTTTGGGGTATAGCTTAGCAACTAAATTCAAAACAGCTACTTCGACATGTTCTGCGAAAGGTTCTTCAGTAAATGTTTTTCTGTAGTCTTTGGTCTCTTGATCTCTAAATTTCTCAAAGATTTTTTCGACTTCAATAGTATAGTCTTCTTCATTTTCATATTTTCTTACTTTAATGCAATTATCTTTTATAAGCATGCAATATTTCAATTTAGTTAATTCTTCATGCAAGGTTTTTGCTTCACTCAGAAGATCTGCAAAATTTTTAGATCTCACATAATTTGAAAGAAAACTTTTAAATTCAGTTAAACCTTCAGATTTAAGATTAAACTTATGAAATAATTCTTCAAAATTTTTAATATTTTCATGATATACTATAAATGAGTTTAAAAATCTTCCTTTTTCAAGATAGTTTTTATGTTTTTCCTCAGTTTCTTTTAAGTATTTTATGACCATTTCAACATTTTTAACAGCATCAAATATAATATGAGCAAAATCCTTTATCTTCTTAAAAAGTTCGTCATTTACTTCAAGATCTTTCATTATTTCCTGTCGAAAAATGATTGTTTCTTTGTCGCATAAAGGTCTATAGAAAAATTCTTTTAAGTTGTATTTTTCCTTATGTTTTACAAGTTCCTCGATAAAATAATCTAGATTTAAATCATTAAAAAATTCAGGTTCTTTATCATTATACATAAAATTGTCATTCAAAAAAACCTTTTGATCTTTTTCCTTAAATAAAATGCTATTAAATGCCATAAGTTGCCTCAAAAAAATCACCATAAATTTTATATCGTAAATTTTTATATTCTATTATTTCACCTCAAATTTAATGGTTTTAAATTAAATAGCAATTCTTTAAGATAATATTTTAAAGTTCGAATATAACTGTAAAATATTTTCAAATAGTTTTGTAATAATTATTTGAATAAATAATTTTGACAAAAAATATATCATAAATTAAGATCAATTTATATTAAATTTCTATGTAATTATTGTTATAAAATCAGAATATGAATAAGTTCATCTTCAAAATTAATCCAAATTTAAAATGGAGGTAAAAAATGTCTAATGTTGAAAAATCGGATAGGAAAAAACAGAATCTTTACAGATGGGTTAGATGGCTACTTCTTTTATCTGTTTTTATTTTATCAACAACCTTGGCTCAACTTCACCAATACTATAAAGTCGCAAAGGTTCAAGGGGTTGATGCTTTCTGTCCTTTTGGAGCTTTGGAATCAATCTTTTCATTTCTTGGCTATGGATTTATTCTTAAAAGGCTGGCTCTTACAAATTTTATAATAATATTAGCTGTTCTAGTTTTAGTCATTTTATTTAGGCGAGCTTTTTGTGGACAGATCTGTACCTTAGGTGCAATACAGGAATTTTTTGGCAATATTGGCAAGAAGATATTCAAAAATAGATTTAAAGTGCCAGCCAAACTAGATAAACCATTAAGATATCTTAAATATATTATATTTGTAATAATTATTATATGGCAATCGATAGTGACATATAAATTTATACAAGTAGGTGTTCCAAATGAGATTCAACTTGTCATAAGACCTTATGATCCATGGGCTACATTTAATCATCTTTTGTCCGCTGAACTTTTTACAGATTTTTTAATAGGTTTTTTGGTTTTGATTTTTACTGTAATGATAGGTTCATTTTTATTTGAAAGATTTTTTTGTAAATATCTTTGCCCTATGGGAGCTTTTTTAGGGTTGATTAACAAAATAGGTCTATTCAAAGTTACCAGAAATACAAAAACATGTATTTTGTGTAAGGCTTGTAATAAGGCATGTCCAGTTAATATTGATGTAATGTCTGTTGAAAAAGTAAATTCAAGTGAATGCATAAATTGTAATGAATGTGTGAATGTATGTCCAGTTAAAGATACTCTTTACATAGAAGGACCTAAAAAGAAAAGAATTTCACCTTTCGCATTAACATTAGTAACTGCTCTTATATTCATTGTAATCATTGGGCTTACAACTGCTACTGGTCAATTTCAATGGACTCAACCAACACTGAAATCTCAAGTGATGACAACAGGTGGTTTTGATCCTGCTTTGATAAAAGGAAGTAGTACATTTAAAGAGATTTCAGAGGCAAGTGGAGTCCCAAAAGAAGTTATCTTAGAAAAATTTAAAATATCTGAAGAAGATTTTAACCTTGCAATAAAAGATGTAAAAGATAAGTATGGATTTGAAACTGAAGATGTAAGAATTTTTATAAAGGAGTACTTAGAAAAAAATAAGAAGTAAATGATTTAACAAATATGTTGTAAATTTTACATGAAACTTTTTTTTCATATGAAATATAAATTTTTCGATAAGGATATTTAATATTTATATTGCTAATACTCATATCATTAATTTTTAATGCTAGATATTTTGAAGAATAATGCTAATTAATCATTCTTCATTTTAATTAAAGTAGGATAATGCTATGAATTTAAAAGTCAGAACAATAGAAGTTTAAAAGACTAATAAATAGTAAAAGTAGGATAATGTTATGAATTTAAAAATTGATAAATGTTTTGATGATAAAAAAGCTATAACTATAACAATCCCAGGGGGAAAGGATATTTCTATTAGAGAAATATTTTTAGATTATACAGGGACTCTTTCCAAGGATGGGAAATTAATAGAAGGTGTCGCCCAAAGATTATTTTTACTTTCTCAAAAAGTGAAAGTATCTATTTATACCGCCGATACATTTGGAAGTGCCAAAAAAGAACTTGAAAATCTTCCAGTTGAAATAAATATAATAAAAAATGGAGATGATAAGGAAAAAGCACTGAAGAAAAAAAGTTATAAATATATCGCTGCAATAGGTAATGGCATAAATGATGTCAAGATGTTAAAATTAGCTAAATTTAGCGTTGCAATAATAGGTCCAGAAGGAGCAGCCGCAAAACTACTAAGATATTCAGATATAGTTGTTAGCAATATTATAGATGCATTAGATTTATTTTTAAATACAAAAAGAATCACTGCAACATTAAGAAAATAAAGTATACTTTTAAAAATGATACTTATACGATACGACTATTATTAAAATAAATTTAAGGGAATAATATAAATTTATTCTGATTTGTTTTTCTTCCTTTTAGAGTATTTTGCATATCATTTCATATATCATTTGTAATGATGAAAATTTTAATTTTCTTGAAAAGTCAATATTTTACTTTAATAATCTTTCTAATACCTTTTTGTTTTCTTCATTATTATATTTCATCCCTTCGCTTTTATACATATATTCTAATTTTTCTCTATAGTTTTCTGTTATTTTGTATCTTACCATCTTCATAGTTGAATTTATCATGTGATTTGCCTCTGAAAAAGGCTCTTCCACTATCATAAAGGTGGATGGCTGCCATTTTTTAGGAAATTTATCCTTAAATGAAGAATCATTTGAGTACTTTTGAAAATCATTATAAATTATATCAAGAATTTTGTTTGGTTCGTTTATTTCTCTTTGTTTTAAGAAAGATTTGAGTTTATCGACATTCAAGGTTATAAGGCTTGTTGTAAATTTTTTATGATCATTATAAATCATTACCTGATATATAAATTCAGAGGAGTTTACTATGGCTTCCTCTATCTCTTCAGGGGAATATTTTTCTCCATCTTCAGAAATTAAAAGTGCTTTTTCTCTTCCAACGACAATTAAAAAGCCATCTTCATCGAAGTAACCAAGATCTCCGGTATATAACCATCCATCTTTTATTGTTTTTTCTGTTTCCTCTTTATTTTTGTAATAACCTTTCATTACATTTTCACCTTTGATAACTATCTGACCTCTTTGGCCAACTTTTGCTTCTTTGCCGTCTTCTAGTATTATTTTACATTGAACAGAAGGGGCTATTATTCCAGAGGAGCCAAGTTTATGTGTATTTGGGGTGTTTGAAGAAATAACTGGTGCAGCTTCTGTTAGGCCATATCCTTGATAAACAGGTACACCTATAGTATAAAAAAATTGTTGTTGTTTAACATCTAGTAAAGCTCCACCGCCAACAAAAAACTGTATATCTTTCCCAAAGATCTTTCTTATTTTCTTAAATATAAGAGTATCTGCAAATTTGTAGGGAATATAGTTTATTATTCTTGTCAAGATAGATGGTCTATTATATGCATTCCCATTATATTTGATCCCACAGGATAAACCTAACTTGAAAATAAAATTGATAATTTTCCCTTTCCCTTCGATTCCATCAATTATCTTTTTCATAAAATTCCCAGAGAGGGCAGGAACAGTTAATAAAAAGTTTGGATTGGATTCTAAAATATTTATAGGAATGTTTTTCAATGCACCTGCTGTTCCATCTCGATAGTCGACAAAGTAAAGCTGTATTCCTCTAAGAAGTCCAGCATAAATTGCAACAGTATGTGCAAAAGAGTGATCTATTGGAAGTATTACTAATGTCTTAAAATCATCTGGAACTTTAAAGAGTTCAATACTATCATGGCAGTTTGACCAGTAATTTAAATGGGTAAGCATTATTCCTTTTGGGTTTCCAGTTGTTCCAGAAGTGTAGCAGATATTTGCAACAGAATTTTCTTCTACTTTTTCTTTTAAATTTTCAATTTTACTTCTGTTTTTTTCAAAATTATCTTTACCGCTTTTTATAAAATCAAAATAGGAAATAAAATGTGATTCGAAAGGTATTTTGTATTGTATAAAAAGATTTTGAGCAAATTCAATATCATCATCAAAAAATAGTATCTTTATATTTTTGTTTTCAAATTGATCAAAAACCTTAAGTACCTTTTCTAAAGTGATTTTTGAAACCGCAATAATTTTTGAGTCGGAGTGATTTATTCTAAAAGGTATTTCCTCAGAAAGTAGCTTAATGGAAAGTGGTACAGATATTGCCCCTATAAGGATAGTCCCAAGTTCAAGCAAAATCCATCTTGTTTTTGCCTCGGAAATGATGGCAACTTTATCTTCACTTTTGATTCCAAGTCCAATCAAACTACTTGCTACATAATGGGATTCTTCGAATGTTTTTTCAAAGGTTGTAGGATTCCATCCAGAACTATCTTTATCAAAAAGATAACCTTTTGAACCATATCTTTCTTTCGAAAGATTTAGCATTTGAATTATAGTTCTTTTCATAGAATTTCCCTTGTTTTCAATAAATCACTGATAGTGTAAAGGAATTTAAGTATTTGTCAAAAATGATGTTTTTATAAAAACAAATGTGAAAAATAAAAATAGATAATCTAACCAAATAAAGCTATCATTACCCCAGCGGCTATGGCAGAACCGATTACTCCAGCGACATTTGGTCCCATTGCATGCATCAAAAGGAAGTTTGAAGGATCTTCTTCAAGACCTAGTTTGTTTGAAACCCTTGCAGCCATTGGAACTGCAGAAACTCCAGCAGAACCAATCAAAGGATTTATCTTCTTTTTTGAGAAAATATTTATAAATTTTGCGAAAAGAACTCCACCAGCAGTTCCCAATATGAAAGCAATAAGTCCTATTGCAAGAATCCCCAGTGATCTTCCCTGTAAAAACTTATGAGCTGACATCTGCATTCCAACTCCAAGTCCTAAAAATATTGTAACAATATTGAGAAGTTCATTTTGCATAGTCCTAGAAAGTCTTTCAACTATTCCGACTTCTTTTAAGAAATTTCCAAATGTTAATGCACCTAAAAGAGGAGTCGCGGATGGTATAAATAGAATGCATAGAAGAAGGATTATAAGGGGGAAGATAATTTTTTCTACTTTACTTACCTCCCTTATATTCTCCATTTTTATCAATCTTTCGCTTTTTGTCGTAAGAAGTCTCATTATAGGTGGTTGTATAAGAGGTACCAATGCCATATATGAGTAAGCGGCTACTGCAATAGAACCGAGAAGATTAGGGGCAAGCTTTGATGCAACATAAATAGATGTAGGACCATCTGCTCCACCAATTATTGATATTGCACATGCATCTTTTAAGGAAAAGGAAATCCCTGGAATTAGATTCAGGCTTATAGCACCAAGTAAAGAACCGAAAATTCCAAATTGTGCTGCTGCTCCTAAAAGAGCTAGTTTTGGATTCGCAATAAGAGGTCCAAAATCGGTTAAAGCACCGATACCCATAAAAATGATTAGAGGAAAAAGCTCATTTTTAATCCCAGCGTTAAAAATTATATATAAGAAGCCATGAGGCGGTTCTCCTATCCCTGCTATTGGTGTATTTACAAGTATAGTTCCAAAAGCTATGGGTAGAAGTAGAAGAGGTTCAAAATTTTTTACTGCTCCTAAATAAATTAAAACAAGACCTATTATTATCATTATAAATTTTTGCCAACCAGTAACATTATATATTTCAAAATTATTATCATCAATCTGCTCAGTTATCTGCTTTTTTTCAAAGATAAATGAATAGATACCAGTTACTGAAAAAAGTCTATTAAATGAACTCATGAAGTTTTTTGAATTGATTTCCATTTTATCGTTATTATAACTATTGGATAAGTTTATGTTATTTTGAGAACTCTGAGCATTAGCATTAAAGATAAAACCAAGCGTTGCGACAAATAAAAAGCAATATAAAAGCAACTTAAAATTCTTTTTATTTTTATATCCAATTGGTTTGTTATCATTATGAGTAGAAAATAAATTAAAAATTTTTATGTTCTTTTTCATTTTGATTTTCTTTTTACTATCTTATTTTTGTTGGAAAATTCAATAAATATAAGCTATTGGATATGACGCTTCAAGTTTATCTGAAGGTTTTACACAATATTCTATTTTACCACTAAATGGAGATTTAATTTCAAGTTCCATCTTCATAGATTCTATAATTGCTATGGTATCTCCCTTTTTTACATGATCTTCATTATTAAAAATCAGTCTTAAAAGGACACCTGCAACAGGGCAAGTTATAATCTTTTTTTCTTTTTCTATCTTATCTTCTTTTTTCTGTTTTTCTTTCTCCTCAACCTTATTTATATTTTTTTCAGTATTTATATTTTTTTCAATTTTTTCATCTTTTAAGTTTAATGTTTTAGCTTTTTCTATTTCATCTATATATATTTCATTTTCCCCAAGTATTGCAACCTTGTAATCATTTCCATTTACATTAATTGTATAACTTTTGACTTTTTTTCTTGATATCTGTTCTTTATTTTCTTCTTCGTTCTCAATCTTTTTGGTTGGCTCGATTTTAATTGGACCATTTTTCCTAGTTTCGAAAAAGTGAAGTGCGACTTGAGGAAACATTGCATATGTAAGTAAATCTTCAATAGAAAAGTTTGAAGCAAGTTTTTCCTTAAGTTGATCATGTAGAATATCTAGTTCAGGCGATAGAAGATCGGCTGGTCTTTGTTGAATCGTGGCTTCCATATTCATTGTAGAAAGAGCTCTCATAAGCAGTACTTTGTCTGGTTGGGCTGGAGTCTTACCATATTTACCAACCAATAAGTTCTTTGATTCGTTTGTAAGTTTTTCATACCTTCCAAAGATGACATTTAAGACAGCTTGAGTTCCAACTATTTGAGAAGTAGGGGTAACCAGTGGTGGATATCCGAAATCTTTTTGAACTACCTGGATTTCATCAAGGACTTTATCTAGTTTATCAAGTGCGTTTTGCTCTTTAAGTTGGTTTTCGAGGTTAGAAAGCATTCCACCTGGAATTTGGGCTAAAAGTATTCTAGTATCTACCCCAGTAAAGTGGGATTCATAATCTGCATATTTTTTCCTTATTTCCTTAAAATATAAAGAAATTTCGGTTAATAATTTAGTATCTAATCCAGTATCATATTCGGTATTTTTCAATATTTCAACTATTGTTTCTGTTGGAGAATGACTAGTTCCCATAGATAAAGAGGAAATAGCTGTATCAACGATGTCTGCCCCTGCTTCTATAGCTTTTATTAGAGAAGTTATAGCCATACCTGTCGTAGTATGTGAATGGATTGCAATAGGGATCTTAACCTTCTTTTTTATCTCACTGACTAATTGATAGGCGTCATAAGGTTTTAAAAGTCCAGACATATCTTTAATTGCAATTGAATCTACACCCATTTTTTCTAAATCTACAGCCATTTTGACAAAACTATCTATAGTATGAACTGGTGTTATAGTATAACATATAGACCCTTGAGCATGTTTACCAGCCTTTTTTACAGCATAAATAGAACGTTCCATATTTCTAATATCATTTAAGGCATCAAATATTCTAAAAATATCTATTCCATTTGACGCAGAGACCTCTACAAACTTATCTACCACATCATCGGCGTAATGTCTGTATCCCAATAAATTTTGACCTCGAAGTAGCATTTGAAGTTTTGTGTTAGGAAGTGCTTTCCTTAAATCCCGTAATCTTTTCCATGGATCTTCATTCAAGAAACGAATGCATGCGTCAAATGTTGCTCCACCCCAGACTTCAAGTGAATGATAGCCAACTTTATCTAACTTTTCACATATAGGAATCATATCAGAAGTCAACATTCTAGTGGCAAGAAGAGATTGATGGGCGTCCCTTAGTACAAGATCTGTAATCCCAATCTTTTTTGGCATTTTCACTCCATTATTTATAATTATTAATTTTTTGATTATTCTTGATTTTTCGTAATCATTCTATTTGCTTTCAACAATATTTAAATCTATAGAATCATTTTCATATAGTTTAACTGCTGTAAAAATGGCTGAAATGACCTTCTCATCAAGACTTGTCTTATCATAAATTTCTTTTTCTCCTCTATTTCCCATTTCTATACTTGTTTTTTTATCACTTAGTTCTTCTTTTAGTTCTATTTCTTTACTTGATTTTCCTATCTTTTCTAGTGATTCTGTACTTTTTCTTTTTTTATTTATGATAATATGAGTTAGGTTTATAAAAAATATCATGATTTCAATAAATATAAATACTATTATCATTCCCAAAATCATTATAATAAAAGATTGTTTAATTAGATCTAATATATTGTTCATATCAATTTCCCTTATTTTTTGTTAAGTCATTTTATTAATATTTTAATTTGGTCATGTTATTTTATTATTTTATTATTTTATTTTATTTCTTTTATTTGTAATATTTGTCATTTTTATTTTCTAATTAATAGTCTTTGTTAGTTTATTGATCTACAACAACGGATACATCTCCACTTAAAATTTTCATCTTTTTATTTTCTGTTTCAACTATCAAAAATCCTTGATTATCAATATCTAGAACCTTGCCTTTTATCAAAACACCATCAAAATCTTTTGAAGTATTGGAAATAACAACATGTTTTCCAATTATATTACAATAATCGAGCCATTTATTCTTTATTTTTGCAACTTCGACTTCATTTAATTTTTGTTTATTATTTTGATTTTGATCAAGAATATTAATATCTCTTCCCATTGCCTTAATAATATACTTTTCATTTGAAATATTATGATTTTCGTATGAAAATAGCGAAAAAAAGTTATTTGAAAGTTCTTCAATAAACAAATTTGTAAACTCTTTTAAATTTATCTTTTCCTTTTTTTCTAATGATAAAGAAGTCGCTTTTTTATTAATATTTAAAATCTCTTTTTCTTCAGCATTGATGTTTATTCCTATACCCCCAACAATTTTAAAATTATCTTTATTTATAAAGTCAGTTTCAGTAAGAATACCCGCAAGTTTTTTATCATTAATATAGATATCGTTAGGCCATTTAATCCAACTATTTATATCATATTTTTTATTGAGAAGATCAATCAGGCTTATCGATAAAATCATATTCATAAGAAAGTAATTATTTATTAAATTCTTATAGGAATGATCATTACTTTCAGATTTTAATAAGAAAGAAAGAGCAAGTGCTTTATCTTTGAAAGTTATCCATTTCCTATTAAATCTTCCTCTTCCTTTTGTTTGATTGTAAGTATATATTAAAGTCTTATCATCATATTCATTGTTTAATAATTCATTATTTGTAGAATCGAGAGAATCAAAATATTTAATTCTTGAAAAAAAACAATTATTCATAACTTTTAAATTTTTGTTTTTTTGTTTAGTCAAAATTACAAAAAATATTTAATTAAAAATTTTAAATTTTGCAACTTTTTTCTTAATAAAATTAGAAATATTTTGGAAAAAAAATTATTTATTCGGAGCGGCCAAAAAAATGAGATGTGAATATCAATGATTAATTAGGAATAATAAATAATATGAGTCAAAAAGTTGATATGGAAAGCTAATATAGTAAAAAATAACATAAAAGGAGAATAAATAATAAAAGAAGAGTAAATATAAAATTATTTGATATTATAAATATAAATAATATAATAGTCATTAGGAGGAAGTTATGAAAATAAGTGAAATTCTTGATAAAAAGGGTAGGGATATTTATTCTATTGAAGAAAACAGATCAATATTAGATTTTGTCATGAATCTTACAGAAAAAAGGATAGGTTGTCTTCTTGTAAGAAATTCTGATAATGAAATTACTGGTATTGCTACCGAAAGAGATTTGGTTAAGGCTTACAGTAAATATAAAAACCAAATAACTTCTATGAATGTAAAAGAAATCATGACTCCTCTTTCCCAGATAATAACAATTAAAGAAGATGAAGATGTTCAAAATGCCATGTCAATAATGACAAGTAAAAAAATACGACATCTTCCAACTATCAACGATAAAAATAAAGTGTCTGGAATGTTATCAATAGGAGATCTAGTAAATGCTCTTTTAACCGTTAAAGATACTCAAATAATGATGCTACAAGATTATATTAATGGTAAATATCCTGGGTAACTTTTTCAAATTGACAAGATAAGATAATTTCTGAAAAAATTCTTCAAAGAGCAAAAAAAGATCCTATTGTGAAGATTTATTCAATAAATCTTCACAATAGGGTCAAATAATAAATAAAACTAAAGTTAAACTAAAAAAATAAACTAAAAATAAAATAAGATTGAAATAAAAAATAATAATAATAATAAAATATTATAAAAAAATAAAAATTAAATAAAA
>JGI12104J13512_1001834_pt1 | contig 14591 bp, 18 predicted proteins | sample TerdegcTABiofilm_FD_13512 | JGI IMG/M metagenome (IMG submission 13512)
CGGAAAGCAGGAAGGCGGCAGCTCTCAAAAATATCAGGAAAAAAGCCGCGATCTGGCTCGTGTCCGGCAAATCTCAACACCCCGCCTCAATGTAACAAATCCGGAATCCGGGCAAAAAGCTCCGTTGTGTAGTTTATCGCGCGCTCCAGCATCCAGGAACCCAGCACCAGCAGCGTCACAAACATCCCTATGATTTTCGGCACCATGTTCAGCATCTGATCCTGGATCTGGGTGGTTGCCTGGAGAACACTGATCACCAAGCCGATCAACAGTGCCACGGCCATGGCCGGCCCTGCAAGAAGCAAAACCATAAAAAGAGCTTCGCGCGCCAGATGAACCACAAAAGTTTGGGTCAAAACTTTCCCCCCTTTAAGGGTATATATTCAGATAACCAGCTGGATGCACAGCATTATCATCGCTCACTCCAATGCTCCGCACCGGCAGCACTTACGGCTCGCTTTGGGCGAAACTTGGCCACCTTCAACTCACCGTCCTGGTTCGTTGAAGAGGGTTTACTGAACAGTTCCCCTACCGGAAGCTTTCCACCAGCGACTTGACCACCAGAGACCAGCCGTCCACCATTACAAAAAGCAGCAGCTTAAAAGGCAAAGCAATCATTACCGGCGGGAGCATAAACATCCCCATCGCCATCAGGATGCTCGCCACAACCATATCAATGACCAGGAAAGGGATAAACAGCAAAAAACCTATTTCAAAAGCAGTTTTCAATTCACTTATGACAAACGAAGGTATTACCACATACAAAGGAAGGTCATCGGGCTTCTCCGGCTTTTCTATTTTTGCCAGGTTGATAAACAGGCCTAGGTCTTTCTCCCTGGTCTGCCTGATCATGAAGCTGCGCAGGGGCTTTGCCGCCAGTTCCTGTGCCTCCTGCTGGCTGATCCTGTTTTGTAAATAAGGCTGGAGCGCCTCCTCGTTAATCTGCTTATACGTAGGCGCCATGATAAAAACTGTAAGGAACAGAGAAAGGCCAATAACAACCTGGTTGCCGGGGACCGTGGGCACCCCCAAAGCGGTGCGCAACAGTGACAGGACAATCACAATCCTGGTAAAAGAAGTCATCATAACCAGGAAAGCCGGCGCCAGGGACAAAAGCGTCAGCAGGACCAGCAGCTTGACACTGTCTACTACCTGCTCAGGGCTGTCCGAAGGATGTACGTTCAGGTCGACGGCCGGAAGAGGCGCAGCTGCCGCCTCTGTAGCGAAAAAAGATACCATTGCTAATAACAAGAGCAGGACCGGTATTTTTACCTTCAATATTATTTCACTCACTTCACCTTGCAAATCCTGACATCATCCATGCTGCCAACCTTTTCAACAGCAGTCCGCAGCCCTTCAGCCTGCCTGGTAAACGCCCTGTCTCTCCGGTTCCCCCGGACTCCCGGGCTAGATCAAACTCTTCTATGGTCCGGGGAGCCAGCTCTATAATGCTGCCTGCCTTCAATTCCTCCAGCTCAGGCAACTCGTCTAATTCCTTGATTAACTGAACAGTGTGGTCCTGGTGGGCCAGCAGGTAATACCGGTTACCCAGCGCAACCAGGCTTAAAACCGTCTTGGGCCCCAGGGGAAGCTGCTCAACCAGTTTCATCCGGCGCCCGCCCGGAGATGTTGCATAACGCCGGGCCAGTCCATACTTTAAAATCAGGTAAGCCATCCCCAGGACAAGCGGTAAGGCCACCAGCAGGCGCACCACCGCCCAAATTAAATCGCCGCTCATATAAACCCCTCGGTCAGCTTTAAATTTCGAGCGTGGTTGATGCTGGTGATACGAACAGCAAAGTTATCATTCACAACCACTACTTCCCCTTTGGCAAACCTCTGCTGGTTCATATTCACCTCAACCGCCTCACCAACCGGCTTATCCAGCCTGATCACGGAGCCTTCTGCCAGGCCCAGCAGTTCTCCCACCTTTATGTCCCCCTGGCCGAGCTCAACACTGATCTCAATATAAACATCTTTCAGGTGAGACAGGCCGGTCTTCAGCCTTTCCATTTCCACTGCCGGTTTCAAAGAGGGAAACTGCACTTTCCTGATCTCAACCCCGCCGTCTTTTTTGCCGCTCAGGAAAGACCTGATTTCCTCTTCATTCATCACGGCACCACACCCCTCACTGGACCAGAAAATCTGTAAAATATATCCCCGTTATATCCCCGGTTTTTAAATGGTTGTTTATTTCCACAAGCAAGCTCTTTTTAAGTTCCTCAACTGAACTTGCTGAAGAGACATCTGCCAGCGATTTAGAGCGCAGAGTAGAGATCAACGTGTCCATAACCTCATGCTGCCTGTCTTTCAGCTCTTTGGCCAGGTTCTTGTCTTTGGGATACTCAATGACAACCTTGACCCTGAGGTAATGCCCCCCTCCGTTCCCCGCAAGGTTCACCAAGACCTCACCCAGGTCCAATTTGTCCGGCTCTTGCTCTTTTCCCACTATTTTTTTACTTTCCTCAGCGCTGGCCTTTTTTTCTCCACCGCCGACTTCCGACGGGCTCTTAAAAAAGAAATACCAGCCGGCCGCCGAACTAGCCAAAACCACCAGCATAATGAGAAGAATCAACGGTAACTTTTTCTTTTTGGGCTTGTCTTTTTTATTACCTTTTCCTTGTGGGCTTTCGCTGTTTTTCGGCACGCCGGCTCCTCCCAATTCTTTTAGATTCTATAACACCCTGCAACACACTATCATTCCCACATCAAATTATCCCTTCCCCAGCAGCAGACAAGGGACACTACCGCTTAATATTCAACAATTCCTCCAGCATCTGGTCGGAAGTGGTAATAGTCCTGGCGTTGGCCTGATAGCCCCGCTGGGTGGTAATCATATTGGTAAACTCATCAGTCAAGTCAACATTGGACATCTCCAGGTAGCCCGAGTTGACAGTGCCGTAACCGCCAGTACTGGGCGTCCCGAACCCCCCTCCGGCAACAGTACCGCTGGCTGGGGAAATCTTATACACGTTTCGCCCATCCCGCTCTAGTCCATCCTGGTTGGGAAACATAGCCAGGCCAATAGTTACCGAGCCAATATCACTACCGTCAAGGTATGTTCCAGTAATAACTCCTTCTTTTGAAATATTAATTGTTGCAATTCCATTTGTACCCAGGTTGATAGGATCGCCATTGGAATCGCAAAGGTTGTAGCCATTTGAATTTACTAAATTACCCTGGTCATCAATGTAAAATATCCCTTCCCTGGAATACCTTTCGTTAGCCGCCCCACTTCCACTTACACTGTTGCCGTCCGTTGAAAGCACAAACCAGCCATTCCCGTCGATGGCCAGGTCCAGCACGCGGCCGGTATTCTGCAAGCCCCCCTGGCCGGTATTATTAGTGATACTGGAAACCATTACACCCAAACCTACCTGAGAAGGGTTAATTCCACCAGCAGGAGGTACTGAAGCGCTGGCATAACGTACCGTCTGGTAGAGCACATCCTGGAAATTGGCTCTACTGCTCTTGAATCCGGTTGTATTAACATTGGCAATGTTATTACCGATAACATCCATCCTTATCTGGTGACTTTTTATACCGGAAGCCCCGGAATAAAGTGATCTAATCATTTTCATCCTCCTTGTTTACCGGTCGTCTCAGTCGTTCAACGGCCGCACAGCCTCCTAACGGTCCAGCTGCAACTCAGTAGTCGTTAGTCAGTTGTCGTTACTTCACAATCACCGCACTGTCAATATTGGTAAAAACATAGTCTTCCGACGAATTCCCGCTCATCGCCGTCACAACTGTTTTGTTCCGGATGCTGGCAATTAGCGCCAGGTCACCGTAAATAATCAGGGACTCGCGCGCCCCCTTGGCCTCAGCCTGTTCCATAGCCTTATTGATCTTATCCAGGTCATCCTTTGCCAGAAAGATATTCCGCTCTCTCAAACGCCTTTCAGCGTGAGCCGAAAACCTCAGTGAGCGACTTTTTTCAACTTCTCTTTGCAGCGTCTCTTGGAAGGACAGTTTATTATTTACTTTTTGAGACACCTGCCTGCCTTCTGCCGGTAAGGCCGGAAGCGGTGAAACAGGTAAAACCAAGCTTATGTCCCGGTCCATTCTTCACTACCCCTAATCGACTTCAGTTACACTATCCAGGCTGTAACCACTCCCGTTAACAACTACCTGTACCCCGTCACTGGCAAGTGTAACTTTTTCCACCCGACCAGATATTTCTTCCTCTCCAGACCGAATCTTTACCTGGCGCCCGATCAAAGCCGAGGCACTGCTCATTTCCTGAAAACTCCTGAGTTTAGCCATCTCTTCATGTAAGTTGGTAAGCTGTTCCAATATGCTGAACTGAGCCATCTGTGCCATAAAATCGTTTGAGTCTTGGGGACTCATCGGATCCTGGTTTTTGAGCTGCTCCACCAATAATAGGAGAAAAGCATCTTTATCAAGAGTTTTTACCGGTGACCTGGAAGTGTCTGACTGTCCCAGAGACACTTCAGTAGAAGAACTTACCTGCAAAAAAGAACCTCCTCTCATACCAGGTAATCAACTCGCGAATACGCCGATTCTCCCGCAACTGTCTTTAGATGCTCCACCCTAATATCATCAGCGCCACGGTTGTTGTACCTGCCGTAAAAAGTTACAGCCTCTCCGTTTCTCTCCTCAAAACCGTGTCCGGTGCTACCCCGGTTCCCGCTCCCGACAAACACAAACGCTTCGTTCAATCTCAGGTCCTGCTGGATTAGAGAGTCCCTCAACTGGGGAAGCGAGCTTTCTAAGACACCTTTGACAGTATGATTACCTGTATAAAAATGCACATTTAACTCACCATTGCTCAAAAAAAGCTTAACAGTAATCCTGCCCAGATGTTCCGGCTCCAATTTCAGTTGGAACTCTGTCTTAGCATCGCTTTTGCCGGCACTCAACGCACGCTTAATTTCCTGAGCCACCTTATCTTTCAGGTCGGACAATGCAACAACTTTCGCATCTTCCGTCAGACCTGCCCCGGTAAGCATCATATTATGCTGTATTAAACCAGACTGGAGAGAACTGTCGCCGGTATGGTTATAACCTGCTCTTTCAGAGGGCTTTACCGCTTCAACGCCATCAATACCATTTGATTTTACTGCTCCGTTTTCTTGAGCAACCAACCCGGCCTTTTCCCCTGTCACCATGGTCTCCTCTCTTGCAGCAAAGAATTGTCTTACCTTCGCCCCCTCCGGTACTTTTTCGCTTTCACCAGAAACAGATCCATTTACTGCTTTCACCAACATAGGAATTACAGTTTCTTCCAATCCGGCTACTGCCGGGCGCACCTGTACGGAACTGCCGGTTAAGCTGAAATCCTGTACCTTGGCTCCTCCTGTATTGCTTTGAGCATCCTGGCCCAGACCACCTCTTGCCGCTATGTCTTCCAACGGCTGAATAAATTCCGGGTATGCCTGGTTCTCTGCCACTGCGCTTCGCCCGGACAGGGGTAACTGTGCTGCTGCCGGCTTAAGGTGACTGGAGTATGCCTGTCCCTCTGCCGGTATCCTACCTCCCTGCCCTGCGGAAAAACCAGCCTCTGCACTGGCTTTTGCTACAACCTTTATTCCATCTCCCCCGGCAGGCGGTTCCTCAGCCCCTGCTTCCAGAATCAAGTTATCGCCTTCACCTGCTGCGCTCTTTGTTTGTGCTAAAATTGTACCTCTCACGGCGGCAGGTGAAAGCTCTTCTGTTCCTTTCACCCCTGCCGGTACTGTGTCCAATCCGGCTGCTGCCGGCCGCACCTGTACGGAACTGCCGGCTAAGCTGAAATCCTGTACCTTGGCTCCTCCTGTATTGCTTTGAGCATCCTGGCCCAGACCGTCTCCTGCTGCCATGTCTTCCTGCGGCTGAACTGCCTCTGGTGCCGACCATGTTCCCGAAATCAAAGCCGGAGCCCTTACCGTCCCCGTGCCCACCCCCGGCTGTGGAACATCAATTAACAGGGGGACTTCGCCGGCCGTGCAGGCACCTTCATAGGTAAAGCCATCAGCCTTTTCCCCGCCAGATTCTTCACTTTGAACCGGCACGTAAGGCATGAGCCCTAGCATTGCCAGAACTTCAGCCATAGCAAGGTTGAATTCCCCTGTCTTGAAAATATCTTCACAAACTGCCCCTTCGCATTTTGGAAAAGCAGAAAAGTTGCTCACAGGTGTTATTTGCACTTTCTCACCTCCTTTCTCTGGTTTTTGTAGCTATAGCAAAACTTTTCTCATTTTCTGTGACAACTGCGTGTTATTACAAACCAACTTAAAACCAGGTTTAATGAGGTTGTTCCGCCCTGCGCAGGTAGTAGGTATACAGAGCCAGCTCGTCATTCTCCTTTTGCTCTCTGGCTGCCTCTTCACGCCTGTATTTTTGCATGTGTATATTTTTCAGCTTCTCAATAACCTGGCGCTCCTGCCTGGCCTGGACAGCCTCATTACGCCTGCCCTCAACCAGGCGGCAGGCTTCGTTGACGTGTTCCTCTCCTTCAATTACTTTCCGGGAAAGCACTGATCGATAAAATGAAAGGTGCATTTCTGCAAAAATATCGAGTTCATTTTCTCCCGGCACGGTTAACGTACCCTCCAGTTTCAGCCTGGCATCCTCCAACATTCTCAGGCGACGGTTATATTCGTTGTGGGCCAGCGCCAGGGCCTGTTCTGCAGCTTCTTCTTTTGCCGCACGCTGCCGGAGCACCGGCTCCAGACGAAACTGAAATTTAGCGATGGCCTTTCACCCCTTTATTTACGATCGCCTTAAGCCTTTCTATTGTGCTGCCGTACTCAGAATACTCGTTTATATCCTGGCACAGAAAATCAACGATACTCTGGTAGGCGGATATCGCCTCGTCAACACGCGGGTTCGACCCAGGTACATACGCTCCGATGTTAATCAGGTCCTCCGCCTGGCGGTAGGCTGCCAGCAGATCGCGAAACATACCGGCATGTGCACGGTGCTCTTCCGATGTAATGTCGGGCATCAAGCGGCTGACGCTGTTCAGCACGTCGATTGCCGGGTAATGGTTGGCAGCAGCCAGCGAACGGGATAGGACAATATGCCCGTCCAGGATGCCGCGCACCGCATCGGAAACGGGCTCGTTTAAATCATCTCCGTCAACAAGCACCGTAAAAAAAGCAGTGATCGAACCGGTGCCGAACATACCCGGCCGCTCTAGGAGCCGGGGGAGCAGCGCGAACACCGACGGGGTGTAACCTTTGGTTGCAGGAGGCTCGCCAATCGCCAGGCCAACCTCCCGCTGGGCCATGGCAAACCTGGTCACTGAGTCCATCATTAACAATACATCCTTACCCTGGTCGCGGAAATATTCGGCAATAGCACAGGCAACAAAGGCGCCCTTTAAACGCACCAGCGCCGGCTGCTCCGATGTCGCCACTACCACCACCGAGCGGGCCAAACCCTCCGGGCCGAGGTCGGTCTCGATAAAATCCAGCACCTCCCGGCCGCGCTCCCCGATCAGGGCTATCACATTGACATCAGCGCTGCTGTACCTGGAAATCATACCCAGAAGGGTGCTCTTGCCCACCCCGCTGCCGGCAAAAATACCGATCCGTTGCCCGCGGCCGCAGGTGAGCAGTGCATCCACCGCCCGGATACCGGTGGAAAGGACCTCAGTGATCCGCCTGCGCGCCAACGGGTTAGGCGGGCGGTTGTCCACCGGGTAACCGGTTAATTCCCCATTCAGCGGCCCCAAACTGTCTATGGGCTCACCCAGCCCGTTCAGGACCCGTCCCAGCAACTGATCTCCAACTCTTACTTTAAACGACTTCCCGCCAGGGATAACGCTGCACCCCTGGTATATCCCGCGCAGTTCACCCAATGGCATGAGCAGTGAACTTTCATCGCGGAAGCCCACCACCTCTGCCCGGACTGGCTCCGGCTCACCAGGCACCACAATTTCGCACACCTCTCCAATCCGGGCGTTGATTCCCTGCACCTCAACGGTGAGCCCGATCACCCGGGTCACCCTGCCGGTAAGCTTGAGCAGCCTGGCCTCCTTCAGCCGCGAACGCCACGGCGAAAGGTCAATATTAACGCTTCCCAAAGTATCACCCTGCCAAACGCAGTGCTAAAGCTTTTTCTGTTTTTTCATAAGAATATAAATCAACTTTGCCGCTTCAGACCTTTTAAGCGAATCCTTCGGATTAAATGAGAAGGTTTTTCCGTCGTCGTTAGGAACACCCTGGATAAATCCCGCTTTATAAGCTGCATAAACATAGGGCGCTGCCCAGGGACCAAAATTACTATAGTCATCGGTAAAAGCCTTTTCGATTGCCGCTCTGGTGGCGTCTTCATCATCGCTAATCTTCAGGTTTGCCACTCGTGCAATGATGGTGGCAGCCTGCTCCCGGGTCAAATTATCCGCCGGCCTGAATTTTATGCCGCTGGCAGTTGGAAAACCGTAAATAATGCCATTTTTGGCAGCAGTTAAAATATAATCGTCATACTCATCAACCGCCAGGCTGCTGCTGTTTACATCCTCAAAGGGGTTTTGCAGGTTTTTTTCAACAGGAATGCCCATGGCCTTTACAATGGTGGCAGTAAATTCTTCCCGGGTAATGCTGGTGTCGCCGAAATTCTCTTCGCCTCCAGTTTTCTCCATCACTCCCTTGGCCCACATTGGTAATACGTAGTTCCTCGCCCAGGTCAAATTATTATTCGCATCCAGCAGGTCGTAAAACTCCCTGTTGACGTTGAACACTGCGTAGGTGCCAAAGCCGGTTTTGCCGAAAGGAACGGTTATCGTACGGGCGGCAGTGTCAACCCGGCCGCCCAGCACAACACAATCGCGGCTCGCCCAGTTATCATCCCAGTAATGCCTGTAGTCGTTGTCATATTCGTCGTAGTCACTCTCCCCGTACGGAATGTAGATTACCGTCATGGTATCGGCCGAGGCAACGCTGACGTTGGTATCGTACTTCAGCGTCAATTCCCCGGAGTACAGCAGTGCAGCCCCATCGCGCTCGCTGTCGCCGTCCAGTTCATCGCTTTCAGGCGTGATCTTGTAAACCGGGCTTACGGCCTGGTGGTATACCGTGGGGCAGTCGTCATAGTCAAAGCTGGCCACTTCAATTCTCAAACCTTGATCTTCAACAATCCGGGGGTTATCCGGATCTTCCGCTATGTAATTGTTTTTCGGAAACTTAAGGGTAAGAGTCTTGTTTATTGCAGTGATCTTCCCGGAGGCAGGAATGGCCTGCAGGTAGTAGCTCGCTCCGGGCAGGGCTTCATCTACGTATATAAGCGTATATGTATTTTTATATGTATCGGCCGAAACGGTAAGGGAATTCGTCCCTGCCTTCAAGACATAATTGTCAACCTGATACTCCCCGGGGCCGGTTTTTTCAGCCAGGACGCTGCCCACCTTTACAGTGTGATCGGCCTCTTCCGGATCGTAAACCCTTACGGATACCGTATTTTTTTGAGTGACAATGGTAGGATCGGGAGTAGAATCGCCGTCAATTTCCACGGTGAAAGGTATGCCCGCCGCCAGGGCCGGCTGAACCAGAAACAGAACTGCCGACAGAAAAACTGCAACCCGCGCCATGATTTTCCTTCTGAACATGCTTTCCCTCCTCTCCCTTTACGGCTTACCTGCTGTAAAGGGCTCTGATCAGTTCTTCCCTTCTTCTTTCCATCGTGGCGTCAACCTGCCCCTGTCCGGTCTCAACCTTGCAGCCACCCGGCAGGATTGACGAATCTGCCACTACCTGAAGTTTTGTCCTTGCAGGAAGAAGGCTTTTCAGTTCTTCTTTCCTGCTCTCAACCAGTTCCAGCTCAGCAGGATTTACATACAGGACAACATTGGGGCGGCCCGCAACCAGGCGAAGCGATTCCGCGGCTATATTCAAGACGGTCTCCGGGTCCATCTTCAGCTGGGCCGATACAAGCTTTTCTGCGATCTCCACGGCCAGCTCCACGATCTCCTGTTCAAGTGACTCCAGGGCCTGTCGGCGGCTCTCCTCTGCCTGTTTTAAGACATCCACGGCCTGCGCCCGGATAGCCGCCCCCTCCTCCTCCGCTTTTGCCATCCCTTCCCGGTAGCCCTCTCGTCTTCCCTGCTCAAAAGCACCCCGGTAAGCCTCTTGCTTGATTCGCTCCCCTTCAAGCTGCGCCTGCCGGTAAGCCTCCTGCCTGATCTGTTCGCCCTCAAGCCTAGCCTGATGGATGATTTCATTCGCTTCGGCACGGGCAGCGTTCAATATTTCTTCTGCCTGCGCCAGGGTCTGAGCCTGCAGACACGCGCCCTCGCTCTCAAACTGCTCCAGCTTGCCTGAACCGTTACCACGCCTGAGAGGCAACATGTGTAAAATGTTATCCTGCACTTCAACGCCCTTGATAATTCTATATGAGTACATCATCACCACCCCGTGAAATAATAATCTCGCCGCTTTCGTCCAGCTTGCGGAGAATATTGACGATCTTTTGCTGAGCCTGTTCCACCTCTCTCAACCGCACCGGGCCCATAAACTCGATTTCTTCTTTGAGCATTTCGGCAGCGCGCTTGGACAGGTTCTTGTAAATCCTCGCGTTTACCTCTTCGTTGGCGCCGCGCATTGCCAGCGCCAGGTCCTTGGAGTTAACCTCTCTCAAAACTCTCTGTATAAAGTTATCCGGGAGCATCACAATATCCTCAAAGACAAGCATGCGCCGCTTGACTTCCTCAGCCAGCTCCGGGTCCTCCCTTTCCAGGCCGTCCAGGATTACTTTCTCCGCGCTTCTTCCCACCCTGTTCAGAATATCCACCAGAGACTGCACGCCGCCCACAACGGAATGGTCCTGCTGCACCACCGACGAGATTTTTCTCTCAAGCACGGACTCCACGTCCCTGATAATATCAGGTGTCAGGCGGTCGATAATGGCAATACGCCTGGCAATCTCACTTTGCAGGTCAGGCGGCAGCGAAGCCAGGATAACCCCAGCCTGCTCCGGAGTAAGGTGGGCAAGGATCAAGGCGATGGTTTGCGGGTGCTCCTCGCGAATAATATTCAAAATGGACTTGGGATCGGCTTTGCGCAGGGTATTGAAAGGAATGGCCTTCATTTCCCTGGTCAACTTGGAAAGTATCTCAGCAGCCTTTGGCTGGCCCACAGTTTTTTCAAGCAGCTCCTTCGCGTAATTTAAACCACCGTGGGTCAGGTATTCACGGGCCTGGTGAAGCTCCAGAAACTCATCCAAAACAGCATTTTTAACCTCAACAGGAACTTTGATCAAATTTGATATCTCATGGGTCAGCTGTTCTATCTCAGCATCCATAAACTGCTGTTTCAACACCCTGGAGGACAGGTCCGTACCCAGGGCTATCAACAATATCGCCGCTTTTTGGACACCAGTCAGCTTAGAAAGCTTCAATGCCGCCTCCCCCTAATCCTTTAGCCATACTTTCAAAATCTCGGCAACGTCTCTGGGTTTCTCCGAAGCCAGTTTCCGTATCCGCTCCTGCCTGTCATCCCTGAACTCCTGCTCCTGCCGTTTCTCCAAGTCCCCCACCGGTATGAACTCTTCCTCTTCCTCAACTTCAGCCACCCGCTGCGCACCACGGCGCCGCTTCAGCAGGAACACTACCAGCAATGTCAGCCCCGCGGCTGCGAGAAACCCGCCAACCGCGGCAAATGTATATAGCCGTGCCTTTTCCCTGGCACTTTTTTCCTGAGCCAGCTCATCCTCGAATTTCTTCTGCAGCGAGTCGTCAAATGCCATACTGGTAACGTTAATTTGATCGCCGCGGCTTTGATCGTAGCCGATAGCAGCAGCCACCGCATCCTTGATTTTTTGAACATCCACCGGGTTGTCGACATTGTCTTTCACAACTACAGCGGCGGACAGGCGCCGCACTCTGCCCGGCGCAGCTACCAGCGTTTCCTGCTTGGTGTTCACCTGGTAATTGACAGTGCTTTCTTCCCTGCTGTAACTGGATGTGCCGGCACCCTGGGCAAAAGGAGTCGTGGTTATGTTCGAATCAGTACCTGGCGCCCCTCCTGCCTCGCTGCCTGTCCCTGTTTCTTTTACGGTATGTTCACTGACCTTCACGTTGTCCGGGTTCGTGCTGGTAGTACTGGTAACCTGCTGCTGGTTGAAGTCAAGATCGGCGGTGACCATGGCAACAGAGTTGTTCGGGCCGACAATCCGGGCAAGCATTTGCTGCACCCTTTTTTCCAGCTCTTTTTCATAGTCCTGCTGGAGCTTTTGCTGTTCCAGGGTGGCCTTGGTCATAACCACCCTTGGATCGCTACCCGACCTAAAGCTGTCACTCAAAACATTGCCGTCGGAATCTATAACATGGATGTTTTCGGGCTTCAATCCCTCCACGCTGCCTACCAGCAGGTCACAAATGCCCTGCACCTGCTCGGGCTTAAGCCGGGCCGCCGGCTTAAGCTTCAAAACCACCGATGCAGAAGGTGTCCCCTGCTCGCTGACAAAAACACTCTTCTGGGGAATAACCAGGTGAACCCTGGCATCCTCCACCCCCTCGAGGTGAACAATAGTCCTCCTCAATTCTTCTTGCAGTGCCCGCTGGTAATTAACCTGCTGATCAAAGTCGCTCTGGCCAAACTTATTTTGGTCAAAAAGCTCAAACCCTTTGCCGTCGCCGGCCAGCACACCGCTGCTGGCCAGCTGGATCCTGGCCTCATAAACCTGAGGTTCCGGGACTTTGATAGTTTGTCCCTGGTCGGCAAGCTGGTAGGGTATCTTCAATGTTTTTAACTTCTCTGCAATAGTCCCGGCTTCTTTCGGGTCAAGCCCGGTAAAAAGAGGCGCGTATTCAGGACGTGAAGCCACCAGCCCAATATAGAACAAGCATACCAGAACACCGGCGGCAGCTGAAGCGAAGATTATCTTTTGAGTTCGACTTAAAGCCTGCCATCTCTCCTTGAACATGGCTACAAAGCCGCCCGGGCTCAACCAAACCACCTCAAACTCCCTAAAAAGAGCGCATTATACCTGCATGCGGTAAACTTCCTGATAAGCCTCAATAACCTTGTTTCTCACTTCAACCGCCAGCTGCATGGTTAAACTTGCCTCTTGCATGGCAATAGCCACCTGATGAAAATCCTGAACTTCACCCGTAAAAAACTTAAGTGTCAAGTCGTCGGCATTTACTTTGGCATCATTGAGTTTTTTCAGGGCATTGTTCAACATCTCGGAAAAAGAACCGCCCCCGCCTCCCCGTTTTTCACCGGATACCGCCGGCTGCGGCAGTAAGGGCTGCCCTGCTGGCAATACCTGCATGCACCTTGCCCCCTTTCTTTAACCGCGCCCTATTTCAAGCGCCTTCAAAGCCATTTCTTTGGCGGCGTTTAAAGCTGTCACGTTCGCCTCATAAGCTCTGGTTGCTGTAATCATATTAACCATTTCGTTAACAATATTAATATTCGGATAGGCCACGTAACCTTTTTCATCGGCATGAGGGTGTGTTGGGTCATAAACCAGCCGGGGCGGGTTATTGTCTTCCAGCACCCTGGTTACACGCACCCCAGCGCCTCTAAAAAGGGGCCGCGATGTGCCGGTATCCTCTGCCTGTTCCAGTATCTGGGCAAACACGGGGATCCTCCGCCGGTAAGGTGGGTTGGCGGGATCGTTTGGCCTGCCTGTGGTATTCATATTGGCAATATTATTGGAAATCAAGTCCAGCCGCATCCTCTCCGCCGTAAGGCCAGAGGCGCTGATTGCAAAAGCACTGAAGAAACCGCCCATTCAATTACCTCCTCCCGCCGGATATTACATAGCTCAAACCGGAATACCGGTCAGCCAGCTCTTTCACAGCTGCCTGGTACTGCATGCTGTTTGCCGCGAGGTTGGCCATTTCCTCGTCGATATCAACATTATTTCCATCAGTGCGCATGGAGGTCGTCCTGATCAGGTTTACCTCAGGCGTCAGCCCGGCCAAAAGAGGCTTTCCGCTGAAGTGCCTGGGATCAGTAGTAACCATTTCCACCGGCTTGCGCTCCAGGGCTTTTTTGAGCAAACTCTCGAATACGACAGTGGATTTTTTAAAGGCCGGTGTATTTACATTGGCGATATTATTGGCAATTACCCTCTGCCTTAAGGCACCTGCATCCAGTTCTTTTTTTAAAGCAACCATTACCCGGTTTGAAAAAAGATCCACCTTTGTTTACCCCTCCCTTCACTGGTAAAAATTGATTAATTTAACAAAAAATCCAAGCCTATAGGAAGGACTTGGGGTGTTCCCAGCCTTCGGCAACCCGGCTGCCATAGCAATATATGCCTTAGGCCCGCTGGCTTTGCGCCCCCCCCTTTCGAGAGGTTTGCCTTTTCGGAATGCAAATATTTTTATATGAGGAATATCTTACCTGAATTATTCTCTTTGATTATTCTACAAAAAAAATCTTTATCCTTCAAATATTTTTTAATCTAAACAAAAATTGATAAATTTTGTATTTGTCATAAAAAAACCCGCTCTATAAAAGCAGGCCAGACTATCGACACAATCCATGGGTGTTGAACCCGCCTGGCTCCTCTGCTCCGCGTCGGGTGAACTTTCGGCTCGCTTCGGTCGAAATTGGACCGCCTTCAACTCACATCCTGTTGCGGTTCAGGCTTTCGCGGACATCCTGTCCGCTCATCCAATTTCGAGTCCTCAG
>JGI12104J13512_1001841_pt1 | contig 14530 bp, 11 predicted proteins | sample TerdegcTABiofilm_FD_13512 | JGI IMG/M metagenome (IMG submission 13512)
AGTATAGGAGTAAAAATTGTCTAAAAACTTCATACGGCTTTTTTAACAGGATAATTTTCGCTTCGCAAGATCTATAAACAATTTCGTGCGTCAGCTCTGTAGGCAGGCTAAAAACATTGACGGAACGTGCCGTATCGTGATATACTATTATGTTTCAATTCCTCATAGGCAGGCTAAAAACTCAACAATGCTCCCCTTTTTGCACTGTAGATACGGGTTTCAATTCCTCATAGGCAGGCTAAAAACTCGGCTAGATAACCTTCCTCTTTGCCGTATCCCAAAGTTTCAATTCCTCATAGGCAGGCTAAAAACTTGGCCGTCAGAGCGAGATAAGGAGGCGGTATAAATGTGTTTCAATTCCTCATAGGCAGGCTAAAAACAAAGCGGCAAAATCTAAAATACCAAGGAGAGTGTATCAAGTTTCAATTCCTCATAGGCAGGCTAAAAACCAAACAAGAGGTGACCCTGCCGCCGGTGGTGGAAGTGAGTTTCAATTCCTCATAGGCAGGCTAAAAACTGATAGAGAGTGAAATACTACCTTGCGGAAGCGAAAAAAAGTTTCAATTCCTCATAGGCAGGCTAAAAACCAAGGTCTATGTCGTCATCTCCCTCCCGCGTCAGAAGTTTCAATTCCTCATAGGCAGGCTAAAAACGTAGGACTGACACGATACAGAGGGCTTAGGAGGTGAGAGTTTCAATTCCTCATAGGCAGGCTAAAAACTCAATACTTGTCCATTTTCCAATACTTGATACATCAATACGTTTCAATTCCTCATAGGCAGGCTAAAAACCCGCTGAAAACTCATATTCTCCCGGTTCCAGGGAGGGTTTCAATTCCTCATAGGCAGGCTAAAAACTGAAGCTCGGTCGAAAGCATTTCAGGCGCTGGATATATCGGTTTCAATTCCTCATAGGCAGGCTAAAAACGTTCAAGTGTTTTGTCCAAGCTTATTACCCACTCCTTTAGTTTCAATTCCTCATAGGCAGGCTAAAAACGAGGCGCGGGATGAACATAGCCAGGGTATTTCCGCGGTTTCAATTCCTCATAGGCAGGCTAAAAACAAGAACTGGCGGAACTGGCCGGGTACAATGAAATCAGTTTCAATTCCTCATAGGCAGGCTAAAAACCCGGCTTTCCTCCCGCCTCAGGCCCATAAAAATGCCATGTTTCAATTCCTCATAGGCAGGCTAAAAACCGTATCCACTCGCGCGGTTGAAACAGAGTTTTATCGGTTTCAATTCCTCATAGGCAGGCTAAAAACTCAATATGCAGATTCAGATTCCATTTGCACGCTAAGGTTTCAATTCCTCATAGGCAGGCTAAAAACCAATGCTGACACAAAAGCACCCAATTCCAGGTCAGTGTTTCAATTCCTCATAGGCAGGCTAAAAACCTACTGTATAGAGGACGAAGGAATCTTTGACCAAGGTTTCAATTCCTCATAGGCAGGCTAAAAACTTCGTTTCCATGTCACAGTTGATTATTCCAACATCGGGTTTCAATTCCTCATAGGCAGGCTAAAAACTAAAATAGGTGAGGTGATCAAGGATGAATGCCAGTGGTTTCAATTCCTCATAGGCAGGCTAAAAACCCGGAGAAATAATCCCCTGCCAGTTTTCATCCGGCAGTTTCAATTCCTCATAGGCAGGCTAAAAACAGCCTGGGAGAAGGGCAAGTGTAGTAGTAGGGCTTATGTTTCAATTCCTCATAGGCAGGCTAAAAACAAATTACAACCTTGTAGAAAGAAGGCCACCCATGAGGTTTCAATTCCTCATAGGCAGGCTAAAAACCGGGGAATTAACCCCGATCCTACCAAACCAATATAGTTTCAATTCCTCATAGGCAGGCTAAAAACTAAATTTTTTGGATTTGCATCTTCATGGCCGGGTGGGTGTTTCAATTCCTCATAGGCAGGCTAAAAACCGCTTTGGGCCTTTTCAGGAATGACGCCGGCCAAAATGTTTCAATTCCTCATAGGCAGGCTAAAAACTATAAATTTTCCGCAATTCGTCACGTATTTCTCCTGGAGTTTCAATTCCTCATAGGCAGGCTAAAAACTAAAAGGTATTCCTTGTCGGGTTATTTCCAGCGCAAGCATGTTTCAATTCCTCATAGGCAGGCTAAAAACGGATTGCTGTTGAATGCGATATTAAACTATGGCATGACAGTTTCAATTCCTCATAGGCAGGCTAAAAACTCCGGCCGGCCGCTTGCCCTGCGCTCAATCTCGCAGGTTTCAATTCCTCATAGGCAGGCTAAAAACTCCAGGTTGTGTGTTGTAGCGAATTTTTTTTCGCTAGTTTCAATTCCTCATAGGCAGGCTAAAAACCCGGGACCATTCCGGATTCTGGATTTGGGTGTATGGTTTCAATTCCTCATAGGCAGGCTAAAAACTGGAGGGCGTTGGTCAGGTCTGAAAGAGGCGCAGTGTTTCAATTCCTCATAGGCAGGCTAAAAACTGAGAAGTGTGGGCGGCCTGGGTGGATAGTCCACCAGTTTCAATTCCTCATAGGCAGGCTAAAAACGAAAACCTTGCAGAGGCGTGGCGACATATCGCACCGGTGTTTCAATTCCTCATAGGCAGGCTAAAAACTCCAATGGCTTACCACCAGCACATCGGCGCATAGTTAGTTTCAATTCCTCATAGGCAGGCTAAAAACTGTGCCAGGGATAGTCCACGTCAACTATGATCCAGTGTTTCAATTCCTCATAGGCAGGCTAAAAACCCGTACTACAAAGACTATTCTTGTGATGTGTTTGGGTTTCAATTCCTCATAGGCAGGCTAAAAACCGACTTGCCTGCACGCCATCCGATATCCCCAACTGTTTCAATTCCTCATAGGCAGGCTAAAAACATCCGCAGGACAAGAACTTGTACGGCATGAGTTTTCGGTTTCAATTCCTCATAGGCAGGCTAAAAACCCAGCCAGACGTGCAACCTCTTTGGCTTCACATGCGTTTCAATTCCTCATAGGCAGGCTAAAAACCTTTGCGGATAACATTGTCGCGAACATCGACAACTGGTTTCAATTCCTCATAGGCAGGCTAAAAACGCATAATTCCCGAACGGCAGACAGATCCCCAACGGGTTTCAATTCCTCATAGGCAGGCTAAAAACGGATGTGTGGTCATATATCACAGTTAACGACCTGCCCTAGTTTCAATTCCTCATAGGCAGGCTAAAAACTCTTTTCCGGGGAGGTAATATATAGTAATAATAGTAGTTTCAATTCCTCATAGGCAGGCTAAAAACAGTGGTAGAGCCTGAGATCCTTGATCCCGTGTTGGAGTTTCAATTCCTCATAGGCAGGCTAAAAACCTGTGACATGGAAACGAATGGGGGAGTCAGAACCTTCTAGTTTCAATTCCTCATAGGCAGGCTAAAAACGCTGTGCGGTTTCGTTGGAGAACGCCACTTGACCCCGGTTTCAATTCCTCATAGGCAGGCTAAAAACGCTCTCCTTTCTGTGTGGTTTAGCTTTCCTCTTTACATTGTTTCAATTCCTCATAGGCAGGCTAAAAACCGAAGCCCCGAACAACCGCATACCGAGTTGACCAGGTTTCAATTCCTCATAGGCAGGCTAAAAACTCTTTTATTGCTTTATCATTGTTTGTATGGTATAAGTTTCAATTCCTCATAGGCAGGCTAAAAACATTGCAAAAGTAGCAATCAAAGGTATTCGTCCTTTAGTTTCAATTCCTCATAGGCAGGCTAAAAACCTTTTCCGGGGAGGTAATATATAGTAATAATAGTAGTTTCAATTCCTCATAGGCAGGCTAAAAACATATAGAAAGGATGATGCTACTGTGCCCGAACAACCGTTTCAATTCCTCATAGGCAGGCTAAAAACAAGAAGATAAGAAAAGGGAAAAGCAGTTAAAAAATATGTTTCAATTCCTCATAGGCAGGCTAAAAACGTGCAAGCTTTTCTGATAGCTTCATCTTCTTCAGAAGGTTTCAATTCCTCATAGGCAGGCTAAAAACTCTTAGGTGCTTGTGCATCCAGTTCTTTTTCAGATATTGGTTTCAATTCCTCATAGGCAGGCTAAAAACTTTATTGCTTCATTTGCTGAATTCTTTGCTAATGTATTGTTTCAATTCCTCATAGGCAGGCTAAAAACGATTATAAGCAGTTCAAAAAACTTCAGGAAAAAATGCAGGTTTCAATTCCTCATAGGCAGGCTAAAAACCGGGTTCGAACGTTGGCGCGCGCTTGATGTATTTGGTTTCAATTCCTCATAGGCAGGCTAAAAACTTGATTCAACCTTTGGTGTGCCAAGTTCAACCCTTTGTTTCAATTCCTCATAGGCAGGCTAAAAACGAAATCAGAGAAGCAAACCTGGCACAACAGCAATTGTTTCAATTCCTCATAGGCAGGCTAAAAACATGCTGCTGTTGGCTGGGTAACAAGTCTTGTGTATCCAGTTTCAATTCCTCATAGGCAGGCTAAAAACCCAATGTTTTCAAGCTTTACAATTACTGTTGTCATTGTTTCAATTCCTCATAGGCAGGCTAAAAACTATATAAGCTTTCAATTGCTTTTCTTTTGTTTACCATTTGTTTCAATTCCTCATAGGCAGGCTAAAAACTTTGCCTATCCCCTTCAGCAGCCCTGGAATGTGCAGTTTCAATTCCTCATAGGCAGGCTAAAAACAAATCGTGGTATTCACAGAGCAACTGCCCTTCTTGAGTTTCAATTCCTCATAGGCAGGCTAAAAACTGGGTACAACATTTATACTGAATCGGTGAAGCAAGGTTTGTTTCAATTCCTCATAGGCAGGCTAAAAACGATTGTATTCTTCTCAGCTAGGGCGGCCATATATCTGTTTCAATTCCTCATAGGCAGGCTAAAAACTCTTCTTTCTTGCTTCTTTCTTTCCCGGTATGATAGTTTCAATTCCTCATAGGCAGGCTAAAAACGTCTCTCTTTACCTTGATTACATGATACCACATTCAAAAGTTTCAATTCCTCATAGGCAGGCTAAAAACTTAAACTAGAAGCTCTGAAAAAGGTACTAGAAGAAGGGTTTCAATTCCTCATAGGCAGGCTAAAAACATACAACTATCTTTTTTTAGTTGTTTATGAAGTAACCCGTTTCAATTCCTCATAGGCAGGCTAAAAACGAAAATGACCGCGCTGGTATAGCTCAATCCCTATGTGTTTCAATTCCTCATAGGCAGGCTAAAAACCAACACCACGATTATTAACGCTTCCCTCTGTCATCTGTTTCAATTCCTCATAGGCAGGCTAAAAACCGCCCCGGCAGTTACCCATGTCGCGTTCACTGTTGCTGGTTTCAATTCCTCATAGGCAGGCTAAAAACATAAATGAATATACCACAGTGAAACAGGTGGGTTTAAGTTTCAATTCCTCATAGGCAGGCTAAAAACCAACAAGGCCCGGTTTTTTGAATTTGCTATTTTGTGTTTCAATTCCTCATAGGCAGGCTAAAAACTTTCAATCCATTTTTGAGCTTGATCTGCGTCCATGGAACGTTTCAATTCCTCATAGGCAGGCTAAAAACCCGGGAAGGGTTGGAGTACGTCACAAAAACTGTATATCCGTTTCAATTCCTCATAGGCAGGCTAAAAACGGCCAAAGAAAAACCAGCTACCGAAAAACCTATACGTTTCAATTCCTCATAGGCAGGCTAAAAACCAACAGTCTCTGCGGCCACGTAGCCCATACAGGCCATGTTTCAATTCCTCATAGGCAGGCTAAAAACGCGTTCTACCCTCGAAATATAAGCTGCACTCACTCCTGAAGTTTCAATTCCTCATAGGCAGGCTAAAAACTCTATAGTCTTCATCATATCTTGGTATCGGTATCATGTGTTTCAATTCCTCATAGGCAGGCTAAAAACGGCAATCTCCGCTCCCGGCAATTGTACCACCTCCGGCAAGTTTCAATTCCTCATAGGCAGGCTAAAAACTTTATTGGTGTTGGTGAGGTACACACAAAGCAAACCTGGTTTCAATTCCTCATAGGCAGGCTAAAAACAATTGTAGCCTGAGAAATTATCTCGTTCCAAGTATGTTTCAATTCCTCATAGGCAGGCTAAAAACTTAAATTCAACTACTTCCCATGCACCGCTGGCTGCGGTTTCAATTCCTCATAGGCAGGCTAAAAACCCGCCGCCCCGCTACCGGGGGCGACCGCACCAGGCTGTTTCAATTCCTCATAGGCAGGCTAAAAACTTTTGTGGTCGCTGCGGTTGTCGCTCATCCTCAATACTGTTTCAATTCCTCATAGGCAGGCTAAAAACATGCCGCGTTGCAGGGTTTCGAGTGTGGCTTTTGAGTTTCAATTCCTCATAGGCAGGCTAAAAACTGCAGATAGGGCAGATTTTCATGGTAAATCCCTCCTTGAGTTTCAATTCCTCATAGGCAGGCTAAAAACAATACTTGCCGTGCCCAATGTCAACACCTGGACTGGCTGTTTCAATTCCTCATAGGCAGGCTAAAAACACTTTTTTGCGACGACATTAGGGGATAGCTGATATAGTTTCAATTCCTCATAGGCAGGCTAAAAACACGTAGACACCCCCGATTTTCCCGGCAATTGCCATGCGTTTCAATTCCTCATAGGCAGGCTAAAAACGGAATATCCCTGATTAGATGAATGGGTGGAGACTGATACGTTTCAATTCCTCATAGGCAGGCTAAAAACCCTGGAGTACCGATATGGAAGGAGGTGCGGGAATGAAGTGTTTCAATTCCTCATAGGCAGGCTAAAAACCTAATATATGCGGAATAAAGTTGTATCGTTTGCCGGGTTTCAATTCCTCATAGGCAGGCTAAAAACCAATATTGCCGAGGTCCAGCAGCTTTTAGGACATAGGTTTCAATTCCTCATAGGCAGGCTAAAAACATGTGTTCCGCGACACTCAGTCGTGATTCGTAGGCGGGTTTCAATTCCTCATAGGCAGGCTAAAAACCGGAGGTGGGGTGATTGAACGGGCAGCCGCAAGCATGTTTCAATTCCTCATAGGCAGGCTAAAAACTGGCTATGGCCAGCTTGGGTGATTATGTATTTGCCGTGTTTCAATTCCTCATAGGCAGGCTAAAAACTATGCCGGCCGTTCTGCTGGAAAACCTGTTCATTGAGTTTCAATTCCTCATAGGCAGGCTAAAAACTGAAACCGTCTATCGGGAGAAAAATGGCGCCGACAAGCGTTTCAATTCCTCATAGGCAGGCTAAAAACCCTCGGTGTCGGTGTCCTCCAGATACCTGATTATCACAGTTTCAATTCCTCATAGGCAGGCTAAAAACTGTATTTGGCCCAGTCGTCGGAATACCCCAGGGCGGGTTTCAATTCCTCATAGGCAGGCTAAAAACCCAAAGTGGGCAGCGCAATGAACATAGACCTCTCCAGTTTCAATTCCTCATAGGCAGGCTAAAAACAAGAACCGCCCAATTTGGTAGGCGGTTCCGCAGTGAGTGTTTCAATTCCTCATAGGCAGGCTAAAAACCGGTATGGGGTGATGGCGGGTGGCAACCCATGACCGGGTTTCAATTCCTCATAGGCAGGCTAAAAACCAGGAGCAAGCCGCCAGGCTGGCTGCTCTGGCTGAGTTTCAATTCCTCATAGGCAGGCTAAAAACGTAATTCTCGGTTAGGAGGATGATTTCCGTGGCCACGAGTTTCAATTCCTCATAGGCAGGCTAAAAACAAAAACGTGCGTAGCAATACGGGAAGGAAGTGGCCTTGTTTCAATTCCTCATAGGCAGGCTAAAAACGATGCAAGCATTTCATACTTTTTGAAGGGAAGAAAAGCGTTTCAATTCCTCATAGGCAGGCTAAAAACGGATGAATACGAGCGGGCTGAGCAGCAGTTGGGCGGGTTTCAATTCCTCATAGGCAGGCTAAAAACGTAGCTGATTGGAGGCGCGGTGGGGATGCGTTTACAGTTTCAATTCCTCATAGGCAGGCTAAAAACTGTTTCCAGGAGCAACAACGTTACCAAAAAAGATAGTTTCAATTCCTCATAGGCAGGCTAAAAACCGTATCGGTAGCATCAGCACCCAGCCTGCTAACCTGTTTCAATTCCTCATAGGCAGGCTAAAAACCCGCCAGTAACATCTATCTGCTCCTGTTGCTCATGGGTTTCAATTCCTCATAGGCAGGCTAAAAACTTTGCCAGAAGTGACTATGAAGCATTTCATGGCAGGTTTCAATTCCTCATAGGCAGGCTAAAAACCCTCGGTTGGTACCACCGGGCGCAAATCGGGGTTTGGTTTCAATTCCTCATAGGCAGGCTAAAAACTAGCCAAACGGGTAGGCAAATCGCAACCATACGTCAGGTTTCAATTCCTCATAGGCAGGCTAAAAACGAAGCGGGTCCAAAGCGCCTTCCTATCCGCGGCGGGTTTCAATTCCTCATAGGCAGGCTAAAAACGGTAATAAAGAGAGGATCGTATACTTTACAGATTCGGGTTTCAATTCCTCATAGGCAGGCTAAAAACTTCCTGCTCCTGGGGTTATGATCTCGGTCGAATCAGGTTTCAATTCCTCATAGGCAGGCTAAAAACCGGCCATGGCAGCCAACTTATCACGGGTCTCAGGATGTTTCAATTCCTCATAGGCAGGCTAAAAACCCATGAAAAAACTCGTGCCTTATATAGTCAATACGTTTCAATTCCTCATAGGCAGGCTAAAAACAGTCCAAGCACTACAGTAACAGGGGCAGCCAGAGTGTTTCAATTCCTCATAGGCAGGCTAAAAACTTGCGGTTGTGTCTTTCACGGTATACCATACCCCCTGTTTCAATTCCTCATAGGCAGGCTAAAAACTCCGCTGCCGACATGTTCTTTTCTGTCTTGGCCAGGTTTCAATTCCTCATAGGCAGGCTAAAAACCCAGCAGCCGGCAGTCAACATCAATTACGATGATGCCAGTTTCAATTCCTCATAGGCAGGCTAAAAACTTCCGCCCGTCCGGATCCAGGGCGCCCAACCCCTCGGTTTCAATTCCTCATAGGCAGGCTAAAAACAGAACGGAGGGATAACAATATGAAAAACATGTTCAGTTTCAATTCCTCATAGGCAGGCTAAAAACGAACATGTCAATTCGGCGCCTTCGCCGGATCCACCCCGTTTCAATTCCTCATAGGCAGGCTAAAAACGCAGCTTGTTCCAGGACGGAGCGGTTGGCCAGTATGTCCTGTTTCAATTCCTCATAGGCAGGCTAAAAACGAAATTATACGGTTTACATTTCGCCAGAAGGATACTGTCGTTTCAATTCCTCATAGGCAGGCTAAAAACGTACCCTGGTGACGCGGTATTGCTGTCCATTAAGCAGTTTCAATTCCTCATAGGCAGGCTAAAAACCAACTCAGTTCACGCAGTTAAAAATACGGAGGGGAGTTTCAATTCCTCATAGGCAGGCTAAAAACCTTCCGGGGCCGCGCTTGCGATGGTGTACACGGCTACTGTTTCAATTCCTCATAGGCAGGCTAAAAACGAACTCATCCATGAGTTTCTTGTATGCTTTGGCTTCGTCGTTTCAATTCCTCATAGGCAGGCTAAAAACGATGGGTTGCTCATCAATGGAGTGCGTTTAGGGGGTGGGTTTCAATTCCTCATAGGCAGGCTAAAAACGCATTTTATCAGTGGGGTATTGCCCGTGGCTTTACTGTTTCAATTCCTCATAGGCAGGCTAAAAACCGACTGGGACGGCAGGAGCTTGTACCAGCGGTTGGTTTGTTTCAATTCCTCATAGGCAGGCTAAAAACCGAGCAAAGCGGAACTACTGGAAAACCTGCGCGAAGTTTCAATTCCTCATAGGCAGGCTAAAAACACCGGAATGTGGTTGTAGAAATAATTGAGCGGGCCAGGTTTCAATTCCTCATAGGCAGGCTAAAAACCCCGGCAGCCTGTGGAATACAAAGCCTCCAGAACGGTTTCAATTCCTCATAGGCAGGCTAAAAACTTGTACTTGTGTCGGTCATACTCTTTGAGAACCTGGTTTCAATTCCTCATAGGCAGGCTAAAAACTCATCGCGCCCCATATGATCCACGCTCTCCTACTCATGTTTCAATTCCTCATAGGCAGGCTAAAAACTCTACACCCGCCCGGGCATTATAGAACTAAAGACCCAGTTTCAATTCCTCATAGGCAGGCTAAAAACGGTATGGGGTGATGGCGGGTGGCAACCCATGACCGGGTTTCAATTCCTCATAGGCAGGCTAAAAACTTCCTGTCCGATACGGCTGTCCAGAAGGTTATTAGGTTTCAATTCCTCATAGGCAGGCTAAAAACTTTCGGAACAGATGGTTTCTGGTTTTCTACTTCTGGTTTCAATTCCTCATAGGCAGGCTAAAAACCTGGTGGAGCCACGTCCATTACCATAGACCGAAACGGGGTTTCAATTCCTCATAGGCAGGCTAAAAACTTATACGGTTTACATTTCGCCAGAAGGATACTGTCGTTTCAATTCCTCATAGGCAGGCTAAAAACGATATCCGGTCGTCTTTCCATTCCCAGGGCCCGGAGTTTCAATTCCTCATAGGCAGGCTAAAAACCAAAGCGAACCTTCTCAAAGGCCCGCTCTCTCGCAGTTTCAATTCCTCATAGGCAGGCTAAAAACCTGCCATGAAATGCTTCATAGTCACTTCTGGCAAAGTTTCAATTCCTCATAGGCAGGCTAAAAACACCCAACGGCACTGGGAAAACTCATTTGGCCGCCGGCAGTTTCAATTCCTCATAGGCAGGCTAAAAACTCGACCAGTCGCCGGAAAGCAAAGTGTGGCAGCCGAGTTTCAATTCCTCATAGGCAGGCTAAAAACTATTTAAACCTCCTTCCATTTCGCCCGAAATGTCGAGTTTCAATTCCTCATAGGCAGGCTAAAAACTTCAAGTGGCCCATTGCCGGAAAGATCCTTGTTTCAAGGTTTCAATTCCTCATAGGCAGGCTAAAAACTAGTATGGCAGCCAGGGTATAGGGCATATATGTTAATGTTTCAATTCCTCATAGGCAGGCTAAAAACTCAGGAGTACCTTCGACAACCATTGAATCCAACCCTGGTTTCAATTCCTCATAGGCAGGCTAAAAACAATGGTACCCGCCACACTGCCGACATTCTGCATCGGGTTTCAATTCCTCATAGGCAGGCTAAAAACTTGGGGCGGGCAGATACGGTCCTTTTGGAAACAACTGTTTCAATTCCTCATAGGCAGGCTAAAAACTGGACCGGAATTCACCTACCAGCAGGCGCTTGAACTATGTTTCAATTCCTCATAGGCAGGCTAAAAACGGCGATATAGTATTCAACCGGGCCTTCATCGTCTTGTTTCAATTCCTCATAGGCAGGCTAAAAACTGTCTTTGTCGTCTGTGTCTACTCGGAGGATATCTTGTTTCAATTCCTCATAGGCAGGCTAAAAACTTCCTGCACAGTGGCCCTACACCAAGGGTGCAGGCGGTTTCAATTCCTCATAGGCAGGCTAAAAACTATCTTTGATCGCTGGTGTTGACCTTGGATAGCTTAGTTTCAATTCCTCATAGGCAGGCTAAAAACCGGATTTGATACGGTGGTAGCCTACACCAACGAACGTTTCAATTCCTCATAGGCAGGCTAAAAACGGAATTAATAGCATCTGCTGCTTCTTGCACGCTCTGTTTCAATTCCTCATAGGCAGGCTAAAAACCCACCGTCCGAATAGTTTGCATGGGTGCGGAAGTCTCTCTGTTTCAATTCCTCATAGGCAGGCTAAAAACGAGAGGTGCGGGCAACCCAACGTGCCCGCACGCGCTGGTTTCAATTCCTCATAGGCAGGCTAAAAACACTTTCCCATTTGCTCCTTGAGTTCTTGAAACATTTGTTTCAATTCCTCATAGGCAGGCTAAAAACATGTAAATTCTCTATGTGCTGTAACTATAGACACCGAGTTTCAATTCCTCATAGGCAGGCTAAAAACGGCTCCGGGATCTTCCGGCATGTGATGGCCGGGGTGTTTCAATTCCTCATAGGCAGGCTAAAAACTTCGTGGTAAAGAGAACAAATTTATTAAGTTGTAACCTGGTTTCAATTCCTCATAGGCAGGCTAAAAACTTTAAACTTAATGTTAATAACTTTGTCGCAGGCGAGTTTCAATTCCTCATAGGCAGGCTAAAAACCTCCAGCCGGGTAATAACCCGGATCTGGAGGTCACTGTTTCAATTCCTCATAGGCAGGCTAAAAACCCCGATAGATATTCGCCATCATGGTATGCCAATTGGAGTTTCAATTCCTCATAGGCAGGCTAAAAACTGATTTCCTTCTCCGGGCAATCCCCCCACCTCCGCAGTTTCAATTCCTCATAGGCAGGCTAAAAACCGTGCCATGCGGCATTCTCATCTTTCACAAGCTGGGTTTCAATTCCTCATAGGCAGGCTAAAAACCAGTAATCAGGATGGCTAAGATGTCATAGGCCAGCCGGTTTCAATTCCTCATAGGCAGGCTAAAAACCTCCCGGCCGCGCACGATCCCTAGTTGAGCCAGGTGCTGTTTCAATTCCTCATAGGCAGGCTAAAAACCCCTCGGAACATAAGCCTGTTGCGGGGTAGGCGAGTGTTTCAATTCCTCATAGGCAGGCTAAAAACCGACCAGGCCAGGGAAGCCAGAATTCCTGTTTTCCGTTTCAATTCCTCATAGGCAGGCTAAAAACTGACTGTGGGGAAATCGGCGGCCTGGCGCAGAAGCGGTTTCAATTCCTCATAGGCAGGCTAAAAACGCGGCTTCGCGCCAGGTCCTGTTTGTGCTCCGATGAGTTTCAATTCCTCATAGGCAGGCTAAAAACGGCATCAAGCCGAACGCCCCCAGGTGTTTGCCGGGAAGTTTCAATTCCTCATAGGCAGGCTAAAAACGGCATCCATCACTTTGAAGGATACGGCGGCTACCCCGGGTTTCAATTCCTCATAGGCAGGCTAAAAACTTCATCCAGCCGCCGATCATGCGGCCCAGTTCGTCCAGGTTTCAATTCCTCATAGGCAGGCTAAAAACACCGCCGTCACGCCGGCAATTGGCGCCATGAGCTGGTGTTTCAATTCCTCATAGGCAGGCTAAAAACCCTGCCATGCAGGTCCAGAGCCGGCCCTGTGGCCGTATCGTTTCAATTCCTCATAGGCAGGCTAAAAACCCAGGTTGCTGGCCATGTCCGCCCGTGGGCCGTCCAGTTTCAATTCCTCATAGGCAGGCTAAAAACGAACGTCGGCCTGCCGGCCCTGGTTGTAGATTTTTAGTTTCAATTCCTCATAGGCAGGCTAAAAACCCATATCATTCTTGTAAAAGTGCCGGCGCAGGTGAAGTTTCAATTCCTCATAGGCAGGCTAAAAACCGGCTCCAGGATGTTGACGCCGTATTCCAGCCTGGGTTTCAATTCCTCATAGGCAGGCTAAAAACCACGTCCGGCCATCTCCGGGGACACAAACCACTCGGGTTTCAATTCCTCATAGGCAGGCTAAAAACGACGCCGGCTTCGAGATTCTTCCCCTCTACGTCCAGTTTCAATTCCTCATAGGCAGGCTAAAAACTCAGCGCGATGTCAACTGGATTGCCAAAATCACCAGTTTCAATTCCTCATAGGCAGGCTAAAAACTGGTGCTTCCCAGTTTGGCAAGTTCTTGACCATGCGGTTTCAATTCCTCATAGGCAGGCTAAAAACCCGTTAAAATCTGCAAAAAATAAGGCATTCATTTTTAAAGTAATTTTTTAACTTCTTCATTAGATTATACTTAAGCCTTATTTCTTGCGGGTTCACCAGGTTGTAGTTGTCGTCAGTCCTTCAGCAAATATACTCTACCATGGATCGACGACATGATAATAGTAACCTTATATAATATTTTCCTGGCCACCTTTTTCTAAACCAATTATTTCTCTGGAGGAGTATTTTGTAGTTCGTAAATTATAGAAAATTACTGAATCCTCATCCTTCCTTATTATTCGTTCCAATTCCATCTTTAGCTTTTTTAGATTGGCTTCTGAGATCTCACCTTCCAAAACGGAGTTTTGAACCCAGTGTAAGTATTGGCGGCATTTTTTCAGCACTTTGGACACTCTCTTTTGATTGACATCATAGACCAAAATTATAAACATGTCAAACACCACACAATAAAATGTCTTACCACCTGGCTACAAACGCCTTGTAATCCTTTTCGCCCATCAGGTGTTTTTCAATTTTATAAAGCTCCAGTCGAATCAGCCTCCGGTAAGAGACGGGATGACCGATCTCCCTGTGGTTAATTGTAGTTTTAAGCTTATTATCTAATTCTTCCACAAAGCACTTTTTAGCTTTTTCTTTTAGTAATATACCTTCAGTATCCCGGTCAAAATCTTTTTTAGTAACCATTTTTTTGCCTACCAAAGTGAAAATAATACGATCAATGATTATTGGCTTGAAGATTTCCGAAAGGTCCAAGTTTAAGGTAAACCGGCGGAAGTTGGTGGCATGCAGGTAGCCGATGCGGGGATCCATATGTGTTTTATAAATTTCACTGAGGCATATGGTATATAGCAAAGAATTGCCGAAACTAATTAGCGTATTGAGATA
>JGI12104J13512_1001844_pt1 | contig 14496 bp, 10 predicted proteins | sample TerdegcTABiofilm_FD_13512 | JGI IMG/M metagenome (IMG submission 13512)
ATCGTCGCAGAAACGCCCCGAAAAGAAAAGATGCTCTTCCCGAAAGAAACCGGCACGGGAAAAGGAGAAGCTGCGCGGACGGATACAGGCCGCCGCGCACTCCTCTCTTCGTTGTTGTTGTTGCGTCACCTTCGCCCCGCTGTCGGAAGAGCCGCTTGCGAAAAAAGGGCGAAGGTTCGGAAATCCAGGCTGTCCTTGTAGCAATCCCGCCGATCAGAAGAGGGTCTGCTCCGTCACGGGGGTGGTCATGGCGGTGAAGGCCCGCAGAAGAAGGCTTCGCCGCACCGACCGGTCCTCCTCGGGTCCCGCGGCGGGGTTGCCCACGGGATGGGGGATGGCCACGCCGGGGACGATACGGTTCGCCCCGACGGTGAGCATGATGGGCACGATGGTGGCGATCTGTACCACCGGAATGTTCGCCGCCGCTTCGATCTCCCGCGTCATCGATGCGCCGCATCGAGTGCAGGTGCCTCAGGTGGAGGTGAGGATCACCGCGTCCACACCGGCCTCCCTGAGGGCGGCACCGATCTCCCGGCCGAAGCGCTCCGCGTGCGCCACGGAGGTTCCCGTTCCGGTGGTGGTGTAGAGCACGGGGTGCAGCTTGCCGTAGACCCCCTCCCTTTCCAGGGCGCGCATTCCGTCCAGGGGGATCACCACGTCGGGGTCCACGTTCGCCCATATCCGGTCGTAGCCGCCGTGAATGGATTCGTAGATGTCCGGAGTCAGGTCCTCCAGCGCGCTGATATCGTAGGCGCCGTAGGATTCCGCGGAGGAGACCCGGATGCGGTCCGGATTGCCCTTGGGAACGACGCCGCCGGAGGAGACGAGGGCGATGGTGGCCTTGCGCAGATCCGCCACGGGAGGGGCCGGGGAAATCCGCCGGAAGGTGGGCATGGGGTACTCCGTGGCGAAAGGCTCTCCCCGCAGGCGGGCCAAAAGCATCTCCACCGCCCGCTCCGCGCCGCTTTTCTCGTGGAGGACGTTCCGCCGGATCCCCCGGGGGAGCAGGCCGCTCTCCTTCGCCGGACCGAGGGGCTCCTTGCGGAGGAGTTTGCGCGTCACCTCCGCCATCTTCGCCAGGGCGTCCTTCATACCCCGGGCGCTGTCGCCGGTTTCCACGAGAACCACGTTCCTGCCGTAGAGCTCCACGCCGGGATTTTCGTGATACATACCGCTCACGACGGGGACCTTCAGCACGGCGGCGGCCTTCTCCAGCACGGCGCCGCAGGCCGTTCCGTACCGCCCGGCGTTGAAGGCGGGTCCCGCGGTGACCGCGTCGGGATTGTGTTCCCGGATGAGTGCGAGCACGTCCTCCGTGGCGGAGGCGAGGTTCTCCGCCATGTAGTTGTCCCCGCAGATCACCGTGGCGACCACCACGGCCTCACCCCCGAGGGCCTGTTCGAGCCCCAGAGCGGGACCTACTGCACCGGGGCGGACGAGGGGGCGCAGATCCGCCTTCTCCTCCCCGCCGAGCCCCGCGAAGAACTGGTTGGTGTAGTGGACGATACGATACGTCACGGTCCGTTCCTCCCTTCCCGAGACACGCCTAGAATTCCGCGCAGCCCCAGCGACCGGCGCCGAGCTCGCAGGTGGAACCGATGACGGACTGCAGCTCAACGAACATGCTGCCGTCGGAACGCAGGCTCTCCGGGGCGCCCCCGGAGAGAAGAGCGATGGCCTCGGGATAGCCGAGCACACGCTCCATGGCAGGTACCTCGATCATCTCGTTCACGTTGCCCGTGGAGACGAAGGCTGCTATCTCCGGGGTGGAATCCGCAAGCCCCTGGCTCGCGCCGTCCGTGCCCGCCGCCTCGTCGGCGATGATCACCGTGCGAATGCCCCGGCGCTCCATCTGTTTCGCGTTGAGGCAGAGATCGGTGTCGGGATTGCCGTACCCCTCCTCGGTGATGATCACGCCGGTGGCGCCGAGGCTCTCCGCAAGGGCCGCGTTCATGGAGGCGGCCCGTTCCTTCCCCGCGAGACGCACATCCTCGGGGGTGACCACCACGCCGAGGAAGTTGAGGTCCTCGCCGTGGCGCCGATAGAGCGCGCGCACCACGGGGTCGTTCTGGTGGTGCCAGGTGGTGTTTTTGTCGCAGGCGGAGACGCAGTTGCCCGAGACCACCGCCCCGTCCAGCACTTCGTTGGGATGGAGCAGCACGGGAAGGGAGGCCTTCATGTCCCCGCCGTGCACGAAGGTGTCGTGCAGGAGTCCCTGGGTGATGGCCATGCAAATGTGGAGCACCCGGGGAAGATCGGGCAGGCGGATCGCCTCGTCGGTCACGTTGCCCTTTTCGTAGACGGAGATCGCGTCCGGCGTCACGTTCCTGGCCGCCGTGGCGAGGTACACCGCCAGGCGCAGCCCCGCGAGCCGGAGCGCCTCCTCGTAGGCGTGCTTCGTCAGGCGCGGATCGGGCTCCACGGTGAGAACCAGGTTCGCCGTCTCGGAGAAGGGCGTGTAGGCCGCCCCCGGGCCGGACATGTCGATGAACCCTTCCTGAAAGGCCACGATGGGACCGCAGGTCACCACCGCGGCGCCCCGCAGCACCAGGGTGAGCCCCTTCCCCGCGGTTCCCGCGGGAGCGAAGAATCCCGGAAAATAGCCGAGGGGCTCCCCCGACCGGGCAAGTTTCACCCGCGGTTCCACCACATCCTTCACCGGAATGATCCGCACCTTCTCGCCCGGATGGGCCAGATCGAGGCGTACCGACGCAAAACGCTCGTCCTTCGCCACTTCCGCGGCGGCCTCCTCGCGGTTCACCGTCAGGACGCCGTTCCAGGCCCCCGTCCTGTCTCCCCACTCGATGCGCCGAATGACGACCTCGTGCAGTTCCAACCGCATGATGCGCCTCCCTTCCCGTCCGCGCCCTCCGGCGCATTCGAACCACCCCGGCGCGGCGGTCTCCGGAGTTCCCCACCGCCGCCGCACACGTTTCCCTCTTCCGTACCCCGTTCCGCCTTCTCACACGTTGTCCGTGCCTTTGACGACACGTCGGGGCACGCAGCTCGCCGGTCGCGCAGAAATGCCGCACTTCCTTCATGCGCATCATAGAAAAGAATGCGTTCTTTTGCATCGGACCGGAGCAAGAACCTTGGGAGAGGAATTCGGGCGTTTTTTGGACGTCCGCACAAAAGGGCGCGACAGGGCGGCGAAAAAAACGCCCGCGCACTGCGCGGGCGTATGTTTCGATGTTCGGCGGAAAGAGCGTTTGACGGGAAGGATGTCTCAGTCGCAGTCCGCTGTTTAAAGTCCACGGTTCGCAGCGCAGAGCTCACAAGAGAACTCCCCGCATCCGGCAAGGGACACGCCCCAGGCGTAAATCTCCGAAGGGAGCGGGCGGAGCAAAATTGCGACTTCCGGGCCGGATCTTGTCGGGACCTGCCCCGGAACGCCCCGCGACAGGTCCGAAGACATCACCTCCGGGAAGTTCCTCCGGGAGCTTCTTCTCTCCAGGCAACGAGATCCTCCACGGTCACCACGGGAAGTCCGTGCTCCGCGCCGAAGCGCAGGATCTCGGGCAGACGGGCCATGGTGCCGTCGGGATTGGTGAGCTCGCAGAGCACACCGTAGGGAGGCAGCCCCGCGAGGCGCATGAGATCCACCGTGGCCTCCGTGTGTCCCCGCCGTTCGAGAACGCCTCCGGGACGGGCACAGAGGGGGAAAACGTGGCCGGGGCGGCGCAGATCCTCCGGGCGGGCCCCCTCCGCCACGGCGGCCTTGATGGTCCGGACCCTGTCCGCGGCGGAGACGCCCGTTGTGACGCCCTCGCTCGCCTCGATGGAGACCGTGAAGGCCGTCTGATAGGGGCTGGTGTTCTTCGCCACCATGGGAGGAAGATCCAGCTCGCGGATCTTCTCCTCGGGAAGGCAGAGACAGACGATGCCGCTGCACTCCCGGATGAGCAGGGCCATCTGGGCCTCGGTGAGGGACGACGCGGCGTAGACCAGATCCCCCTCGTTTTCGCGGTCCTCGTCATCCACGACAAGGACACCCTCGCCGCGGCGCAGTGACGCCAGGGCGGCGCGGACGCGCTCGGAAGGCGTGGCCGGCAAGGTGAGAGCGAACGGGAGCGGGGACACAGCGGGAGAAGGCGAAGGCGCGGCAGAGGACAAAGAACAGGAGCAGGCACAGACATGGGGATTCACGGTAACGACCTCCTCGAATCGAGTCGAGGCCTGAATCGGGGGAGGAACGCAACGGGCAGGGCACGCCGCAGTGGAATGAATGCGGAGGGCTCGCTCTCTCTCGTCCGGACTGTCACCGTCGGCTCTGGCATCGCACCAGATCTGCTGACCCCCGCTCCCCCGAAGAGGAACGGAGCGCTCGCGGGCTCCCCGGCACAGCCGGGATACCGCCGGTGGGGATTCGCACCCCGCCCCGAGAACAGGCTCACCGTCAGTGTAGGCCGATTCGCCGTTCTGTCAAGGGCGGGGGCGGCAGAGCTTCCTCGCGGTTCCACGCGGAGGGGGCGGATCCCCGGGAATCACGGTCCGGAGGGTGTCCGTGAGAGGAACCGGCGAAGCAACTCCAGATTCTGCGGGTCCGTCTCGGTGTCGAGCATGCGCTGAAAAGTCTCGCGCACGGCGGGAAAACGGTCGCTCCCCTTCGCGAGGGTGCGGATCATCTCTCCCCGAACGAGAGGGCTCTCCTCCGCCTGCGCGCTCGCGGCGAGGGTGGAGACGATGCGCTCGTCCGGCTCGCGGGTACCCAGGCTGCGCACGAGCGCTCCCCGTACCTGGGGAACGTTTTCGGCGGCGAGGGTGGCAAGAAGGAGCGTCTCCACGGCCTCTCCGGGCATGCGCCGCAGCGCCGTCGCGGCGGCGGCCCGTGTGGCGGGGTTCTCCGCCCGGAGAAACGCGCCGACGCGCTCCGCCGCAGCGGGGTTTCCGGTGTTGCCGATGGCCTTGAGAGTCACCCGCAACTCCGGCCCGCTCGCGCCGTCGAGCACCTCCGACAGCCCGTCCACGATGGACCGGGACGCCTCGGCGGCGGCGGGGTCGCCGGTGGTGGCGAGCGTCGCGGCGATGACACCGAGCGCCAAAAGAGAGGTGTTCGCAAGGTCCTCCACCCGCTCGTCGCCTTTCGCCCGGGCGAGCCGCCACAGGCCGCTTCGGGCCTCCTCCGTGGGGGAAGCCACGCCGCCGAGGGCGATGACCGCCCGCAGCGCGTTCATGGAAGACGCGACGGGGTTTTCCGCCAGTCCCAGCAGAAAGCGCTGCGCCTCGGGCGTACCGCTCGTGCCGAGCAGATCCACCAGGGCCGCCTGAAGAGCGTCCTCGGTCCTCGGGTCGAGGATGCGGGCCACCACCTCCGCTCCCAGCTCCGGATCGGCCTGCAGCAGGGCAAGCAGCTCCTCGAACCCCTCCTGGTCGCGCCGGTCGAAGGCATCAAGCAGCAACGTGAAACGCCCGGCCTCGGAAGGCGACGTCGCGCCGCTCCCGGATGCCGGAGAGGGCGCGGCTGCCCCACCGGGAAAGGACGTGGCCGCTCCCGGCGCCGGAGAAGGCGTCGCCCTACCGGATGCGGGCTTCGCTTTCGCCGGCGGAGCGGACAGGTCGGGCTCGCCGGAGATCTCCCGGAGCGAAAAGGCCAGGCGGGTCCGAAAGAGGGGCGCGCCACCGCTCGATGCCGCAAGGAACTCCACCCCCTCCGCGGAGGCAAGCCACACCGTGGAAGAGAGCCGGGCCGTCATGTCCGAGGAGAGCACCTCCACCCGCACCGGGGAGGCGGCATCGAGATAGCGTATCTTCCGCTTGCGGATCGTTCCGCCTTCGCCTCGCTCGTAGCGGGCTTCATACTCCCCCGTCCGGTGGGACTCCAGGGCGGTCCAGGCGGCCGCGTCGCCGGAGAGCACGATCTCGGCGGCCCGAAGCGCTTCCTCCGCCACGATGCGTTCTCCCTCGGGAATCGCCTCGGGCAGGTGCACCGCGTCGATGCGTCCGTCCCGGGCAAAGCGCACGGCAAAAGGCACGGACAGACGCTCCGCCATCTCGGGAGCAGGCTGCCCGAACACCTCGCAGGCAAGAGACCCGAAGCGAAGGTCCGCCGTCACGGACTCCGCGTCCGCCGAGGCAACCCGGAGATGCAGCACTCCCGAGAAACGAAGGGTGGAAGGCGCCGCAGGATCCGGCGCCTCTCCGGAAAACATGTCGCTCTGCACCGCCACCTCGTACCGGGCTCCGCCCTCCCACCGCAGTACCGGCGCGGGGGCCTCCTCCAGGGGAGGTTCGGGTACTTCGCGTTCTTCGCGCTGCGTCCACCATCCCCAAAGGCCCATCCAGAGGAAGAGCACCACGAGAATGGCGAAGAGACGGTTCACTCGCATGAAAATCCTTCGCGGAGCTCCGTCACTGGAGCGGCACCGTCACGGACTGTTGCTTGTCGAAGAGCGTGTCGCTCTTGGAAAAGGCGGACCAGCTCACGAGCGATTTGGTCGCCTCGTGCCAACCGCAGGGATAGGGGATGACGTGCCATTTCCAGCAGGTCTTCGGCCAGTCCACATAGAGCTCGATCTTTCCGTTGGGACCCTTGAGCGTGTATCCCACCTTCTCGGTGAGCGTTCCCGTGAGCTGCGTCGCCCCCGTGTCGGCGGCGATGGTTCCGCCCAGCGTCGTGTCGAAGGTGCACCCCACCAGGTAGAGCGTACCCCGGACGCCTCCCTTGGCGACCGCGAGATTGACCGCCGCGGAGGCGTAGGCACCGACGTCCACGAAGGGCGACACGGTCCCCTCGAAGGCGGCGGCGATGTTCACCGTGGCCTTGATGCCCAGGGCTCCGCTCGCTCCCGCGCTCAGCTCCACGGGCACGACGGCGATGACGAACGTCTGGGAGTAGCCCATGCGCTTCTCGATCTGCCAGGTCTCCTCCCAGGAGAAGTTCGCATTGCCGCTCTTGCTGTAGAGCGTCATGCCCGCAAACTCCACGTCGAGATCGAAAGCCGAATCGGTGGGCATGATCGGATTGTAGTGCGCGTCCGACGTTGCCTTCAGGAAATCGAAGGTGTGCCCCAGAATCGTCACGGGAACGCCACCGGAGACGGAGGCACCGATGCCCTGAATCCCGAACCAGGCCTTGCCCAGAAAATCCACTTCCGTGCCGAAATAATTGTTGCTGAATCCTTTGCTGAAGCTCGTCTGAAAGGTGAGCCCCGCCGCATCGGAGGCCGCCACGGGCACGCCCTCGTAGATGTTCACGGGATGAACGATCTCATTGTCGTCACCCCTGGTGGGAACGACCGCCGCCGCCTCGTTCTCCTCGATCGCGCCGAGGGGATCCACAACGAACTTCAAATTTGTGGAAGTCCGCCCTGCAAGACGATTCCGCACGGCCTCGGGAACGAAGACACCCACCATGAGCGACTGCAGCGTGTTTGCGTCAAGGGAGGGGAGAATCAGGTGCTTCACGTAGGAACGGCTCGCGGAATCCCAGAGCAGGACCTCCTCGTAGCCTCTGTCGGTTTCCACGAAGGCCCCCACGGCCACGTTCGACGCGCCGTGCGCCACGGATTCCACGTCGAGCGTCCCGGCGATGTGGCTGCGCCGCACGTTGTCGGCGGTGTGCTCGTCGTGGTTGAGGACCAGATAGGCCGAATGGGGACGCAGCTCGCGCAGCACGAGGTCCGGCAGGTTCCGGTCGTCCGCGACGGTGACGAGGAGGCTCTCCGGAGCCTCGAAGACCACAGCCCGGGAGAGCACGGATTCGAGGGGATCCACCTGGACCACGAGGTTGTACGTTCCCGCGGGGACATCGTCGGAGAAGACGAAGGTCTGCGTGTAGGCCCCCTCCCCCGAGGACACCAGAGGAATCGATGCGCTGCCGAAGTGGTAGCTTTCGATCCGCTGCGTTTCTTCGTCCTTGCTGACGAGATAATAGGCCATGCCGAGGTCGCTCAGTTCCGTGGCGCTGTCGAGAGCCACCGTCAACGACACGGGACTCCGGAGATGGACATCCCCCTCGGGCAGGATTTCCACGGATGTCACCGACACCGACGTGTCCGGCGCGCCACCGCCGCCGCCGCCACCGCCACAACCGCCCAGAACGAAGACGTTGAACACCAGAATCAGCCAGATCAGACGCTTTCCTTTCATGCCACCCATACCACGCCACCTCCCTGTTTTTTCACCGCCCGGTTCTTTCCGTTTTTCCGGTACGCCGCATTCTTCCGGGTACGTATTTCTACCGAGAGAGTACAACCCTACCATTGGAAAAGAGCTACGTCAACGCACCCCGCAGCGAAAGCGGGAAGAAGGTCACCGCCTGTTTCCGCGAGCACCCGCGGAGGATTTCCGCTTCACCGCCAGAAAAAGATCCAGGTCGTCCAACACCTTCTCGTCCACGGGAAGCGCGAGCCAGGTTCCGTCGGGATAGGTGGGGGATGCCTCGTAGGCCTCGCGGACTTCGGAAGAGAGACGGGGCAGGACCGGTTCCAGAGCTTTCCGTTCCGCTCCTCCGAAGACGAACAGCAGCACGAGCCGCCCCCGTTCGGGAATGAGCGTGCAGAACGACTTGGACTTGCGGAAACGAAGGCTCCAGCCGTGTTTCGCCCCACCGAAAATCCAGTCGTTCCCGGGAAAAACGCCGGGATACCGCTCCTCTATCAGTCCCAGAAGGTACTTCCAGTGCCGGAATCCCTCCTCCCCCATCCAGCCGCAAAGGGCCTTCTCGTCGGGAGGGGCGGTCCTGTCGGTCATGCGCTCGCCCTTTTCGTACACAGCGAACCTCCTCCTTTTCCGTTTCATCCGAAGGTGCGGCCATTTTTCCGCGGCCTTTCCAGTGACGAGGACGTGCGGCGCACCCGCCCCCCCTCTTCCGGAACCGTCGGAAGAAAGCATAGAGCGCGTTATGGTGCGCGACAGGATCGCCATGGTGTCCACCGCCGCCGGCGCCGCAACGTGTAGAAGCGCACAATATAGTATAGTATAGTAGCGCAAAGCAAAGTAGCGCATACCCCCGACGGAGTGCCGACGTGAAAAAATGAGAGGCACCGGAGAAGGAGAACGCGAAAACGAAGGAGGCGGGGATATCCCCACCTCCCGGGAAAACATCTCAAAACGCACTCTGGCATGCTTCATTCTGCGAACCACGCGAACCCCGAGAGAGTAAAAGACGGCAGGAACTCCAGGCATTCCGTCCAACCCGGTCGAAGACGGACAGGCGGTCCGCTCAAACGAAGATCCTTACAAGCGAAGAGAAGAAACCGTAGAGACCGTCTCCGGCGATGAGCCCCGCCTCCCGGATGTCCATCCACTCCTTTCCGAAAAGCAGCCGCAGTCCCACCGCCACCATGACACCGATGCCGTAGACGGGATTGTTGATCAGGAGCCCCGTGGCGAAGAGAATCCCCATGGCTCTTCCCGGACCACCGACGAACTGGATCAGCATGCCCGGCACCGCCCAGAGAGCCAGCTCCCGCAGCAGCGACGGATTCGCCCCCGCACCGACTGTCGCGGCGAACACCCGGCTCACCGGCGCCAGCAGATCGAGCCTGAAATGCATGTCCATGAGAAGATACACGACGAGCATGGCGATCACACCGCCCACCATCTCGGCGATGACCTGCTGCTTGCGTCCCTCCCTCTCCAGGGAGGCGTCACTGCCACACCCCCGGATGAACCAGCCGGTCTTGAGATCGTATCCCATATCGGCGAAACAGGGACCCGTGCAGGCGATGTAGCCGACGAGAAGAGCGAGGGCTTTCGCCGGAAATCCCATGAACAGGCCGAGACTCAGGAAAATGATGCTGATGGCGAAGGCGGGAAACCAGCCGGAATGCATGGCGGAGAGACCGACGAGGATGGGGGCCGTCGACGCCGAAAAGGTCGCCCAGACGAGCCACAGCAGGAGCGTGGGAAGGGGCATCGTCGTCAGGAGGCCGCCCGACAGGGCAAGAACGAGGGCACCGACGCCGAAGAGAAGAACGTGGACCGCGATGGCCCGGCGGGTTTCCCCGGCGGTCACGGAGAGAGGCGCCGAGCCTTCTCCGGTGGCAGCCTCTCCGCAGACGGCCCGATGCCTTGCGAAGATGACGCGAAATGCCTGCAGCAGAGAGACGAGGCCCGCCCCGATCATGACACCGTGGGGAATGTAGGTCTTACCGAGGTCCACACCGAAGAGAGGCAGGGAATAGCCGCGAACGAGAAGGCCGGTGCCCAGCGCGGACATGGCGAAGATGTTCGCGATGAAGACGATGCCGATGGCGGCCATAGGCAGCTTGAAATAACTGCCCGCCATACCCGCGACGACGCCCTGGAGAAGACGGATCGCCTTCTTTCCTCCTTCGTCCCCCGCGATGAGTGCCTGCGCCGTGGCAATGCCGGGGGGCCAGGCACCGGCGGCGGGAAACAGGGGCGAGTCGAAGGTTCTGTAGACGAAATGCATGCCGATGAGCGTCGCCGCTCCCGCGCCTAAAAGCATGGGGAGAACGAGATCGGGCTCTCCGAGGGCATAGACGATGCCGACGGCGAGCAAACCGCAGTTGGACGCAGCGAAACCGGCCCCGGAGACCATGGTCTGCACGAGATTCTGCCGTTCGAGGGAACGAAAGGATTTCATCCAGGCAAAGGGCATGCGGGCGAGCGCCATGGCGATGACGGCGCCGAGAATCGACGTGTTTGCCGGAATGCCGACTTTGGCGATGAGCTGCATACAGATGATGGCGGAAAAAACAGAGACGATCACGCTCAAGAAAAGCGTCTGTGGTTCGAGTGCCCTCACTTTTTCCCTGACGTACACGGTGATCACTCCTTCCTCTTGCGACACTCCGCCCCAGGGTACCGCACCGTCGCAGCCGACATCCTACGAGGACAGGGCGACCATGGCGGCACCCATGATCCTGAGCAACCGCAGATATTCCTCGAAAATCAGGTACTCGTCCGGCTGATGCGCCAGATCGGGACACCCCGGAAACCGGGGGCCGAAGGCGACCGTGCGGGGAAGCGATTTCGCGTAGGTGCCACCCCCCATGGAGAGCGGACGGGCATCCTCCTCCGTCTGCTCGCGATAGACCCGGAGAAGCGTCCCCACGGGCTCGGCATCCTCGGGAATCCAGAGCGGAGGCGCTTTCCGGAGAACCGACACGGCATACCCCTCCTCAAGCGCCCGAACCTCCACGGCACGGAGAAGCTCCTCCTGGTCGAAGGTCACGGGGTGGCGGATGTCGAGTGATACGGAGAGGTGTCCATTCTTCAACGAAGCGAGCCCTGCATTGCAGGTGAGCCGCCCCGACGGGGCGTCCTCTGCGGCGATGCCCAGGCCTCGGCCTTCCGTGTCGCCCAGGAGGAGCGACGCGGTTCTTTCCAGTACAGGTGCCCAGGGTTCTTCGGGGAATGTCTCCACGAGCAGCCCGGCGAGAAGCGGCAGGGCATTCACGCCGAGCTCCGGAGTGCTCCCGTGGGCGGAACGCCCCTTCACCGTCAGGGAGACGAGGCTTCCCGTCCCGGAGAGCCGCGCCTCGCATCCGTTTTTTCGGGCCGTCGCCCGAAGTGCGGCGATGAGGCGCTCCGGAGAGAACGCCCCGGAGACCAGCGTCGCCGAGGCCTCCCCCGGAACAGCGTTGATCACGGTTCCGCCCTCGAAGGCCACAAGCCGCACCGCATCTCCTTCGGGAAGTTGTCTGGAAAGAGACAGCCGGAGCTGCCCCTTCTCGGCGTTCACCACGGGAAACGCACCGTCGGGAGTGAAACCGCAGTGCGGCACCTTTTCTTCGGCGAGATACCTCGGCATGTCGCGGCGGCCGCTCTCCTCGTCGGTTCCCAGAAGAACGCGGATGCGCCGTCCCGGAACGATGCCGCACCGGTCGAGACAGTGCAGAATCCACAGAGCTCCGATGATGGGCCCCTTGTCGTCCACAGTGCCGCGCCCATAGAGACGATCTCCTTCGAGCACCGCGTCGAAGGGAGGACGCGTCCATCCGCTTCCGGCGGGCACGACGTCCAGGTGCCCCAGAACCGCCACCGTCTCCGGTCCCTCGCCGTATTCCGCATACCCCACGTATCCCCCGAGGTTTCCCGTCCGGAGCCCCAGGGATCGCGCTGTCTCCAGAGCATGACAGAGTGCCCTGTCGATCTCCTCACCGAAGGGCTTCCCCTGCCGAGGCTCGCCGAGAACACTGGGAATGCGCACCGACTCCTGGACAGATCGGAGAATATCGGGAAAGAGCGCGTTGATGACCTGATCGAGTTCCGTCATCGGAAATCCTCAGTACCCCTCCACACCCATGCGGCGACAGAGATCCCGCGCCGTCGGATCGCGGTAGACGCCGTCCTCCTCGAAGACCTCGCCGTCCAGGAGAATCGTGGGAGCGAGCACCACGCCGTCCGTGTGGGACGCGGCGGCCCAGCACTTTCCCATGATCGCCGCTCCCTGGCTTCCGAGGCCGAATTCGATACATCCGAACACCCGCTCGTCCTCGACGATGCGTCCCGTCGGTGCCGTCACGCCCGGGTTGAACCCAAGCGAGTAGTGCGCAAGACGATACATGTTCGCNTCCNCGAAGGAGGCCATCCACGCACGGAANACATCCGCCTCCGCTCCCCCTTCGATGGAAGTCACCACCCCGCCCTCGAGTTCGAGGCGGATGGGNTCCCGAAGAATCCCGAGCTGTTCCGGCGGAAAGACNGCTCCGTCGAAGACCANCGTGCCGCNGATACTCTCCTCCTCGGGACACCAGCTCACCTGGCCACCCAGCATGATGGGATATCCCTTCTTCGTNGCCTTCTCCCCGGAAAGNCGCACTTTCCTGCCCCGGTTGTATCCCACGAGATCGGTCCCCCTCGCGGTGCGCACCTCCACCTTGTCCGCCCCCTCGAGCACCNTCTGGAAATGCCGNCCCAGCTCGACCATCAGGTCGTACTCCACTCTGGTGATGCAGTTCACCATCATCCTGACGTCCATCCCCGTAAGGTTGATGTAGCGACATCCGGCCTTCAGTGCATCGCGCCAGCTCTGGGAGTGCATGACCGTCGCGTAGGCGAACTCGATCCAGATGTCCGCCGCCGCAGTGGCCGCCGCCATGGGCGGCGTCATCTCGCTCGCGAAGGTCTGGAGCGGTGTCGGATAGTACAGGAGAACCGGTATCGCGGAGACGGAAAACGCCGCTTCCGCCACCGCCTCGGCCACTCGGCGGTCCCCCGAACTGTCGCAGGTGATCACTACGGTCTCGCCGGGACGGGCGAGCATGACATCCCGAACCAGCACGAGTGCCCCACGGGTCAGCTCGAACGAACAAAACGCCCCTGTCGGTTCAATACCGCTCTTGAATTCCACACTGCATTCCCCCTTCGATTCAGGCTCATGTGCCTTCAACCGAGGACAATGCTAGCTGGCTCGACATCTCTCCACATCGGTGCAGCAGAACAACAAAAAGGGGAGTGACTGTTCGAAAAAGTGAGAACATATCCGGGAATGGAAACGGAATGGACAATCAATTCGAATACGGGATGTCCATTCCGTGGAGGAGAAGGGCGAGGTGAAGCTCAAGGCGATTCCTGCTGTCGGCCAGGTCGAGATCCAGCAGAGTCCGCAGGGATTCCATGCGGTATTTCAGCGTGTTGTAGTGGACGGAGAGATCCCTGGCGGTGTTCCTGCCGTTCCAGTTGTTTCGGCAGAGCGCTTCCAGTGTGGTGAGGAGTTCCGCGGAACGCCCGGGGTACCTCGTTTCGGCATCGAGCAGCGGGCCAAGCCGCTTCCGGACAAAGCGCTTCCCCTCCTCCGCGCCGCGGAGCCCCGCGAGAACGCGTTCGAGCCCCAGTTCGTCCCAGCGCACGCAGCGTCCCTCCCGATGCGTCCGCTCAAGGATGTCCAGCGTCTCCCTCGCCTCGGCGTAGCTTTCCCCCGCCTCGGCGAGAGTCCGCTTCACCGAGCCGAGGGCCGCACTCTGGCGGCACCCGGTCCGCTCCTCCACACGGGCACGGATCATCTCCACGGCGAGGACGATTCGCTCCGATTCCTCCGGCGCCGTCAGAGGAATCAGCAGTGCCCACAGGGATCCCATATCCGTCCACAGCGCACCGGGAAGAGCGGCCTCCACGAATCCCGAGAAAAAAGGCCGGCAGACCGGGATCGTCCTTCCCGGCCATCTCTCCGCCTTGTCCCCGGAAGCACGTCCGCCGGAAAGCAGGGCCACCAGAAGCGGCCCTTCGTGTCGCCATCCCACAAGCCGCGCTCTCGCCAGAAGCTCCGGCGTCTGCACACCCCTCCGGAAGAGCAGTTCCTGGAGAAATTCGTCCCTGTGCCTGGATTCCGCGGCAAGGAGAGCCAAGTCGTGCTGGGCGAGAATCATGATGGCCGTCTTGGCGTGGGCCAGCACAGCCTGTTCCAGAGGGGAAAGGGGCTCCCGTCCGGGGAGGAAGGAGAGAGAGCCCACCGCCCTGCCCGCCACGACAAGGGGCTCCTCCCCGCCATCCTCCCACCGCTCCCGAACATGCGCGGGCATTCCTGCGGAAAAGCAGCGCCGGCCCCGCACATGGTCCGCAAACGCGACGGGACACCCCGTGAAG
>JGI12104J13512_1001858_pt1 | contig 14448 bp, 13 predicted proteins | sample TerdegcTABiofilm_FD_13512 | JGI IMG/M metagenome (IMG submission 13512)
GTGTGCGGGTGAGCGAAACCTTGTCTTAACATTTTCAGGATGACTGTGGTGGTAACGGCTTGAAATTTGCGGTTTTTAAAAATGAATGTGGCCTTACTCTGATCGAAGTGCTGGTGGCATTTGTTATCTTAACCATGACACTAGTTACGATGATGGATAGCTTCGCCCTGAGCGGCCGCCAAAACGCTGGTACCTACCGCTACAATGCTGCCATGACTCTTGCCCAAAGCAAGATGGAAGAAATAAAGAGCAAACCTTTTAACAGTGTGGTAAATGTTGCTTTAACGGATTTTTCCACTGAAAATGACTACTCCCAGTTTCCTGGTTTCTCATATGCCGTTACGGTGGAAAACGACGGATTAAACCACAAGAAAGTAACAGTAACGGTTTCTTACTGTGATGAAGGGGTCTTAAAAACATTCAACTTAACGTCCGGAATAACGAAGAGGTGAGAACCGTGGGGTATCTGAGGGGTGAGCGCGGCTTTACCCTGGTGGAGCTGATGCTGTCCATCCTGCTGCTGAGCATTCTTTTTACGGCGGTCTGGGGGCTTTTCGGCCAGGGTTTTATCCTCTGGAAGCAGGGCGAGCATCAGATCGACATGTATGAAAGCCTGCGCATTTCCCTGGACCGGCTGGGCAGGGAATTGAGATACGCCCGGGAGATTAAATCTTCCAGCAATGACACCAATTTATATTTTGTAAATGACGGGGGAACCACCGTAAGATATTACTGCTCTTCATATGCCCTCTACCGCCAGATTCCGGGTGATGTACCCCAGCCGCTGGCAAGTGATATTCAAAGTGTAAGCTTTGCTTACTATAACTCTGCCGGGGCGGACGTAGACGTTTCTGTCCAGGCGGCGGCAGTGAAGCAGGTGAAAATAATGATAACAGCGTCAAAACAAGGCAGTAAAGTTAGCCCGGTTTTGTTAACTCAGAAAGTCAGTCTGAGGGCTTTGTAATGAGCAGGTTGAAAAATGATTCCGGTCAGGCACTGGCCCTGGTTATGATGGTGACATTAGTAATCCTTCTGATGAGCTTGTCAGTGCTTACTCAGGGTACCGAGAGCCGCAAAGCTTCTTTTGAAGAAAGAAGGATCGTGCAGGCCTGCTATATTGCCGAGGCGGGGGCCGAGAAGGCTATCGCGGAGATAAAAAACAACCCTCTTTGGCTGAAAGGCCTGACTTTAAATACTGATTATACTTTTATATCGGCAGTGCCTTACGCCGGAGGGCAGATTACCAGCGTAAAGGTGAAAAGGATAACGAAGTCGGCTAATCCAACCAGATTTTTTGTCGAATCTCTGGGTGAATACCAGGGGGCCAAACGCACCATTCAGGTACAGGGCGAAATGTATGACCCCGTTGATTTTTCGAGGGGATTATGGCTCAGGTCTTCATTGTCACAGTTTGGCCAAAACAGTACAGTAGATTCAGATATTGTTGTTGAAGGTGCTATCACCTTCGAAAACAACTGCAGCGTTTTACGCAACATTACCGCTGCGGAAGACGTTACCATCTTGCAAAATATGACAGCCGCGAAGATAACAACCGCCGGGAACCTGTTGATAAACAACAACGCCCGGGCAATCATGGATGTTGATGCAGCAGGGGATGTTATTCTTGATAACAATACCCAGATAAACGGCGTGGTTAATGCTGTTGGGAATGTCAGTGTAGGCTCCGGCGCCATGATCGGGTATGAAACAGGTGATGGGTATTCAACAGTTTTTCACGGCAAGGACGTTTACTTCAACGGGATCATAACCAATAACGGTCAGACCGGCACGCAGCACCCCGGAGAGGCTCACGCCGTTAATGTGTCATTACCGTCTTTCCCTACATTGGAGCAAAGCTGGTATGCTGAAAACGCCGATCGGATCTTGACGGGCAGACTTACAGGAATGTTTTACGTTGACGGGATTTCGTATGTTTCCGGTGATATCAGCATCTCCGGCATTTACTCAGGAGCCGGTGCCATTGTTGCCGGTGGTAAAGTAACGATAAACGGCGACCTCACCAGGGCGGATACAAACTCCAGCCTGGCCATTATTTCATTTGGTAGCCCGGCAGGTATAGAAGTGGGCAACAACCTTACAGTACACGCTTTGTTGTATACACCCGATAAAGTATCTATTGGTGACGGGACTCATGTTTATGGCAGTGTGGTATGTAATGTCATCGACATTGGGCAGGGTGCAACACTTACTGGCGATGATACAATGCAAAACAACCAGCCCAAGTGGATCACAACTGCCGTTAGTATAACTTCATGGAAGGAAAAGTACTCAGTCTTTTAGTTTTATCAGACATCGTGGGAGGAGCAGATAGTTTGAAATGCTTTCCTAACCTGAAGGGGTTGCTGTCCGGAGGGCTGCTCCGCAAACTGGCCCCCAAGAAGACCCGGTTTGCTGCGGTAGACGTTGGTTTCAGGGAGATTAAAATAATAGAAATCAGCACTGAAGATGGTATCCCTGTGGTGACGGCATTTGGCCGGTTTCCAACGCCTGCGGACGCGCTGGCTGATCCAGTTGATGAAGAGGCCCTGGTTAATGCCTTGAGCGAAGTGGTTCTGACATCGGGAATCCAAACAAAAGAAGTAATTGTCACTATCAGTGGCGACAGGGTAATCACAAGGCACATCAAAGTACCTTTGATGCCTGTTAAAGAATTGGAAGCCGCCGTTAAGTTTGAAGCAGAGAAATTTATTCCTATCCCTGTTGATGAGCTTACTATCAGGTACCTTAACCTGGGTGAAATAGAATCCGGCGGTGAAAAAAATCTCCACCTGCTGCTGGCTGCCGTGCCCACCTCGTTTGTTTACGATTACTATGGATTTTTTACCAGGGCCGGCCTGATCGTGGCGGCTATAGACCTTCAGTCACTGGGTCTGTGGCGGGTCTTCTGCGGTCTTGAAACTTCTGCGGCCAGAACAGGGACGGTCGGCATTCTGGATATCGGGGCCTCTGTCACCCAGTTTGTAGTCGTGCGTAACCGGGCGATTCAGTTAACCAGGGTTCTGCCGGTTGGCGGCAATCTGCTCACTCATTCTCTGGCGGAAAACTACAGGCTTGATTTTCAGGAAGCGCAGCGGATGAAAGAAGAAGAGGGCGAGTTGCTAAATACGGAAGCAGCAGCGTCTGCGACCGCCAGCGCCATGCAGATGGACTTTTCTTTGCGCGAAGGGCTTTCGGTGCTGATTCGTGAAATCCGCCGGTCGCTTGAATACTATATTGCTCAAGAGGGCGCTTCGCCTGTTGAAAGGTTTATCATCAGCGGCGGGACCAGCAAGTTGAAAGGATTCCGGGAGTTTTTCGCCGAAGCTGTGGAGGTGCCGGTGGATTCCGGCAATCCGGGTGTACCCGGATTGCCGGGCGGCGATTCTGAAGACATTCCTTTTGATCCGGCTTTTGCCGTGGTATTGGGCACGGCGCTGCGGGAGGTCGTGGAGTGATGTATAAAGTAAACCTCCTGCCCCCCGAGCTTCAGAGAGACATAAGTATAGATATCAGGAGGCTGGTCAAAAGGGTGGCCATTTTTCTGGTGGTAATTATCCTGGTTCTTGGTTATAGTATCTTTTTATATAGCTTCTTCTCTACTAAAAAAGAAATAGTTGAAACGGAAAAATACCTGAACGAGTTGCAGGTGACTGTTAAAAAAATTGAAGATATAAAAGAGCAACGCCAGAAAAACGAACAATCCGTTCAGCAGTTTAAGGAGCTGGTTGAAAAAAGGCTGACATGGTCATATGTTCTGGATGATTTAAACTATAATCTGCCGGTAGATGTATGGTTGGCAAGTATAGAACTGTCATTTACCGACCTGCAGGCTTCAACCGAAACCGTCGGACAAGCCCCGGAACAACCTAAGGTGCATGTTCCACAAGCACAGACAGGCACCAGGACGGTGCCTGGTGGACAGTCTCTTCCCGCGGGACAAAAAGAGCCTCTGCTTTCAGCTTCACCGCCGGTTCCCAATACTCTGACTGTAGTAGGCTATTCCCGCACTGTACCTTCAATAGGTATCTTTATAAATAACCTGCATAAAATGCCTTATTTCACTAAAGTCACGCTTAATGAAATTGCTGAGGACGAAAATAACGCAGTTATCAAATTTAAAATAACGGCAATGACTAAGGAAGGTGGCAGATAATGTGGCAAAGGCTGCAGCTCCGGGAGAAAATTATGCTGGCCGTCCTTGGGTTTACCTGTTTGTGCTTTATTTTATTTAAGTTTTTGCTGATACCTCAGTTCATTGCTTATGGCGAAAATAAGGACATACTTGCGGATTTGCGGTTAAAAGTGCAGGTTGCTGAAGCTGTAGTCAGATCACAGAATCAGGAAATAGATCTTGCCCGCAGAGTAAATGAACAGTTAAATGAGCTGAATCCACTTTTTAACAATGATATGAATGATGGGCTGGCTCTTGTCCATATCGGCTTGATAGCCGTGGAGTCAAATGTGGAGATTATATCTTTTGTTCCTTCGGCTATTGTGAACAAAACTATTTACCTGGAGTTGCCTGCTAAATTCGAAGTCCGCGGCGATTACCGCGACGTGATTAATTTCATTGGTAAAATAGAAGCTTTACCAGATCTGTCTGAACTCAGGACGTTAAAAATTGAGCCTTTTAAGGAGAAAATAGCAGCAGCGCCGGCGGCCTCTGCCCAAAAGCGAACTTCTCCGGAGGAAGCTCCGGCTGAAGTTATTTCCCTTCAGGATGGCAGGGTTGTGGCGACTTTCGATATAGTTACCTTTACCAGCCCGTCACCAGAGGCCAGGTTGTATATCGAGCAGGTTTTGAGCTGGGCAGTCGGACGGTGTAATGCTTTTTTGACACCGGATATAACATCACCATGTCCCGGAATTAAACCTTTAGATAGTAAAGGCTCAGTCTATAGTACCTGTTATCAATAGGATGAAAATCGTGACATAAAAACCCGCATTTTTTATTTGCCCCTAGATGTGGTGTAAAAGGGTTTTGGATTTTTATAGAGAAGATTTTAGAGAGAAATTGATATGGAAAAGTTGAATAGAATGTTTTTTTATGTAGAGAATACTGTTACTTGAAAGTCGCAGGGGTGATATCATTGATTGATCGAGCAATTCTAAAAGAAGTGCTGGATGTGGCAATGCTCAACGGCGGCGACTTTGCTGATATTTTTGTTGAAGAGAAAAAGACTACCGGTATCGGCTGTGAAGCAGGGAAGATCGAACGCGTGCAATCGGGCGTGGATACCGGTGCGGGAATCAGGGTCCTTTCGGGTGATACGACGGCATACGCGTATACTAATGATTTGACCCGCAAGGGATTGGTTGAAGTGGCAAAGATAGTCAGTCATGCTGCACACGGCGGAAAAAAAGAAGTAAATCTGGATTTTACCAGAATTAAGCCATTTGTTGATTTTTCTTTTAAAGAGCATCCGGAAGATGTTTCCATCGAACGGAAAGTTGCCATAGTAGAGGCCGCTGACCGTACAGCCCGTGCAGTAGACAGTAATCAAATAAAGCAGGTCATTGTCAGTTACGCTGATATTATTCAAAGGGTTACTATAGCCAACAGTGCAGGAGTTTTTGTAGAAGATGAGCGCATTCGTACACGTTTATCGGTGCATGCAGTGGCGGCAGCAAACGCTATGATTCAAACAGGTTATGAGGCTGTAGGTAGTTTATGCGGATTTGAGCTTTTCGACCAGTATAAGCCCGAGCAGGTTGCAGAGGTGGCGGCGTACCGGTCAGTCCAGATGCTAAAGGCAAAACCTGCACCGGCAGGTAAAATGCCCGTGGTTATGGCCGGTGAAGCCGGGGGCACTATGGTACATGAAGCATGCGGCCACGGCCTCGAAGCTGATCTGGTGCAAAAGGGCCTGTCTGTATATGCGGGGAAAAAAGGGCAGGAAGTAGCTTCCCGCGAAGTGACTGTGATCGATGATGCGACCATGATTGACCGGTATGGCTCTTACCGCTTTGACGATGAAGGAATTCCGGCGCGTAAAGTTGAACTGATCCGAAACGGTGAGCTTGTGGATTTTTTATACGACCGGCTAACCGCTATGAAAGAAACTAGAGATTCGAATGGTCATGGACGCCGGGAGTCTTATCAGCATAAGCCGGTTCCGAGGATGAGCAATACCTTTATCGCTCCCGGAAAGATGAATCCAGATAAAATCATCAGGGATACAAAAGAAGGCCTGCTGGTGAAAAAAATGGGGGGTGGCCAGGTAAATACTACGACAGGGGATTTTGTTTTTGATGTAGCTGAAGGATATTTGATCAAAGAGGGGGAAATAGGCCCGATGGTGCGGGGGGCTACCCTGACCGGGAATGGGCCGGAAGTGTTGCGCATTGTGGAGATGGTTGGGAATGATTTAGGTTTTACTATTGGCACATGCGGTAAAGAGGGCCAGGGGGTTCCGGTGAGCGATGCCCAGCCAACAATGGCGATAAAACAGCTTATTGTCGGAGGAACCGCTCATATGCCGTCGGCACCTGTTGGCCGAATCAGGAGGATATGATACTATAAGTTGAATAAAAAGGGCCGTTTGAAGGCATGATAACCTGGTTATTGGTCGGTTACCTGACGGGGTTTGCCGGGCAAACAATGCTGTAATAAGCGATGGATAAGTATTATTGTTGCTAAATGCTTTTACCTGCTGGTGGCACCGGCCATATATGGTATATATAAGTTGATAGATAAAAGTATATGGAGTTTGCGTGCATTTTATAACGAAATTTTTATGGACAGGGTAATAAAAATATGATAAAGTTTTTAGCGAAGTGGAGAACATGAGCTGGAAGACCTGTCTGAAGTGCGGACAAACAACCTGCCGCGAAAGAGGGGTGGTGAAGATATAAGTAAGGATTGGGCCGCGGAGGTCTTTTCCCTCATGAGAAAAAGGCCATCGTGGTTTTTGTTTTTTATCTTATATAGAAAAAGTTTACTTGTATGAAGGGGGAGTGTGGGGATGCTCAGTACGACAGGCATCATAGTCTTTATTTTACTTCTAGCAGTAGCAGGTTACTTTATGACCATGGGGGCAGCAAAACTTTATAACAAAGTTAGGATAGGTCGCCCGATAGAGCGCACTGACCGGCTGGCGGAACGTATTATGGGGTTTTTTGGCCGTCAGGATTGTCAGCGCAAGATTGCGAGAGAACCGGCTGCGGCCTTAATGCACCTTCCTATTTTATACGGTGTAGCTTTATTTGCTCTTGGTGCTGTTCACCTGGTTCTGGAAAAGGTATTAGGTCTGGTTATTTTCGGGTCGCCGTACTTTTATTTAATTACTGAAATTGGCGGTATTGGACTCTTATTCGGGATTTTGTTTTCAGCTGTCCGGCGGTATATCCAGAAGATTCCCCGTCTGGACGTAGGAACCTGGAAAGAAGAAAGGTTTATTGTTTTTCTTATTTCAGATATTAGCCTGGTTGTGATAGCATTCTTCCTTTCCTACGGGTTCAAGCTTATCGCCTCGCCTGATTATTTTGACCAGTGGAGACTTTCCCTGGCACCAGGTACCTTATTGGTTGCTTCGTTGTTTTCAGGGGTAGGTCCTGCCCTGGCAGGCAAGCTTGAGATGGTTTTCTGGTGGGTGCATATTGTAGCTGCCTTTGTCCTTATTGGGATACCGCGTTATTCTCCATTAATTCACCCCATGGCGGCACCTTTAAATATAATATTCAGGTACTTGGACGATAAGATCGAGCCGCTTGAGAGGATTGACTTTGAAGATGAGGATAGGGAAACTTTCGGGGTTAATAAATTATCAGATTTCACCTGGAAGGATCTCCTGGATTGTTATGCCTGTGCCGAATGCGGGCGCTGTCAGGATAACTGCCCGGCTTATTTGACAGGCAAGCCGCTTTCACCGAAAAAGCTACTGGCTAAAATTAAAGAGCACCTGGATGAAATAGTACCAGGTGAACCACGGATCAAGCTAAGTAACGGACATATAATCTTTGATCAAGAGCCGCAGAAGTCGGAAGATGATGAGGACGTCAAAAAGCTGGTAGGTGAGGTAATCGACGAAGAGGAAATCTGGGCCTGCACTACTTGCCGGGCGTGCCGAGAGCAATGCCCTAACATGAATGAGCATGCTAATAAGATAATCCAGCTCAGAAGAGCGTATGTTTTGGACGAGAGCGAGTTTCCTGCGGAAGCCCAACTGACGTTCACCAATATGGAACGTAACTCCAACCCGTGGGGAATTGGTTGGAATTCTCGTGCTGACTGGGCTGCTGATTTAGGGGTTAAAATCCTTGGTGAGGCCGGCGATGAAGGCAGCAATGTAGAATATCTCTATTATGTGGGCTGTGCGGGATCTTTCGACGACAGGATCAAGAAAGTATCAGTATCTCTGGTTAAGGTTTTGCAGGCTGCCGGTGTAAGTTTCGGTATCCTGGGAACGGAAGAAAAGTGTTGTGGAGATTCGGCACGGCGGCTGGGCAATGAGTATCTGTTCCAAAGCTTGGTTGAGGAAAATATTGAAACCTTCAAGAGCTATGGTGTTAAGAAAATTATTACCACCTGCCCGCACTGCTTCACTACTTTAAAGACTGACTACAAGCAGTTCGGTGCTGATTTCGAAGTGATACACCATACCCAGCTAATTGAGCAGTTAATCAGCGCGGGTAAGATTAAACCCGGCTCCCTGGGCGAGAAGATGAAGGTAACCTATCATGATTCATGTTATCTGGGGCGTTATAATGAGGAATACGAAGCGCCAAGGAAGATTATCGGTGCCATCAAAGAGCTTTCCTTGGTAGAAATGGAAAGATCCAGGGAAAAAGGCTTCTGCTGCGGTGCGGGCGGCGGCCGCATGTGGCTGGAGGAAGTTATTGGCAAACGGATCAACATTGCGCGTACCGAGCAGGCACTGGAAACCGACCCGCAGGCGATTATCTGTAACTGTCCGTTCTGCCTGACTATGCTTGAGGACGGCTTGAAGGATAAGGACGCTGTTGACCGGGTCAAGGTTTACGATGTGGCCGAGTTGGTAGTACGGGCGACTTCCTAAACGATTAACCAGAATCATGAAGCCGGAAGCCAGAAACTATGCTCTTGTTCTGGCTATCCGGTTTTGTGTTTTTTATTAAATAAACAATATACCTCATTGGTTCGAGCTTTTTATGTTATATTATTTTTTGTTATAATAGTAAGAAAAGTTGGAGGTCTGGAACAATGCTCACCAATTGGCGGCGTTTACTGTTACTTATTATGGTAGGGGCTTTTATAGCTGGTATAATGTTTACCGGGGGCTGTTATTTCGCCAAAGATTTTTTACCGGTCAAACAGGGGATGCAGAGTGGGGCGCCGGCAAATGCTGACTCACTTCCCGGCGTGGGTCCCGATGCTATTGCTGATGTAGTCGCCAGTTCCAGTCCGGCTGTGGTTAAGATATCGACCAAAAAAGTTAGTTCGGGTGAAAATGCCGACCCATTTTTCAGCGATCCGTTTTTCCGCCAGTTCTTTGGAGCGCCTTTTGTTAAAAAACAACAGGAGGAAGGTCTTGGCTCCGGTTTTATAATTTCAAAGGACGGTTACATTTTAACAAATGAACATGTTGTGGATGGTGCCAGCGAAATTTTAGTTACTGTCACCGGTTTTGACAAAGAGTTTGAAGCAAGGGTTATCGGATCCGATTATGATCTGGATCTGGCATTATTAAAAATTGACGCTAATTCGGACATGCCTTTTTTAAACCTTGGCAACTCTGACCAGATCAGGGTGGGAAACTGGGTGATAGCTATCGGCAACCCCTATGGGCTGGATCATACTGTAACAACTGGTGTGATCAGTGCCAAAGGCCGCCCGGTAAGTGTGGGGGACCGTCAGTACGAAAACTTGCTCCAGACCGATGCGTCTATTAACCCGGGCAATAGCGGCGGGCCCCTGCTGAACCTGCAGGGCGAAGTGATTGGAATCAACACGGCCATTAACGCTCAGGCCCAGGGGATCGGTTTTGCCATACCGACCAGTACGGTTCAACGCGTACTTGAAGACCTAAAAAGTGGCGGAGTTAATGCGCGCCCGTGGATAGGTGTTCAGGTCCGGTCAGTGGATGAAGAAATGGTCCGCTACCTTGGACTGACGGAAGCAAAGGGGTCTGTTGTAGTAGGCGTAGTGGCAGGCAGCCCGGCTCAAAAAGCTGGCCTGCGGCAATGGGATGTGATTGTGGAGTTTAACGGTGTTAAGGTTAACAATGCTGATGAACTTGTCGCGGCGATTAAGGCTGCTCAGGTGGGGAGCAAGGTAAGTGTTTTGGTGGTGCGCAACCGTCAGCTTTATCCAATATACATTGTAGTAGCCGAAAAACCAAAGAATATAAAGTAAGTTAAAGAGATAGTTGAGATATGCTAATGAGATAATTGTAGCATATTTCAATAATTTTCATTAATTTATAAGGAAATTTATAAGGATTACTTAAATTTCATGCGCCACGCCTTTAATGGTGTGGCATTTCTGTATCTGTTGTGCAATCAGGCGGGTAACGGTGCATTAATTCCTCCCTGGTCATCACCACATATTTGGGTGATAATTTATTTCGGTAAGATTTCAGGTTCTTATAACCGCCGGGGTGAAAGAGAACCAGGAGCATTTTTTCATACCAGCCGGCAACTGTGCAGAAAATACCAGGTTTTAGATCATAGACCGTAAAACCGAAGCGCTCTGCGCCCCGGTGCAGCAGGGTGATTCCTAATAACACTTTAGCCTGGATGAATTTTTCGTCGTTTTTCATCAGACTGGCCAGCTCAGGCAGTCCCTTGCGCACTTCCTGCATGGCGGTTAAAGCCATGCGCTCAATTGATGTGTTTTCTTTAATCAGATTTAACAACCGCTCATTGTTTAAGTGAATCTCAATGTAATAATCCCCGGAACGCAGTAAAAACCCACCTGGCATTTTCCATTCCTTCCCGCGGTAACGGCGAAGCGCCAGCCGCCAGATAGATGTACTACCATTCCCGAGATCTTTGATCCCGGCCAGACGCCGGATCAATCTGTCTATCAAACCCCAAAACAATAAAAGTATTTTTTTCAAGATTGGCCTCTTGCTTTTGCTAAAAACGATTTCTTCCAGGGGTACCACCTGCAACCCCCGGTGTTTAATTTCTTCCAGTATTTGAGGTAGTGCGGCCACTACCCGCGCCGGTCCTCCTGGTGATGCTCCTGGGTTTGAATCGCTATCGTGAAGGATTAGTATAACTCCGTCTCTAATTTTGTTCAATACCTTGCGGGTTATGCTCTCCGCAGAGGCGCGTTTGCCCCAGTCCCAACTCATGTAAGTCCAAAGCACCACTTTAAAACCCTTGTGCCAGTAATACCATATCGAGAACAAGTTAAAGAGGCCCCAGGCTGGACGGTAAAAGCGAGTTTTTTGCCCGGTGAGTTTTTCAATGATATTATTGGTTTCCGTTATTTCTCTGGTTGTGGCGATAGGTCCCAGCAGCCAGGCAGCCTTATGATGGAAACCGTGGTTGCCAATCTCATGTCCGGCCAAAACAATCTGTTTTATCAATTCGGGATGGGCTCTGGCCTTAATACCGTTTACAAAAAAACAGGCCTTAACCTGATAGCGCTCCAGGATATTAAGTACTTGCGGCGTATAGTAGGGGTCTGGCCCGTCGTCAAAAGTTAGGGCAATTTTGCCTTCTCCTTTCTGGGCACGAGATATCACACCTACTTGGCCGAAACGTGTTAATAATGTAGGTATGATATTATATATCAGTAAAAATGCGAGTAAGATGTCGAGAAATGTGTTTAGTAAAGAAGAATCCATCTAAAAACCCCACTTTTTACTGTTTTTTTTCGTTTAGAGCTGATTGCTTAAAAAGAGTTTTTCTATAGGATATAAAAAATAAAAACAGGACATAATCGTCAGCAATATTGTACTTAAAATGATGGCAGCATGTATTCCCAGGTATTTTGCTACCACACCCCCTATAACTGGCCCAATGGCTACCCCCAGCCCTTCAATAGTGGAAAAGACACCCCATCCGGAGGCCTGTCCTTCTGGGGGAATAACTTTAGCAAGGAGGTTATTCCATGCTGGGAGGACTATTGCATAAGAAAATCCTACCAGAGCTGCCAGTAAATAGGCACTCAAGATATCGTGTACAATAGAAAATACTGCCAGTGACAGGGCGCTCATACCAAAACCTGCGCTCAATAAAGTTTTTAGCTTAACCCGTTTGGCCAGCCGTCCCATTGGCAGGAATGATAGTGCTGCCGCTGCCCCGCCGACCAGGAGAAGAAAGCCATACTGTTTTGAGTCGAGCCCGATATTATTTTGTGCGTATATTGGCAGTAAAGGTAACAGGAGGCCGCCCGTCATGGTCTGAAGGAACATTCCGGGTAAGAGTACTTTTTTTACAGCTTGATTTTTTATCATCTTAGAGATTTCCTTCCTTATGGAAAAGCCGGGATTTTCTCTGGCATTACTTGTTTTTCCAGGGATGAGAGCTATAGTCACGGCTAGAGCACTGCCCCATAAAGCGATCAACAGCCAGAAAGCCAGGCTGTAACCCCCGTCAATAAAAAAGTTTATTACCACGGGGCCGCCGCCACTGCCGGCCAGCCATACTGCAAAAATGGCACCCACCCGGGCGGCACGTTCTTCCAATTGAACTGGTGCCACACTGCTGATCACGGCAAGCCATATTGGTGACACACCCAGCCCCAAAAAAGCTGAGCCAATTGTTAGGACAATTGCCGATGGGAAAAGCTTCATCATCAGCAGAGCTGCCAGACCCAGCAAGAGTCCTGCCGGCACAATCGAATGTCCACGGCGGTCAAGCTGCCACCCGGCCGCGCCTTTACAGAAAGTTTCTGTCAGGTAATGCGCAGATACAGCAAAGCTGGCCGTGGCGACTGATATGCTTAAGTAATTTACAGTATAAAGTGGGAGAAAAGTGAGGAAAAAAGCGCCACGTACGAATTCTATTAAAAAAAGGACCAGTAAAAGACCAATTTCTTTTGGGGAAGAAAGAATAGCTTTAAGTTCGTGCAACGGATAAAGCCACTCCTTTACCAGTAGTGGAAGAGTAATATTGAAAAGAGTAATCACTGCAATTATATACTATTGGGAAGGTTAGGAACAATTGTAATTCAAATTATTGATACTTATTTAATCTTAATATATAATCTAATTGAGAATGGTTCTATTTATCTTTTAAATGATAATGATTATCATTATAGGTGATTGATGATAATGACATTGGATAAAGCAAAAAAGGGGCAGCTGGTGAAAATTACCGGAATTCCCAATGAGTTGATCAGAGCCCGGGCTATCCGTTTTGGTATATCTGAAGGAGCGGTTGTAACTTGCCGGGAAATAGTGCCGGCTGGTCCGGTGGTTGTCGCCATGAATAAACAAGAAATAGCTATCGGCCGGAGCCTAGCCAGGGTTATTTTAGTAGAACCGTTGTAGATTCAGGGTAAAAAGGTATTCGTCGAGTGCTGGTACAAGCAGTCTGTATTATGTTGAAAGCTGAGGATATCTCCATATTCATGGCAGTTATAGGTACAGTATATCTAAAGGCGGTGATGATGTGGAAAACGGTGGGATAGATGTTGAGATCCCGGCCGGGGGGAGAAAGATTGTCCTGGCTGGTAACCCAAATGTTGGTAAGTCAGTTTTCTTTAATGTTCTTACAGGTCTTTATGTAGATGTTTCAAATTACCCGGGGACTACTCTCGAAATAGCCTGCGGCCGCTGCAACGGCGATGTCATAATAGATACTCCAGGAGTTTATGGGCTTTCTTTCTTCAGCGAGGAAGAAAAGATTACCCGTGATATTGTCCTTGCTGCCGATATGGTGGTGAATGTGGTAAATTCTGTTCATCTAGCTCAGGACTTGTTTCTCACCTTACAGATAATTGATATGGGCATTCCTATGGTAGTAGTGCTGAATATGATGGACGAGGCTAAGGAGGAAGGACTTGAAATCAATGTTTCCCTTTTGGAGGAACTGCTGGGCGTTCCCGTTTTTTCAACGGTGGCTGTTCGCAATATTGGTGTAGATGAGTTAAAGCAGAAAATTTATTTTGCCCGGCCTGGTCGTGTTGACTCCACCTTGCTCGAAAAAATTAATAAAATAAATCCACCGGCAGGCAGGAGAGAGGCGCTTTTGCTCCTTGAGGGAGACCCCGAGATCAGCCAGCGATGTGGAATAAAGCCTGGAACGGAACGGGAAGCCATATACCGTGCCCGCCGGGAAAAAGCAAATCGTATTGCTGCGCAGGTTATAAAAGAATTTAGCAGGGGCGCGCGCATCGCTACTAGATTGGGGCACTGGATGCTTCAGCCTGTAACCGGCTTTCTGCTTCTCGTCTTGACTCTGTGGATGGCTTACGAACTGGTGGGGGTTATCCTGGCCCAATTCATAGTTGGGTTTACCGAGGACGTGATGAAAGGGTGTTATGAGCCTGCGATCCGGTCAATAATTGGC
>JGI12104J13512_1001871_pt1 | contig 14330 bp, 9 predicted proteins | sample TerdegcTABiofilm_FD_13512 | JGI IMG/M metagenome (IMG submission 13512)
CCGCCTCAACCATCGACTTGAACCGGTTTAACCGAGTGACGGGTTTTGACCCACCCTCTTCAGCCATTCCAGTATTAATATCTCTCCTGTAACCGGGTAGAGGCGGGGGCGTGTGCCAGCCCGATAAATTCCCTCCGGGTGGCCGGGCATGGTTAACCGACAATCAGGTAAGCCCGCCACCAACCATAATCACCCACGCGGGTCGAGCTCAGCAGGTGAAATCCAGTAATAAAAAAAGACTTGACATAGTGTGTTTCTTATTATATAGTGCGCCATATGGTAATATACGATAAACAATATATGGCCCCTGGCCAGAGGAGAGCGAGCCATGAACCCTGAAATTGCCAACTTCGAAACCGAGATGAACAGGGGATTCTTGCAGGTACTGGTGCTGGCCCTGCTCGAAAAGGAGATGTACGGCTATTCCATGGTCCGTACCATCCGGGAGCTCGGCTACGAAGTCGAGGAAAACACCCTCTATCCCCTGCTGCGGCGGCTGGAGAAAAACGGCTGGGTCAAGAGCAAGTGGGACCTCGGCGAGGACCGGCCCCGCAAGTTTTACGTGATCACCGCTTCGGGCCGGAAGCTCCGCGACGAGCTTCTGGACATCTGGAGAAAACAGGATGAAATTTTGAAAAGAATCATGAAGGAGAAAGCCCATGTATAAAAAGCTTGACGACTACCTGGAGGAAATTAGCCATTTCCTGGCGGAACGCGAGGAGAGGGAAGAAATCCTGGCCGAAATCAGGAGCCACATCCTGGAGAAAACAGAGCAGGAATTCGGCGAGGTAACCGAAGAGGCCCTGGATAAAGTTATCGCGGCCTACGGTCCGCCGCGCCGGGTGGCAGAAAAATACGTTGAAGGCAGGCCCATCATCGCCCCTGCCTACCGGCGGTTTCTATTCCGATATACCGGGCTTCTGTTTGCAATTCATTTCTTGTTCATGGTGGTAGCGGTCATCTTCAATCAGAGCTTCATCGCCTTTCCCCTTATTTTCATTCCCAGGCTGGGTGTGGGTGAGGCTTTGCTGTATCTACCGACGGCTTTCCTGACTGACCTGGGTATAGTGGCCCTGGTGCTCTACCTGATCACCCAGAGCGGAAAGGAGGTCAGGCTCCCCTGGCCGAAGATAGCCGTTGACCTGGAAGAAGTGGCCACTCCGGCCGGAATCCCGTTGCTCAAGCGGCTGGCCATGATGCTCGGGCTGACCGTGATGGCGGCCCTGACCGGGCTGTCCGTGTGGCTGTACGTAAAGTTTCAGACCATATTTTTCGTGAATATCATAAATCTCAGGTTCGTCGAGATGCGGCCCATCTTTACTCCGGAAGCTGGACGGCGGATATCGCTGATCGTGATAGCCACGCTGGGACTGCTGGTCAAGCTGTTTACAGGGTCCCGCTGGGTGGATGTTGCTTCCAACTGTATCTCCCTGGTTCTGATCGGCCTGCTGCTGCGCCAGCCGTTTGATAATTTATTCGCCATAAAGGTGCCGGAGAGGCTGTTACCCAATATCAAGCTGGCCCTGATCATCATGCTGCTGTTCATCGCCGTCATGACCACAGTAGAGCTGATCAAGAACCTGGTATATCTGGGCCGCAAGAAGCTGGCTAAACAACCTTAAGAGGGGACACCTGCAGGTGTCCCCGGCTTTTTCCCCATATGGCGAAAATGGGCAAAATAAGATAACAGATAAAAAATTATGGGGACAGTTGCAGGTGTCCCCTGTTCGCCCCTGGACAGATTTTTAGTGCGATAGAGATGAAAAAAGCCGAGACCACCCCTTACCCACCCCTATCCTTAATATCCTTGACACCGCTCAGGATGGCGATATATAAAGCCTTGGAACAAGGAGGAAAGGATGAATAAACGCGCCAAGCATTCAGCCGGCATTCTTTTGGCCGCCATCTGTCTGCTGTTTTATATTCAGGCTCCGGCCCAGATCCTGGAGGAAAAAGCCAGCACCACGGAGGCCCTGCGCCGGGGTATGAATTTCATACCGACACCGGTTTACTCAGAGGCCGAAGACCAGCGCCTTCTGGAGCTTTTCAAGGGCCTGCGGGTGGCCGACATCACGGACGGGATGGATGCAATCGGGCTGCAGAATATCGGGCTCATGGACCCGGACATCCACCCGCTGTGGCGCGACACGACGCGCTTCACCCACCGCTTCGTGGGCATAGCGGTGACGGCCAGATACGTTCCCACCCAGAAACCGCCGGCCGGGTCCAGGTCCACCGAGGATTACGACCGCTGGGCCGGCGACTGGTACGAGCGGCTATCAGGAGAGCTGTTCACCCGGCTGATTCGCAAAGGAACCGCCCTGGTGATCGAAGATGCGCCCGGGGCCGACGTTGGTTCCATTGGCTCCTACAACATACTCGAATGGAAAAGGCTGGGTTGCGTGGGAGTGGTGACCGATGCCACCGCCAGGGACACCGACGAAATAATCGTCGAGCGTGTTCCCCTTTATTTCAGGAAGCCGGGGCGCGGCATAAGGCCCGGTCGGAACGAGCTGGAATCGGTGAATAGGCCCGTAGTCTGCGGCGGCGTGCTGGTCGTCCCCGGGGACGTGATCGTGGCCGACGGCGATGGGGTGGTCGTGGTGCCACGGGCCAGGGCCGAAGAGGTGGCCAGGTACGCCAGGAAGATAATGGAAGCCGACAAGGCCGGCCGCCGCGACCTTTATAAAAAGGTCGGCCTCAAGGAAGACCCCACCATAAAATAAGAGGGGACACTTGCAGGTGTCCCCGAATTTTTCCCCATATGGCGGAAATCGGCGAAAATAAATAACAGATAAGAAAATATGGGGACACCAGCAGGTGTCCCCTCTTCTCATCCCCTCTTCTCAAAAGTAATTTCCGTATTTTTTGAGCAATTCTTCGTGAATCTGTTTCGCCCGGCTGACCATCTGCTCAAATCGCGGGTCTCCCCGGAGCATTTTCAGGCAGGGGTCGTTAATCAGCCTCAGGTATGGATAGAAGGTTCCTTCCGACATCTCTTTCTGCATGGCCGCGATGGCCTCGTCTTTCATCCCCAGCAGAGAATAGACTGTTGACCCGGTTGACAGGGCAAGGGCTTTTTCTTTTTCTCCCCGGGCCGCATAGAGCTGGGCCTTGTATTCAGGAAGGACCCAGAAGTCCGGCTCCACTCTTTGGAGCTCTGCCAGCAGTTTCTCGGCCTCTTCATATCTTCCCGCCTGGATCATGTGCCTGGCCAAATGCCCAAGGCAGAACGGATTCTGCGGATTCAGGTTCAGAGCTTCTCTTAAGTATAGCTCAGATTTCTCAAACTCCCCCAGGCCCCGGTAGCAGGTGGCCAGGATGGTCCTGGAAAAGATATAGAAGGGAGCGAGTTCAATGCTCTTCAAAAAGAAGGGAATAGCCGTTTCGAACAGGCCGATCTCTGAAAGCGAGTATCCGATTGCTGTGCAAATCGTGTGGTTATTCGGGCTCTTCTCAAAGGCTATGCGGTATTTTTCGAACGCCTGGTCGTATTCACCTCGGAGGAAGTTGTTAAACCCCCTGGCCAGATTTGAGCCCGCGTATTCGGGGTCAAGCTGGTAGGCCTTTTCTCCATAGGAGACAACCTGGTCCAGGTCCTCCTGGCGAACGGTCAGAGAATATTTATGCCAGTAAGCCCAGGCTATTCCCAGGTAGGTCTGGGCATAGCCCGGGTCAATTTCCCTAGCGGCTTCAAACATCTCCAGGGCCTTGATGAAGTCCTCTTCCCTGTAGGTAACCACGTACCGGCTGTTTATGAAATACATTCCCTGAAGATAGGCTTCGTAGAGTTTCATATTATCCGGGCGTCCGGCCCTGAGAGCTTCAACCGATTCGAGACTCAGCTTAAGTTTGAGAGCAGTGGCAATGGCCTGGGAAATTTCGTCCTGGATGGCAAAGACTCCGGACAGCCTGCGGTCGTATTTGTCCGACCAGAGATGAAAGCCATTTTCGGCATTTATTAGCTGGGCACTGACCCGAATCATATCTCCTTCTCTCCGGATGCTTCCCTCAAGGATGTTGGCCACGCCCAGTTCCCCGGCGATCTCCTTTATGGACTTCTGGGTGTTGTGGTAACGGACGACAGAGGTGCGGGAGATGACCTTTAGTTCTCTGATCCTGGAGAGCTGGCCGATGATTTCCTCGGTCATCCCGTCACAGAAGTATTCCTGGTCCTTCTGAGGGCTCAGGTCAACAAAGGGAAGAACGGCCAGCGAGTTCTTCCATATGGGAGTTGAAACTGGCTCTTGGGCGGGTTCCTTCAAGCGAAGGAGCAGGTTTATATCGAGAACTATGGTAATGAGGAATATCAGAGGAATCAGAATTAACTCTGGTTTTAATTTCCCGGGTCTTTCCCGGCCGGCAAACCACCGCCAGGTCAGGGTGCCGAGGAGGGTACCCACCAGGGTGATTATGGTTATATCCAGCAGCTTTTCGGGAAGATGATAATGAACGACCAGGACCCAGTGGACGATTTCATATACCAACCAGCCGCCCCCGACAAACCCGGCCAGGATTTCCACCATCCGCTTCTTACGCATCTGATCCAGGAAATCTTTTAGCCCGGATGACCCGGCCTTGGCGGCGTGCGGGTTTTCCCGCCTGGCAGGACTCATGTTTCCCTCTAACCCGCTATTAATTTATATGAATGTTCAGAATCAAGTCAATTAACAGAGGGGACACCTGCAAGTGTCCCCGAATTTTTCCCCATATGGCGGAAATCGGCGAAAATAAATAACAGATAAGAAAATATGGGGACACCAGCAGGTGTCCCCTCTTCTCATCCCCTCTTCTCAAAAGTAATTTCCGTATTTTTTGAGCAATTCTTCGTGAATCTGTTTCGCCCGGCTGACCATCTGCTCAAATCGCGGGTCTCCCCGGAGCATTTTCAGGCAGGGGTCGTTAATCAGCCTCAGGTATGGATAGAAGGTTCCTTCCGACATCTCTTTCTGCATGGCCGCGATGGCCTCGTCTTTCATCCCCAGCAGAGAATAGACTGTTGACCCGGTTGACAGGGCAAGGGCTTTTTCTTTTTCTCCCCGGGCCGCATAGAGCTGGGCCTTGTATTCAGGAAGGACCCAGAAGTCCGGCTCCACTCTTTGGAGCTCTGCCAGCAGTTTCTCGGCCTCTTCATATCTTCCCGCCTGGATCATGTGCCTGGCCAAATGCCCAAGGCAGAACGGATTCTGCGGATTCAGGTTCAGAGCTTCTCTTAAGTATAGCTCAGATTTCTCAAACTCCCCCAGGCCCCGGTAGCAGGTGGCCAGGATGGTCCTGGAAAAGATATAGAAGGGAGCGAGTTCAATGCTCTTCAAAAAGAAGGGAATAGCCGTTTCGAACAGGCCGATCTCTGAAAGCGAGTATCCGATTGCTGTGCAAATCGTGTGGTTATTCGGGCTCTTCTCAAAGGCTATGCGGTATTTTTCGAACGCCTGGTCGTATTCACCTCGGAGGAAGTTGTTAAACCCCCTGGCCAGATTTGAGCCCGCGTATTCGGGGTCAAGCTGGTAGGCCTTTTCTCCATAGGAGACAACCTGGTCCAGGTCCTCCTGGCGAACGGTCAGAGAATATTTATGCCAGTAAGCCCAGGCTATTCCCAGGTAGGTCTGGGCATAGCCCGGGTCAATTTCCCTAGCGGCTTCAAACATCTCCAGGGCCTTGATGAAGTCCTCTTCCCTGTAGGTAACCACGTACCGGCTGTTTATGAAATACATTCCCTGAAGATAGGCTTCGTAGAGTTTCATATTATCCGGGCGTCCGGCCCTGAGAGCTTCAACCGATTCGAGACTCAGCTTAAGTTTGAGAGCAGTGGCAATGGCCTGGGAAATTTCGTCCTGGATGGCAAAGACTCCGGACAGCCTGCGGTCGTATTTGTCCGACCAGAGATGAAAGCCATTTTCGGCATTTATTAGCTGGGCACTGACCCGAATCATATCTCCTTCTCTCCGGATGCTTCCCTCAAGGATGTTGGCCACGCCCAGTTCCCCGGCGATCTCCTTTATGGACTTCTGGGTGTTGTGGTAACGGACGACAGAGGTGCGGGAGATGACCTTTAGTTCTCTGATCCTGGAGAGCTGGCCGATGATTTCCTCGGTCATCCCGTCACAGAAGTATTCCTGGTCCTTCTGAGGGCTCAGGTCAACAAAGGGAAGAACGGCCAGCGAGTTCTTCCATATGGGAGTTGAAACTGGCTCTTGGGCGGGTTCCTTCAAGCGAAGGAGCAGGTTTATATCGAGAACTATGGTAATGAGGAATATCAGAGGAATCAGAATTAACTCTGGTTTTAATTTCCCGGGTCTTTCCCGGCCGGCAAACCACCGCCAGGTCAGGGTGCCGAGGAGGGTACCCACCAGGGTGATTATGGTTATATCCAGCAGCTTTTCGGGAAGATGATAATGAACGACCAGGACCCAGTGGACGATTTCATATACCAACCAGCCGCCCCCGACAAACCCGGCCAGGATTTCCACCATCCGCTTCTTACGCATCTGATCCAGGAAATCTTTTAGCCCGGATGACCCGGCCTTGGCGGCGTGCGGGTTTTCCCGCCTGGCAGGACTCATGTTTCCCTCTAACCCGCTATTAATTTATATGAATGTTCAGAATCAAGTCAATTAACAGAGGGGACACCTGCAAGTGTCCCCGAATTTTTCCCCATATGGCGGAAATCGGCGAAAATAAATAACAGATAAGAAAATATGGGGACACCAGCAGGTGTCCCCTCTTATCATTCTTACCTTTTCTGTTGCTCTTCCAGCAGGAATTCCCACTTGATAATTTTATCTTTTAATTCCCGGGAATCCGGGGCCTCCGGGTTGAGTTCCAGGTAGGCGGTCATACTCTTTATGGCCTGACGATAATCCTTCAGGGCTTCCGCGGCCAGGGCCATGGCCTTGTAAATATCCGGATGGTAGAAAGCAACCTTCAGCGCATCCTTGTACTCCTGGATAGCCCTGGCGTAATTTTTATCCTCCAGCAGGGTTTCGGCCCTTATCATCCGTTTATGAGCCTCTTCCGGAAGCACGAAGATTTCCGGCTGCGCCTTCCTTAATTGAGCCAGGCGTTTTCTCAGCGCGCTCTTTTCCTCTTCGGAAGATAGATTGAAAAGGGCCGCATATTCAGCCAGGGCCTCTCGGTAACGGTTGCTGCCCTCCAGGGATTTTATTTTCTGTCTTTTTTCTTCAACGTAGGGCTTCATGGCTTCCCGGGCCATAGCCAGGTACCCCTGATAAAAAACATTTTTTGAATTTAAGAACTGCTCTGAAACCTGGCCAAAGTTTTCCGCTGCTTTCTCCCAGTTTTTGGCCCTGGCCTGGCAAATGGACAGTAATAACCGGTCGAGTTCCTGAGTCCGGTCAGACAGAATCCTCGCCACTTCCTCCCAGTTTCCGCCTCCCCCTTTTTTTGATTCCTCAATCATACCGGCCAGGCAGAAAGCCCTCCTGGCCCAGATTTCATTCGGGTCCAGGTTGTAGGCCTCCCCGGCGTTTCTGACCGCTTCATCAATACTGCCATTCAGAAACAAAATCAGGCTTTTCATTCCATAACACATGGAAGCCGAGGTATGAATTTTTGATTCGCTGGTCAGAGCAAAACTCAGCGGTTTTTTCTGGTCTCTGCGTTCTACCTCCAGGTTCACCACATTGCCGGCGACCGGCTTTAAGGCCTGCCTGAGCGCTTCCACTTCAATTCCCCTGGTGGGTTTCCCGTTGATGCTAATTATCCTGTCACCCGGCTGAACCCCGCTTTTTTCAGCGGGAAAAGAAGGAATCACTTCGGTAACAACCGGATATTTATCCTCAATCTTAAAAATAATACCCGTGCCGGTAAATATCGATTTCTGAATGTACTCATCACAGGCCGAGATGGCCTGGTCAAATTTCCCGCTCCCCATCCGGCTCTCCGCCAGGAAAATGTAAACTGCAGAAGCAGATGGAGCCTTCTGGAGAATTTCCTCTGCCTCGGAGTACCTTTCCCCCGACATGTATATTCTGGCAATCTCCAGGTAATTATCCGGGTCGGACGGGTCGAGGTTTATAGCCCTCTTAAATGATTCAACCGCCCTGTCATAATCCTTCTGGTTCCTGTAGATGGTGCCCAGAAGCCAGTAATAGGAACTCCTGGGTTCAAAATCGATGGCTTTCATGACGGCGGCCACGGCCTCATTATATTTCCCGGCCCCGCGCAGGCAGGCCCCGAGCAGGGCATAATAATCCGGGTCCTTGGGGTTGAGCCCTATGGCTTTCTGGGCAGCGGTAATACCGGCTTCATAATCACCATTATAGTAATAGGCCCGGCCCAGCCAGAAATAGCAAACCGACGTGGACGGTGCCAGCGGGATGTAGTATTCCTTCATAAATTTAACCTGGTAATAGGTTGGAGGCATATCGTTGTACTTCCTGGTGGGATCGGCCAGGGATGACCCGGCCGCTTCGTTTAAGTACCTTATGGCCTCCGCCGGCTGGTTGTTGGCCAGGTAAGCTCTGCCCAGCCAGTAAGACCAGGCATCATCGAGCCGGTAGACCTTCATCCCCTCCTTGTGTACGTCTATTGCTCTCTTCAGATATTTCACCGCCTCCGCATACTGACCATCCCTGAAATAGGATAACCCGAGTAGAAAGGAAGCGTGAGAAGCCAGGTCACCGGTTTCCTTCTCTCTTTCAACTTCCTTTTTGAAAAAAGCAATGGCCTCCTGGTACTTCCCGTTGTTAAGAGCGTCAAGACCCGGACGGTATTTTGTTTCCGCAGGACCCGGCAGACTCAAGAACGTTATTAACACCAGGAGCAAAAGTACCTGCTTGATCAAGCGGAAGTGCATGGTGCCCTCCTTCGGTTAAATTTTAGAGGTATTTTATATAATCAACAGATAAAAAGTAAATTGGATATTCCGTTCCCCAGCCACTCCCTGGGTGTGGCCACGGCAACTTTTCCCTTAATTTTACCCCTGACGTCCACTTTTGATTTTTATGAAACACGGCAACCTTTTCCTTGACACCCCCGTCGAATAAATTCTATGCTTTTATTAAATTCCGCCGTGTTCCATAGGAAGGAGGGAAAAATTTTCCCGCGGTCTTGAGATTTATTATTATGGGGAGGAAAAATGAAGAAATTTTTTACGTGCCTTTTTGTTGCGCTCCTGGTTTTGACCTTTTCCTGCAAGAAGGCCGAAGAAACGAAAAGTGACAAGCCCGAGAAAACCGTTAGCAAGACGGAACGACCGGCAGCAGAAGCAAAATCAGAACCAGCGGAGAAAGCTGAAAAAACGGCTGAAAAGGTAACCGCCGTCGACTTCGAGGTGCTGAAACAATTGCTGCCCGAGAAGTCAGGCTGGACCAGGAGCAACGTCCGGGGGCAGCAGTTCACCTACGGTGAGGGCCAGACTTCCATGGCTGAAGCTGATTACAGCTCCGGTGAGGCCCGCGTCCACGTCCTGATACTGGATACGGCCCGCATCGCCTGGACGATGGGACAATTCCAGCAGATGGTACAGATGGGTTTTTCGGCCAAAGATGACAGGCACTACGTCAAGACCACCAAGATCGATAATCTTCCAGCCATTGAAGAATACGATTACCGGAACAAAGATGGCCAGCTGCAGGTCCTGATAAAGGATAGGTTCCTGATCACCATCCGCGGGACTAAAATTGAAAACACCAATATCCTTTATGATTTCTTTAATGCCATTGACCTGAAGAAGTTTGATTGAAAAGAGGGAGCGGCTCAAGGCATCCCTCCTCAATCAAGCGTACGTTTTATTGGCCATAGCCCAAGCTTAATTGGCCTGTCTAACTGGGCACTCGAAAACAATAGCTTCCCCAACCGCTGGTCCGGTCCAAGTTAGATATCAGGCAGAGACTGGAGCGGAACTGAAATCTCGACACCGACTATTTCCTTATTAAGAAAATCCCGAAGTCACGGTCATAATTTGATACCAAAGGATTAAGAGCGGTTCATTATCTGGACTGATCCCGGGTGTTACCAGACAAGGCCAGAGCGGAAAATTCAAAACCGGGCTGGTTACCCACGATTCAGTCTGCCTCCTGTGTCAAAAAAGTGAATCCAGCACCGCCGTCGCTTTATTGTGCCGTCCTCCGCCGAGCACCCATAGCTTCCAGGCTGTCTTTTTTATTGATAGTCTGCTGGAAACAAAACTATAATAAGGGGAAAAATTAATATAGTGATATATGAAAATTCAATCAGGAGGACACGATGTCAGTAGAAAAATTCCCTGTAATTGAATCCGTAAGAATGAAACCCAGAAGGCACAGGGCCTCGAGCAAAGAACTCAAAGGCTTGATGAAGCCAGTCTTAACAATACCTATTATCATCCTCATTCTTCTTATTGTTTCTTCAATGCTGCCTCTATCCGCCCTGGCCATCTCCGGCCCTGAAAGCATCCGCACCAATAAGGACAGGCTGGTGGTCATGGCCGTTAAGGGACAGGTGGCCCATCCCCAGCCGTCTCGCTACTATCTCACCACCTGGGACGGCCGGCCAAAGATGGCCATTGGAGTGGCCGGGATAAATTACACGCTCAGCCTGGGTGATCCGGTTTTCGGCTGGGCGGCCACCGACCAGGTCACCGTGGGCGTGGCCACCGAAGGTGTCGGCGAAGACAGGTTTCGCCAGGCCTGGCTGACCAACACCGCCATCGGCAATGAGGTCCGCGTGGTCGGCGGCGCAGCCCGTGGAGCGAAGGGTGTGGTCATCGGAAAATTCGGTGGCTATGTACTGGTCAATTTTGATGGCGAAACCAGGGAAAAACTGGCCTACGGTGACGAGCTCCAGGTCAAGGCCGAGGGCATCGGTCTGCAGGTTGAAGGTTTCCCGGAAGTTTTCGTCCACAGCCTGTCGCCGGGCGTTCTGGAAAAGATGGGTATCCAGGTTCAGGAGGGGAAACTTGTTGTCCCCGTGGTGAAGAAGATTCCGGCCGAAATCGTTGGTTCCGGTCCGGGGGCGGGAAGCCTTTTCGGGCATTTCAGTATCCAGACCTGTTATCCGCCAGACATCAAAAAATACGGACTCGACGAGCTGCGCTTCGGCGACCTGGTTTTCCTGGAAGACATCGAGTGCAATTATGGCAAAGGCTATTACAGGGGCGCGGGCACGGTGGGGGTCGTGGTTAGCGGGCCGAGCGATATTTCCGGGCTGGGAATTGGGGTGACCCCGGTCCTTTCCTGCCAGACCGGAAAGCTGACCTTCAAGCTTGACAGCGAAGCTAACCTGGCCAGGCTGCTTGGCCTGCCGGTATCCGCTAAAAAGACCGTGAAATCAGAAATTTCAACTGCCGCCTCTGCCCAGCCGGTTGCGAAAAAGGCCCCTTACCAGGGCCCGATCAAAACCAACAAGGATGAGCTGTTGACCATTGCCGTGGAAGGCGTTATTCAACCGGCCGGAGCCCTCGATTACTCCCCCGGGTTTGACGGGAAATCAAAGCTCGGGATTGGCATGGCTTCCATAAATTACAACGTGAACTACGGCGATACAACCTACGGCTGGGCCGAGGGTGACCACGTTGAACCGGATGTCACCATCCAGGGACGCGACCGCCAGAGTCCAATGGAAACGGCCCTGGCCCTTCTGGCCTGCATCGGCAACGAGGCAGTCGTGGTTTCCGGCGAAGCTCGCGGCTGCAAGGGCATTTACATCGGCCGGCACGCCGGCTCAGACGACAAGGTCTGGTTCCCGGCGGAAGTCAAGGAAAAACTGGCCATCAACGACCGGGTACAGGTTAAGGCGCGGGGTGTCGGGTTGAAGATTCTTGGATTTGAGGATGTCCGGGTAAACAAGATTTCGCCGGAAGCGCTGGAAAAAATTGGCATCGTGGTTGAGGGCAACCAGCTGGTGGTGCCGGTGGTGATGGAAGTCCCCGGGTATCTTATGGGCTCGGGAATCGGCGGCCAGGGAATCGAAGCCATCGACTATGACATCCAGACTACCTGCCCGGAAGCGGTGGAGAAGTTCAACCTGAAGAAGCTGCGGCTCGGTGATATAGTGGCCATCAGGGACCATTATGATTACTATGGCCGTGGCCGCTACGAAGGGGCGGTCACCATAGGCACTATCATCCACGGCTTCAGCGATTATTCGGGTCATGGTCCCGGAGTCAACCCGATACTGAGCGCCATGCCCGGGCGCATCAAGGTCAAATTGGACCCCGCCGCCAACATGGCCCGCATCCTCGGGATCAGGCAGGCGCGATAAAGGGATGAAATTCATGGGTCAATTTATTTTATTGGAAATTAAATAGGAGGGTAAATCAATTGACGGCCGGAATGAAAAAGGTTTTTAGTAAGGTCGGTTTGATTATCCTGATCCTGGTAATCATAGTGCTGGGCGTCAGGGCCATTCTCAATTACGCCATCGGGCGGAACCTTGAACGCTGTTTATCTGAAGCCCGGGCCGAAGGGTTGCTCATCGAGGCCAGCTCCCTGTTGCCTCCGTGCCCCGGGCCAGAAAATGCCGCTCTGCTGTGGAAAACAGCCGAATCCCTTCTGGTAATCGAATCAGAAGACAAGCAATTACTCGCCAGGGTGAGTGACATTTCTGGCTGGAAGGAATTCAGCCCGGAAGAGAAGACCAAGCTGGCCGCAATCGCAGGAAAAAACCGGAAGGCTCTCGACCTGATGCTCGAGGCTGCCGGCCGGAGATGCTTTCAATATGCAATAACCAAAGCCCCCGTCCCGATACAGGAAATGCCTAACGCCGTGCTCCTGATGCAGGCCACAAGACTTCTGGCTGCAGATTCAATCTTTAAGGCGGAAAGCGGGCAGCTTGACCTGGCTGTGGAGCAGATGGTGATGGGGCTAAAGTTTTGCCGGCTCTATGCTGATTCGCCCTCGGTTATGATCTATCTCATAGCCATGGCCAACACCAGGCTGCTGGCCCATAACCTGAACCGAGTTGTCTACGGACGAAACCTGCCCGAAGAAACAGTTCGCCACCTCATGGAATTGCTCGACCCGGAGGGGTGGCGAACAACCATGGCCATGGTTTTCAAGCGTGAATTCTCCGGTTTTCTGGTTGAATACTACAGACATGTTCTCGCGGGCAAATCCCTCGGGGGCATCAACGAAAAGCCGTTAGAAAGAATCTATTTCTGGCTGACCCGCCCGCTCCTGAAAGCCGAGTTGATCTGGGTCTGCCGTCGCCAGGCCGCCACGATGGAAGGCATAACCGAGCCATTTTTCAGGAACGAGAGAGCCCGGGCCGGGTTACTTCAAGACCCGAAAATTCCTGCCGCCTACCGGATGGCGAGGCTCCTTCTGCCGCATCTGTATACGGTTATATTGAAAGAGGCTACCCTGGAAGCACAGCTCGAAGCGGCCAGGGCCGGACTGGCCGGCAAGCTCTTCCGGCAGGTGAACGGAAGATATCCTGCGACCCTGTCGGAGCTGGTGCCCGGATTCCTGGCGAAAGAACCGGTTGACCCTTTTACCGGGCAGCCGCTTGTCTATAAAGCTACAAACGATGGTTTTATAGTATACAGCCTCGGTTCGAATCTTAAAGACGACGGCGGCCGGATGTCGATGATGACCCAGGCGGTAATGGACAAGGATGACGACTGGGCCTGGCAGGATAACTCGCATTAACGAGTTTAAACAAATCTGTGCCCCCGTTTTCTGCGTTCCGTGTTTTGTAGAGTCGCCTATCTCTTGTTGCCAGCTCCCTGTCTGTTTTTCCAAAGATTGAATCGATTTATGGTTTATAGTTTGAATGCCTTAAAGGGATGTTTTATGATATTAATCGAAAGGAAACTTATGATGGGGAAAAAAATCATAGCCATCGCGGCTGTCTTGTTGGTTTCGGTCTTTATGTTTCAGAGTTGCGCTTCCCTGACTGATTTTGCCAGTATCCTGGCCCAGCTTCAGCGCCTCAAGTTCAAGCTGGGCTCGGTGGAGGGTTTTTCGCTGGCCGGTATCTCTCTGGGCAACAAGGCCAGCCTGAACGATTTTTCTGTTCAGGACGGATTGAAGCTGGCCCAGCTTTTCGGGTCAAAAAAATTGCCGGTTGAATTCACACTCAACGTCATAGCCATAAATCCCAATGATGGAACCGCCGGAAAGGTCAAGTCCGGCGCCACCTTGAGCGGGCTGTCGGCCCGGCTCCTGATTGACGGCCAGCCCACGGTCTATGGTGATATTGACAGTCCGATTGAAATCCCGGGCACCGGCCAGGAAACAATTTTCCCGCTTCGACTCAGCCTGGACTTGTACGAATTTTTTGGCAACCAGGGATTGGACAAGCTGTTGCAGCTGGCGCTGGCTATCGGCGGCCGGAGCGGCAGCACTTCGCGCCTGGCTCTTGACATTCAGCCCAAGGTGGTGACT
>JGI12104J13512_1001873_pt1 | contig 14304 bp, 12 predicted proteins | sample TerdegcTABiofilm_FD_13512 | JGI IMG/M metagenome (IMG submission 13512)
GCGCGGAACGCAATTATTTCCCGGGAAATAGTGTTCCTCCGTAGAGTTCAGATGGACAGCGCACCGTTCTTCTCTGCAGAGGAGGGCGGTGCGCTGTCCATCTCAAGGAAGCTGTGCCGCCACGCCACATCTTTTTCAGGCTGCACACTCGGCACAGCATGGCACAGCACAGTCCGGTAGAAAAGAACCTGTGGCGGATCGCTTTGAACGAAAGACATGGAGCGCCATGCCTTTCGGGTCGTTCATGAGTCTGTAGCGAGAGAAGCTCTTTTTTCAAAGCTGTTCTGTATGACACGGAAGGGAGTGACGTGTCTGGACGTGTTGTTGTCTGCCGCGAAAAATACGAAGGGGAACCGTTTCTGACGGAAAGACGGGCGGATGGTGTGACTCCTTTGCAGCTGCCTTTCTCCATGTGCAAAGGAGAGTGCTTCTGTTATAAGTGAACGCAATCACGACATGTTTGTGATTGTCCACATCATGGTTGTGTTGGTTTGAAATGTCCCGCATCGTCGACCGGTTGTTTTGTGTATGCAAATGAACCAAAAACTTTTTTCTTTGTGGTGTATAAAAGCGAAGAGATGAAGGAGTGCTTTGCTGAAGGACAAGCTCAAGGGAAGGATGTGAAAAGGATTGGGGGTGTGCGCGGGTAAGGGCACGGAACTTCTCCTTCGATGGGAAGGAATGTTTCACGTGAAACACCCGTGCCTCCCTATTCTGTTTCTCTGATCCGGGGTGATCTTCAACGGAAATAAAGAGGTTTCCAATCGAGAGTGATGTTTTTCCGTTTACCTTTGGTGAGAAGTGCCGTTCATGTGCAAGTTTTCTTCGTCTTTCGAGGCTGTTTTGATGTCTCTCTCGACAGGGGAAGGTGTGCACCGTAGACCTTGCTGCTTTTTCTCGGAGATTATTTCTTAGTCCTTGTTGCGGTTGGAACGTATAGCTGCACTGTCAAAGAATGCTCCCGCTGTTCTTGTTGCGGTTGTAGTGCAGCTTCATGACGAGAATGCACCTCCCGGGATTCCCGGTGTTGTCGAAGGGTATGTTTCACGTGAAACATACCCTTCGGGCGAGTGTCCAATCAGGCTGCTCTTGAAACATCTACCTTCAGTCCTTCTTTTGCACCCACCGATGAAGAGGAATGTGACCACGAGGAAGGGCAACATGTTCGTGAGGGCGTCGAAAAAAATGACGGGCAATCTAAGAAATCTCTGGGAGCCTCTGAATGAGGCTGCGTCAGTCCCCGTAGGGTGCCTCGCAGATCCTGATGCGACCTGAGGCAAGGGAAAACGAAAGGTCTTTATTCAGAGCTTCGAGATTACGTCAGCCCCGCAGCGCACTCGCAGAGCCTGATGCGCCCCCCGAGTCAAGGGAAAGCGAAAGGTTTTTGTCCAGAATTTCTTAAAGGTGAAGAAGGAGAAACGAGAGACGAAGCAAAAGAACGTCGTCGCGTTTCTCGTGCGATCTGCGACGTGGTTCTTTATGGTATGCTTTGAGAAAGGTCTGAAAAATGCCGCGCCGATCTCGGAAAAACGTGATGAGGTCGAGAGAGGGACAACCTCCACTTGGCCAGAGCTTTCTTGAAGAATAATAAAAGACATCCTCCTTCCGTTTCTTCTTGAGTGTGGGGAAGAAGATCTTTTCGGAAGAGGAGCCTGTGGGTGAAGAGAGCAGATGCGACCATTCGGTGAGGTCGTTCTTGTGAGGGTAGTCTCTTGCAACGGCTTTTTGCCCAAAGGAAAAGACGTTCAAAGCGTGCGTCGAGAGGAATGGGGCAGCACGTATCGCTTCTCACAATGGCCATGCAAGTTGCCTCGGATACCACTCCGGTTGAAATCTATCATCGGGAGCCGTCGTTGCCACCGTTGTGTTTGAATGGACAAACCGGGTGTGTTCCTTTTTCGGAGGGCGTTTTTTGAGGAGCAAGTGTGCGCTCGGATTTCTTCGGCGTTCTCCAAAAAGAGCAATGGCGGACGGAATGGATAAGGAGATGTGTTCATGCAAAGACTCTTTGCTCCGTGGAGAATGTCCTACATTGGTTCGATTCCTCCGAGTGGTTGTATCTTCTGCGATTTCCCCGCACGCAGGGATGATCACGCGACCTTCATTCTTCATCGTGGAGAGACGTGTTTTACTATTATGAATATCTATCCGTACAATCCAGGACATATCATGGTAGTCCCTTTTCGGCACGTTGCCGACTATGATGAGCTTTGCGACAAGGAATTGCTCGAAATGCACCGCACGGTTCGACAATGGCTGCGGGTAATACGAAAGATCATGACCCCACAGGGATTCAATTTGGGGGTCAATGTCGGGAAGGTCGCGGGAGCGGGCGTAGCCGGGCATGTCCATTTGCATATTGTGCCTCGCTGGAATGGCGATACGAATTTCATGCCGGTCTTCGGCGACGTCCGGGTCGTTCCTGAAGCCCTGGAGGCCACGTACGGCAGGCTCAGAGAAGGATGGGACGGAGAGATTTCGGGTGAAGAATAAGACGGCGGAGCAGCAGGATTCCTTTCTCGAACCTGCGATGCCCGCGAAGGCGGAGCGCACCATACGTCGCTCTCTTTTTCTCGGTCATGTTCGACAGGCCGCAACGGAAGAGGAGGCGCGGAATCATATTCGGGACATTTCGAGACAATACGCGGATGCCAACCACAATTGCTGGGCCTATCGGGTGGGGTATCCCTCCGTGCGGGAGTATTATTCGGATGCAGGGGAGCCTTCGGGATCTGCGGGAAAACCCATTTTAGGTGCCATTCTTCGGAGTGGACTCACGCATGTCGTCGTTGTGGTGACCCGCTATTTCGGAGGCATCAAATTGGGGGTTCGCGGACTTATCGATGCGTACGGCGGTGTGGCTACGGAAGCCCTGTCTTTGGCGGGAGTCCGAGAGCGTCGTCTTTCTCGGCTCTTTCGTGTGACCGTTCCCTACGAAGGATACCAGCTCCTTTTGCGCCGTCTCGCTGTTTTCGGAATTGTGGAGAGCGATCTCTCCCCGGAGTTCGGGGCTTCGGTGATCTTCGACGTTGCCGTGCCACGCTCGATGGAGGAAGAGGCGGAAGCTCTTTTTGACGGGCATGTGCAACGCGGCCTTCTTCTCGCGTGGGAGCGCCGATCCTAAGAAGAGGGTGGACACTTTCTCCAGCGCTGTGTTCCCAATGAGGGCTGCCCGGACGTCGGAGTAGATCTCCCGCTTCTTCTCCTTCACGTGGGAGGCCACGGTCCGGTAGGAGCAGTCGAAATCCGGATATGTCCCCTCCAGCCGCGCGTGGACGCGCTTCGCCGCAACTCCTTGTTTTTTTCCTGTCGCAGACACCCATAAAAATGTATCTAAGGGACATCCCGATTCCTGCACATGTGACCACTGACCACGGCTGCGGTGCGATCGTGGAAGCAAATATGGCGTTCTGTGTTCAGGGAAGACCTGGACGGGAGAGGGTGCCTGCTGTTTGTTGCATAATAGAAATGGCTGAAGGAGTATCGGATCATGTGTGCGGGAGTGCTTGTACAACAGCGAAGTGTCAGAAAGACTGCGTCCGTCTTCAACGTGGACGAAAGTACCGTGGAGATATCACCTCGGAAGAAGAAGGAACACCTCTCTATGGCGCTCAGAGCACTTTCAATAGGAGGAGTGCTCTGAGCGCCAGTGGGGCATCCTCGGCAGACAGGAATCATTTGGTTTCGTCAACGCAAATTTGACCACCCCGGTCATTCTTCCGCAAAATGGCACGTCGATCTCGGAAAAACACGATACGATCGAAATCGTTCTTCTCTTGAGTACATGGACATTCTTGTCTCTTTTCAAGTCCAAGATTTTGTCCGTACCCCCCGGGATCGGTTTTAGCCTGTCGCGTAACAAACAAGACAAAAAATCAACGACACAAGTGTCTGGGGCTGGGCTCCGGGAAAGCAGCGTTGAAGTCAGGGGTGTTTCGTCAAAGAACAAGAAAGGTCAATACCTATAAACGCTTTTATGCGCCAATGGAGTTCATTTCCACCCCTCAAATTTCAATGAAAGTGCGCAGATGACACACGCGCTTGCGGAAAGAGCGCATTTCTCGTATACTCCAAGTGTCAACCAAAAAATAAAAAACGTTGACATGGGGGCGATTGAAGTGATACGTACACGCATGATGGTTCTTTCCTCGTTGTTTGCCGGATTGACGGCAGTGGGAGCACTGATCGTTCTTCCGTTTCCGATTGTTCCGATGACGCTGCAGACTTTTTTCGTGCTTCTTTCGGGAATCCTCCTGGGAGCGAAGGGGGGAGCTCTTGCGCAAATCTTGTATGTTCTCATGGGTTTGTTCGGACTTCCGGTTTTTGCCGGGGGAGCGGGGGGAATCCAGACACTTTTTTCCCCGTCCTTTGGTTTTCTCCTGGGATTCATCGCGGCAGCGTGGATTGGAGGGCGCGTAGTGGAGCTGGACAGATGGGGCGAGTCGCCCTGGCGCTATGTCTTTGCCTGTGCATCGGCTCTTGTAGCCATCTACGTTTTTGGCGTGGCAGGCCTATTTCTGAATCTGAACTACGTCGCCGGGAAATCGGTCTCGATGCTTACCGCACTGAAGATCGGCTTGTTGCCCTTCATCGTTCCGGATCTCTTGAAAAGTGTTGTCGTGTCGCTCATAGCCTTTCGGGTCGGAAAGCGCGTACGCGAGCTTTCTCCCCTCTCCGAGCGGATTTAGGAAGGTATTTACCCCATGTAGGGGACAATTAACGACAGGTGAGGTTTGAGGTACTCGGAACACAAGCGGTGTTCTCTCCGTTCGATGGCGGAAAGAGCACCGCTCTTTTTTTGTGAGTGCGCCGAGCGGGTTCAAAGTGGCAGGGGGTTGAACAAGGACCAAATGAACGAGGTTTTGGAAAGAGGACGTTTTCCGGGGATCCTGAGGTGGAGGAGTCGGTGTTCTGGAAAAAAGAGAGAATGAAGAGATTGATCTATGCTGATCAAAAGGAGATGTCAGTTTCGTGTTGGAAGTTGTACGCAGTTCTTCGATAGAAAACAGGTGGCATTTCGGCCAGAGCAACCCTTTAGTTTCACGTGAAACAGAGAGCGCCGCGGAGAGACGGGGATTTCGAGGATCTGTTGTGCTGTTGTCGGTGCAGAAAAGAAAAAACGGACACCGACGTTGTTGTTGTTCCTGCGAGAGGATTTTTTGCTACAAGGTCGTCAATGTGTTTGCTGTTGGGAGATGAATGTCCAGGACGACGAAGGATGGATGTAGCGTGTAGTGTGCAGGCCTTTTCCATTCCTGACGGATGAGGGAAGGGATTTTTCCTGCGGTATATGTGTGGTCGAAAGGCGCCGGGGGGTGGGGTGGAAAATATCCGGTTAGGGCGAGGCGCTAAAGAGAGGTTCTTCAAGGAGCGACTTTTTGAGTTTCATTTTTGTTTGTGCCGTGTCGCAAGGTGCGAATATTTCTTCTGTGTGTCCCGATGAAGTGCAGAAAGCGCTCCTGGTCGTGACATGCTCCCCTAAAAGGTACCACTGGAAGAGTTAGTCTGTTTCCACAACCGGGAGATGTCCGGGAGCATGTCACAGAAAGTACCGTCGTGACGGAGGGCTGATTTTCCGGGAGCCGTCGATACTAAGGAACCTCTGAATAAGGCTGCGTCAGCCCCGCAGGGCGCCTCGCAGAGCCTGATGCGACCCGAGTCCAGGGGCAAGCGAAAGGTCTTTATTCAGAGCTTCCCTAACTTTCCTCGTGGTACTCAATTTGGGGGCTGGTCAGTCGTGATCGGCCAAGCTGCGCCTGGAGTTCCGGAAGGAAGTTTCCATCATCTGTTGGCGCCAGGATGGCATGCATGGAGGGCCGGGACGACCAGGAGTGCTTCTTCGGGATCAGGCGGGATCCACGTGGATTATAAGTGCGGAGGCGTCGTCGGTGCGCGTCTCCAGATGGGCGAGTTCGAGAAGGATGTCTTCCGCCTGCGGCAGAGTGAGGTCGGCGTCGCATTTTTGCGGAGGAAAGGACTCGTGGAATCCGTCACTCAAGAAGAGGAACGCGTCGTTCGGGCCGATGGACATGGATTGCTCGTCGTACAGAGTATCGCTGTCTACGCCGAGGAAAAGGCCAGGGGAGCGCACGAATCCTCGAAACGAAGTCGCGAGGGAAAGAAATTGCCCTCCGCCTGCGGCGGAGTAGTCAAGCGTTCCCCGGAAAAAATCGAAGAGAAAGACGATCCCGGCGGCAAGGGATTCTCCCTTCAGGCAGGGGACGAGTTCGGCGTTCAGGAAAGCAAGGGTGTTTCCCGGGGAGAGATTTCGCTCACAGCTCTGGCGAAAGAGAAGACTGAGCGCAGAGACCTGGAGTGCCGCTGAGAGACCGTGCCCCATCACGTCCATGAGACATCCCTGAAGAAATCGTCGATTTTCGGACCATCTGTAGTCGAAGAAATCGCCGCTGACGTGTTGCAAGGGGAAGAAAAGAGTACGCACCGAAGCAGGCTTTCTCCCGGTGTCGGTCTCGGGAAGAAGCCGGCGCTGGAGGTTGCCTGCGAGTTGGAGATCTCTTTCGAGTAAATCGTAGTGTCGCTTCAGTTCTTTTTTGAGCCGGATGGTTTCGGAACTCTTCTGCAATACCTCCAGGCACTGTTCTTCCCGAATCGGCTTGAGGAGATAGTGATTGACGCCCGATCCGATGAGCTGGAGAAAATATTCCGTGTCGCTGTAGGCGGTTCCTGCGATGACGATGCATTCCCGATCGATGCGTCGAATCTGTTCCACAAGAGCAATGCCGTCCATGATGGGCATGCGGATGTCCGTCATGACCACGTCGGGGCGGATCGTGCGGAAAACGGCGAGGCCTTCCTCGCCGTTGGAGGCGGTGTGCAGCTCCCGTACGAATCTCTTGAGCATTTGTGCCACGGCGAGACGAATGAGGGCTTCGTCCTCCACATAGAGGAGCGAGATGTCGAGTTTGTCCGGCATGACTCTCTCAATCCTTCCGGGAAAGCGGAATCCATTTCCCCTACTATACCACCCGGGAGGATCGAACAGGGGGGAGGATACTCCGATCTTCGCGAAAGGTTTTTGAAACCTCTGAAGAAGGCTACGCCGGCTCCGCAGAGCGCCTCGCAGAGCCTGATGCGACCCGAGTCAAGGGCAAGCGAAAGGTCTTTATTCAGAGCTTTCTTTTGTCTAAAAAGGCGGTTGTTTACACGCGGTGGAAGGTGGAGTGGGGGAGTCGCCGCCGCCGTGTGCGCTCGATGGACGCAGGAGTGAGTTCGCCCCGGCCGAAGAAAAGGAGACGAAGGTGTTGCTTCGGGCGCCCGGTTTCCCGTTCCGGACAGGAGAGGCACGGAGAAGGAGGGGAATGTTTTCATAAGGTCATTAATAATCAAGTCCTTCAATCGCATTTTTTGAAAGAGGAATCGCCGGAAATCCCATCGTGGACTGCAAAAACCTGGTGTCTTTCGAACGGTTTTCTCTCTGTGGGTGCTGCCCCGGAGAAAGGGAAGACGGATTCCCCCCTGCGCGTTGTGTGCGACGTGCGAGACGATGACGAAGGGGGGCGCCGGATACGTGAGGAATTCCGTGAGGAAGGGGAAAGGGGAGTGAAAATCTTGTACAATGAAAAGAGATATGTTCGGATCGTTTTTCCCTTTCCTCCCATGCTCCGGGTCCGTTTTTCCACAGCGTTGCTCCGGAGGAGTTTTCTTGCCCATCCAGGGCAAGAGGAATGTCCGTGATACAGCGGTGTGCTCCGGCGGGTGGAGGAGCGCTTTCAAAAGTCGAATCGATGGAGGGAGTCCGATGGCCGTGTCGTGTGCAATGCTCTCCAAAGGAACTCCGATGACATTTCCCTCCGGAATGTTTTCTGCGGGAACGCTCCGGTCGTGTGGGTTCCACCATGCGGCGTGACGAGAAGCGCGAGTATCTGAAGGTCGTGGACGCGGCGCTCCTTCACCTGGAAACGGGTGGCGAGGCGGATCTGCTCCCGAGGAACATGCTGAAACTCCCCGCGGGAAGACGTTTGGTCTGTCATTTTCTCGTGGTGGAACACGGAGTGTTTTTTTCGGATCCTGAAATCCTGAGTCTCTGCGGTGAGGACGACACGTCCGTCGCCCATGTCATGGCACTCGTTTTTCCTCTCGAACAGCTCCTCCGGAAAACGCCCTTGAGCCTGCTCTTTTCCTCCCCGGAGATTCTGAGCCTGACCTCCGGAGAAGGACTTCGCGTGGCGGATCTCCTTGCGGCGCGACGGGAAATTCTCTTTGTTCCGGAGGCACTCCTCGCCCAGCCCGGCCTCTGGCATTCACCCAGACATCTTCAGGAAGCAAAGGCTTTTGCCGAGTTCGTGGAAAACGCCTCTGTGACGGAACATCCCGTCGTCACACAAAATCCTTCGCTCCTGCAACGCCTCTGGGCCCTGGCCGCCTTCGAGGGGTGGAGGGGACCTTTGCCGGCGTGTGCGGCGGACATGCTCGACGCACTGCTTCGGAACATGAGCCGGGAGGAGCGTCTTTTCGTCCTGTCCCGGAATGTCCGGGACAGCTTCGCCTTTCTCTGGGGAAGTTCTCTCATGGAGTGTCTTGCCGGACAGGAGGAGACCAGCGAGGTCGCTTCCCTCCGGCGTGACCTGCAAAAGGTTCCCGAGACACTGGTTGTGGGCGATGTGCTTCGCTCTTTCGTGACAGATCATGTGGACGAAGGATCCTCCCGCACTTCGGAAGTCGCCTTCCGGGAGGGCCTTTCCGAAGCGCGGTGCGCCTTGCCCGAGGCTGTTCCCCCTCTTCGGGAACCGGTTTTCGCCCATGAACCGCACGGGTCTTCGGTGCGACCTGTCGAGGACGTCCCGGCGGACCGAAACGGGGAACCGCCCGACATCAGTGCCCTTCTCCGTCTGCAGAGACTGCGTCGCATGGAAGGAAAGGAGCGATCCTCCTGAGAAGGAATCTTGCCGCCGCCGGTCTTCTGTTCCTGCTCGCGATCCTTCTCTCGGTGGTGGTGCCGGAACTCCGCACCAGGGATGTCGTGGTCGCGATCTGCACCGAAGAGGAAGCGTCTCTCCTCTTCGGTGTCTCCCGCATGGAAGAGGCTCTCCTTTGGGGAATGGACTACCTCAACCAGGATGCCTCGAAAAAAGGAGTGCGGTATCGCCCGGTGATTCTCCGGGGAAATCGCCCCCATCTTCTCGTGGAGGCCGCGAACCGCGCCGGGGCTCATGTGCTGATCGCCACAGTGACATCCTCTTTTGCCGAGACCCTGCTTCCCTACCTGGACCATGCGGGCATCGCCGCCGTCTCTCCAACGGTGAGTTCGGGAGTGCTGGCCCGCGAGGGAGACCTGCTTTTCCGGACGCGTTCGGACAGCGCGCAGGAAGGAGCGTTCCTCGGCGGAATGGCGAGAAGCAGTGGGGTTGCTCGCTATGTGGCGGTTCTGGGCAAGACGAATTTCACCTTCTCCGGGCGGTTGCTGGCCCGCTTCCGGGAGGCGGTTGGAGAGGCGCCGCTGCGGGTGTTCACCGTGGACGACGCCCTCTCCCGGGAGGAACTTCTTGTCCTTCTGCGGGAGGAGGAGCGTCTTGACGGAGCGCTTCTGGTTCTCGCGGATTACCCGATGGCCATGGTGGCGCAACAGTTGCGTCTTTTTTTCCCCGGTCTTTCTCTCTGGATTGCGAGCCTCGGCGTAACCGAGCGAGGGTCGACGCTTCTGGGGCGTTTCGGAGAGGGTGCGCATTGCTTGCTGAGGGCGTCTCCGGATCTGCTTTCAGGGGGACATCCCTTCGCGGTGTTTCTCCGGGAGCGGTATGCGGAGCAGTTGGAGCCCGTCGCCGTCCGCTCCACCTTCACCGCGCTGGCCATGCTGGATGAGGCGGTACGCCTCGGAGGACCGGACAGGAAGGGCATCATTAAGGGTCTTCGGTCGCTCGAGCGAGTGCAGGGCATGGACGGTCCCTTTACGGTGGATGCCGCGGGGGACGCACACCTGCCGCTCTATCCCGCCACGTTCCGCCGGGGTGTCTGGCAGGTTTGGGACAGGATCTTTTTTCCATGAGCATCCGGAGGCTTTTCCTCAATCTCGTGGTTTTCATGTCGCTTTTGGGAATGGTCATCCTCGGATTCCAGGCGATGACCACGGTTCGTATGGAGACGGAGCACCTTTTTCAGCGGGGAAACCTTCTCGCCGAGGAAACCCGGTTGCAGCTTCGCCGTCTCGGAGAGCGGGCGCTTCCTCAGGTGGCGTTGCTCGCGTCGGGGAATCCCCGGGAGACGGAACACCTTCTGCCGAATCTCAAAATCCTCGCCGTGGTTGAAGAAAACAGGGTGACCCGGGTGATCCGGGGAGCGCTCGTTCCGGGAATCGAACTGCCCAAGGAACTCTTCTCCGCGAGGAGGGGGGAGGGCTTTTCCGGGTGGGTGATCTCATCCCTTCTCGACCCCAGGGGAGAGCTGCTGCTCGTCACGGATGTGGTCTGGAGGAACACGCCCTATCTGCTCGCCCTCCGTCCGAACTTCGACGATCTGTCCATTCTCACCGGGCCGAGCCTTGTGCCCCTGCTGATCCGCACCGACGGTCGGGTGATCTGGAGAGCCCCCAGGGAGAGTGTGCACCCCCTCGGCAATGCCGTGGCGGACCGGGGGATTCTGGAGCGGAAACTTCTCGGGAGCGAAGGGTGGCATTTCGTTCCCTTTCCCTCCGTCGGCGAGGCCCTGTGGATACGGGTGGAGCCGCTCGACGTGGAGGGATTCGCCGCGGCGGTGATCCTTCCGTTCTCGGCGGTCCTCGGAGCGCTGTTCCGAGCCCTTGTTCCCTCCCTTCTTCTCTTCGTTCTTCTGGGAGGCGTGCTCCTCTTCTTTCTCCACCTCTGGCGGAACAGTTTCCGCCCCCAGATCCTCCGTCTGGAGGGACTCCTGCGCCAGGTACGGCAGCAGCTCGAGAGAACGAGGACATCCGAGGAACTCGCCCTCGCCATCGAACGTACCGGCGAGGCCGTGGCGCGGCAGAGGGAACGGGTCACGTTCCAGGAAATCGCCTCCGTACTGGATACCATCGCGGAGGTTTTCGGCGTCATTGCGGGGCAGCAGGAAGAGATCAACGCCTTTCACGAGGAAGTGCACGCCATGAACGTCTCCCTGACGGAGACGAACGATGCCCTTCGCGAGCGCGAGCGCGTCTGGGGCAAAACACTCGAGGTGGCTCAGACGGTGAGCCGGCGTGGCGACATGGTGCCCGAGATGAAGCGCATCGCCGAGACGATTCTCGAGGTGGGGCATGCTTCGGGGGTGATCATCGACCGCCTGGAGGAGGACACCCTTTTCCCCGTGGCGTGGGCGGGATACGACAGAACACCGCTCCTGACCCCCGTAGCGCTCTCGAAATCCCTCGTCGGAAGAGCGGTGCGGACGGGCGAGCCCCACTGGATAGAGCGGGTGGACGAGGACGAGGAATATGTGGCTGTCGCGGAAGGAATAACCTCGGAGGTGGTCATGCCGCTGCTGCAGGGAGGCGAGCCCGTGGGGGGGCTCACCATGAGCTTCGCCCGTTTTCGCGGGAAGGACCGCGAGCTTCTCGACACGCTTATCCCGGTGGCATCGGCGCTGGCGGGTTTCCTCTACATGGAGCGGGCCCAACGGGAAATCAAGGAGTCCTACCACTATCTTGTGGAAAAACTCCAGGAACTCACCGCGCTCTATCACGACGAGACGGCGGAGCATCTGCAGCGCATGGGAGCCTATTGCCGGATGCTTGCGGAAGTGCTCGGACGCAGCCCGGAAGAGCAGGAAGAGATGTTCTTTCTCGCCAGAGTGCACGATCTGGGAAAATTGCGGGTTCCCCGAGAGCTTCTGGCAAAACCCGGCCCCCTCACCGCGGAGGAGTTCGAGATCGTGAAAGGGCACGCCCGGGCCGGGGCGGAGATTCTCGGTGACGCCCGGTGGCTCTCCATGGCCAGAACCATCTGCGTCAGCCATCACGAGCGTTGGGACGGCAGTGGGTATCCCAACGGTCTCAAGGAAATGGAAATTCCCTGGGAGGGGTGTGTGGTGGCCCTGGCGGACGTGTACGACGCCCTCCGTTCCCCCCGGGCCTATAAACCGGAACTCCCCCACGAGACAGTGCGCCGCATCATTCTCGAAGGGGACGGGCGCGTGCGCCCCGAACATTTCCATCCTCGTCTGCTGGATTTCTTCCGGGAGCATTCGGACCGGTTCGCCGCCATCTACGACAGTGCCCGCGAATAGGTCGTCCGAACCATCCCCTGCCGCCGGCGAGAAAGCTGTTACGTAGTTGCGAGAAACCCGTAAACAAGAGATGGTACCCTTGCTCCGCAGGAATGCGGGAAGGGTGATGGTGCATGGGGCTCGCTGTGATGGCGCCGGATGTTGCGCGCGAGTGGGATGTGCTCGTGGCGACGATTGAGGAGGGGGCCGTGTATTCGGTCTTTCAGCCCATCGTCGACGTGGGAGCGGGGAGCGTGTGGGGATACGAGGTCCTTTCCCGGGGAGAGATCCCTCCTCTCGAATCCCCAGCGGCGCTCTTCAGTGTCGCTGCGTCCTGTTCGCTGGACTGGGAGGCGGAGGAGGCGTGCCGCGAAGCGGCTCTTGCATCTATCGGAGCCATGAAGGACAAATGCGGTGCCCGATTCTTCTTCAACGTGAGTCCCTCGGTGTTCATGGACCCCCGTTTCATCGACGCCTTCACTCCGGAGGTTCTCCGAAGAGCGGGGCTTTCTCCGGAAATGATCGTGCTGGAGATCACCGAGCAAAGTCCTGTGGACGACGACCGGCGTTTCTCCGAAACAGCGGCTCGTTTTCGCGCCGCAGGAATTCCCCTCGCCCTGGACGATCTCGGAGCCGGGTTCAGCGGCCTTCGGATGCTCATCCTCAGTTCTCCCCAGTATCTCAAGCTCGACATGGCTCTAGTCCGGGACATTCAGAACGATGGCTACCGGCGCCAACTGGTGCGCACTCTCTGCGACTTTGCGGCCCAGGTGGACGCGAAGATCGTCGCCGAAGGGGTGGAAACCCTGGAGGAACTGCAATGCCTCGTTCGTCTCGGGGTACGTTACGCCCAGGGCTATCTTTTCGCCGCGCCGGCGCGGACCTGCGCCACGCCTCCGGCGCATCTTCTCGAGACGGCAAAGGTGCTCTGGGCCGCCTCCCAGGGTGCGTCGACGGACACGCTGGAGAGCATCGACTCCCTTGTGCGACGCTGTCTCGCCCTGCCCAAGGGGGGCATGCGCGGGGAGGACGTACACCGCCTTTTCCGCAAGGACGGCAACCTGGACCACTTCGTCGTCCTCGATGGGGCGAAGCCGGTGGGACTTGTCACGCGCGAAGGGTTCTCGTCCCGTACCGGCGGCGCCTTCGGCTATCATCTGCACGAAAAGCGCCCCGTGGAAAGCCTGGTGCAGAGTTCCTTTCTCTCCGTTCCCGAGGGATGCGCCGTGACGGAGCTGGCAAGCCTCGCCATGGAGCGCTCCCGGGACTCGCTTTATGATCCCGTGGTGGTTGTGGATGAGGAAGGTGCCTTCGTCGGTACCGTGACCATGAAGCAGATCGTCACCCGCGCAGGTGTCCTGGAAGTGGAGATGGCGAAAAACAGCAATCCCCTGAGTGGTCTTCCGGGAAACCGTCAGATCGAACGGTGGATCAAGACTGCCCAGGAGGACGAGCCTCTGTTCTCGGTGATCTACGCGGATCTGGACCGCTTCAAGGAGTTCAACGACCGGTACGGTTTTCTCCGGGGGGACCGGCTCATCCGGCTCACCGCGGAAATTCTCCAACGAGGGCTCTCTCTTCTGCCTCCCCGGAGTCGCCTGGGGCACGTGGGAGGGGACGATTTCGTCTTCGTGGTGCCGGGAGAAGTGTCCGGCGACACACTGGAAATGGTGTGCACGGCTTTCGACGAGGAAAAACGGGGGCTTTTCAGCACCGAGGATTTCTGCCGGGGATGCTACGAGGCGGAGACGCGGACGGGGGAGCGTTGTACCGTTCCCCTGGTCACGCTGAGTCTCGCTGTCGTGGAGAGCCGACGCCTTCCCGGCGAGGTGCACCCGGGGCTTCTCGTGGAGGTCGCGGCTTCCCTGAAGAAGAAGGTGAAACAGATCACCGCCAGGGAAGGGCGCAGTTTTTATTTCTTTGACCGTCGCGACCACGGAAAATGATCAAAAAGGACGAATGCGCAAAGACGCCCGGGGATGGTCCCCGGGCGTCTTTGCGCATTCGGAGGAGCGGTCGTTCCTCCCGGAGTGGGGGAGTTGTGTGCGTCAAGTTGTGCAAAAAGGTTTTCATGGTGTTTGGCGGCCGTTTGCAGCGATTAGCCACACTTTTCCAGGAGTGCCTTTTTGTGTTCGA
>JGI12104J13512_1001877_pt1 | contig 14292 bp, 15 predicted proteins | sample TerdegcTABiofilm_FD_13512 | JGI IMG/M metagenome (IMG submission 13512)
AGTCATGCCGACCAACAACTCAACACCGGGGGAAGCCATCGGNTGTACNGTCACCNGCGCNNCCTGATCAATCAACCGGGCNTTTTCCATAATACCCCGGTAAGCAAGGCGCACCGCCCCTTCATCTGTCAGCCCCAGGCAGACGCCGCCGGCATCAGTCTTATGCACGATTGCCTGCGAACGCACCTTGAGCACCACTGGAAAGCCGGTTTCTTTCGCAGCCTGCACGGCTTCATCCTCGTCCGACGCCACCCGGCAGGGGTTCACTGGAATACCAGCCGTCTTCAATAACGCCCCTGCTTCATCTTCAAACAGTATCTTCCGCCCTGAGGCTACAGCAAGGGCAATGATCTCATTTGCGGTCACGACTGCCACCACCTTCTCGCTTCATAGCATAATGCACCAGCGCTGCCGCTGCCACAGCAGTTTTTTCCGGCGCGTAGTAGAGCGGCAAACCAGCATTTTGCAGCAATTCCTGGTCCTGCCGGCAACCGAGCCAGTCTCCCACATAATTGACAAGCAGTGGTTTCTTATATTTCTCATAAGCAGCAATCAACTCAGCGGTGGGAAGCCCCCAATTTTTATGCAAGCAATATGCGGCAAGAAGGATATCGACATTATTGTCATCCAGCACCACCTCAGCCAGCTTGCCATAAGTTGGACAGCTAAATCCCAAACCTGCCACGTCCAGCGGGTTTTTCAGAACGACCGGCGGGTTATCCGTTCCGATGATCTGCTTTACCCGGCTAACGGTTTTTTCTTGGAAAGCTGGAATAACACAGCCGCCCAGCGCCAGGTGGTCTACCATGACGACACTCGGCCCGGCCGTGTGCGTTAGAATTCCCACCCGGTTGCCTTCCGGCAGGGGCTGAAGCGCCAAGGCTTTACAGGCAGCCACCAGTTCTGAGGGATTGTTTACAGTAAAGACGCCGTGCTGGTGCAGGATGTCACGGTACAGGTGAAAAGACCCGGCCGCACTTCCTGTGTGTGTCTGCGCGCAATAGTCGGCTTCCGCCACCCGCCCGGCTTTATAGACCACCACTGGCTTTTTCTGAGCCACCCTGCCGGCGGTACGGACGAACCGGCCAGCATCGCTGGTACCTTCAACAAATACCCCAATAACGGCAGTTGTATCATCATTTTCCAAATAATCGAGATAATCGGAAAAACCCAGGTTGGAGCAGTTGCCTACCCCGATAAATTTGTTTATTCCCATCCCTTCATCTATCGCCATGTGGATAATAGTAAGTCCAATACCGCCGCTTTGCGAAATTATAGACACTTTTCCAGCAGTTAACTTGAGAGGATAAAAGGTGCTGTAAAAATTGCCGTTGGTGTTAATCATCCCGAGAGTGTTCGGGCCAATTATCGCCAGCCCATATTTTTCAGCTACTGATATCAGCTGTCTTTCCAGAGCACGGCCGTCCTCTCCCATCTCACGGTAACCACCGGCGTTGCAAATAACTCCTTTCACACCCGCGCGTCCACATTCCTCTACAGCCTTTACCGTCGCGTACTGGTTTAAACAGATCACCGCCACATCAACCGGCTCCGGGATATCTTCCAAACTTTTATAAACTTTACACCCGAGCACCTGCTCATGGCGGGGGTGCACCGGATAAACCTGCCCGGTAAATCCACCATATAAAATGCTTTCCAGGATATTATAACCTACCCTGTCAGGCGTGTCGGTAATACCAATTACAGCTACTATTATCTGTTTTAAAGTATAACCGGCCTCAACCCCTTTCCCTGCCACTTTCTCTACCGCTTAGGTAAATACTGTGCGTTTTCCTGTGGGGCTTTCATGGTCACCTCCTCAAATCAAAGATGTTTTTTCTGTGCAGATCACAACCTGCTAACTAACAAAACTCAGTATCATTATATTTTCAAAATTTCAAACTATTCAAAAACCAAATAACCTTCACCATAACATTAATCTAATAACGACTTAATTAATTTATCAATGACTTAAATTCGCTATAATTGTCCATTCTCCTTCCGTTCAACAGTAAAAATTTTTAATATAAAAACCCGCAATATAAAAACCCGCAATAACAATAGAATTATGCAAAATTACGCGGGTTTACTTTTTTATCCACCATTGGCATCTTGATAAAAACAGTATAGGCTATTTACTGAAAATTGTCAATTATCTTTATTGTCAATTTTCATCCTTCGGCGACCTGTGGGCTTACAACTCGGCTCATGTTCGGCCTAATTTCCCAAGCAAAATAAAAGCGCCGTCGTAACACCGGCGGCGCGAATCAGTTGGATGCATTTTCGCAATCTGATGATTATACTGGTCGGAGCGACACGACTCGAACGTGCGACCTCTACCACCCCAAGGTAGCGCTCTAGCCAAACTGAGCTACGCCCCGATTTGTGCTTATGAAAGTTATTTTAACGGTTACCCGGTAAAAAGTCAAGGAAGGAACATTTATATCATTTATATTTTAGATTACTACAGCTAGCATTTCTGCATTTGTTCAAACAATATATCTTTAAATTTTTCCCTGATTGCATGATGCAAATATACTTCTTGAATTTTTAACAAAACTTTCCCTCTGGTTGAAACGACCAGGATTTTACCTTTAGCAGCCGTAATATTGCCGATTTGGCTTAATGGTATTTCTTTTGTACCAAACCAACTTTTTTTTATCAGACGGTGATTAGTAATGATATACTTTTTGGTTACACCTGGAAGATAAAACGTAAACAGATCAAGCAAGGCAAATATAATAAAAAGGGTTAACGCTACAGTCCAGGACCAGCGAAAAAAAACAAACACTAGCAAATTAAGGAAAATACTTAAGATAATAACTCTTTTCAAGCTAACCAAATAAGACGGGGGCTTTGTTTCAAATATTATATTTTCGCTGTTTTCCAAGCCATATCACTCCAATTTTTTCTCGCTTTATGCCTATTAAATCTATAGTTAATCACAGGTATAAAGTTTGCTTAGGTAATGCATTTAGAGTTATAATTTATATAGTAGTAATTTATCACAATACCAGAAAATATCAAGCGTTTGATGAATTGAAATAACTGCGGCAGCTTCAAGTATGCAGGTGGAATATATGCAAAATTGCAGTTATCTATGCAATTTTGCAGTCATTGATTTATATAAAAATTAGCTTTTATTTAATTTACGGGCATAAATCGCCTGGCACGTTTATTGCTTCTTTAATACTAAAGGCCAGGTGTATTTTGTATTCAGTGATAAGGAAGGGGATCCCTGAAACAATACATGTAGAAGATTTTTTGTCTCTACAAAAGTAATAATAAGGTTTAAAAAGATAAAGAGTTTTTTGAGAGAAAGGAGGTTTCGCATCATGAGTATAGCTGTTAACGCTCCAATGGCGGGGAAATTGGTTTCCGTCGACGTCAAGATTGGCGACAAAGTAAAGAAGAACGATGCCGTCGCTACCCTGGAGGCCATGAAAATGTTAATCAAAGTATTTGCACCGGCTGACGGAACTGTAACGGCAATTAGTGCTGAGGCTGGTACGAATGTTGATCCGACCACAATGATTATGACTCTGGAGTAATTTATCCATTCTTCATGCGGCCAGGCAAAAGAAAAACAATGATGCCGGCCGTCACCGCAGGTACCCCTTCCTTTTCTGAATGCCTGCGAGACGGCCGTCAGCATTTTTTTTAAAAATATAAACACAGGGGAGGAATAGCATGGGAGTACAAGAATTTATTACCGGGTTGATTACTATTTGTGTAGTTAACCTTGTCCTGAGCGGGGACAACGCCGTAGTGATCGCCCTGGCCAGCCGGAACTTGCCGGTAAAGCAAAGGAAGCTGGCGATCTTTTGGGGCAGCGCGGGGGCAATTATCTTAAGAGTAATCCTGACCATTGTCGCGGTAATGCTTTTGAAGATTCCTTATTTGCAAACAGTCGGAGGTTTATTGCTGATCTGGATCGGGATCAAACTCTTGGTTGAAGAAGAAGATGAAGATGAGATGGAAGCTTCCAGCAATATGATCACGGCAATTAAGACGATCATTATCGCCGACCTGATCATGAGCCTGGATAACGTGCTTGCCGTGGCGGCAGCCAGTAAGGGAAATTATACGTTGTTGATAATCGGTCTTGCAATCAGTATCCCGATTATTATTGTCGGCAGTCAATTGCTTGTTTGGCTGATGAATAAGTTTCCGCCATTTGTCTATATCGGCGCCGGCCTGATTGCCTGGACGGCCGGGGAAATGATTAACGGGGACAAAAAAATCGCGCCTTTAATCTATAACTTCGATCATGAAAAATTAGCCGAACTTTATAAAGTCGGTGTGGAAGAATTGGGGAGCATCAATATACCCCATTCAATATTAAACGTGCCCGAAAGCCTGGAATGGATCCTTCCCGCGATTATCACGGTGTTTGTTTGCTTTTACGGCTGGCGGGTAAAAAGCCGCAGGAAGGCCGGGGAAGTTGCGGAAAGTTCAGCTACTAAATAGCGTTCTTTGATCGACTATCAGCTCAACCAGTTAGCTGGTGGCCATTTTGAGTATTTTTATGCTGAGATGAGGGGTGACAAAAACGAAATGCTTGATGTTATAACTAATCATGATTTTATTTTCAATGTTTTTGGCGGGTTTACGCACTTCACCTGGCAGGCCGCGGTGATGTTGATTATCGGCGGGGTTTTAATCTACCTGGGGGTTGTCAAGGATTATGAGCCGCTGTTGCTGGTACCAATCGGTTTTGGCTGTATTTTGGCAAACTTGCCTTTAACCGAGATAATCCACGTGCCGAGAGAAGGATATGTGTTTCATGACAGTGTCCGTGATATTCTCAATAATATAGGCCTTTTACCGTTGAATGAAGGCGCGAAACTTGTCGACGAGGGAATCCTGGATGTTTTATATAATGCAGGAGTCGGCAATGAGTTATTCCCTTGCCTGTTGTTCATTGGCATCGGGGCCATGACCGACTTCGGTCCGCTGCTGCAAAATCCCAGGATTCTTTTGCTGGGTGGCGCGGGCCAGTTCGGTATCTTTTTAACCCTGATGCTGGCTCTGTTTCTGGGTTATGAAAAGCTGGAAGCGGTCTGCGTGGCCATTATCGGCGCCTGCGACGGGCCCACATCCATTTATGTGACGACAAAATTCAAGCCGGAACTGCTCGGTCCCATTTCGGTGGCGGCATATTCTTATATGTCACTGGTGCCGATCATCCAGCCGCCGGTCATGAAGCTCTTTACGACAAAAAAAGAGCGGGAAATGCCGATGTCTTACGAGGTTCTCAAGCCTGTTTCTCAAACTACAAAAACATTATTCCCCCTTGTCGTCATGGTCGTTACCCTGCTGATTGCGCCTTCGGGCGCGCCTTTAATGGGAACTTTAATGCTTGGCAACTTTTTGAGAGAGTGCCAGGTGGTCGGCCGCCTGGTGAAGTCGGCTGAAAATGAAATTGCCAGTATTACAACCCTATTCCTTGGGATTACCGTCGGGGCTACCATGAATGGAGACGTGTTCTTAACAGCGAAAACTTTGGGTATTTTCGCCCTCGGTTTTATAGCGATTTGCGGTGATACGGCGTTCGGCGTCATAGGAGCCAAGATCATGAACATCTTTTCAAGGGTCAAGGTCAATCCTTTAATTGGCGCTGCCGGTATCTCAGCCTTCCCGATGGCTGCCCGCGTAGTGCACAAGGTTGGGACCGAAGCAAACCCGCAAACATACCTCTTGATGCATGCCATGGGCGTGAACACCGGCGGACAGATTGGCTCGGTGCTGGCGGCCAGCGTGATGATTGCGGTTATCGGCGCCCTGCAGGGTATGGGTGTGGCTTTATAATAATATGTTTTAAGTAGGTGATTTTCAATGACAGAAATGCCGGATATGAATTTTGGCTGGCTGTTAACTATTGTGGCTGGGGGATTAACTATGATTTCCCTTGGCGTAATGATTATCGCAACTAATATTCTGAAAAGTTTCCAAAAGCAATGATGGCAATATATTGAAAAAAACCGCTCCGTTTGAGAGCGGTTTTTTTCAACCGAGGGTTAACCTTGTTCTTGGGGGCAGCGATGTTATTTAATAGCTGAAATAAAAGCGCCTGCCGCGACAGCAGTGCCGATAACACCGGCCACGTTGGGCCCCATGGCATGCATTAACAGGTAATTCTGAGGGTCGGCCTCGGTTCCCATATTATGAACAACTCTAGCCGTCATAGGCACTGCCGAAACCCCAGCCGCGCCAATCATCGGGTTAATCTTAACCTTGAGGAAGAGGTTCATGATCTTGGCGATGATTGTCCCGCCTGCAGCAGCAAAGGCAAAGGCACACAAACCCAGGATAAAGATAAAGATGGTCTGTTTGGTCAGAAACACTTCGGCAGTCATGGTTGAACCCACGCTAACACCCAGGATAATTGTTACAATATTCATCAACGAATTAGCTGCAGTGTCTCTTAACCGTTCAACCACAGCGCATTCCTTAAAGAGGTTACCCAACATAAACATGGCGATCAGCGGGCCGGATTTGGGAACCAGCAATATGATGATTAATGAGGCTAGAACCGGGAATATTATTCTTTCAATTCTGCTTACCGGCCTTAACTGGACCATTCTGATCATCCGCTCTTTCTTCGAAGTCAGGAGCTTGACAACAGGCGGAACAATGATGGGCACCATGGCCATATAAGAATACGCCGCCACCGCAACCGATCCCATGATATGGGGCGCCAGATTGGAAGCCAGGTAAATTGTAGTGGGACCATCCGCGCCGCCGATAATCCCTATTGTCGCTGCCTCCCCTATGGAAAATCCGAACAAGAGGGCGCAGGCAAAAGCCCCATAAACACCTAGCTGGGCAGCCGCTCCCAAAATAAGCGTTTTAGGATTGGCTATCATTGGACCGAAATCTGTCATTGCACCCAAGCCCAGGAAAATAACTGGGGGGATCAGCTCGTTCTTAATACCACTATCGAAAAAAATCTTAAACAATCCACCTTCCTCCAACAGCCCTGTCAGCGGAAAATTAGTAGCAAACACACCAAAGGCAATAGGTACCATCAATAATGGCTCTACACCTTTGAATATGCCCAGATACAAAAGTACTAAAGCCACAATCATCATGATCACGTTACCAACAGTCAGACTATAAAAACCCATATCCTTAAATATGTTTACTATTATATCCAACGCTCATTCCCCCTTAAAGATTTCACTCTATGCGGTTTCCTTCTGCTTATTGACTATACTATTGATTATCCTGCCAGCTATATCGACTGATGCACTCAGGATCGCCAGCACAAGAAACACAGATATTACACCCGTCAACATCACTTTTACCGCTGCCAACCAATCAACCATATTTTTACCCCCTATTTACTAACCATAATTAGTTAATTCAAAAGTTATTTAACTGTTATATAAGCGAACTAGACACAATATTTACCCCTTTTAAATTATTGTTAATAATAAAAGTATTATCAATTATTAGACTATTTTGCGCCTAAGAAAAGCTATTCCACCGCCGGACTTTCAACAACCCTCCGGGATTTCTTACGATTTTTATACCAGGAATAACCGGTAACAAATAGCACCATAACCGCGGGAAGTATCCATACAAGATCCTGAGGCACATATTGATTTACATCATTAACCGCCATCTCCCCGGCTTTCCAAGCGATAAAGCCGGCGCCGGTATAGACAAGAACCGGAATTCTCTGCATCAACCAAACGATTATTTTACTGCTAACGATAATAATTGGCATACATAGCGCTAAACCAATTATTAATAACAATAAATTTCCATTACTAGCCGCCGCCACAGCAGGGGTGTTACCCATGCTCATAATCAGGATAGCAATAATAATCATTCTAGTTTCTTTTGTCATGTCGCCGGATACTTCTGAGTTATTATTTCTATCTTCAACTAAAAGTTTTATTAAAAGCCATCCCAGGAATAACCCGCCAATTGTATGCAAATAAGGAATCTTGAATAAACTAACTAAGATTATTGTCAAATACACCTGCAGGATTATGGCCCCCGCGCCCATCAAAATAGCTGTCTGTTTTTGTTTTACGGACAAATTACAACAAGCCAGGGCGATAACCACAGCAATATTCCCACAAAGAATAATGTTAGACTTAATAATCAATAGTAGCCCGGCAAGTAATTCCTTTATTTCCATACTAACCGCCAATACATAGAATTAAATACAACGAATCAAAATAATGCTGCCGGCCGTCTCGCAGGCATCATCAAAGGAAGGGGTACCCGTGGTGACGGCCAGCCGGCATCATTTTTTCCTTCTTCAGACCTGGTACGAATGAATAATTACTCTAATGTCATAATAACTGTAGCCGGATCAACGTTTGTATTTGCCTCAGCGTTAATTGAAGCTACAGTACCGTCGGCCGGGGCAAACACTTTAATAAACATTTTCATGGCTTCCAGGGTAGCGACGGCATCGTTCTTCTTTACTTTGTCACCAACCTTAACGTCTACGGAAACCAATTTCCCCGCCATTGGAGCGTTAACAGCTATACTCATGACATAAGACCTCCTTTCTGCATTTTTTCAATAAACCTTGAAAACCCTCGAAAAACTCTTCATCTTCCTAAACCATTACTAACCAAGGACAAAGAACATCCACTCTTATTGTTCCAGGGAACCCCCTTCCTTATCACAAAACACGCGCAGTCACAAAAGGCTTGTCCTCTATCCACAGGAATATCAGGAAACTCTCTTAGAGCATCCGGATGCGCCAATCAAACATTCTCATTATACCATGCAGCCAGATACTTGGGTAGTATTTGTTATATTTGAGAGACAATCTCTTTCATCCATGAAATATACGGGTCGAGCTAGTTGTAGGGGTTGTCAACTCTTTTAATCATCCAAATTGCCAAGCCTGTTACAATAACAAGTCCCGCCATATAGGGCAAGGTAATGAACTCCTTGGGAACAGAAGTATATAAACCTATAAAACCGAAGGCTATAAAGATCAAAGCCGAGATCCATTTGACCAGCTTTTCCGGGATTTTTTTACCCGCCAAAATACCTATATATATTCCGATGGCGTCGGCGATCAGCATCCCGGTCGTCGTTCCTAGAAGGGTCGCCACTGGAGCATTGTATTTTGCCGCCAGGGCGATTGTTGCCAACTGGGTCTTATCACCCATTTCCGCAAAAAAGAAGCCTATCGCCACAGTTACGACCGGACCCAAAACTGTTTTCCTCTTTTCCTCGCCGCGTAAACGATCCCCGTTGATTGTCCACAAGCCAAATATAATGAACGATGCTGAGGCAATTATTTGAATGACTTGAAAATTGAAAGACGTCCCCATGTAAGTCCCCAAGGCAACTGCCAGAGCATGATTCAGCATCGTTGCGATAAATACTCCCAAAAGAACGTCCCTGGCGGGAAAGCGGGTGGCAAAAGCCATCGCCAATAGCTGTGTTTTATCTCCCATTTCCGCCAATACCACCATTAATGTGGCACCCAGAAAAACCAACAACTCAACCCTCTCCTTATTCGCCTTCGGCGACCTTTGGGCATATAACGCGGCTCATGTTCGGCCCTTTCTAACCAAAAACAAAGGAGACCTTCACATAACTATTTTAGATCAAGATAGTTATGTTAAAGGTCTCGCCAATTAGTTCCTTTACTAACGGTGATGCCAGAACTGTACCGGTATGTGAAATTCACCTGTATTTTATGCCAGCTATTTTCCTTCATCATTACTCTTAGTTTACTTGTAAATAATTATCTTGTCAACCAGGCTTATACCAGGCTATTTCAAAGACTTTTGAACCTGCTCCAAAATATCACCCACCCGGTCGTTGAGTTGCAAAAGACGGGTACACTCCCGGGAAATGTCGGGATGTCCGGCAGATGCTATTTGCTGAAGCAGCTTGCCCATTTCCATAGTCCCGTTCTGGGCGTCCCGGACATAAAAAGAAACCTGCTCACGCGCCAGCAACTCGCTCCCCCTGTGCTCGAAAAGGCCGGAAATCAAGATTTTCAATCCCCCATTTTGTTGTTTATCAATATCCTTGTTGTAACTACTCAGTAGTCAGTAGTCAGTAGTCAGAATGAGAGAACGGTTTATTATCTCGAATTATTCTGCCCTGAAAATAAATCTTTACCATTTTCATCCATCTGATGGTGAAGCGAAGCTTCATGGGCGTCTGAATTCTGAATACCTGAATAGTAACTCCTTGTTATTAAGTATGCTCATCCTAATGAATTTTATGTTTATCTTGTTTTTTCCTTATATGCAAAACGGTTGCCGTGGCGATTAAAATCAGGCTGACGAGTTGGGCTGCCCGGAACGGCCCCAACATCAGGCTATCGGTACGTATCCCTTCAATGAAAAAGCGGCCGGCGGAATACAAGGCCAGATAGTATAACAGGATTTGACCGTGAAACTTTGCCCGCTTGCGGTAAATCATTAAAAAAGCGAAAACGAACAAGTTCCATAATGATTCGTATAAAAATGCCGGGTGGTAGTATTGCCCGCCAATAAACATCTGCTCCTGAATAAAAGCGGGGAACCGGCTGATAAACTCCCTGGAGACCGGACCTCCGAAAGCTTCCTGGTTAATAAAATTGCCCCAGCGGCCAATTGCCTGTCCGAGAACAATGCACGGCGCAATAACATCCCCTATTTCCCAAAAGTTGAGGTGGTGTTTTCTCACATAAAAGAAACCGGCGAGCCCTCCCCCCAACAGGCCGCCGTGTATGGCCAGCCCACCGTGCCGGATGGCGAATACCTCAAGTAGATTGTAGCTGTAATCCTCCCAGCGAAAAAGGACATAATACAATCTGGCGCCGATTATTGCGGCAGGTATAATATAAATCAATAAATTAAGAATATGCTCGGGATCGATACGGCTCTTTGAGGCAAAATGGTAAGCCAGCGCCGCACCAATAATAAAAGCGGCGGTCATAATAATTCCATACCAGTAAATAGCTAAAGGTCCGATATGAACGGCAACTGGATTGATCATTCCATCCTCCGGGCAGTTATAAACATTATCACCGTAAACAAGATCCTTCGGAAGAATCAGGTAATATCGGCATTCTTCAACAAAACCTTGTAACTCATGAGTATTCAAAGTAATTTGAAGACGATAAACCATTCTCTCATTCTGACTATTGAATACTGACTACTGATTACTGACTACTGACTACTAAGTAGTTACTATTTTAGCATAATTTCTTAACAACTCAAAGAAACAGACTGGCTTTTACCAGTCTGTTTCTTTATGACCTTGCCTTAAATGTCTCGCATTTAGTCTGGTCGGAGTTACTGGCATTGCTTGCGCCGTTCCGGTCCACCTGAATCATCGGCGCGTGGCATTCCACCGAGTTATTCCACTTGCACTCGGTAACGGTGCACTTAATGTCGGCCAATTGGATCACCTCCCCCTAAATTTGGTATTATTTTTATCTATACTAAGTACTTTTATTCGTGGTACTTTTATTCGTGTTCGTTATAATTTTTGGTTACTATTCAGGTATTTAGAATTCAGACGCCCATGAAGCTTCGCTTCACCATCAGATGGATGAAAATGGTAAATATTTATCTCTGTTTTGTTAAACTGCCTGTCAACATCCGCACCGCGCTATGGCAGTTACTTACCAGCGCCTTGATATCTTCCGGCCCGGCATTATCCACGTGTATGCCTGCAACCACCAGCACAGGCTTGCCGCAGACAACGGCTATCTCCTCAGCAACGGGCTTGGCTACTTCGTCATCTTTGTGGCCAAGTAGGGGAACAACAGTTGTGTTGCAACTTATCTTGGCAGGGTCGCTAAGGCTGGGCCTGGGCAAACTGATTGCAACCGCCCCGACATGCGTCCTCTCACCGCCGAAAAGCTGCACGACCAAACCGTCCCCGGTAACCGAAACCAGCAGGTCAACCTGGAATCTCCCTTCACCGGCCTTGAAATACATTTGTTCAACCAAAGTTTATCCCTCCAAAATTAAAGAAGATGCCGACTTTTATCTACCCCTTCGGCGAAGCTTTATGTGCAGCGAAAAATCAATTTTTCAAACTCCTCGGGGGGAACAGGTTTCCCGAATAAAAAACCTTGCATTTCATCACACTGATGTTGCTTGAGAAAATCGTACTGTACTTCGTTCTCTACACCTTCTGCAACCACTCCGAGCTTGAGGCTTTGTCCAAGCACGATAACTGTTGAGGCAATCGCCTCATTGTCTTGAGCAGTTCCGATTTCATTAACAAAAGACTTGTCAATTTTTAGTTTGCTAATGGGAAAACGTTTTAAGTAACTGAGTGATGAATAACCTGTACCAAAATCGTCTATTGCCAGTTGGATACCCATCTCTTTCAATTCCTGCAGCATTTTAACGGTATATTCGGCATTTTGCATGGCTACGCTTTCGGTTATCTCCAGTTCCAGCCAGCACGGATCCAATCCCGTTTCTTTCAATATCCGTGATATTACTTCCACTAAATTTTGCAATTGAAACTGGCGCGCCGAAAGGTTTACCGCTACCCGTATGGGCGGAAAACTTGCGTCCTGCCAGGCTTTGTTTTGAGCGCAAGCGGTGCGCAGTACCCATTCTCCTATTGGTACAATCAGCCCGGTATCCTCCGCCATGGGTATAAAATCCCCTGGTGGAATCAGGCTCCGGTCAGGAGCCTGCCAGCGTAACAAGGCTTCCATGCCGATAATCTTTCCTGTATTAATATTAACTTTGGGCTGGTAATATAATACAAATTCCTTGCGTTCCAGCGCGCGACGCAATCCGTTTTCCATAGCCAGCCGTTCAAAGGCTTTAGCGTTCATGGCCGGGGTATAAAGCTGGTAGTTGTTTTTTCCTTTTTCCTTGGCCCTGTACATTGCGGTGTCAGCATTTTTTAGCAAACTTTCAGCATCCTCACCGTCATTTGGATATAGGGCAACACCGATGCTTGTGGTGATATAAAGCTCGTGATCACCAATATATACCGGCTCTCTAATGGCTTCAAGAATTTTGCGGGCAACCTTGGCTGCGTTTTCTTCCTGGCTTATTTCAGGTAACAATACGGTGAATTCGTCGCCCCCCAACCTGGCGACAGTGTCGTCTTCACGCACATATCCAATCAGTCGCCCGGCAACTATTTTCAGCAATTGGTCACCCACACCATGCCCCAGTGTATCGTTAATCAGTTTAAACCGGTCCAAGTCAAGAAACAGTATGGCAAGCATCTGCTTACTGCGCTTTGCGTGCGCTATTTCCAGGGTCAGACGATCCTTGAACAGCATCCGGTTGGGCAGGCCGGTCAAAGCGTCGTGAAAAGCCTGGTGCCGGATCGTCTCTTCATAACGCTGCCGTTCCGTAATATCCCGCGAAACAAAAACTACCCGGCTCTCGCCAGACGCGGTTTGATATGTTTTGCCTGTGCTCTCAAACCAGCGCAACTCCCCGTTTTTATGCATAAACCGGTAAAGGACCTGTCCTATTGTACTATGCTCAAAAACTCTCCTGAACGCTGCCTTGACAGCGGGACTATCTTCTGGGTGGATTAGATCGATAACTCTATAGCCTATAAGCTCACCGGGTTCATAACCCAGGACATCCTGATAGTTAGGACTCAGGTACAAATACCGCTCGCTGGAGTCAATCTCACTGATCAGGTCATAAGTATTTTCGGTAAGCGCACGATAACGTTCTTCACTTTCGCGTAACGCTTCTTCCGCCCGCTTACGTTCAGTGATATCACGCAAGATAACGGTTAACCATTGCTCGCCGAAATAAAACTCGCTGATTGTTAATTCTAGAATGAGGGCTGAACCATCCTTCCTTCGCCCGGAGATTTCCCTGATCGCGCCGGCCCCCTGGTATTTCCCGGCGGATTGGCCCCCGGTGGAGCAGGTGTTATATTCGCTGTAAAAATCAGGCATCAGCAGGTTAATGTCCTGCCCGATCACATCCCAGTACCGGTAGCCAAAGATACGTTCCGATGCAGGGTTAAATGATTGAATTAAACCGTGCGCATCAATGGTGATAATACCGTCGAGCGCATGTTTGATCAACGTCCGGTTGAACGCTTCACTCTGTTCCAGTGAAGCCTCAGCATGCCTGGCATGCAGCATCCGGCGCACGCGATGACGCAAAACCGCCCAGTGAATGGGTTTCGTTATATAGTCGGTAGCCCCCGCTTTGAAGGCCAAGTCTACATCTTTGTCGTCATCAAGTTTGGTAATCATGATCACCGGTACGTGATCGCCGCCGGGGAGTTCTTGTAACCGGGTGCAGGCAGAAAAACCATCCATGACCGGCATCATGCAGTCCATCAAAATAATCT
>JGI12104J13512_1001878_pt1 | contig 14282 bp, 6 predicted proteins | sample TerdegcTABiofilm_FD_13512 | JGI IMG/M metagenome (IMG submission 13512)
ATCCGCTTAACCCATGAAAGATCTGTTCGAAGGTTCAGATCAGTGAGATTTTTTGGAATAATTTTCTGGTCACAGAATTCCCGGAGAAAGGACATAAGCATTGTCGGGTTATATACTGCATCGATATTTGTGTTGACAAAATGGTAGCCATTATACTGGCTTTTTATTACCTCATCAACCAGCTTCCTGGTAGATGGATCAATTCCATAATCCTGGTAGATTGTATCTATGAGAGAATTCACTTCAGTCTGGGTGAACCCAAGCATATGTTCAAAGGAAGGATCAAGGGTAAGAAATGTTCCGATATTATAACTGGAAGTCAGATCGTCAATAGTAATTGGGAGGACTCCGGTAATAAATACGTTTGCAACAGATCCTGTCTGTCTGCCTTCTTTAAGCACCTTGAAAAAGGTCCTGAAAAAACTGTCCCCCGATGTGATTTCCTCGTACAACCGGTCCTGATTCAAGGTAATAAGTTGGTTTACAAAGTTATCATATTCATCAATTATTATATATACCTGGGGGAATCCGGATTTAAGAGTATGGGATTAAATAATTACTCTTCTTCGTATTACAATGGCGTTTACACAATTTCTATTTGAAATCTATGAAATGGCAAATGCTCGATATCACGAGCCATGAAACAGGATTGGTAATGACTTTCATGATGCAGATACATGAGAATGTAGGTCAAAGAATATAAGAAAATTGTCGATAGTAATCAAACACCAAAACCTATTCATGATACATATTAATAATCTATACTTTCTCAACTTATTAATTGGGAGATCCTGTTACTGGCAATTCTCTCTTCATTCCTGAAAATTTTCACCACAATTATTTTCTTCCAATAGGACAAATTAGGAATTGCAATACTAATTTGGCAAAAATGATGATTCAGAGAACTGCCGGAGAGAAGCTGAAACAATTAGCCATTGGATTTCCAGCTGTTGCAGTAATCGGACCGCGTCAATCTGGAAAAACGACATTAGTCAGGGATATCTTTCCAGATATACCATATACGCTGCTTGAAGACCCGGATACCCGGCGGTTTGCTGAAGAAGACCCCCGGACTTTTCTTCTTCAATATACAAAAACAGGGGCAATTATTGATGAAGCTCAGCATGTTCCTCAGTTATTCTCCTACCTTCAGGGAATCATAGACAACAAGGACACGACTGGCAGATTCATTCTTACCGGATCCCAGAATTTCCTATTGATGGAAAAGATATCCCAGTCCCTTGCAGGAAGGATTGGAATTCTCAAGTTACTCCCCCTCTCCATGGATGAGTTACATCGGAATGGAATTCACAAAAAAAACTATGAAGATTATCTCTATCTGGGGTGCTACCCCAGACTTTACACCGATCCTATCATTCCAACTGATTACTATTCCGCATATGTTCAGACATATCTGGAACGGGACCTTAGGCAACTAAAGCAGGTCCAGAATCTCTCATTATTCCAGACATTCCTGAGGATGTGTGCAAACCGGGTTGGACAAATTGTAAATTTTTCCTCACTTGGAAATGATTGTGGAATAAACTATAAAACTGCTCAGGATTGGTTATCGCTATTAGAGACATCCTTCATTGTATTTCTGGTAAGAACTCACCACAAAAATTTTAATAAAAGGCTTGTGCAAATGCCGAAACTCTATTTTACTGATCCCGGTCTTGCCGCCTATCTTATCGGAATCCGCTCATCTGAAGAGATTTTAAATCATCCCATGAAAGGCGGGCTATTTGAAACCTTTATCATTGGTGAGTTCCTGAAATACCGGTTAAACCGGGGATTTGAAAGTAATCTCTATTTCTGGAGAGATAAGAGTGGATATGAGATAGACTGTCTGATTGACAGGGCAGGGACTGAATTAATACCTGTTGAGATGAAAGCCGGAAGGACAATATCCGGAGATTATTTTAAGAATATCGAATATTGGAATAGATTATCCGGTCAGAAACCTGAGAGATCCTTTGTAGTGTATGGTGGTGTGACTAATCAGATGAGAGGTCAGTGTCATGTGCTACCCTATGATTCATTAGGGCCGATCTATGATTTACTCTAAAATTCCCGCCATTGAACCATTATATTGGTACCTGACACCAGATTTTCAGGAGGATTGGTTGGCATTTAGTTTTTCCCGTTGATAATCAGGCCGGGGGATTTCGGGTTATGAATAATAATATTTCATTGTAAATTAAAATTTATTTATTTTTTGTGACATTGAAAGAGTATATTGAATGCCTTAGAAATACATAATAATTATAAATATAATGATTATGAATGTAATTATATGAAATTTTAAGGAAGACAGGATGAGTTATCACTGTTAACCATGCTCCATGAGAAGGCACCCTCATTTGCAGTCATAACCGGCCGGAGACGTATCGGAAAAACAGAACTTATTAAGGAATTTTTGAAAGGGAAGGATGGCATATACCTGTATGTTGATCCTCACAAAAATATTGATATCCTGATTGCTGAATATACCTCATACATTCGAGAAGTCCTTTCCCTTCCTCAATATATCTCATTTCCAACTCCCGAAGCCTTTCTGGAATTTCTCTTTGGGATTGAAAGACCATTTATCGTAGTTTTTGATGAATTCCAACGTTTCTTAGACATTTATCCCGCTTTTATTTCACAGCTTCAGAACATGTGGGATCTAAAGGGGAAAGAATTACATCTCTTTCTCATTGCTTCAGGTTCATCAGTCGGAATGATACAGAAGATCTTTATCGATACTAAAGATCCTCTTTTCCGTCGGGCAGACTCAATTATCACCTTAAAGCCATTCCAGGCATCTGAATGCTTCTCCATTCTTGATGATCTTTGTGTCAACAACAGGGAAGAAAAACTACGATTGTATCTCCTCTTTGGTGGAATAATCTATTATTATCACATACTTGAGAAATATGGTTGTCATTCTTTTGAAGAAGCCCTGGATAGAGTGATTCTGAGTAATCTCGCTCCTCTTTCTCAGGAGATGAGTGCCATGCTGATAGAAGAGTTTGGTGGGGGTCATACGACATACTACGAGATTCTTGGAGCACTTGCAGACGGGAGATCTACCCAGAAGACGATTGCAGATCTGACTCATATTGCTCCAAGTTCTCTCCCCCCATATCTCACCGAATTATCAGATATTCTTGGCATCATTGAATACCGGGTGCCGGTAACTGAGGAGCGGTTCCATTCAAAAATGGGAAGATATCTCCTGAAAGATCCGTTTATCCGGTTTTATTGCAGGTATATCTATCGGAATATGACTCTGTACCAACTTGGAAGGTATGACCTCCTGAAACAAAAAATCCTGGATGAATGGAATGATTTTGCCGGATGGCAGGTTGAAGAGATGGTCAGGGAATTATTGGTTCCCCGGCTTGCTACTGATTATGAACGGTTTGGATCCTGGTGGAACAGGCGGGGTGATGAGATTGATCTTCTTGCAATAGGGTCTGCTGGATCACTTGCTGTGGAGATAAAAAACCGGGAGCTGAGTTATGAAGATACGGAAATCATCCTGAAAAACCTTGAGGTGAAAACCGGTATGGTGAAGAGATTAACATATCCGGTAACCCTGGGCATAGCTGCAAGGACTGTAGAAGGGAGAGATATATTTACGAATAAAGGGGTTAAGGTTTTTGAACTGAATGAGTTAATCTGATCCAGAAACCAGAGAGATCCATCGTGATTCATGAACAAACCCTGCATAGAGTTTTAAGGGTATTTATATCAGAATTAAATATTGCCGAAACTCTAATTATCTCCTGATGAAAAGAAAGAGTATCACATTAATCCTGCAGTCAGGTTTTTTCTGGGATGATGGAACAAACTGCAGGTTATGAGCTGAGAAAGTTGAATAATAATGATGGTTACCTTTCGTACATTCATTTTTCGAGAAGAGTAGGAAAAATACAGAAAATTAGGTGATACTCTTTCAAATATCAGTCATGGATCATTGGAAAAGTGATAGAGCCGTTGATCATATCGTTTTTTGACCTTATACAGATCGGTAAGTTTTATCTAGTCATAATTTATTATAGATTATTATTTAATTATTTTGATATTTCGAAGGGATGGGTTTGCGAGTTATTCATGGGGAGAGTAGGGATATGTGTTTAAGGAATGTGATGATTACCACGTTTTTTTGCATCGGTTTGATTACAGGCATCTTTCATGTTTCAGCCCAATTAAGTGATTCAGGTATCTTTGGAGTTCAAAATATTGGAATACCGCTTATACCTGGTCATTCTGGTTCTGATTATATATTCATTGGTGATTATTCGGATGGGCAGATTCGGATCCTTGCTCCGGGTTTGTATTACTGCACAGATAATATGAGAACCACATCAGAAGACTATGCAATCCGACTCGAAAATCAGAGCGTTACACTGGATGGAAGTGGCCACCAGGTCATGGGTTCTGGAGGATTTTGTGATGGTGTGCAAATCCTGCCAGAGAGTTATCAGTGTATTATTAGAAATTTCAGTCTGATTTCAGATTTTTACCATGGTATTTATTCTGAAGGTGAATACGCATTCATACATAATAACACGATCAGAAATGCATCAGCCCATGGTATTCAATCAAGAGGAAATTATTCACAGATACATTTTAATACGGTTGAAGATACTGGTGATGTTTGTATCTTTTCATATGGTGATAATTCATCTTTATATCATAATTATGTCTTTCGGGGGAGGAACGGGATATTAAATCATGGAAATCATGCAGATATCTCAAGGAACTATGCTATCAATAATTATCGATATGGGATTGCTGCTGGAGGTGTCTTTGTAGGTCCTGATCCTGGTGATACAGGAAAAGGGTACTATACGATCATGAAGGATAATATTGCCCTCATGAATGGGTATAGTGGATTGATCAGCTACATGCCGCATGGAGTTGTTTACGACAATATTGCCATTCAGAATTCTCGAGCTGGAATAGATACAACAGTTCGTAGTAATAATACGACTCTTTCAGGAAATATGGTGATGAACAATACTCTCGGTATCAGGATATCTGACCAGGCACGAGACCTCATCGTACGACAGAATAGGATCACCGCTCATACACAGGCGGACCTCTTTATTCTTCAGAATAACAGTTGTGGGTATGGTGCGATATTTGATAATTACTTTGGGAGCCTTGTGCATCTTGATGGAGCAGGGCATATAGAAAATTTCACCTGGACAAATCCGAATGGACCGACTCCAGGTAAAAACATCATATCAGGACCATTTATTGCAGGTAATTATTGGAGTAATCCTGATGGGAACGGCTGGTCTGATATCCAGGCTCCAACAGTGACCGGGTATTCGCAGGTTCCCTACGAGGTGAAGTCTGGCCAGGGTGTGTATGATACCGCTCCATTAGTCAGAATCGGTCATAATGTGTCATCTTTTGCTGATGAATGGACAATTATCCATCCCATTGGAAATATCACCTATCCCCGGTATTCAGATCCATACTATATAACACAGGCAAAACCCGGGGCTGTATTGAATAATCTCCGGGTAGATGGATTTTTGAATGCATCAGCCCCTTCTTATACCTTTTCATCTATTGATCAGGATCATATCATAGAAACGAATGGCAGCCCTGAACAGGATCAGGTTCATGTCCGGTTTACGTACTCACCCAGTGTTGGGAACTATCCTCTGAAAGTGCAATTTACTGATAATTCAATTGGAAGTCCGAATTCCTGGTACTGGCAGTTTGGTGATGGCAGTAATTCAACAGAGAAGGATCCGGAACATATATATATGATTCCTGGACGGTATTCGGTTTCACTCAGAGCGTATAATGATATAACTGGGGGTAATTCAGTCTGTAATAATTGTATTACCGTTCTATAGTTGGATGATGCAGATGAGAGTCTTGCTATTCACCCATAATTTTTCTCATGTTTTTATTGTAATGTCTCTTTAATTTAGCATTAATTATGGATTTTATCGCGAAAAGAATGAATTATTAATTGAAATCTCGATATGTGATAGATAATATAATAATGTTATACATAGAAGAAAATGTATGGATGGGGTACATTCAGGACTAATAAAGACAATAATCTGTGTGGGTTTAGTCCTCCTTCTGGGAGGGCTCATTCCTGTTATGGCTGAAGAACAGCCTGACCTGCATCATAAGATGTTTAATTCAGGAGTAAAAAGTTCGCTCTTTTTGGAAGACAGGGATGTAAATTACTCCCGAGAGAAGATACCGTCTGAAATGAGTAATTATGGTCCAAGAATGGAAACCCGGCAAGAAAATACTTCACTCTTTTCCACTGCCGGAATCCCGGTTGTAGAGCGGAACTGGCAGAGATCAGTAGGAGGATCAGATGATGAAGGGGTCTGGTCCGTTCTTCATACAAATGATGGGGGATATCTGATCTGGTCCGTTCTTCATACAAATGATGGGGGATATCTAATTGGAGGGTATACATATTCAACAGATGGGGATGTCACTGGAAACCATGGATGGGATGATGCCTGGATTGTGAAACTGGGTCCTGCCGGCAACCTTCTCTGGCAGAAATGTCTGGGCGGTACTGATTTTGACAGCGCACGTTCTACCATTCAGACTTCTGGTGGCGGATATTTAGTGACCGGATTTACGGATTCAAATGATGGTGATGTCTCCGGCAATCATGGCTGGTCAGACATGTGGGCTCTGGAAACCGATTCCTCAGGTAATCTGGTCTGGCAGAAATGCCTTGGTGGAACAGATGATGAGAGTTCTCGTTCGGTCATTGAGACTACTGATGGCGGGTATCTTCTTGCCGGATACACCTGGTCAGATGATGGGGATGTTTCAGGCAATCATGGGTCGTCTGATTATTGGATTGTTAAAATCGATAACCTCGGCAATCTGATCTGGCAGAAGTGTTTTGGTGGTTCCGAATACGATCATGCATATTCAGTCATTGAGACATCTGACGGGGGATACCTGGTTGCAGGATATTCGTATTCCACTGATGGCGATGTCTCCGAAAATCATGGCAACAGTGATTATTGGGTAATAAAGATTGATAAATCCGGTAATCTGATCTGGCAGAAATGTCTGGGTGGTTCGGATTTTGAGTATGCACATTCAGTTATTGAGACATCTGACGGGGGATACCTGATTGCAGGATATTCGTATTCCAATGACGGCGATGTCTCCGAAAATCATGGCAACAGTGATTATTGGGTAATAAAGATTGATAAATCCGGTAATCTGATCTGGCAGAAGAGTCTAGGTGGATCAGATGATGATCATGCATATTCAGTCATTGAGACTTCAGATGGCGGATATCTTCTTGCCGGATATTCCTGGTCAGATGATGGCGATGTCTCTGGAAATCACGGATATGGTGACTATTGGGTAGTAAAACTTGATAATTCCGGTAATCTGATCTGGCAGCAATGCCTTGGTGGATCAGACTATGATGGTGCATATAGAGTAGTTCAAAATACTGATGGCAGATATTTTATTGGAGGTGATTCAGAATCAAATGACGGTGATGTTTCTGGAAATCATGGCTGGAGTGATATCTGGGTTACATTGGTCTCTCCAATGCATTCCATTTCCGCTTCGTCTGATCCTTGGTCGCTTGTCCATCCGTATGGGACAAAATCATATGTTGAAGGAACGAATGCACTGTATCTGACTCAGGGAAAACCTGGTGCCATCCTTGAAGATGTTCAGGTGGATGAGGTTTCACAGGGGAACATCTCACATTACACCTTTACTGATATCAATGATACCCATTCGATTAATACAACTGGAACGCCTGTACCTGGCCAAATTCATGTGATGTTTACTATCTCTCCACAATCCGGAAGTGTTCCTCTAACAGTCGAGTTCAATGATACTTCTATAGGAGGACCTTCATCTTGGTACTGGCAGTTAGGTGATGGAACGACCTCTCCGTTACAGAATTTGACCCATACCTACACCATTCCAGGAACATACACGGTCTCTCTCCGGGCATATAACAGTCAGACCGGTGGATATGGAGTATGTAATGATTGTATCCAGGTAAATTCTTAATCTTATATTTTATCGGTCCGTTTTAGAAAATTCTTCACGAATGCTGTTTTGTAATTTCAAATATACGAAAACCAATGTTGCCTATGCAGTATAGAATAAACATCTGAATTCTGGCTTGTGGATATTCCTGTTTCAGGTTTTCTCCATATCTAACGATCTGCGATGTATCCTGTTCCTGAAGATCCAACGTTTCCAGTGGGATTTTCAGTTTTTTCCATTCAGTATTGGAATAGTATTTGAATTCAATAATCCATCTGAGGCCGGCAAACCGCTCATGATATTTCCCTACGAATTCGAGATCTGTTCTTCCCTGTGGATATGAACGCTCAATATTCCAGGTAAACCATGAAAAGAGGATCTGGCTGCAGAACGAATAAAAAGTTGTCCGGTAAAAATTTTCATTCACCTGGGTAAATATTGCTTCGGGAAGTTTCTTAATATAGAGTTCCCAGTATTTGGAAAAGAGCATGTGAAGATCCGGATTCCTTCCAAACTCCTCCTGCACTGCTCCATAATCTGTTGTTATATCCATATGGTTTATCTCATTGAAATATTCAACCATGATGGCCCGCATTGAAAGATTAGGCAATTCTAATCTGAATTCATCTTTTTTTGTCAGCATTCCAAGATAAAAGAATGAGATCGGGTAAAAGTTCCGTTCAAAGAACTGACTCATATTAAACTTAGATACGAGGAGATTTCTGTTATACTGGATAGTGTCCTGCACCGTCAGTTCATGGACAAATTCCCCGGTCGTTTTCGGGTTACTACCAGTAATTCTTTTTACCCAGGATAAATCAGTTCGGAGGTTCAAATCGATAAGGTCTATTGGGATCTTCTGTTGCTCACATAGGAGATCTAGAAAATACATGAGCATGGTAGGATTATACAATTTTTCTCCTTCGGGATTCACAAAGGTATATCCGTTATATTGGTTTTTTATTGTCTCTTCTACCTGATCTCGCGAATCAGAAGGAAGGGAATAATCGTGAAATATCCTGTCAAGGAGATGATTTACCTCTTCCTTGGTAAATCCAAGCATATGTTCAAAGGTTGGAGATAAGGTGATAAATTTTCCAATATTGTAACTGGAAGTCAGGTCATCGATGGTAATCGGAAGAACTCCGGTGATAAAAACATTGGAAATAGCTCCCGTTTGCCTGCCCGCTTTTAGTACTTTAAAGAATGTTCTAAAAAAACTGTCTCCGGAGGTTATCTCCCGATACAGATGGTCCTGGTGAGTCGTAATGAGCTGATTTACGAAATTGTCATATTCATCAATAATAACATACACCTGGATTGAATGCGTAATGGCTATTTTATCCAACCATACAGATAAATTGGTGGAGGCGTTTCCTTCAGGTTGAACCGGTGGAAAGTCTTTTAATATATCTTCATAAGCAGACTGGACACTGATGAGGAGTTCATTGCAATATCGATTAAAATTATGCTCAATTTCAGAAAAATTTTTTGAGATTGGAATCGTTGAAAAATCATATTTGAGGACAATGAATGTATTGTGGGTATAAGTCGGGTTTTTTCCAATCCATGTGTGACCAAAAAGTGTTTGGAAACGCCCTGCTTCCTTTTTATCATAATAATAGTGAAGCATTGAGCAGAGTAGGGATTTTCCAAATCTTCGTGGTCTTAAAAAAACCGGGTTGTTAACGCTTTCAAGGTCATATATATATTTAGTTTTATCGATAAAGTAATAGGAGCCATTGATAATTTCTGCATAATTCATCACACCGTAAGGGATTTTTTGTTTCATGTTTTCATCAAATGTATATCTATGTGAGTTCCTGGTCTGGATCCATGCAGCTCTTTTTGTCTCAATTCATTTATAATTTGCCGGTAGGTTAGTGAGATTGGAATAATTCTGCCTCATTATTTCTATTATCTCTTGTATTATTCCTATTTTTTATAGTTTTGCAAGAAAATCATTTTCATCGATATATTTATTAGATAGTATATTAAAAAACTCATTAATCTATATTTATTCAAGGGGGAGTAATGAAATGATGGGGAATTTTTTCAAACTTAAAAACATTTTATTGGTACTTTTTGTACTTATTAGCATAACATTATCCTGTTATGGGGAAGAAAATGCGGCAGATGTTCCTGTGGCATCATCAGCTCCAATTAATCCAGAATACCTGAAGTATTTGGAAAGGGTTAATGCTTTAAATGAGACCGGTGAATTTGCACTTGGCTATGAACCTCCGGTGATTTCATTTGATCATCTGATTGGGAAACGTCCCTTTGATTCAAATGTTCAGGATTTGTATCCTTCATCGTATGATCTCAGAACCTTTGATAAATTAACACCAATTAAAAATCAGAATCCCTGGGGTACCTGCTGGGCATTTGGATCACTTGCATCACTTGAGTCTTCACTGAAACCAAATCAGACTTACGATTTTTCTGAAAAACATGTAGTCAATCGCAATCTCTGGCTCACTGGTCCTAAAACCGGAGGGAATTATCTTAAATCCGGAGGTTATCTTGTCGCCTGGATGGGGCCGGTGAATGAGACGACCGACCCGTATCCTGTTGACACATGGAATTATACTTCCCCGTCCGGGCCTGTAACAAAACATGTTCAGGAAATTTACTGGATTCCAGGTATGGCTAACGCTTCAGATCTGGAGACAATTAAGAGTTCAATTGTAAACAATGGTGCTTTGATTAGTTCGTTTTACTGGAATCCCGCGTCGTATAATTTCACCCATAAATCATATTACTGTCCGACATGTTCAGGTTCCAACCATTGTATTAATCTGGTAGGTTGGGATGATAATTACAACAGGAATAATTTCACCACTCCTGCGCCTGGTGATGGTGCATTTCTGCTTAGAAACAGTTGGGGTACCAGCTGGGGTGATCAGGGATATGGATGGATATCGTATCATGATCCGACAATTGGGAAATACAATGCCCATATCTTTGGTTCGGATGTGAATGATTATTCGGGTATTTATCAGTATGATCCTGCTGGGACTTCATCGTATATTGGCATTCCCTCAACAAGCATCTGGGGCGGAAATATTTTTACTGCGACGGCAGATGAAAACCTTACCGCAGTTGGTTTTTATACAAATGATGTCTCTGCTTCCTACGATGTTCGTGTTTATAAAAATCCAACAGCAGGAGGGCCAGTTGGTTCGACCATTCTTTCACAGAAGACTGGGACAATACCGATGAGTGGGTATCATACAATTAGTCTTGATACACCAGTTTTCCTTTCCGTTGGTGATATCTTTTCAATTGTTGTTCACTTGACAAATCCAAGTTATGGATATCCACTTGCAGTCGAGAATCCTGCTTCTGGGCCTATTGGTAATACATGGTCTGCAAATCCGGGTGAAGGATATGTCAGTTCAGATGGAAATTCCTGGACTGATATAGTAACAATTCCTGGTTTTGTAAATACCAGCATATGCATTAAGGGGTATACCAATACTATAACACCTCCTCCTGTAGCCAATTTCACCTCGAATGTCACAACAGGTCTTGTTCCTCTTACTGTCCAGTTCACCGATACGTCAACAGGCAGTCCCACGTCCTGGCTATGGAACTTTGGTGAAGGAAATACTTCATCAAGCCAGAATCCGGTTCACACGTATACCACTGCAGGTTTGTATACCGTAAACCTGACTGCTTCGAATGCCGGTGGTTCAGATACAAGAGTTGCACCAGGTTATATCAATGTAACAAATCCGGTCCCATTGCCTCCTGTTGCCAGCTTTACCTCAAACGTCACATCTGGAGACATCCCCCTCTGTGTCCAGTTTAATGATACATCTACCGGAAATCCAACGTCGTTTTACTGGACATTTGGAGATGGTGCAAATACTACAATCCGAAACCCGATTCATACCTATGAAACACCCGGCCTGTATACCGTAACCCTCTCCGTCGCAAACTCTGCTGGCTCTAACCTGACGTCAAAAGCGGGTTATATTAATGCAACATCTCCTCTTCCGAATCCATTCGTGACAGGTATCTATCCGAATTTTACAAAGGCTGGAGTGAATGTAGGATTTAATCTTACTGGTAATTATTTCAGTGAAGGCTCGATAGTCAACCTTACCATGAGTGGTTATAGTAATATCACTACATTTGGTAATCTGTCAGGAAGCAATCTGACTGGATTTTTTGATATTCCATCTGGTACTGCAACAGGGATGTGGAATGTCAGTGTGAACCGCTTTGGTCAGTATAGTAATGATAATGTTCAGTTTCAAGTGCTGCCACCCGTTCCTCCGGTAGCAAGTTTCATTGGAATTCCACGTACTGGTGTGGCCCCGCTGTTTGTTCAGTTTGCTGATACATCCACTGGCGGTCCGACATCATGGAGCTGGAGTTTTGGCGATGGTGGTCTTTCTACCGATCAGCATCCAAGTCACACATATTCTGGAGCTGGTCTGTATACGGTGAGTCTGAATGTCTCGAACAGTGGCGGTTCCAATGTTACGACTGCTCCTGGTTATATCAACGTGACAAGTTCTGTTGTTCCACCTGTAGCGAGTTTTACTGGCAGTCCCCGTAGCGGTGTTGCCCCGTTATCGGTTCAATTTACTGATACATCCACTGGTGGACCAACCAACTGGACCTGGAGTTTTGGCGACGGTGGTCTTTCTACCGATCAGCATCCAAGCCACACATATTCCGGAGCTGGTCTGTATACGGTGAGTCTGAATGTCTCGAACAGTGGCGGTTCCAATGTTACGACTGCTCCTGGTTATATCAACGTGTCAAGTTCTGTTGTTCCACCTGTAGCGAGTTTTACTGGCAGTCCCCGTACCGGTGTTGCCCCATTATCGGTTCAGTTCACAGATTCCTCAACTGGTAATCCTACTACATGGAACTGGAACTTTGGCGATGGGCTTTCATCTACGATGCAAAACCCAATTCACACCTATGCAGGACCAGGGCAGTTTACCGTCAATCTAACCGTATCGAATACAGCAGGAACTGACACCCTCACAGCACCAGATTATATTTCGGTTTCTGGACCTCCCTCACATTATTCAATTAACGCAAGTTCCGGACCAAACGGGCGAATAGATCCCTCAGGGTTAATAATTATCCCTGCCGGTGGAAATCAGAGATTTTCCATGATTTCGGATACCGGTTATCAGGTCGGTGATGTTCTTGTTGATCAGGTAAGTGTTGGACCAGTCGGATGGTATGAATTCAGGAATATCAGTACTAATCATACCATTTCGGTCAATTTCGAGAGAATACCTGGACAGAAATTAGTGAATGCTTCGGCAAACCGTTGGAGTATCGTGTATCCTCCAGGTATTTCAGCATACCAGGAAGGAACGAATTGTACATATATTACTCAGGCAAAACCGGGGGCAGAAATGAAACAGATTTTAATTGATTCAGTCGAACAGAATCTTTCAGAATTCTGGACATTTACGAATATTTCTGAGGATCATAGTATCTACACATATAGCGAACCAATACCTGATCAGATCCATGTATTCTTTAGAGGGGCACCTTCAACCGGATCAGCTCCTCTGGGCGTGCAGTTTATTGATGAATCCATTGGTACCCCTACGTCCTGGCTCTGGCAATTTGGCGATGGTGAAAAATCATACGATCAAAATCCATATCATGAGTATCAGTCACCTGGAATTTACACCGTAACACTTCGTGCATATAATGGTAAGACCGGGGGGTATGGTGTATGGAGCGATGGGATAATCGTTAAATAATTTTTTGAAGTATTTACTTATAAATTCAAAAAATAATTTTCGTGCGTTTTTTTAAAAAATATCATTTAATACTGGATTACGGTAAGCGCATCGTTAAGTTATACACGTATATTTGGGTTGAGTTCTTATAATATTCAATAATGGTATAGATTGAGTTGTCATCTTAAAACGGATTGAAAAAAAATTTTTTAATGAGGCTATTTCATAACACTAATCCGTTAGTACAATGAGGCAAAAATCCTAAAATTTCATTACCAATACGGGTTCCATTTGAATGGAAATAGTTCTCTTGCGGAAACGACATTTTTGCTATGAAACAACTACTGATATATTGTTTTATTATCAGATTTTAGAAAAAGATCTCTGAATCGGGAATTTCACTTACTAAAAAAGAAAAATGGTTAATATATCATATATCTTTATAACCCATAATCTATATAACCTATTCAATAATTAATACTATTATCCTGATCAAGGGAATGATGGTTATTTGGTGGGGTTATAATGATA
>JGI12104J13512_1001885_pt1 | contig 14219 bp, 11 predicted proteins | sample TerdegcTABiofilm_FD_13512 | JGI IMG/M metagenome (IMG submission 13512)
TATATTTTGCCCCTGATTGTATTGGGCCAGAGGTTGTGAAGTTTTTAAAAACTGTTGCCCCGGGTTCGGTGGTCCTGCTCGAGAATCTGCGGTTTCACCCGGGCGAGGAAAAAAACGACCCGGTGTTTGCCAAGAGTTTAGCGGCGCTGGTTGACCATTATGTCAACGACGCTTTTGGTACGGCGCACCGTGCCCACGCATCAACCGCTGGTATGGCAACATTTTTCGCTCAGCCGGCAGCCGGTTTTTTGATGGAGAAAGAGCTGGAATACCTGGGCAGAGTTGTAAACGCGCCCGAACGACCCTTCGTTGTTTTGATTGGCGGAGCAAAGATTGCCGATAAAGCAGGCGTAATAAAGAACCTACTTCCCCGGGTGGACAAGTTGTTAATCGGTGGCGGGGTTGCTTTCAACTTCTTAAAAGCTAGGGGGTTGAATATCGGCAACTCTATATACGATGAACAACTTATGCCGGAAACCGAGAAATTGGTTAATGATTCAAGGATTGTTTTGCCGGTTGATGTTCGAGTGGAGTTGCCTTCTGACGGAAAAGATGGTTTGCTCGTAAAGGTGACTGAGATACCGCAGGATGGGATTGGTCTGGATATCGGTGAAGAGACGATTGAGTTGTGGACGAAGATTATCAGGGAAGCGCGCACGGTTGTCTGGGCTGGTCCAATGGGAATGTTCGAAAGGGAGCTGTTCAGGCGCGGCACAGTAGCAATTGCCCGGGCGATTGCTGAGGCGACAAAACAAGGGGCGGTGACGGTTGTCGGTGGTGGCGATACAGTAGCCGGTGTTAAACTGGCGGGTGTTGAACAGATGGTCAGCCACATTTCAACCGGGGGGAGTGCGACTTTGGAGTTTCTCGAGGGGAAAAATTTACCTGGCGTAGCGGTGCTGAGCGATAAAAAATGAGTGGTAAGGCACTTCCACCCCTGGTGGCGGGCAATTGGAAAATGTACAAAGGTGCCCGCGAGGCAGGCGAATTTGTTCGATTGCTTGCCGAAAGAATCGGGGCGGAAAAGGACAGAGAGGTCGTGGTTTTCCCGCCTTTTACTTCAATTCCGGCTGTTGCCCAGGTGCTAAAGGAACTCAACAGTACGATAGTGTACGGGGCGCAGGATGTTTTCTGGGAAGCAGAAGGCGCATTTACCGGTGAGGTTTCGCCCGTATTCCTTGCTGAACTGGGATGTCGGTATGTGCTTGTTGGTCATTCTGAGCGCCGCCATCTTTTGGGAGAGAGTGATGAGATGTGTCGACTCAAAGTTGCGGCAGCGTTACAGCACGGGCTAAGACCGATTCTCTGCTGCGGGGAAACTTTACAGGAACGCGAGACAGGCGAGACAACCGATGTGATTAAGAAACAGTTGACCGCCGGGCTCAGCGGGGGTTTAGCCGAAGCAAATTTTGACATCGCCTATGAACCGGTCTGGGCGATAGGAACCGGGAAAAACGCCACCGGCGAGCAAATCGAGGAGGTGCACAATTTCATCCGACACTGGCTCAGCGCAAGGTTCAATAAAGATGGGGAGAGGATTCGCATTATCTACGGTGGGAGCGTGAAGCCGGCAAATATTGACAGTTTGATGGCACAACCATCGGTTGATGGGGTGCTGGTGGGCGGCGCGAGTCTTGACCTGGACAGTTTCGTGCGAATTGTCAACTATGGCAGGGTGAAGTAAGATGTTGTGTTCACTCTTGACTTTATTATTGATTCTGTTAATCTACTAACAAGGAGCAAAAGAATATGTATGGTGTACTGATTTTTCTGCATCTGTTGGTTGCGATTCTTTTGGTACTGGTGGTTTTAATCCAGCAGCCCCAGAAGGGTGGGCTGGGAACGATTTTAGGCGGCGGCGAGTCGATATTCGGCGGCGGCGGAGCGGCGCCCTTTATGGCAAAAATAACCTCGGCACTGGCGGTAGCGTTTATGTTAACTTCGCTCGGGCTGGTGCTGGTCGGTGCCCGAAGGGTCAAGACAGCACCAAATCGAACTTCGCTGAAGTCAAGTGGTGCAGTAGTAAAAGTTAGTCAACTGGAGAAGGAATATGTACGCAGTGGTGAAAATTGCAGGTTTTCAATACCTTGTTAAGCCGGGTGAAATTGTAACGGTGCCCCGTCTTGAAGGAGAGCCAGGTAGCCCGGTGCGGTTTGATGATGTATTGATGGTCCGGACTGAAGACCAGGCGATAATCGGCAGGCCCACGGTTCCCGATGCTTATGTTGAGGGTAATATCGTGGAGCATCGGCGGGGTGAAAAGGTTACCATTTATAAATTCATACGACGGGAAAATTACCGGCGCAAGAAAGGGCATCGGCAACTTTTAACCCGGGTAAAGATTACCAAGATTGGTTATGGGCAATAAAAACAAGTAATGAGCAAGTTAAAGAAGTAGAGGAGGATGTTATGGTGAGACGGTTGCCGGGATTGATTCTGCTGGGGATTTTCTTCATTAGCAGCAGCGGCGTCCGGGCGAATCTGCTGGAGAACGGCGATTTTTCTTCCTGGGTCAGTCCCACCAAGCCTGCGGGTTGGATTGTTGAGGACAGTACCAAAGCAAGAATTGAGCGTTCCGACGATACGGTACGTTCGGTGCCTCACGCCTGTCGAATAACACGGCTGGTGACCGGGACCGGGAATAATTACGGCTTGAAGCAATTTGTTCCTGTTACTCCGGGAGCAGTTTATACCTTTAGTGCCTGGTATTTTGATGACGATGTCAACGCCCGGGGCGGAATTGTGATTACCTGGTGCCGTGCCGATTCCAGTGCCATTAAGAGTACGACGGTGGCTTATACCGATTCTGCGATCCACACCTGGCAGCGTCTGGTGAAAACTGACACCGCACCGGACAGCACCGTTTTAGCCAAATGTTTGCTTCGGGTGTATGGATTTACTGGGGGTCCGGCGGGTGGTGTGGTATATGTTGATGATGCGGAATTTAACGCCGGTGCCGGTGCGGTATCAGAGACAGAAACAAATGGTCTTCGCGGTGCATCACTGAAAGTCTCTCCGACGGGTAGCGAAAATGTTCAAATTAAGTTGACAATCGATAGACCAGTTAATGGCCGGTTAGATGTTTACAATCTAATAGGGCTCAAATGCCGCGAACTGTGGCAGGGTAGCCTGGCTTCCGGTGATTATAACTTTTACTGGGATGGCCGGGACCGGGAAGGCAGACGGCTATCACCGGGGGTTTATTTTGTTATGTTTGAAGGTGAATCCGGCGCCACCCGGACGCAGAAGTTTGTTTTCAGTTGGTGAGGGGTTAAGGAAGTTGAATTGGGAAATTTTAGACCGAAGGGCGGAAGAGAGCCGAAATACTTTTCCGCCGGTTTTAATGTTAAAAACCAGAAAGAGAAGGTGAGAAAATATGAAGGCTAAAAAGGAGAAAGGTATGGCACTCACTGCAATCCAAAAGATCGAAAAACTGGGCAAAAAGGTTGCGAGTATGACCCAGGCAGAACTTGCCCGGGCGGTCGGTGTTTCCCGGGAGCGAATTCGTCAACTTGTGCCACGGATGAAGATTAAACCCGGTCGGCGTGTTGTTGCCTGGCACCGCACGATTTCCAAGGCGCAGCGCGCGGCGATGATTAAAATGTACGAAGCCGGTACTTCCTTGAATGCGATTGCGAAAAAATACGGGGTAAGCGAGTACCATGTTCGTGAGGTAATCCGGATGGCGCGAAGTGAGTCCAAAGGCAAGGGGTCTTCGGGGCGAAAGTAAAAACTAACTTTTAACAAAAAATGGGCGATACCCGAATCGAACGGGTGACCTCTGGTATGTGAGACCAGCGCTCTAACCAGCTGAGCTAATCGCCCGACAGAAGTTTACCGGACCATTTATTAAAGTCAAGTTTTGATATTCGGGGAACCGGATAGAGAAGCGTATTTAACTTATTGCATTGAACGAGGGCGAAATTTTATTGAGCATATCGACAGTGGTCTGGATGCCATCTTCCGCTTTTAATTTTTGATATATCCGCAGCGCCTGCTCGAGGTTGAAGCGTGCTTCATTAGGATGGGTGGGGGCGAGAAATTTTGCCAGTTTAACCAGGCAGTCAGCTTCGCCCCGCTGATCATTAATGGCTCGAAACAGTTCCAGCGCTTCAATTAGATGCTGTTTTGCAAGGGGAAGGTTATTAAGAGATTGCTCGCTGTCGGCTAAGGCAAGGAGGGTCTTTGCGGTGGACACGGGATTGCTGGACTGACGGCTNAGATTTAGCGCTTGTTCCAACCGTTCCTTTGCCAGGGCGGGTTGATTTAATTTCTGGAGGATTAAACCGATGTTGTAAAGGTCTTCAACAATTGCCGAACTGTCACCGAGAATCTGGTGCTTGTTCAAGGCGTCGGTAAGGTAGCGCAACGCCCCCTGCCAGTTTCCTTCCAGATAATTAATTAACCCCTGTTCGCTAAGGACGTCAGCCTGAGTTGTCAGGTCTTCTGATGATGCCGTTAATTTGAGCAGTTGTTCGAGTGCGGTACGGGCTTTAACTCGGTCGCCGGTGGTGCGATAAGTGCGGGTTAGTTCTAAAAGCGCCTTTATTTCGTGTCTGATGTCCGAGTGGCGCCGGCTCAATTCGCGGGCTTGTTCAAGTTGACTAATTCCTTTTAACGGTTCATTTTGCAAAACCCAGAGACGGCCGGACAAAATCAGGTCACCAGCGAGTTCCTTTTCCCGGCCCGGTTCGCGGTCAAGCGTAATCGCTTCATCGATGAGCGTCCGGGCACGCTGGTAATTTTGATGGAGGATGGAGTTGACGGCAAGTCCGACAAGATTACGGCTGATCAATCTTCGGTCGTTGGCTCTTCGGGCAAAAAAGAGTCCCTGTTCGAAAAATTCCCGGGCGATGTCAATGGAATTGGTACGTTCATGAGTCAGACCCAGTTCGTAAAGCGCTCTTGCCTGACCACGCAGGTAATTGATGTCGCGGTAGATATGCAAGGCGCGGTCCAGGGTGTCAATAGACCGTTTGTAATCACGCTGGGCACGGTGGATAACGCCAATTGCGGTCAGCTGTTCGGCTTCGCCCAATCGATTACGAAATTGCCGGGAAAGGTGGAGGCCATCTTCGTAGGCGGCACGGGCGCGGTCCAGTTCACCCTGACTGAAAAGCAGGTCACCAATTGCCGTGTACTGAGTTACCGCGGTACGATGGTCGCCAATACTTTCCAGTAAACGGAGGGCAGAACGGTGATGTTCCAGTGCTTCTTTTGGTTGCTTTTCACAGGTCAACAATTCGGCGAGGTTGATGTAGGCGCGCGCTTCAAGTTCAACATTCTTTAAAAGCCGGCTGAAGTGGATGGTTTCTTTTAACAGACGCTTTGCCCTTCCGTACTCATTTTTTTCCTGCGCGATTCGGGCGGTGAGAAAACAGGAGGCAGCGGTTGCGCCAATTGATTTAATTTTCCGGGCGATGGCAAGTGCCTGGATAAACTCCTGTTCGGCAAATTCGAGATTACGATTAAAGAAATGGCAACCACCACAGAGTAGATGCAGGGCAACGAGTTCGGTACCTTCGGCTTTCTTTTTTGCTTCTTCCCAGCGCGTTAGGGCTTTATCCCATGCACCGCGTTCCGCTGATTTCAGACCGGCTTCAAAAAGTCGGGCAACATCCTCTTTCTTTGTGTAGGTTAAACCGTCAAGATAGACGATGCCAAATCGGCGCCAGAATTGACCCAGCCGGGTGTAATAATTACGAAAAGCGGTTTGCTCAATCCAAGACAAATTTTGTTCTAAGAGGATGAGTGTTTCGCGTTCGGTAGATTGTCTTTTTAGTAAGAACAGGATTACGCCGACGGCAAAAACGACCAGGACGGTTAAAACGAGTAAAGCAAATAACATCGGTTAATGATAATAGCCAAAAGTTAAATGGCAAATTATGCCGATAGATTACGGCAACCGCTGTTCGGGTGCGATTAACGGTTGATCGGCGAACGGAATCGAGCCCGATTCGGATGTTAGCGTCTCGATTAGGACGCAATTAACGGGTGGAATTTGACAGGAGGCGATTAACATTAGACAATAAGGGGTGAAGAATTTGATTCTTGCGATAATGTCCGGTTGGATGGTTGTCAGCACAGGGTGTCGGGGAACCGGAAAGGTGGTGCCTTTTAACCCCAGTGCGGTTCTGGAGCCGAGCACGATTAAAGATTTAAGTGAAGGTGGCGTGGCAATCTGCGCGGATGGGGCACGGTTGCTTGTGCTGACCGCTTCCGGTACGCGGCTTCTAACCGTTGACTCCAATTTCAACCAGATGGAGACGATACCGTTGAATAGACGGTTGGTAGCACCGCGCGGTATCGGTGCCGACCGGTATTACATTTACCTTTATGATGACAATGTGCTCTACCGGATGGCAAAGGATAAGTTGACGATGCAGGAGTTGTTGGGAAATGTGCGTGTCGCGGGGCTGGCAAATTATGCACCGGGTGAGGTTCTGGTAAGTGAAGGCGAGCGCCAGTTCGTCCTGTTAAAGACCCTTTTTGGGGAGAGTCGGGTTTTCCTTGATAAGGTTGATGTTCCTCAGCCCGGAGCAATGACAAATTTCTCCAACGGAGTTTGGGGAATCTTGAGTGCCGGCGACCGGCTTGTTAAGGTAAACCGGGCGGGAATTGTGGTTGGAACTGCGAAACTGATGCCCGGTGTTGATATTCTTGCTGCCGACAAATGGGGTCGGGCAGTGGTTTTGAAGCGGGGCGAGCCGGTCGTATGGGTGGAAGAAAATGGTAAATTTAATGGTTATGGGTTAAGTGGGGCAAAAATGCCCACCGGATGCGCGGTGCTGGATGGGCAAATTGTGATTCTGGATAATGGCAACCGTCTAATCTCTTATCGTTTGCCAGCGATTACCCGCACGGGCGGGAACGAAGCGGAGCACGAGAACGGGTTGTTTCCCGGCAGATAAATGCTGGGAGTTAATTTCCTTTTTCTCCTGTTGACAACTTTGCCTAGTGGCGAACGTGTCGAACAAGTCTTTATTGCCGATGGAATAAATGCGGTGTATCAAGTAGGAGAAGGTTTTGAAGTTGGAAAGGTGCGGGCGGTACTATTCCTGGGCAGCGATTCAGTTTTTATCAATGACCGGCTCGTAAACCGTTCGGCGTATCTCCTAAATGTTCAGGAAGGCAAGGTGATTTTCTTTGCTCCTCCTCCGGAACTGGCGACCGTTCGGGTAATTTATCGCTATCTTAGGTTTAGCGATAGCCGGAAGATGCCGCGCCCTGAGGTTCTAAGGGAGATTGAGTCCGGAACCGGTGAAACATTGATAAGTTTGGCAAGGATTGACACAACCGGTGAAGAGCCATCAGGCAACTGGACCGTCTCGGGAAGTAAGTCGCTCGGGTTTTCAGCCGGCACGGCGTCAGGTTTCGGTATCGACCAGGCAACAAATCTGGTGCTTTCGGGTCAGGTAGAGGATGTTGTTGTCGAAGCGGAGTTCTCGGACCAGAGTGCGCCAATACCGCCCGAGGGTACAACAAGAGAGTTAGAGGAGTTGGACCGGATTGCAATCCGCCTCCGAGGCCGAAATTGGCAGGGGAATTTTGGCGATGTTGAACTGGGGTTTGATGGCGGGTTGTTTGGTAAGGTGGAACGCCGGGCACTGGGGGCGTTGGTAAAAGGAGAAAAAGGGATTTTTAATGTTACCGGGGGTTATGCGAAACCACGGGGTCAATTTGGTTCAGTTTTGTTAAACGGCATTGACGGGGTACAGGGTCCATATCCGCTGGCACCGGATGGCAGGGCGGCAGAGATTGTACCCGGAAGTGAGAGGGTTTATCTTGATGGCAAGTTGCTGGTGCGGGGCTGGGATGCCGATTACACAATTGACTATTCCACCGGGGAGTTAATTTTTACCAACCGGAACTTGATTGACCAGCGCTCCCGGATTGAAGCAGAGTTCCAGTTTGTCACCGATGATTACGAACGGAGTACTGTTATTGCCGGAGTTGGTTTACAGCCTGGCCCATTCCGTTTTGAACTGACTTTCTTTCAGGAGGGTGATAATCCAGAGCAGATGCGTTCGCTGGAGTTGAGCGAGGATGAGAAAAATATGCTCGGGGCGCTGGGTAAGGATACCGGTCGGGCATGGTTGCCGGGGTGGGAGTATGTCGGCGCAAATCGGGGCGAATATGTCAAGGAGGAAAATCACTTTCGGTATGTTGGTTTGGGCAACGGTGATTATCATGTGCGCTTTACCTTAAAGGGAGATTCGCTTGGTTCTTATGTCTACGATGATACGCTACTGGCGTTCCGATATGTGGGCGCAAAACAGGGGAATTATGTTGACAGTGTGCGGGTTGTATTACCGAAAAGGCAGGAGTTGGGTTACGGGAAAATGTTCTTTGATTTTGGCAGACTACAGGGTGCGGTGGAAGGGGCATTGGGACGGAGAAGTTTTAATTTGTTTGCAATTGATGGGGCGAGTGAACATGGCGGGGGGGTGAATTTTAACTTAGGCTGGCACGATACAGTCTGGGGAGTGGATTATCGCCATCGGACAATAGGAGCCGGGTTTGGTTTTCCCGGTGGTGAGAAGGAGGTCGATTTTTCGTATCGTTGGGCGGGCAGCCGTCAGGAAGAGAGGAAGGAAAGCGATGAGTTTTTTGCCCGCATCGCCCCCCTAAACTGGCTGGAGTTTAAAGGTGAGATAGGTAGGCTGGAGCAGTTTTCCGGTAAAGAGTTGGTTCGGCTGGGGGGAAATGGCAGGATAGGATTTTTCACCGTTGATGGGTTTAAGGTCGGTGATTTTCTCCGGGCTGGTGCCACTGTTGCCCCGCGGGTTTTCTGGCTTTTTCCCCGGTCCGGACTTTTTTTTGAACAACAGGGCAAGGCACGCAATCGGGGTTGGGATGTCGGCTGTGTCCTAAAACCCAAAGACAATTTTTCCAGTGGAGTTGAATACCAATGGTCAGGTTATGAGGAGCAAGACACCGTAGTTACGCGCTGGCATGGCAGCGGAGAGAGCCGTCGGTTAAGCCTGAACTGGGACTGGTCGTTAAGAGACCGACTGAGGCTGGAAGGGGTTGGTGGTTATCAGGTGCGTCTGTATTACGATTCGACGCAGTCGAACTGGAGACGGACTTTTGCCACGCTGAACACGGTCTGGAATCCGACCCTTGGGGTGAGGCTGGCAACAGATTTAAGTCAATCTTTCCGTCAGGTGCAGTTGCGCGATGAGCAGTTTCGTTATGTTGGACCGGGACGGGGACAGTATGTTCGCGACTCAGTTACCGGTGGTTATCTACCCTCAACCGAGGGAGATTATGAGCGAGTGGTTGTTTTCCTGGGGCGGTTTACCGCCGCCCAGGAGATGGTCTGGAATGGGGTGGTTGAGGTGAACCGCTATGAGCCTTTAAACTTTTCGCTTTCTTTCAGTCGCAACTGGACCAGGGCAGATACCGGTCTGTTGAGTGAACTTTTTCGGCTTGACCTCCGAGGCGAATTGATTTCTTTTGCACCGTTTTTTAGCCCGAGTGCGGGTTTCGTTTTCGACCGCAGTCAGGATAAAATCCTTGCCTATTCAGGGAAAGGCGTGACGAATTACCGGGCGTTTCTTGAAATGGCAAGCAGGGCGTTTAACGAACTGGAGTTGCAGGGAAGGGCGGAACGCAGTGAGCGCACGCGACGGCTGGTTAGCGGACAGATCGACTACGAAGAGAAAGGGTGGCGTTTTTCCTTTTCGCCGATTGTTGGAAGGTTATTGCGTTTGGAACTTACGCTGGCTTACGAGCCCAAGGAGTTGAGTGAACCAATTTCTTACCCGGAACTGGGTAAGTTTCGACTTGAGGCTTTTGAAGGTTGGGTGGCAAGGAGCGGTTCCATTGGGGCGCAAACAAAGTTTCGGGTCCGAACAGGGGTAACCTATCGACGCGCCTCGGTTAAGGTTTTACCCTGGGATGTGGAGTTGAGTCAGCCTTTGGGACTGGTGCCCGAGGCCGGTTTAGAACTGGAGCAGTTGTTTAGCGAGATTTTCAGCGCAACTGGCAGATACACCTTTTCTGCCCGCCCGAACCGTCCGGCTGAACACCAGGCTTCTTTTGAGTTAAGGGCGTTTTTTTAATCCATTCTTAAATAAATTTTTGCTTGACAGATGGCGGGGTTTTGGTGTATTGTTTTGTGCGGAGTTATCAAATTGAGCGGCTATTTTTCTGGGAATAAGCGTCAAATAACAGTTAAATTGGAAGTTTATAGAACGCTCGGGCAATCAAGGAGGGTGCTATGATGTCTTCAAGCAGGTCGGGTGCCCCAAGAATGGGGCCGCGGCGCGGTGGCCAAAAATCTGGTTCATTCCAGATGATGCTGTTCCTGGTCGTGGCGGTTCTGGCGGTGGTCGTCATCGCGGTTGTTGCGTTTGGCGGCAAAAAGGGCGGGACCGCGAGGGCGAGTCGGGAGAAAAAGTCCCGCACCACCACAGTTGCCCAGACGGGCGAGCGTGCAACAAGGCCGACGAAAGTTAAGAGTACCCGGGTGAGAGGGGAGCGAGAGAGTCGACGGCGATTGACGAAGGAAGAGCGAGCAGCCCTGCGTAAAGAGCGGGCAAGGAAAGAACGGGAAACGGGCCGGGTAACGGTCCGGAGTTCGCGTGATGGTTACACCGCAAAACGAAGCACCAAGCCGGTATTAAGGGCAATAATTGCCGAACCAAGTGGCGGACGGGTCGCGGTGATTGGAGAGCGGAGAGTTAAGGCAGGGGACCAGATTGAGGGGCGCAGGATAACCGAAGTGGGACCGGACAAGGTGAAGGTTGAATATTTCACCAAAACCTACGAGGTAAAACTCAATCAACCACTTTACTGAGTCGCGGACAAACTTCTGGTTTGTTTCGTTCGTTTTATTTCTGGGGCTTTTTTCAACCGCCGGTTATTGCCGAGAACTAATTTACAACGGGAATTTTGAACTGCCATCAGATTCAGGGTGGCAGGTTGTGCGCTGGGGTCTTTTCCCCGACACCGGCAATTGCCGTTTGCGCTGGCAGCACAGTTTCCATCCGGACCGGGATTTTGAGGTGATGATTCACAAGATGCTGCATCAGGGGATGAAGCTTTATCAGCGCGTGGAAATAAACGATATCGAAAGTTTGGCATTTTCCGTTTCCTGTCGCCTCACCGCCAAGAGTGAAAGTGACAGCCTGTTTGCGGCGGCGGCGGTTTGCCTGGAGTTTCTTGATAACTCAGATTCGGTTCTGGGCGAGACGAGGATTTATGTTGCCACCCGGGGTTGCGATTGGCAGAACAGCCCGCGACTTCATCTCATCCCTGCTCCGGACTCGTTCCACTGGTACGATTACCATTTTTTTCTCCGGGATGAACTGGAAAGTTTACCCGGGGTTCAGCCCGAATTGGTTAAGGCGGTTCAAGTCGGGCTGCTCGGGTTTGTCCTTGGTAACTGCTGAGGGGTATATCCAGCGGCGAAGGTCTTCGCCGATGACATCTCCCTGCACACGGTAGAAGCGCCGGCGCTGGTTTACAAAACATTCCGGGTTCGGGACAGCAGCGGCGTCCCAAACGGAAAAATTGACCGAGGAGAAACGGTAGGGTTAGTCCTAATTTTGCGGAACGCCGGAGCGGGTGTTGGTGCTACCAGTGCCCGATTGGTCAGTCAATCACCTTTTCTTGAGGTAATGGACGGCACCGGGGTTTTTGGACCGGCAGGAACCCGGGAAACAACCGCTTCACTCGTTGACCATTTTCAGGTTAGGGCGACGGTTGATGCACCGATTGAGGTGCCGCTTTACTGCCAGTTGTTTATCAGCGGTACCGGATACAGCGATACGATTCTAATACCGCTCATTGTCGGGGATTCGCTAAATCTGCCGGTTGGTCCTGACCCTTATGGTTATCGGATTTATGACTGGACCGACTCCTGTTATCAGGAGTTGCCGGTTTACGACTGGTTTGAACTGCGCGGAGTCGGCGAGGTGTTGACAATCGGTGATGATGAGACGAGATGGCTGGAGTTGCCGGATAATTTCGGTTTCTGGCGTTATTACGGCATTGACTACCGGATGATTTCAATCTGCGCCAATGGCTGGATTGCGGCGGACACAACCAGGCGGTGCGATTTTAACAATGTGGAACTGCCCTATTCTGGAGCGCCACCCAATATCGTTGCCTTTCTCTGGGACGATTTAGCGCCCAGCCGCTATGGCGCAATTCTCTACCATTACGACCGACCGCGGCACAGGTTTGTAATCCAGTTTGACTCGGTCTCTTATTTCGGCATACCCGACCGCTGGGAAAAGGTTCAAATTCAACTGTTTGACACCGCGGTTGCCGGTTCAGAACAGGACAATCCGATTGCGATTCAATTCCATACGGTCAATGATTTTCGTTCGGTCACGGTCGGGCTGCAAAATCGGGATGGTAGTGCCGGTTTGACCTATCTCTGGAATGGCAACTATCCCCGCACCGCGGCGTCCTTGATACCGGCACGGGCGTTGTTCATTAAACGGTCAATTTTAACCGGGCAGGCAGAAAGTTTGCGGGAAATGTTCTTTGATGAGGCGCCGAAGGTGATGCCCAATCCGTTCCGGCAAGAGATGGTATTGCAACTCAATCCGGTACGCGCGATTTCCGGTGCGGCAAGGATTTATCAATCGGATGGCAGGTTGGTGAGGAGGATAAGTCCGGAAAGGTCAAGACCAGGGCGCTATCTCTGGGATGGTAAAGATGAACTGGGCAAGAAGGTTGCGCCGGGTTTGTATTTTATTGTTGTGCCGGATGGAACCGGTCAATTCCGCCCGACGAAGGTGATATTTTCACCGTAAGATTATATTTGACCTGAGCAGATGTTGCGTTAAAATTTCGTGGTGATGGTTTTTGTAAGAAACCAGAGAGTGCATAATTCTAAACATCTAACAGGAGGTCCCTAATGAACAGGCATGTGTTTTTAGTACTGATGGCGATTTTTGCCATCGGTATTGGACAGACGGAATGGCTGGCGGTCAACGGTGCGCCCGGTGTTCCGGCTGTCAAAATCCTGGAGCAGAGTTCAAGGAGCACAACTTTTGAAGTCACCGTGCCGGGACTGGAACTGGAACGGGTTGCGGTTGATGGTCAGGAGTTTGTGCGTCTGAACCTGCCGGGTGAGGTAATGGCGGTTTTAGATGAGGGTAAGCCCCAGGTGCCCAAAGTGTCGGTCCTTTTAGGAATACCGCTGGGGGCACGGATTAGTGCCCGGGTGCTCAGTAAGGAGACCGAGCGGTTTAAGGTTGACCGGATTTACCCGTTGCAGCCGCCCTTGCTGGACAATCAGGAACCAGGACCGCTGGTGATTGATTACGATTTCTACGCCCAGAATGTTTCTTACCCGGGTAAGGATTGGGCACTAATCAATACCGGTGTGTGGCGCGATTTAGGGGTGGCGAATTTGCAGGTTTATCCGGTTCAGGTCAATCCGGCAAAAGGGGAAATTGAGGTGACCAAGCGGATTCTGGTTCGGGTTGACTATTCGGGCGGAAATTATCCGGAGTTTATTGCCGACTGGATGGTGCCCCTTTATAGCCGCTATGTTGACAACTTCAATTTCCTGCCGGTTAAGCCTTTAACCGATTATACGCCCGGGGTGCGCTATCTTGTATTTTGCAATGCAAAGTTTGACACCTGCGTTTACCTTAACGACTCGCTTTTATCCTGGGTCCATCAGCGCGGTTATCAGGTCCGGAAAATCACCAAGGCGAGTTTTACCGCCCAGGAGATTAAAGACTCAATCCGGGTTGAGTACAATAGGAACAACCCGGCGCTCTTACGCTGGGTGCTCCTGGTCGGCGAGTATGGCGACATTCCGATGGGCTCTTATTCCGGTGTGGGCCGGTCTGACTTCTGGTATTCCGACATTTTGCCCTGGCCCAGCGGCGACAACTATCCGGAAATCGGCATCGCCCGGCTTTCGGTGAAAAACCCGGTTGACCTTTCCCAGCAGATTTCTAAGATTCTTAAGTACCAGAAAAATCCGCCTTCAACCAACAACTGGCTTGACAAACTTTCAATGCCGGCGCATTCCGAGCAGTATCCGGGCAAATATTCGGGCTGTGTGCGCGGGATTTACTTTATGCCCAAGCCTTACTGGAACCCATCGGTTGTTGAAACTATTATGGGTTATTACACCGGGAATACCACAGTGACCAATGCCATAAATGAGGGCCGAGGTATTGTTGCATATCGTGGACACGGTGACTATACGGAGTGGTGGGAGTGGGGCACCGAAGGTTCCT
>JGI12104J13512_1001890_pt1 | contig 14189 bp, 13 predicted proteins | sample TerdegcTABiofilm_FD_13512 | JGI IMG/M metagenome (IMG submission 13512)
TCAAGGGTTTACGCTATTAAAAATTCAAGAGGCTGAGAAATGGGTAAAAAAACTGTCCTTATTGCGGTTCAAACAATACAAAGAAAAAAGGGTTTTATAACAAGCAGCGACAACGGTATCGGTGTAGATCTTGTGGTAGGCAGTTTCAAAATCATCCCCAGCAAGAACGGTTAGAACGCGCTCTTTGGAACGAATACGTCTATCAGCGACAAACAATACGTCAACTATCAGAAAAACATAAGAAGGGTAAAGACTGGATACGGGAACATATATGCACCGTGTCGGCAAGAACACACTATCATACCCCTCAACCTGTCGTAGTCATCGCCGATGTCACCTTCTTCAAAAGAAGCTTCGGTATCCTGGTCATACGGGCGCCTCACCTGAAGAAGAACCTCTATGTCCAGGAAGTCCAGAGCGAATCCATCAATACATACCGGCAAGGAAGAAGGGCATTGGAGAGCATGGGGTACACCATCAATGCAATCGTCCTCGACGGAAGGCCGGGAGTACGACAACTCTTTGCTGATATTCCCGCACAGATGTGTCACTTCCACCAGAAACAGATCATTACCCGCTATCTCACAAACAACCCCAAGTTAGAGGCAGGCATTGAACTGAAAAAGATTAATACAACGCTTTGTGAAACAAATGAGAGCGATTTTACCTCTGTCCTTGATGCCTGGTATGACAGATGGTCGTCCTTTCTTAAGGAAAGAACTGTAGACCCTGCAACAGGAAGATGGCACTATACCCATAAACGACTTCGCTCGGCCTACCGGAGTTTAAGACTGAACCTGCCCTTCCTGTTCACCTATCAGAAGCACCCTGAGCTCAATATCCCGAATACTACCAATTCCCTTGATGGGTGTTTTGCCTACCTCAAGGAATTAGTGCGGGTCCACCGGGGATCAAGTAAAAGTCTCAGGCATAAGATTATTGAAGAGATCCTATGGAAATGAGACCCCGTTTTTCAGCATTAAGCCAACTATTTTGATATTAGCCCTCCCCAAACTAATTGAATGCCTGAAAGAAACAGAATACTGTATACCAGGAGGTTAAACCATTTTTCGCTGAAATGACGATTCAGATATACGCCTAATCGCACACCTATGTAACACAGGGGGGCAAGGAGTACGATAGTCGTCAGGTTTCCTATCTTCAGAAGTCCAAGCATACTATACGGGATGAGTTTGAGAGCGTTCGTGATAGCAAAAAATACCGCTGTTGTCCCGACATAAATCTCTTTTGGCATGCGCTGAGGAAGAAGGTACATAGCGACAGGGGGCCCGCCTGCATGAGCTATGGTAGAGGTAAATCCGCTTATTACACCCATGAGGATACCTTCTGGTGTATTGGGATGACGCTTCTCCATGACGCCCATTATGTAGACTCTTCCCACCTGAAAGACTACAAAAAGAAGGGCAAGCACGCCAATGCCTGCACGGAGGATATGATCCCTCCCTATGAAGGAATTGAAGAAAAAAGCACCAATAAGAATGCCGACTATGGATCCTGGGATGAGAACCTTGATGCTATTATGATCGAAGTTCCGACGATAATAGAAGAGAGCAAGGATGTCGGTAATAATCAGCAACGGAAGCAAAAGAGCTGCAGCATCGGCTACACTGATCGTTAATGACACAAGCGGAGTAGCCAGTACGCCAACACCGCCAGCAAATCCTGCCTTGGCAATCCCAAACAGGATCACCGCTGCAGTCGCGGTTAGCCAAAAAGCAATCGGATAATCGGGCAAAATCCAGTTCACTGGTGATTCACCTTCCTGTACGCCGCAGTCTTTAACCTTCCAAAATCATGGGTTCATCCTTCCTTGATAAATGGATATGGGCTATTGGCAAAGTCATCAGGCACACAAACTACAAAATCGTTTTTTTAGTTGCGGGATACACCCAGATGCCACCACCAGCCCCTACCCAATTTGTGATCCTACAGGATAGCCTCATTCCTCAGGTCCTTCAAACCCGGTTGGAGTCCGCCAGACGAGAGAAGATATCCGCTAGGGAGCCAGATTGTCTCAGCGCTGCCACTGGCGATTTATTTGCAGAATATCGCTTGTCTAGTTGATCTTCATCCATGATTGCCTGAGGTTCAATTCGCCATAGTCACCACCTGGCCTCTGATGTCTCCGTATGAAAAGCAGTTGTTCTGCCACCCCTTTGCGGGGCCCTTAATAATCAACTTAAGTTCTTCTGCAGAGCCAGATGCATACACAGTATACAATTAGGCATCCCTTCTCTCCCAAAAACCATAAGACACTCTTATAGGAGTAGCGCAGTCTAGATTTACTCCTTTGTCTATCCAGCCCATATCTAATTCAACATATCCACTAGGCGTTAAATCTCATCTACTTTTCGCACTCCCAACAACAAATTTTGCAGGAAATGCGGAAAAAAAGTGAGATTGCAACAACCATAAACTTCGTCACCATTACTTCTATCCACCCTTCTAATTTTTTATGTATCATAAAACCCATCTCATTGATCTTCTCAACTCATCAATAAGGAGTTTGTATTTTTAACTCCTTCTCTTTTTTTGTCCAATGAACTATGCGTTCTCTTATAAACTTGATGTAAGCCTCAATGTCCCCTTTTGCGTATTTCTTGCCCTCCAACTCTTTGGTGTGCTTATCTATCGTCGGGGCGGCAGCTGACACCCACTTAGCTGCTTCTTCCGTTGACAACGGAATAAGCTGACCTCCGAACTTCTTCAGATACTCCCTGCCCTCAATGTCAATTGCGTTTGAGGCAACAGCGTACTTATCTTTGAACTGACTTGCGACCTCGTTGAAGGCCTTCTTCACGTCCTCCGGTAATTTCTCCCATTTTCCTTTATTCATGATTACGTAAAAGGTGAAAGTTGTTCCTACTGGCCAGGACAGTGTTGCATATTTTATCAACTCGCCTGTTTTCCAGCCTTTGTTTACCTCCATCGAGCTCAGCAGTCCATCCACAACACCCCTTTGCAGCCCGTCATATATATCTGCCATTTCAACCGGTACGGGTGTTCCACCGAGATTTTTCATAACGTCGGCAGGTCTTCCTGCGGCCCTAATTTTCAAACCTTTTAGATCTTCAAGCTTTTTTACAGGCTTCTTGGTAGTCGATATGATTTGAGGTCCCGTCGAATAGAAAAAAAGCACGTGTACTGCATCCCATTCTTTCTGTCGGAATTTATCGTAGAAATCATTGGCGACTTGAGTGGCAATATACCCGCTGGGATACCCCATGGGGAGGCAGAGTGTTTCTGTTACCGGAAAACGGCCTCTTGTATATTCTACATGAGATAGCCCGATATCTGACACCGAATTTACAACACCCTCATAAACTTTTGTTGCAGTGGTTAGCATCCCACTCGGATAGTAAGACATCTCGACCTTTCCATTGGTCTTTTTCTTTATCTCATCGCAGAACTGTTGTCCCAGAATTGCATACTGGTGGGTTGCAGGAAAAAAATTGCTGAACTTGAGTTTTATGTCAGCAGCCTTGCCTTCTGATGGAAAGGACGCTCCACTCACGGCTATCACTAATGCCAATAAACCTAACACCAACATCCCTCTTTTCATCTTTCCTCCTCCTTTTATAATGTTTTGACGCATGCTCACATCAATCATTTTTCATCCTCCCTTACCCATAAGGGTATACGGGAGAAAGGTTGCAAGTTGCGGGAATGCAAACAGCAAAGCGCCGAATATGACAATGCCCAGCAAAAATGGATAAACCCCTGTGTAGACAGTGCTCATAGGGATCTTTGTCATTTTTGACACGGCAAAAACATTAATCGCTACCGGCGGAATAACAACACCGATCATCTGGGTTACGCCAATCATAATACCAAACCAAATGGGGTCAAACCCGAGCCCCAGAACAGCCGGGTAAAAAATGGGAGTCGCCAGAATCATGAAGGCAAGGTCATCGATAAAAGAACCTCCTACGATGTAAATCATACAGATGATAACCATAATAATATTCTTGTGAAGTGGAAGCTCCACGACCCAGCCTGCTATCATTTGCGGTATGTTGGTTACCGCAATGAAGTGGGCTAGGACTGCCGAACCCGTGATGAGCATGAGCATCATGCAGGCAGTCCTCATTGAATCGCTAACCGATTTAAAGTACCCCTTCAACTTAATCTGTCCTCGTAGGAAAGTCAGGGCAAGTACCGCCATTGTACCTACACTACCAGCCTCCGTAGGTGTAAAAAAACCTTTCATGAGACCCACGATCATGAGCAGAAAAATTGCAACGACAATAGCTACTTCAGGAACGGAGGCCATGCGATCACGCCACGTGCTTCTTTCTCCCTTAGGCGCAAGTTCTGGGTTAATCTTAGCCCACCCGTAGATTATTCCCACAAAGAAGCACGCCATGACAAGTCCAGGAATTATGCCGGCAAGAAAAAGCTTGCCGATGGACTGTTCTGTGATGATACCAAATATGATGAGAAAAACGGTGGGTGGGAGCATACAACCCAGCGTCCCCACCGTCGCTACAATGCCGGTGGACAGTTTCTTGCTGTAATTGTGGCGATCCATTTCGGGAATGGCAACGCTGGCAAATGTGGCTGCCGTGGCTAGCGCTGAGCCACACAATGCCTTAAAAACAGTTGCGCCACCAACTGTTGCCATAGCAAGACCACCCGGTACATGCCCGATGAATTTGTATGCGCCATCGTATAGTCTCTTTGCAATACCGGAATTAAATGCGATCTGTCCCATAAGGATAAAGACCGGAAAGACTGTATATCCGTATGATGAGAACACGTCAAGGAGATCCTTGGCAACCATATGTATTGCGGCCTGCAAGTTCACAACATAGGTGAAGCCAAGGAAACCGACAACCATCATGCACCACGCCAGTTCGAGACCAGTCATGAACATAAGGAGTAGCACGACCAGACCAAGGCATCCTACTGTTATTTCATTCATAGGTGCCCTCCTTGATCTTTAAGATATCGCAGAAAACTACCACAGACAGTATAAACAGGGAGGCACCTATTGCATACGCAACGGGATACAAAGGAAGCTCAATTGTGGCAGAAACTTCTCCTGCCCTGCGTAAGTCGCCGGCTATTTTCATGGCGCTCGATCCGACCACCAGGAGGATGGCAATTGCGACAACCCTTGTTACTGCGTCAATTACTTTTTTGCCCCGGCCAAATTTTGCAGTTAAGAAATCAACATAAACATGGCCTCGCCTCCATGATGTTATGGGTGTCACAAAGCCGATTACCACGCCTCCTGCAATCGCAACAATTTCATAGGTTCCGAGAATGGGATAGCCGAAGGCCCTTAGTAAGACATCGGCGGTTGTGATCAAAATAATGAAAGTAAGGGCTACGCCGGCGACAATTTCCATAAACTTGATTACTTTCTCGACGACTGTAAGAAAGCCTTTCATGCTTCCTCCTTCTTACTTTATGTTTGGTTCAAATGCATCGAGTGTGGGCATGGCAAAGGAAAGCCCGTAGTCAGCCCATCTTTTCTGCACATTGTCGTAGGTCGTCTTCGTTAGCCGTGTCCTCTTTGAGAAAACTTTTAGGTATTTATGTTCCTTGCATGCATTGATAAGGGTCTTCGAACCATAGGGTCTCTCTTCTGGAGGGTTTCGCGTAGGGTCGAGATAAGTAGACCAGGTGTTTCTGAGAATGTCGATGTCATCTGCAGGGCTGCACCGCGTTGACATTGCCCAGATCACCTGTTCGATGTCAGTGGGATCTATGTCCTCATCCACCACGATCACCCACTTGGTGAAGTATGCTGCCGCAGAACACTGGGCTGCTAACGCGAGAACCTGCGCTGCATGGCCTGCATGTCGCTGCTCAATAGAAACACAAACCATGCCGAACCCTCCACCGGCACAGGGAACGGAATATACGCCCTGTATGCCGGGTACGCCTGCATTTTCGAGATCATCCCAGATTTTTGCCGAACGGGCAATCCCGAAGAAAAGGTTTTGTTCGCAAGAGGGGTGATCTGCCATAAGCGCGGCAGTGAGGATGGGATTGTTTCGATGGTGAATACATTTGATATTTATCACGGGGGTAGGGCCACCCGGTCGGCCATAGTAACCTTGAAACTCACCGAACGGACCTTCTTCCTTAAGTTCGTCCGGATAGGATATGCCTTCAATCACGATCTCCGCTGTTGCGGGATAGAGAAGATCGGTTACCTTTCCTTTACACACTTCAACGGGCTTTCCCATAATACCGCCGATTGCGTCGTATTCCGAAACATTTTTGGGAAATCCCATGGCCCCGCAGATAAAGGTAGTAGGGTCCACTCCATACACGGCGATAACCTCGCAGGGCTTTCCTTTTTGCCACCATTTTTCCCTGTGAAGCAGGGCATCCTTCCCGGGAGAAACATAGAATCCTACCTGATTTTTGTTCATTATCATTTGACGGTAAGTGCCAAGGTTAAGGAATCCGCTGTCAGGGTCTTTTGTTATGATAACATCCGCTGTCCCTATGTATCTTCCGCCATCATGATGCCACATTTTCAATGCAGGGAACTTCGTAATATCTATGGCATCACCTGTGATGATGTTTTCATTTACAGGGGCGCTGTCCTCGTTCACGACCTTCGGGGAAATCTTCTTCTTGTAAATATCCTTTGTCATGCGTATCATTTCGAGGACGGACAGATTTAACGGCAAACCGAGGGCCAGGGAAATTCTATTGAGACTTGACCCCAGAATGTTCGAAAGAACCCGGTAACCCTTCGGATATCCCTTTATGTTGTCAAAAAGCAGGGCAGGGCCACCCTTCTGTTTTCCGACGACATAAGTAATGCCGGAAATCTCTTCATCCCAGTCCGTCGGCGTCTCGATACTTGCTAACTCACCGATTTTCTGCACCTCTTTGAGCCAACCTCTTAAATCGTTCCATTCTACCATCCCAACTACCTCCTTTTTTGTATTATGCATAGTTGTTCAAAAACACTTTTTAAAATTATGCACTATGGCGATTTCACTATGGCCTACTCGCCTATTATTGCCTTCTTTAAATTTACCTGAACCTCCAAGACATGCTCGTGCATCAATTCATAAGCCTTATTTGAATCCTTGCAGGCAAGTGCATCTATAATTTCAATATGTTGTTCGCAAGCCCTCTGCGATGTGATGTGTCTTTGTTGAAAATTTTTCGATGTTTCTTGAGTCATTATTGTGGCAACTTCCAGAAGGCTCTTCATAGTCAGATCAACAACAGTATTATGCGTGCATTCTGCGATCAACGAATGAAATTCAAGATTTTGCGGGGCTGCCGGAACCTTGTTTTTTAAGACATCGGTCGTTCTTCTGATATTGTCTTCCAGTAAATGGATATCTTTCTTCGTAATTCGTTCTGCTGCCAGTCGCGCGACATGTGGTTCAAAAATCAACCGGGCTTCCGTAACCTCATCCAAAGATGCGTTTCGGATTCGAAGGATCGAATAAAGTGACTGGCTCATGACATTGGAATTCGTTTCGGCTACAAAAACACCAGAACCATGCTTACTAACAAGAAGGCCACAGGCTTCAAGGCTTTTAAGCGCTTCGCGGACAGCAACCCTGCTTGCCTTAAACCGCTCCACAAGCGCCCGTTCGGACGGGAGTTTATCTAATTGTTTTAATTCACCATTCAGGATTGCTTGTCGAATTTGCTGAACAATTAGAGCCGTAACCTTTGGCGTATTGATTGGTTTGAAGTTACTCATAGCCTCCACCCCCTTCATTGACCAGATATGTACTTACCACTGCTTAAATTGGTAAGTCATCATACCAATTATTAGACAAAATAATTTTGCTGTCAACAGAAATCTTTTTTCATCATTAAAATCGTACAAGGCGCCGTCTCATAGGTAGTCAGTAAACCCCAATAATTATTTCAACTTCAATAATTTTCTCGCGTTGCCTTCAAAGATAGCCCGCCGCTCCTCGTTGGTAATGTCGAGGCCGTTGATAATGTCAATAGTCCAACGGATGTACGCCGAACCTTTCTCTGGATCGAATGGGGAGTCAGAAGCAAATAAAACTTTATCAGGACCGAAAAAACTCAATCCGCAAATCGTAGCAGGCTTTGAACCAAAGACTGCTGTGTCAGCATAGAACATGTGAAAATAATCAATGGGCCTCTTTTTCAATTTCTTTAGAAGGACTGTGTAGTCCTCATCAGAGGTCCTTGCTCCAAGTTGGTCCCAGCCAGGACCAACCCTACCCTCAAAATAGGGTACCATGGCGCCCATATGATGGGTAATGATTTTAATATTGGGATGCTTGTCAAAGAGCCCTGCAAATACCAGGTGGGCCATGGCAACACTTGTTTCATAGGGCCAACCGAACGTCCACCAGATTTCATAATGGCTTTTTGGCTCACCTTTATAATCAGGAAAGTCTGCACCTCGTGCTGGATGCATCCAAATCGGACGATCGAGTTCCGCCATAAGATCGAAGAGCGGCATCGTTTCGGGTTTATCGAGAGGAACCCCAAGAACATTGGTAAATATCTGAACACCAACCGCCCCAAGCTCTTTGATTGCTCTCCTTGCTTCTACAAGCAGTCCATCAGGGTCATTCATTGGCAGAGAAGCAATAAAACCAGGAAAACGATCGGGATACTTTTCAGCCATTTCAGCCATTCCGTCATTGGCCAACTTTGCCATGTCGGTGCTCATGGGTGGGGGACCAAAAGCCTCTATCGGTGGCGCTCCAAGACATATGACCTGTCCGTAGTCATCAAACGTATCCATAATCCTGAACCTCTCATCGAGGTCAACTATACAAGGTATTTCCCTGACCCTCTTGTTTATGTCTTTTCCTTTAGGAGAAACTTCAATCATCTTGTCAAAAAACTTTCTTGGGAAAATGTGGTTAAATATATCAATCTTCATTAACGCCTCCTATGCTCAAATGCCCTTTTTATCTTTTAGCTTCCTACGACGATTCACCAAACTCTTATGCATTTTTTCAACATGAGACATGTGTAATTCAATAAGTTCAAGGGCTTTACTTTCTTCGCGTTTTTCAATTGCAGCAAGGATTTCTTCATGCTCGTGACATGCCTGGGATGATAACTCCAAATCCATTCCCGACAAGCTGCGAATGTGAGACAGAACTGCAGCAATTGCTTCCATAATAACAATAAATACCGGATTCTTAGAAGCTTTCGCCAATAATTTATGAAACCTGATATTGTCTTCGAAGAGCTGGATCCCACGAGTTGCCTTGTTTTGGGCGTCCACTAAGTTTGCTCTAAGCAGTTTTATATCCTGATCTTCAGAATATTTTATGACATCAGTTATCACCATCTTTTCTATTTGGACTCTCGCTGACGTCACTTGACCGATCGTTATCTGCTTCATTCGAAAAAAATCTATGAATGAGTTGTTGATGGCATCTAGGATTGTATCCACAACTACAGGGCCACCTGCTCCCTTTGTCTGGGTGCCTATAAATCCTGATAGTTCGAGCAGCCTTAACGCCTCGCGAATTGTCTGCCGCCCCACTCCAAATTGACTTGCCAATTCTGTCTCAGACGGCAATCTGCTGCCTGGCTTCAAAACACCACTGAAAATCATCTGTTTGATTTTGTCTGATATCTCTTCGAATGCTCTCCGTCGTTTAATGCGAGGAAAAACCAGCTTCCCGGTGTATGGCTCGCCGTGTCTCCCCGAATCATGTTCAGAGGAATTAACGCTAATGTTAGTGTTTGGGACACGGCTCGTTGGCTTTGCTCTCATGCGGACTGTCATCCGTTTCACCCCCATTGCTGCCCGAAAGTCCAATCACACTTATTAAATCAATACCTTATCTATAGCTTGTTGTATGATTGTCCGACAATCTAATTTATGTGATGTATTGTATAATCGTAAAATTTACCTTGTCAAGAAAAAACAGATTTTAATCTTAAAGATGGGGTACAACCAGCATTAGACTGGGCATATGGGATGGCGTGGGTTTACATTCTTCGGCATTACAAGGATTTTTCTGTGATGAAGATGGAGATAGTATTCTTTCTTTTTTCAATAGCCTGTCGTTTGGAAGTGGTGGGCTCCCAATTCCGTGGTATTGTTGTTTTCTTGCTTTTAGGGTTAGGAAAGGTATAGTATTTAGTAACGTTTGATGCCCAATGCCTTCAGACTTTTTGTGATGCTTTGATACTGCACTTTCCGATCCTGACAAAATTCCATGGTACCTCTATCTTTCTTTTTTCATGAGGTTTCCCAGTCCTCATCCAGGTTCCTGCCTTCTTTAGTTTTCGACCGGTGATGGATTGGTTGAAAACAAGTCCTTTCAGGTTGGCAAATCCCAAGAGCTTTGTGTTCCGTGCGCTTGTATTGATGCTCTTGCCAATCCACGGCTTATTCACTTATAGATATTAGAACTCGTGACGGTGTGCCTTACCAGCGCTTCTCAAACAATCGAGCAGCGTTCAGCGTCTTTGAAGATCTCAAATTTCTGCTGGGGGGGGTTGAATAAACCGCCTGGGTTTGTGTTGATTAACTTCAACACCTATTTATGCCTCCTTGTATGACGCTCAAAATGTACCATATTTGTCTGATAGCATAAAAACGGGTCATAAGCTTTGGGTTTCCTTAAATGCAAGCTTGAAAACTATAAGGGAGAAAAAAGTAAGACCACTAATTATAAAAAATAATCCGTTGAGACTTGAAAATGCAAGTGTCGTGGTCGCTAACACAGGTCCTAAGGCATTCCCCCCATATCTAGCTGAATTCATTATTCCAATCACGCTGCCCTTCTGTAATCCTGCAAATATTGAAAATATAAGGGGAATAACTGCTGCAGCAAATCCCGTCTGCAGCATCCTTACAACCGTAAACCCAATTATTCCGTTTGTTAAGGTGAGTGATATCTGAAAGCAGATACTGACTGCAAGCAAGATGCCGATAAGCCTAAACATCCCTAGTTTTTTTGTTAATCTAGGTAGCAAGAGGGTACCTAGTGCAGCTGTGGCCGTGTACAACATGACCACTAACCCAGCAAATCTCAGCGCTTCACTTCCGTACACATTAAAGCCCTCCAGGACTTTTGGAAGAATACTGGGAAGAAAAATGAGCTGGATTTGAGTCATTACACAAACTACCCATCCTGCAAAAACCAACTTTGTCGAATCTTTTTTTGTGGTAGACTTTATGTGTCTTGGTAGTTTAGGAACTTCGCTTACTTTAAACTCACAGAGCATAGCTGCTGAGAAGAGAATGGCCGAGCCACATATGAAAGAAGCCTTATAGCCAAAGGTAGCTGCGGCCATAGCTCCAAGAGGAGGTCCAAGGAGTTGACCAATCGTCAAACAGGCTTGGAATATACCGATATTTGCAGCAATCTTTTCTTTGGTAGAAGATAATGTCACAAGTATCAGCCCCACAGTCGATACACCGCCCAAGATACCTTGAAGCAGTTTAAGAATAAATATGAGCTGCAGGTTGACCGTAAAGCCCATCAGCAAAAAAACAATGCTATTGGCGATCTGTGCTCGCTGAAAAAGTCTTTTTGGGTTCAAGCGGTGGGTAAGGCTACCCCATATCGGAGACATGACCATCAAAGAAAGGCCTACTACTCCCAAGATAGCCCCCACCCAGATAAGAGTTTTCTGTTGTGAATATGGGCTCACCTTGAAGACATAAAAAGGCAAAAATGTGTCAACAAAAGTAAAAGATAGAGCTGAAGCGCTTTGAGACAGCGATATGAAAAATACATTTGATTTGCGGAAATTTTGTAAGTCGCCCTTTGAAATCCGAAATAATTTAATCATCTTTTCTTGTCATTCTTTAACAGTTGATTAACATAGTGATTAAGCATCCGACAAATATTACAATTTTTTGAGGGACGGTAAAAAAATCGCCAGCGCTAAAACATAGGCAACAGTAAACATTCCGAAGGTCAACGAAACAACAAGAACCCCTAGGACTTCTCCTCCTAGTCCCAATCCATAAGATATCATAGAACCGAAAGCACCTCTCATCACCTCTCTCAGACTCATTACTCTCCCTCGCATCTCATCAGGAACAATACTTTGAAGAGCAACTCGGCTGACATTCTCAAAAACAGTCCCGAAAGCGTTAACGGCTAAAAGCAAAGCGAAAGATAATATTAACCACTGCGAAATGGAAAAAGCAGTAAGGAAAAGTCCTGCTGATATTCCAGCGCCAATAATTAGCCAACCTTTGTGTTTGAAATTACCCAAAGCAATGATGCCGAAAAGTCCACACATACCCCCCAGATTTTGTGCCAAATTGAGGTAGCCAAAACCTGTTGCCCCAGAACAAAGTATATCATCTGCGAAAAAGGGTAGGAACACATTGGTGGTCTCTACTTGAAGCTCACGTAAAGCAAATACAAGTCTAACGCAATGATCAGGCTATTTGCGAAAGCAAACTTCAACCCCCTACCTAAGTTGACAAAAATTCCCGTCTTCTTAGCGGAAATCACCGTGGCAGGAATTTTAACCATGAGTAACCACCATACCGCTACCGCCATGCCAATGGCTCTAGTCCCGAAGAGGATCGAGGTACCATACCAAGCAATAAGGTATCCACTTATTGGTGCAACGACAATAAAAGCTGTTCTTACTGAAATAGTATCCAAGGCTATAGCATTCATCCATTCATTCTTAGGGACCAAATTTGGAATAATGGCAGCGCGCGCCGGATGATTAAATCCTGTCAGCATAGAACCAAGCGCTGCAGCAACCAAAAGATGCCATGGAACAATAGCCCCACTATGAGCTAGAACACATAGCAAAACTGATATCACCGCTTCTCCCACGAGGCAGCCTATGAGAAGCTTGCGTCGATCAAACCTATCCGTCACCGCCCCTCCAACCAGCGCAAAAGGAATCAGCGGGACAACTTTGGCAACGGCCAACAAGCCGAGATAATAAGGGGACTCTGTAAGCTCCTTCATAAGCCAAGCAATGGCTATGGTTTCTATTTGAAGTCCCATATGTTCTGTACAGGACCCAAGCCAAACTAAACGATAATTACGATACCTCAAGGAAGAAAAAGTGCGATGCCAAAAAGATAATGGAGCTGGTTCAGTTTGGATATTATTGCCTACTGTCTTGGACGAGTCCTTTTTCATTTTAACTTTGTGGATTCACCTAACCTAATGCTTGTTAGTCAAGGCTGTGAGGTTATACACTTAGTCAAACTCTTATCATCTCCGGCAAAGCCGTATGCTTAGAGGATTTACCCATTTACCTCCACAGATAACATTCCGCCATTTCAATGGGTATGAGAAATTGAACTCTAACATTTCGGCGTAACATTTTTATACGCTCGATTCGCTTCTTATAATTCGAATTTCACCAAACCTGTTTGCACTAATTCAATAGCCTATAGCTTGAAAAAGTTTTCCCTGTTCAGATATATATACCTTTCCGTAATAATCCCTTTATGATAACCAACGACCGGATGATATAAAATATTCTGTACAAATCCACATGCCAATGCATATCTGCTCTTCCCTGCCGTGACATTCCAAAACTTTTATAAGTCCTTTCTGATTTCACAGCACCCATATTCTGCCTTAATCATATATCTCATTGTTAAATATCCACCTATATCAATTACTTGGTTATCGAATTCTTAGACCGCTTTTGAATCTGCCACTTTTTTATTTACCTTACTTAAGATGCGATGCCCTTTACGGATGTACTATAACCAGTTCCTCACTCTGCGCAATGCTCTTCTGGGTCCCACTGCTAGAAGTCATGTTATGACCACGGCAAGTAAATTCCCGCCAAACCACTGTTCACTTCTATATTTTTTATTGACCGTTGTCACTGATTTCAATTCCCATAGCATCTAGAGTATAGAAAGATACACAGACTATGAAATTCATAAAGCTGGCCTTGATTTTCATCTTGAGCTTTGTGTTGCTTTCATTGATTATTTCCTGTTACGTCTTTACAATCTTAATCTCCTCTTTCGCGCTGCTTCCCCATCGCCGGAAAAGAGAAGCGTCGATACCGAAGAGATCAAGCACCTTTCCGACCGACTGGTTAATAATGTCGTCGATCGTCTTTGGCATATGATAGAAAGCCGGTGCAGGAGGCATAATGACGCCACCCATCCGGGTTACCTTCGTCATGAGGTCGAGGTGCCCTTCATGCAAAGGAGTTTCCCTGACAAGAAGAACAACCCTTCTTCTCTCTTTAAGATTTACGTCAGC